>ERZ1034713.1098-NODE-1098-length-13053-cov-8.771196_pt1 | contig 13053 bp, 11 predicted proteins | sample MGYA00520692_ERZ1034713 | MGnify/ENA primary metagenome ERZ1034713 (study PRJEB33766, sample SAMN09781717) | gut metagenome | biome: gut microbiome | host: Homo sapiens | place: Madagascar | study: EMG produced TPA metagenomics assembly of the PRJNA485056 data... | reverse complement strand
TCAACCATTTAGGTCGTACTGCTTCTCATCGTAATGCGATGTTGGCTAACATGGCAACATCTCTGATCTTGAGTGAGCACAAAAGAATCACTACGACTCTTGCAAAGGCAAAGGCTCTTAAGAAGTATGTTGAGCCATTAATTACTCGTTCAAAGAATGATACTACAACTTCACGTCGTGTTGTTTTCCGTTATCTTCAGAACAAGTATGCTGTTAAGGCTCTCTTTGGTGAGGTTGCAGAGAAGGTAGCTAATCGTCCTGGTGGTTATACACGTATTATCAAGTTGGGTACTCGTCAGGGTGATGCTGCTGAAATCGCATTCATCGAGCTTGTTGACTTTGATGAGAACATGGCTAAGACTCCTAAGGCAGCAGCTAAGAAGACTCGTCGTAGCCGCAAGGCTAAGGCTGAGGATGCTCCAGTTGCTGAGAATGCAGCTGCTGAGACTGTAGCTGAGGAAGCTCCAAAGGCTGAATAATTTCAATATCTCAATATGAGCGCTTTCATCTTTTTGATGAAAGCGCTTTTTCGTTTTTTAGGGATTTTCCCTATATTTTTAGGGATTTTGTTGTTAGACTTTGCTTTTTATTTCTTATTTTTGCACCATCAAATGAATATATAGTATGTTCACAAATGTAGGATTTAATTTTATTTAGATATGAAAAAGCCTTTGATTTTATTATTTAGTTCTGCGTTACTTCTTAGTAGTTGTGGAACTTATACTGGTAGTGGCGCATATGTTGGTGGATCGTTTGGTTCTATTTTAGGTTCTGCTATTGGTGGAATAGCTGGTGGCCCTCGTGGCTCTGATATTGGTACAATCATTGGTATGGCTGGTGGTGCTGCTGTAGGTGCTGCTATAGGTAATCAGGCTGATCAGCAACAAGAGGAGCGTATTCAACAAAGACGGGAGCGTATCCGTCAAAGACAAGATGCAGATTATCAAAGAAACCAAGGATATGACGGGTCTTCGCATAATGATGATGATACCTATTTATATAATCCAAACACTAACAGTGGTTTTGATTCTACCAATAGTGGAGATGATAGATTATATGATTTTACGGGTTCAGACTATACAGGTTCATATAGTGCTCAACAGCCTATAACTTCTTATCCAAGTTCAAGCAGCACAGTTGATGAAATTAATACTGCTGGTTTATCTTATTGTCCTTTATTGGAAATCGTCAATGCTCGTTTTGTGGATGATAATCAAGATAACGCGCTGAATAGGAATGAAACTTGTAAAGTTATATTTGAAGTCTTCAATCGTGGAAATCGTCCTGTCTATGATGTAGTTCCTACAGTTGTCGAAACCACAGGAAATAAGCATATCTACATATCTCCAAATATACATGTGGAAAAAATAGATGCCGGTAAAGGTATTCGTTATACTGCTATGGTAAAGGCAGACTCACGTTTAAAGCCTGGTATAGCTCGATTTTGTGTATCTGTAATTCATGGAGATAAAGCAATTTCTAAGGTGAATGAATTTAATATACCTACGACTAAATAGTGTTAGTGTTTTCTTAGTTTCTTAAGACATTCATTTTCTCTTATTTATTTATGAGAATGGCATTTAGAATATTTTAAAGCCTCAGTAAGATCTTGAAGTTTTCTTACTGAGGCTTTTTTGCTTTTATTTTGAAAATGATTATCTCAAATTATTCTTTATCTTTGTTTATTCTATTTCCTTTTTGTCTTATTTCCTTCTTTGCTTTGATAGTGTTCTGTTTTATGATTTTGTTCCGTATTATGTTTATGTTCTGAATTATGTTTTTGCTCAGCAAAGTTCCCGGTTTTGTTTTTATGCTCTTGTTGTTCTTCTTTAATATCCTTTTGATGTTTGTTTAAATGTTCTTTTTTGCCTGATTCTGCTCCATGTTGGTGCGGCATACTCTCATGTTTTTCTTTGTGATTCCATTTCTGAGGAAAATCATAGTCTGATTCTGCTACTTCAAAGTCGATATGAGGTAATTTTGGATCTTCTGGGCGATAAGGAATAGGCTTGTCCATCATTTCTACTTTTACAGTAGCTACACCTTGTGATAACATACCTATAGCTTTAGCAGCACCCCACGAGAGATCAATAATTCGTCCTCTACCATAGGGGCCTCTGTCTGTAACCTTCACTATAACTGTTTTTTTATTACTGAGATTTGTTACTTTCAGCTTGGTACCAAATGGATAGAATCTATGGGCGCACGTCAAACTGTCGTGGTGAAGTTTCTGTCCACTGGCAGTTCTGGCTCCCGTTGTTTTTTTTGAATAATAGGATGCTTTTCCATGCTGCTTTTGCGCCATACACGGCATGCTGAATATAGTGAAAAAGCACGGCAAGATTTTCAGGAGGATTTTTCCTCCCTCTTTAATGCCTGCTATCGCTTTTCCTTTATATTTAGCAAGAAATGCTTCTTTAAATCTAAACATAGTTTATGGGTTTATCTATTGATTTTACAGCGTAATATATCAGTAAATTCTATTATAATGCTGCAAATTTAAAAAAATATGTTGAAAAATGCAAGTAAATATAAGAAAAACAGTATCTTTGCATTGCTAAATCTTACAATTATGGAGAATAATGTACCTCAAGAGTGGAATAAATTCTATTTAAAGGATGTATCATTTGTTAATCTGATGATGCGTCGCATATACAATGTACTTATTGTCGCTAACCCTTATGATGCCTTCATGTTAGAGGACGATGGGCGTATTGAAGAAAAGATATACAATGAGTATATGGAGTTAGGATTACGTTATCCGCCAACTTTTACCCAAGTTTCTACCACAGAAGAGGCAGCTGGAGTCTTGCGTTCTACAATTGTAGATCTGGTGATTTGTATGCCAGGTAATGCTGATAATGATGCTTTCGATGTTGCCCGCGATATCAAAGGTAAGTTTCCTAATATTCACTGTGTTGTGTTGACTCCATTCTCTCATGGTATTACCAAGCGTATGCAGAATGAGGATTTGAGCATCTTCGATTATGTATTCTGTTGGTTGGGTAATACCAACTTGATCCTTTCTATTATTAAGTTGATAGAGGATAAGATGAATTTGGAGCATGATATTCAGGAGGCAGGTGTCCAGATGATACTTTTGGTAGAAGATTCTATACGTTTCTATAGTTCTATTCTGCCAAATCTTTATAATTATATTCTTGAACAGAGTAAGAACTTCTCCAAAGAAGCGCTGAACCGTCATGCAGCTACCATGCGTATGCGTGGTCGTCCGAAAGTGGTATTGGCACGTACATATGAAGAGGCAAAAAAACTGTATGACAAGTATTCTGATAATACCCTTGGTGTCATTAGTGATGCTCGTTTTCCTTTAAAGAGTGCAGCCAAAGCTTTTGGTAATGTTGTGGATGAGAATGTGCAGCCAAAGCATGCAACGGATACTTTTGGTCGTGAAAAATGTCCAGATGCGGGTTTGCAGCTTTTCCGTTATATCCGAAAGAATGATTCCTTTGTGCCTCTTATCCTCGAGAGTTCTGAGAGTGAAAATCGAGCAAAGGCAGAGGCTGAAGGTTTTCGTTTTGTAGATAAGAACTCCAAGAAGATGAGTGTAGATTTGCGTCGTTTGATGGAGGAACACATGGGCTTTGGAGATTTCATTTTCAGAGATCCGAAAACTCATGAGGAGATCATGCGTATCCGCAGTTTAAAGGAACTGCAGGATAATATTTTCAATATTCCTAACGACTCGATGCTTTATCACATCAGTCGTAATCACATGAGCCGTTGGTTGTGCGCCCGGGCCATCTTCCCTGTATCTGCTTTCTTGAAGCATGTCACCTGGCAAAAACTTCAAGATGTGGATGCCCACCGTCAGATTATCTTTGATGCCATTGTGCAATATCGTCATATGAAAAATCTTGGAGTTGTGGCAGTCTTTGATAGAATGAAGTTCGATAAGTATGCCCACTTTGCCCGTATTGGTGAAGGCTCCTTGGGTGGAAAGGGTAGAGGACTGGCTTTCCTCGACAATATCATCAAGCGTCATCCGGAGTTCAATCAGTATGAGAATGCCACTGTTCAGATTCCAAAAACAGTCGTGCTTTGTACTGATATTTTTGATGAGTTTATGATGAGCAATAATCTCTATCCGATAGCTTTAAGTGATGCAAGTGATGAGGAGATATTGAAGCATTTCCTTCATGCTCAGTTACCGGATTCCCTGATTGCTGATTTTTTCACTTTCTTTGAGGCAACGAAGAGTCCTATAGCCATCCGTTCAAGTTCGCTTCTTGAGGATGCTCACTATCAGCCTTTCGCAGGAATTTATTCCACCTATATGATTCCATATCTGGAGGATAAGTATCAGATGCTCCAGATGTTGGCTTGTGCGATAAAGGGAGTATATGCTTCTGTTTTCTATCGTGATTCGAAGGCGTATATGACAGCTACCAGCAATGTGATTGATCAGGAGAAGATGGCTGTTATTCTGCAGCAGGTAGTGGGTAAGAATTATGGCGACCGGTTTTATCCGACGATGAGTGGTGTGCTACGCTCCCTCAATTATTATCCGATTGGCGACGAAACGGCGGAGGAAGGTATTGCCAGTCTGGCTCTTGGATTGGGGAAATATATCGTTGATGGCGGACAAACCTTGAGAGTTTGCCCTTATCATCCAACCCAAGTGCTACAGACTTCAGAGATGGAGATGGCTTTGCGTGATACCCAAACCCAGTTCTATGCTCTCGACATGCAACATGTGGGTGAGGATTTCAAGGTGGATGATGGTTTCAATATCCTCAAACTCCGTGTGAAGGATGCGGTAGAAGACCAGAGTCTTACCTATATCGCCTCTACTTTCGACCCATACGATCAAGTCATCAATGATGGCGTGTATGAAACAGGAAGAAAGCTGATTACCTTTGCCAGTGTACTCCAGCATGGCGTGGTACCACTGCCGGAGCTGATGCAGATGTCGATGAAATCTGGATCCGAGGCGATGCGCCGTCCTGTGGAAATCGAGTTCGCATGCAATATCAATGATGATAAAACCTGCGAGTTCTATCTCCTCCAGATTCGTCCGATAGTGGATGCTAAGGAGATGCTTGATGAGGATGTGAAGGCGATACCAGATGCAGATTGTCTGCTCCGTTCCCACAATTCGTTGGGACATGGAATCAGTGAGGACGTCACAGATGTAGTCTATGTTAAATATGATGATCAGTTCTCTGCGATGAACAATTTCTATGTGGCTGATGATATTGAACGAATCAACCGCAAGTTCCTTGCCGAAGGAAAGAATTACGTCTTGATAGGTCCAGGCCGCTGGGGTTCAAGCGATCATTATTTAGGCGTTCCGGTCAAGTGGCCGCATATCAGTGCCGCCCGTGTCATCGTAGAAGTAGCGTTGAAGAACTATAATATCGACCCAAGCCAGGGCACCCATTTCTTCCAGAATCTTACCTCTTTTGGGGTAGGTTACTTTACGGTAGATACAAACACAGAAGAAGGAGGATTCGTCAATAAGAAGATATTGGATGCGATGCCGGCGGTAGAGGAAACGCAGTATGTGCGCCATGTTCGCTTCGAGCATCCGATGAGAATTCTGATGGATGGCAAGAAGCAGGAGGGTGCTGTGCTCCTGCATGGGTAGTTTAGATTAATTCCATGAGATAATAATTATAGTCATAAAGAATGGTAGCAAGGAATTTTTCCTTGCTATTTTCTTTGGGCTGCACCTTGAGGAACTTCGCGACTTTATCTGCCAAGGTCTCTATTTGGTTTTCATGGTTGTCATTGGAGGAATACAGGGCTTTCTCTATGACGGCGACTTGTGCTTGTGAGAGATTCTTGGCTTCCTCATATACAGGATGGTAATCTTTCTTGGCATAATAGAATTCGTCCAGGGAGATGTGTATCTTTCGGATGTCGGTAAGTTTGATGACCATTGTTCCTGCTGCCAAGTCTCCTAATCGTTGTGAATTTTTGGTGAGTAAGATGAAGAGCATGCCAATGCCCCCACATCCTACGTCTATTGTGCTGAGAAGCCATCTCATGAAAAAAGAGCCCATGGTTGGTCGTGACCCATTCTTGTTGATGACTCTTAACTTCATGATATATTTCCCCGGAGTCTGTCCGTTGTTGAATGTTTCCCACCAGAAATCATACATCCAGATAAATATGACAAGCATAAAGAATAAGAACATGAGCCAACGTGTTTCGTCCATGCTCCCCATAAGCCCATCAAACAACAAATAGACACCAGTGAATCCAAAAGATATGAATATGGTGTCAAGGATGCGAGCCAACACTCGTTCACCGATACTCGCTGGCGTTTGGTTGATTCTTACAAATTGATTGGTTATGATGTTTGAATTTGTCATTTTTCCATTGTTTTAAGAAGATAATGCTTAAATTGTTTGCAAATATAAGAATAATTACTTAAATTTGCATCAATTTTTAGGAAAAATAAAATAATCGTAACCGAATTTTCCCTTATAATAAAAGAATTGTGAAAGAATTTGCCTTTATAAGAAATAACATAGATAAATGGCAACGTGCAGCGATCATTATTGACGATGCCGCTTCCCAAACGCCTGATGTTTTGGCCGATACTTATACCGACCTTACATCTGACTTGGCTTTTGCGCAAACACATTACCCAAATTCTCGTATTACCCTTTATCTCAACAATCTGGCTTCAAGCCTTCATAATTCCATTTATCGTAACAAACGGGAGAAGTGGTCTCGCCTGATTACGTTTTGGACGCAGGAAATTCCTTTGACGATGTTTGAGGCTCGAAAGTTACTTTTGGCTTCTTTCTGCATATTCTTCATCAGTGTATTCATCGGTGTGGTATCCCAATGTTTTGATACCGACTTTTGTCGTATTATATTGGGAGATTATTATGTGGATATGACATTGCAGAATATCAGGGATGGAAAACCGATGGCGGTTTATGATGGTGGAGATGAACTGAATATGTTCTTGGGCATTACCCTCAATAACATTAGGGTGTCATTCTTGGAATTTGTTTCTGGTATATTTACCAGTATCGCCACGGGTTTTCTGATATTCCAAAACAGTGTGATGCTGGGATGCTTTGAGACATTCTTCGCCCAGCATGGTCTCTTGTATGAATCTTTTCTTGCCGTTTTCCTTCATGGAACACTTGAGATTTCTGCATTGATTATTGCAGGAGCGGCAGGGTTGGCGATGGGTAACAGCTGGCTGTTCCCTGGCACGTATTCGCGTATCGTATCTTTTCGGCATGGTGCGAAAAGGGGAATGAAGATTATTGTCGGTACTGTACCTATATTTATATTCGCTGGTTTTATCGAAGGATTTGTAACACGACATACGGAAATTTCTAATTATTTTCGCTTGTCGATTATCATCGTCTCTTTCGTCTTTGTCATAGGTTATTTTGTGGTTTTACCCCAGATCAGACATCGGCAGAAGAAAAAGTAAGTTGATAGGCAGAAAAGAATGTCCTTTAGATTACAACTTCATTCATTAAGAACCAGTCAGTTTTGAATTATTTAATAAAGATAGCTTATGGATAAAATCGTATTTTACAAAGAGAGGGATTTCGGAGAGAAGTTTAATGTCACTTTCGAGTTTGTCAAGCAGAATTGGAAAATACTGCTTCGTTATGCTTTGTATGGTATCTTGCCGTTGGCATTCGTAGGAGCCTTGTCGCTGAACAGTTTGATGCAAAATATGGTGGATGTTAGTTCTGGTAATTCCATGTTTAGTGATGGACTCAGTAACAGTATGCTCTTTTCTTACGCTCTCTTGATGCCAACTTCTTTGGCAGCTTATATTTGGATAGGAACGGTTGTGTTTTCTATGATGCAGTTTTATAATGCTCACGACGAGGGCTTGCAAGGTGTTACTTTCCAGGAGTTGAAACCTTCTTTCCGCCGAAATGCTTGGCGTTTGTTCAAATGCGGACTGGTTGGTTTTCTGATAGGCATCGTGTTCTTGGCAGTCTTTTTTACCGTGATAGCTTTAGGGGCAGCGATAAATTCTGGAGCGATGGTAGCCATCTTTTGCTTCTTGGCAGTAGTGGCAGTCGTTGCTATTGGTGTACCTTTGATATTGGTTACACCTACCTATATATTTGAGGATATCTCTGTATGGCGGGCTTACGTTCGTGGCTTTCGCTTGGGATGGAGCACATGGGGAGGAATCTTTGGCTTGGGATTTGTCTTGAGTCTGTTGTCGAATGTCGTTTCTTTTGTCTTTGTCATGCCTTGGGAGGTATGTGTCTTTGTCAAGACGCTATTTGTGCAGGCTTATGCAGGTGAGGAAACATTTGTTGGTAGTGCTGCCTTTGTTATTCTCCAATATATCTTTGGCGTTGTCATGTGGATAGGCACTTATTTGATTTACAACTTGTTTTTTATCAGTACGGGTTATCTCTATAGTCATGCCGCCGAGAAACTCGATGATATGTCCGTTGGTCAAGGTATTGACGATTTTGAGGAAATGGCAGACAAGAGTCAGGATGATGACGATCTGTTCAAAGTCTAATCATTTTATACATTATTTATATTTGTTGTAGAGAGATATGTTTTCCAATCCTTCCGACACCTTGGTTATTGATACCGCCCGACTGCAAGTTTGGCGGCGGGATGACGATTACGCTTATGGTCGAGAGTTAGTGCCTTCCCAAGATAGTTTGATGGACTGGGTAGCGAAAAGGCTGAACGAATTTTTCGAGAATATCTTTGGCAGCAATTTCTATCAGGACCATCATGACACTTTATGGATATGTATCGGATTGGCGGCATTGGGAGCTGTCTTGGCGTTCCTCTTGTGGAAGCATCCTGAGCTGTTCGCTCGTTCAGGACGAAGGAAACCGATGGAATACGAGGTTACGGAAGATACGATATATGGCGTTGATTTCCCAAGTGAAATAGAAAAAGCTTTGGAAAATGAAAATTTCCGTGAGGCATTGCGATTGATGTATCTTCAGACATTGAAGTCTTTGAGTGACTATCACCAAATAGAGTGGCAACCTTTCAAGACTCCTACTCAATATACGTTTGAGTTCCGACAGGCCGACTTCGAGAGAATGACCAGTCTGTTTGTGCGAGTTCGCTATGGTGGCTTTGGTGCTGACAAGGACATGATTCGAGATATGCACAATCTGCAGGCAAGTGTGGATAACTTTGTAAAGAACTCAGGTAGAGATGGTTCTGCCGAACAAAATGGAGGAACTTTCAAGAAGGAAGGAGGTCGTGATGAAAAGTAGTCGTAATTTCCTTTTTGCCATGTTAGTCCTCTTTGTGCTGTTCTGTCTTTTGCAAGTCAATCTGCCTAAGAAGTTCGTATGGTCTCCTACCTTTAGCCATGTAGATAAGCAACCTTTTGGCTGTTTTGTCTTTGACAGTGTCTTGACCCAATCTTTGCCCAATGGTTATCACGTGACGAAAAAGACGTTTTTCCAACTTGATCAGGAGCATGCCAAGGAGAAAATCTCCGTGTTGATGGTCGTGGATCAGCAAAATTTGAAACAGTTGGATGTCAAGTACCTCTGCAATATCGCTCGCCGTGGTGGCAAGGTCATGGTGGTTGCTTCAAGTAGTTTTGATGATGGTCGGAATGCCGATACGGTAGTGGTGGATGAATTGGAACGTACCTTCAAGGTGAGAATAGAAGACGGAATGTACTTTTCGTTGCGTGGCATCTTAAGCGGTCTCAAAGCGCATGACAATGATATGTACGATACCATTTATTGGAATAACCAGGAAACGATGTATGCAGCTCAGTCTTATAGAATGTTCTACAACATGGTAGGTGGAACCCTTTTCGTGGATTCCGTTCCAAAGGTGAAAAGACTGGCTTATACTTTGTCAACGGCAGGGTATGATTACAGACAAGACTCTTTGTATGTCGGAGATTTTACTGGCTTTGACACTATTGTGGATGAAAAAGAAAGGATAGAACGAATCGATACTTTCGCCATCAAAAAAGTACCTACGGCGGTGTCTGTTCCGTATGGCAAGGGTGAGGTCATTTTCGTCTCTTCGCCATTGCTTTTCACCAACTATGGAATGTTGGAAGGCAACACATTTGTCTATATATTCCGATTGATGTCTTATCTGGCGGATTTGCCTGTGTATAGAACGGAGGCGTATGTCAAGACCGATGCCATGCTTGTGGCGGAGCAATCTCCATTCCGGGAGTTCATCAAGCGCCCACCATTGCGATGGGCTCTTTATCTTGCGCTGTTGGGTGTCGTTCTCTTTATGATATTTACCGCTCGTCGTAGGCAACGGGTCATCCCTATCATGTCGAAGCCTGCCAATCGGTCTTTGGAGTTTATCCAACTCATTGGAACACTCTACTATCAACTTAAGGATCATGTGGATTTGGTCAGGAAAAAGTTTAAACTCTTCGCAGAGGAATTGAGAAAAACGGCTGGTGTGGACATATCAGATGTGAATACTGATGACCGTGAATATCTGCTCCTTGCAGAGAAAACAGGTATGAACAGCGATAGATTGAAGAAGGTCATTCGACAAATTCGCTTGGTCCTACATTCGGAGGGCAATATCTCAGTTGAAGAAATGCGGAGCTTGATAGATGCAATGGATACTATAATTAGGCACGCTAAGAATGGTTAGCGTAGGATAAGAAAAGTAAGTCTTTTATTTAAAATCATAGGAAACAATGGAAGAACAAAGATTGGATTTGACTCTTTTTTCAGAAAAGATAGAGTGTCTTCGTGAAGAAATATTCAAGGTGATAGTAGGACAGGACAAGGCGGTGGATCTGGTCTTGACTTGCCTCTTGGCTAATGGTCATGTGCTCTTGGAGGGTGTGCCTGGAGTTGCCAAAACCCTTTTGGCGCGATTGATGGCCCGGTTGGTAGATGCCAAGTTTAGTCGCGTACAGTTTACTCCCGACTTGATGCCGAGTGATGTGTTGGGTACAAATATTTTCAATGTCAAGAATCAGGAGTTTGAGTTCCATGAAGGTCCTGTGTTTGCTGATATTGTATTGGTGGATGAAATCAACCGTGCACCAGCAAAGACTCAGGCTGCTCTTTTCGAGGTGATGGAAGAACGTCAGGTCAGCATAGATGGCTGTACCCACAAGATGGGTGACCTTTATACCATCCTTGCTACCCAGAATCCTGTGGAACAAGAAGGAACTTATCGCTTACCCGAAGCGCAGCTCGACAGATTTCTCATGAAAGTAACGATGGGTTATCCTACGGCTGATGAAGAACTGGAAATATTGAAGCGCCATGAACATCAAACTGATTTGGTGAAACTGACTGATATCCAACCTGTGTTGACAAAGAAAGAATTGCTCCAGTTGCGCTCTTATATGCACCATGTCGTTGTTGATGAGAGCCTTCTGCGTTATATCACACAGATCGTTCAGCAGACCCGCACCACACGTGCCGTTTATCTGGGTGCTTCCCCTCGTGCCTCAGTTGCCATGTTGCAGGCGAGCAAGGCATACGCTCTTTTGCAAGGTCGTGATTTTGTCACTCCAGAAGACATCAAGTTCGTAACACCATCTATCTTGCAGCATCGACTCATGCTTACGGCAGAAGCTGAGATGGAAGGCTATACGGCTTATAAGGTGGCACAACGGCTGATAGATAAGGTGGAGGTGCCGAAGTAAGTGGAGAGTGAAGAACGAAGAGTGAAGAATTCAATTGATTTAAGGTGTATTTAACGAAGAGATTTTATATAGTACTTGCCTTCTTGGTCTTGATGACGGGGGCTGGGTATGTTTTCCCCCTGCTGTTTGATGTAGGGAGATGGATGTTCCTTGCCCTTGTCATTCTGGTTTTTGTTGAATTATTCCTGTTGTATCATGAGCGGGGAATGATGGCCAGTCGCACTTTATCGGAGCGATTTTCCAATGGCGACGACAATGAAGTGAACATCCGGGTGGAGAGTATCTATTCCTTTCCTGTTCGGTTGGAAATCATAGATGAGATTCCGCCGGTTTTCCAGCGCCGAGATGTTCTCTTTCGTTTGAAGTTGGCGATGGGAGAGGGAAAGAATATCAGGTATAAGCTACGTCCTACGGAGCGTGGAGTTTATTCCTTTGGGCATGTCCGTGTTTTCGCTTCCACACCGATAGGTTTGGTGCAGCGTCGGTTTACGCTGTGCCAGCCTTGTGATGTCAAGGTGTATCCTTCCTATCTGATGCTTACCCGTTATGAATTGTTGGCTATGAGCAACAATCTTGCGGAAATGGGTATCAAGAAAATACGGAAGGTGGGCAATCATACGGAATTCGAACAAATCAAGGATTACGTTTCGGGCGATGATTTCCGGTTGATCAACTGGCGAGCCACAGCCCGCACTTCCAGATTGATGGTGAATGTATATCAGGACGAGCGTTCTCAGCAGGTTTTCAATATTATTGATAAAGGTAGGGTGATGCAACAGGCTTTCCGGGGTATGACCTACCTTGATTATGCCATCAATGCCTCGCTGGTGCTTTCGTATATTGCGATGAGAAAGGAAGACAAGGCAGGTGTTGTAACGTTCAGCGACCATTTTGAGGATTTTGTTCCTGCCTCCCGTCGTACAGGGCACATGCAGAATATTCTTGAAATGCTTTATCGCCAGCAGACCCGCTTTGCCGAATCCGATTATTCAGCTTTGGTGGCAGAGGTCAACCAGCACATCACCAAGCGCTCACTCCTGATACTTTATACGAACTTTGCCAATCGCATCAGCATGGAGAGGCAGTTGCCTTATCTCCTTCAGCTCAACCGCCGTCATCGACTTTTGGTGGTGTTCTTTGAGGATCATGAAGTGAAAGACTATCTTGCCACTCGTTCCGAAAGTGATGAGGAATATTATCGTCATGTTGTTGCCGAGCAGTTTGCTTACGAGCAGCGTCTCATCGTTTCTTCGCTCAAGCAGCGTGGCATCTTGGCTTTGCTTACCACGCCCGAGGCTCTTTCGGTTGATGTACTTAATAAATATCTCGAAATCAAGACTCGTGAATTGTTGTGATATGAAAATGATTTAAGAATTTGATATTTTTATTGACAAATATATATTTAAGTTCCATTTCCTCTAAAGAAGTGCAAGTACGAACTCTAA
>ERZ1034713.1093-NODE-1093-length-13095-cov-5.022469_pt1 | contig 13095 bp, 9 predicted proteins | sample MGYA00520692_ERZ1034713 | MGnify/ENA primary metagenome ERZ1034713 (study PRJEB33766, sample SAMN09781717) | gut metagenome | biome: gut microbiome | host: Homo sapiens | place: Madagascar | study: EMG produced TPA metagenomics assembly of the PRJNA485056 data... | reverse complement strand
TCCTTTCCGGTCTGATACGACCGCGTATAAGTATATCACAGAAACATCCAGAAAAGAAATCTAAACTGGAACTGGCAGCCTCCATGATCCGGCAGGTTATGCCTGAATTTCACAGCAAAGATCATATCATCATCCTTTGTGACAGCTGGTATACAAAAAAACGACTGTTTTTCAGTACCATTTTCCCGGAAGATCTGCAGATTTTCTGTGCATGGCAGGAAAAAGCACCATTGAACCAGACCGGAAGTGACCGTATGAAATACATTCCACTGTTGCTATATTCGTTACGCTGGAATATTGAAACAAGCTACTATGAACAGAAAACGTTCTGGTCTTTTTGTAACTATATGGTACGAAGCTGCAAAGGGATCGAAATGCTGGTCAATCTGATTAACATCAGTTACTGTGCCATGAAGATTCTGCCCTATCAGAACGAACATTTTTCTGAGTACCGTACAAAAAGCGTACAGGAGTTTCGTTTTGAATTAAGTCAGGGCATTCGCAGTCAGATATTTTTTGCCACTTTCGTGAAAAATATCGAAACACATATAAAATCAAATGCCATGACAAAGGCCTTAAAACAGCTGATTCATCAACATATCATTTCCTTGTATCAAGGGTGCTTAGAAGCTGAGGACAGTCCTCTGTTGAATCAGCAGCTTACCGAGCTGGTGAGAGATTAGAAGATCGATATTATGGAAAAATTGCTGACTACACTGCCAAAGGTGGTGTGATTTGTAGTGAAATTTTAGCTCCGGACTATGTTCCGGAGCCTTTTCATAATAGAGAGTATTTGTGGAATGCGATGGAAGAAATCGAAAAGCATCTCAAAGCTCAGTTGGCATATAGCTTTGATTTTGCATTGCAGAATGAATTTTCTCTTGAAGAAAATATTACAATTGGCGCGGCATGGTATCACGCTCTTAAAAAGTGAAACGGCAAAATCCAAGTGGCAAAACCCAGATACCTTGCCACTTTGCCACTTCGCCACTTCAACCTCAAAACCACCGCCCCATGTATGACCGCATGGGGCTTTTCTCATGGAAAGGAGAGCCTATGAACAACGACACCAGCAACCGCAGCACCCCCGCAACCGCTTCCCCTCTGACCGTAAAGGAAGCCGCGCCACCTGTAATGATAAAGAAAATCGGAAAGACCACCTACCGCGTCAAAATCCATTTCAGTGAAACGAGCAAAGAAACCATGAGCGACAAAATCAAGCGTCTGATTTTGAATGACAGCGAAAAAAGTTCTTAAACACCCTTGACAAAACGTATCAGAAGATTCCCTTTTGTCCGCAATGGAGCGAGCCGGAAGTGAGGACATGGGAGATGATGTAGAGCGCAAAGGACTTGGCACACCTGCCACCAGAGCAGACATTATCGAGAAGTTAGTCAAGGACGGTTTTGTGAAGCGTGAGAAAAAGCAGATGATCCCCACAGAGAACGGAATAAAGCTGATTACGGTGCTTCCCGATGTGGTGAAGTCCCCGAAACTTACCGCTGACTGGGAAAATGCCCTTACCCTTGTTGCAAAGGGAGAGATGGAGCGTGAGGACTTTATGGCAGATATTGAAACAATGGTATCTGACTTAATCCACACCTACCACGAAGTCAGTGACGAGCAGAAAAAAATGTTCGCACAGGAGCAGAAGGTGCTTGGTAAATGCTCAAACTGCGGCGGAGAGGTGGTAAAGGGAAAATACGGAGCTTTCTGTAAGAATAAGTGTGGCATGAATGTAAGCCGGATCATGGGTGTTGCCCTGTCAGATGAACAGGTGGAAAGCCTGCTTACCGGGAAAAAGACGCTGTTAAAGGGGCTTACAAGCAAGGCGGGCAAGAAATACGATGCCTATATCATTCCGAGCGGTACGGAAGAATACCACTACACAAAGGACGGAGAAGAAAAGTCCGGAGTGCAGTTTAAGTTTGTCATGGAGTTTCCCAATAAGAAATTTACAGGAAAGAAAAAATAAAAGGAGGACGTAACAATGGGAGCAGAAGAAACAAAGAAAGTACAGGACAATGAGAGCAAGGCGGACAAGTTTGTCCGTCTTGGGGAGTATCGTGTGAACAAAGTCATTGATGCAATCGGTAGGCTTGAGAACCTTTCCAACCGCACCAATTATGAGTACACACAGGAGCAGGTGGAAGCCATGTTCTCCATTATGGAAAAAAGGCTTTTGGAAGTCAAAGGCAGATTTGCCCCGAAAAAGGAAAAAGAAGATACATTTTCATTTGGAAGAAAAGCAGAGTAGGGAGGAAAGGGATATGTTTACAACAGGAGACAAATTATTAAATGTGATGAAAGAGGAAGAAATCGGGATTGCGGAGCTTTCCAGAATTTCCGGTGTGCCGGAGAGAACAATCCTTGACATTATGGCAGGAGTTAAGGAGCCTGAACTTGGTGTTATGTGCAAGATTGCAGACGGACTTGGTATCTGTGTGCATGAGCTTCGTGCAGATGAGGAGCGTTATGCGGTATCTGTTCCGAAGGATACCCTTGCCAAGCTGATCGTTGTCAGCGAGATTAACAACGTGGAGTTGGAGGAACTGATACATACCATTCTAGAGAAAGGTATTGAGGAGCAGGGATTCTATGAATAAATAGTGTTTTGCACATTAGCAGGCAGTAGGATAGAGAGTGTCTTGCTGCTTGCTAATAGTAGAAAAGTAACAAAAAATATAGTATAATTTCAACAGAAATTTGTAATGTCAGAGGTGAATGATTGTGATAAATAGAACACTAAATGAAGATGAAATATACAATATTACGGAAGCCTTTCGCATGGCAATACTTGATGCCAAATATGATAGAAGATTTCAATATAGAGATAGGATGAGCAATTTTCCGGGAGGTTGCTGTGATGATGCAAGTGACCTTTTAGCATATTATCTACTTGAAAAATACAATATTCACACGGAACAAGGAAATGGAGTTTATCGTGATGATAACCCTGAACATACTACAAACCACGCATGGCTAATTGTGAATGGAGAAAGTTATATTGATATTACAGCAACTCAGTTCATGTTTTGTGGAGCATTTAAAAAGGATATATATGTAGGAAAAAGCTTTTATTTTTATGAAGAGTTAGAGGATGTAAAGATTTATAGAAATTGCGATATTACACGGGATAAACGTTTATGGAAAGATTATCAAATTATTATGGAGTATTTGCCGGATGATTTGTAACAATTTAGGTTTGATATTTCGTTTTGAATAATTCACGGATTGGAGTTGAATGATATGAGCAAAAAGAAGGATGGACTTATCGAAATCCTTGCAGACTATTTTTGGTCTTATAAAAGTTATGAATTAGATGGAGTTTTAAAAGGATATGGCATATCTCCAGATGAAACACTTAACCCGAATAGCAGTAAAAAAGTGTATGCTCGGTCTGGACTTGTAAAAATGACAGAAGAAGAGATAGTAGAATTATCGAAACGAATTGCGAGAGATGCAGAGAGTATTTCTTTTAATAAGCAGATGGAAGAATATTTTGGTGACAGTATATTTGAATTTACCTATATTACTAGAAGAAAATTAGCAGAATATTTCGATACGTGTCCGAATTTTGAGGGCAAGATGAAATTAGATGAATTATTACAGGGTATCTGGGATATGAATGAACCTTGTACAAGGGATGAGGATTTATTTATATTCGATAGAATGACTCTTGGAGAATACATCATTAAGCATGTGGTAATAAATGATGATATGTCATATAAAGATATGTTGCTTGATATTTTGCAAATAAAATACATTAGCGACAACTCGATAATCAAATTCCTTGAAAAAATGGTTAATCCAGAAGTTAGGACAGGTGAGGAACAAACTCAATATGTAAAGGGAATTAATGAAATTATTGGCGCAGATGGCTTTGAGTTGGTTGTATCGGGAAAAATATCAAATGAATTGATTTATAAAATATATAAGCGACAAGCAGCAAAAAGCAATATGAAAAATCTTATTTTTGCTCCGTTGGGTAAAAAGCCAGATATAGTTATTGATGATGCCATTGCTAATGATATAAAAATTGTAGGAGATACAGACAATTGTCTGTTGTATGATTTTGAGCCTAATGCAGATGGATTATTATGGAACACACTTGTAAAATGGTGGGGTTCTGCACATGCAAGCGAAAATATTCAGAAAGATTTATTTAAGCGTTTACTTAATTCTTTAGATTCGCAACCGGAAAAAGATTTTTTTACTCAATATTATACAATATATCAAAATGCGAACGAGTACCCGGCACTAATTCCACAAGTATATTTACACTATGATCCTCATGCAAGGACTTGGAGAGGAAGTAATGTAGTATATACACATCAACGCATGGATTTCTTAATGCTTTTACCCAATGGTATAAGGGTGGTTATTGAAATTGATGGTAAACAACATTATTCAGAGGGAGATATTTCTTCTCCAAAGCTATATGCTGAAATGATGGTTGACACGAGAAAATTACAATTAAAAGGGTATGAAGTATATAGATTTGGCGGCTATGAGTTTATGGACAGTCAGCAAATGAAACAAACGGTTCGTGATTTTTTTGAGATGTTATTTAAAAAGTATTCTATATAGAAATACGGAGAAAGAGGTAGAAAAATATACATTCGAGGAGTGATGAACAAATGGGAAATTATTATGATAAAAAAAGTACTGGTGGAAGAACAACCTCAAAGATAGAAAATCAAGATTCAGTAGCAGCTATTTATGCGCTTGAACAATTACATTCTACAGATATTTTTGGTTTTGGTACAAAGATTGTGGATTTTTGTATAAAGTGCGAAGGTGAAGAAGATATAGAGATTTTCAATAAGGAAAAGCATATTTTTATTCAGCTAAAAAGTTCTGTTATAGGGAAAAGCGATTTTGCAGATATTTTAGAACATTATCTAACACTGAATAGTGATAACACTAGTACAGAGAATTTTTTTGTGCTAACTTCTTTTGTTCCTATACGAATAAACGAAAAGAATTTTAAAGAATATTTGGACGATTATGTGAAAGTTTTAGTAAATCCATACGAAACAGACGAGAAAAAAAATCAAGTTAAGGATGCTCTTATTTCGAATTTTGCTTTGTCAAAGTATGCAGATATTATTGATAAGGTTAGGGTAGAAGTAAGACCATTATTCAAGGATAGCAAAGATACAAAGGCAATATTCGGAAGGTATCTTAGGCTAAACTACATATTCAAAGACCCAGGAGACATAATTGTTGATAATTTGTATACCAACTTAACCAATAAGTTTGCTGAATTAAGAAGAAAAAGAGGCGCTATTACAAGAGCGGAATTGGAAGAGGTTGTAAATAGTGCAATAAGTAAAGGAAGTATTTTTTCTGGATTATCTTTATCCGTTGGTTATTCTAAAATAGAAAATGGTTATGTAGAAAATGAACAGAAAGTCAAAAAAAGAGATTTGATAATGGCAGGATTTAAAAAAGCCAAAAAAGATATAATGCGAGGATGGAGGAAAGCATATAGAAAGGAATTGATAATTAGTTGCATATTTAGTGCTAAAAGATGTCCTCAATGTGGACATCCAATGATGGCTAATATGATGGGGATATTTGGAATTGCATGTCCTGATTGTGGCTTTAATCCGTATGTGACAATGTTTATATTTTGTGAGTGCGGGGCGTATGAGGTTGTCAAAGCTCAGCCAGAATTAGAGGATGATAAGCAAATCCAATATTTAAAAGAATTCTTTGATGGTAGAGAAAGTGATGTGTGCAAAGTATGTGGGAAAAAATTGATTGATGAATATGTGGAAAATCGTATCTTTTATGCACCAATCCCATATCCGTATGAGGAAATAGATAATATAGATGAGATATACAAAAATAGTATATATTAATTACTGATTTATTGGCATAGAGCACTTAGGAGAAAATCTTAGGTGCTATTTTTTATAAAAATGGTGATATTGGAAAGGAGTAGACAAAAATTGAATAGAGTTTACCGTCACTGGTGGCAATGGCTCATGAATGACCCATAGCCACCTTTTTTGTTGCAGAAAATCAAATAAGAATGGAGGTTTACCATGAGAAAATATAAATTGATTTCCGCACTGGCAGAGGAAACAGCAAAAGAAGTCGTGCGGAATGAAGAAAACTGGAGGAGATACCTAAATACTGCTTCCGGACTGTATAAATATTCGTTCAAGGAACAGCTTTTAATCTATGCTCAAAGACCGGATGCAACCGCCTGTGCTTCCATAGAGATATGGAATGAAAAGATGCACTGCTGGGTAAACAAAGGTGCAAAGGGCATTGCGCTGATTGATGAGGATAGTTTTTCCGGTTTGAAATATGTCTTTGATATTTCAGATGTGCATAAGGCAAGAAGAATCGGACAATTCCCTAACCTCTGGGAAATGCGTGAGGAACACATGGAATCGGTGATTTCCCGTTTGGAAAAGATTTATGGGGACACCGACAGGGAAGCCGGGTTTGTGGGACGTATCCGGGAGATTGTCGGACGGATTGCAGAGGACTGTTATAAAGAGCTTGCTTCGGATATGGAATACTTAAAGGAAGGGAGCTTTTTAGAGGAACTGGACGAGCTGAACGTGGAAGTAAGGATACGGGAAACCCTTGCCGACAGCCTTGCCTATACCGTTTTAAAGCGGTGTGGCATGGAGGAGGGTGAGCTTGCCGAGGAAATAAACTTCCCTTATATCCATGAGTTTAACACAGTGGAAACGCTGTCACAGCTTGGCAGTAACGTGTCCGATTTATCAAAGCCTATCCTGATGGAGATAGGCAAAGCAATCGGGGTGTATGAGAAGGAGAAAGCAGAGAACCGCACAGCGGAAAATTCTGTTCAAAAAGGACTTGCAAACACCTCAGAAACACGCTACAATGCTTTAAAGCGTGAAAACAAAAATCAAGACGGAGAATCTATCACACAGACCGGAGAAGCCGGGGAAAGGAGCAAATATGATGAATCTGACATACGAGAAGAACGGGGATTATCAGATACCGATGGTAGTAATGGACGAACAGCCGAAGGAGGTACTGACAAAGTACGGACTGATGAGGAAGAAGTTCTTACAGGAGCACAAGAACGGAGTATATACGGGACTTCTTCTGAGTGGGAAGCTGAAGGAACACCTGTTGATGATACAGGAGCAGGCAGAGGAGAGAATGGAGCTTCTGACCGGACAGATGAAGGAGAGAGAGGGGATAACGGAGCAGATGAAAGCAGAAAATCAGATGCTCTGGGTAGCGAAGATGAACAGCATCGTACACTCAGCAGAGGAGATCGTGATGACGGAACTGATCTACAGTTAAATATCGAACAGCCGGAGGGAACCTATCAACAGTTAAGCCTGTTTCCGAGCTTTGAGGAACAGGTCGGCACAATCGCAGCAGCGGAAGCAAGTATTCAATATACCATGCCCGCTGCTTTTTCTTTGCCACAGGAGCAGATCGACAGTATCTTGCGCAGTGGCGGCGGTAGGGATAACAGTAGAAAGCGTATCTATGCCAAGTACCAACAGGGGAAGACATCGGAAGAAATGGCAGAATTTTTAAAGAACGAGTATAAGACTACCGGAAAAGGTTTTGAGTTTGACGGAAATCCCGTGTCCTTATGGTTTGATGAAATAGGTATGCGTATCGGTTACGGTACATCGGCAAAGGAAAATACGATTGCTGTCATGAGCTGGCAGGAAGCAGAGAGCCATATCCGGGCTATGGTGGAGAATGGAACTTATATGAGCACCAACGAAGTATTCCTTGTGGATGCGGTGGAGCGTGAGCGTGTTGCAACGGATATCAACAATTTCTTCCGTGACGGTATATCGGAAATGCCGGAGAGTCTGGAACTGAAATTTTCTAACTACCCGGCAAGCATGGAAAGGTTATGCGAGCTTTTATCCACAACTGAGGGCAGAGAGCTGATTAAGGATGAGCTTGAAAAGGCAAAGGCACAGCTTGACAGCGGAGAAAAGCAGATTAAATGGCGGTATGTGAAAAGACCGGATTATTTATTAGAACAGCTTGCGGATTTAGGTGTGGAAAAGAAAGAATTCCCGGCAACTGATACGGTGGAAGTAAGGAATGAGGACTTCATCACACAGGACGAGATTGATTACAGGCTGACAGGAGGAAGCGGCTTTGAACATGGAAAATTCCGTATCTATGAGTATTTCATTGAAGGGCATGACAAGAAAGACAACATTGCTTTTATGAAAAATGAATATGGTACGGGCGGCAGCTCCCACGCACTTCCGGGAAGTGACAGAGCGCATGAGGATCACGATGCCAAAGGTATCCGTCTGGAGAAAGGTAACTATGGCAGTCCTTACGCAAAGGTGCTTTTAAACTGGAATGTTGTCGAGAAACGTATCCGGGAGCTTGTGCAGGCAGATAAATACCTTTCGCCGGAGGGAAAGGAAGCCTATGCACAGTACAAACAGGAACAGGCAGAGGAAGCCATGCAAAAAGAACAGGAGAAGTTAGAGCATGGTGTAACCAATCAGGAATTAGATAGAGAAACAGGAACTGTTGCTGAAGGAGAACCAACAGCACCGGAAACCGGGAAAGCAGACATAGATCAGTTAAATGAAAGGCTGTCTGAAATGTCGGCTGTGGTTAAAATCTGCGGAGCATTAGACCGGAAAGATGTGGTTGGATGGAACGAGGAAACACAGGCAGTCACGATTGCTGACGATGAGCGCACTTTAAAAGGAAAAGAGGTCTATGATTTCCTTTTTGCAGAAGCGGCAGATTATGTAATGATGCAGACAATCAGCGGCGAAACAGAAAAAGCTCTGGAGATGGACGGACTGTTAAAGGATGCCGGACAGTATGCGTCACGTTATGAGGGCGAGCCTTCCATAGAGCAGAAAGAAGAACCGCCTTTGACTGCGGATGATGTTCAAAACATTGTATTGATAGACCGGGAATATATCAGAGGTACACGAACAACAGTCTATGATTTTGAGTGTGATATTCGTGGGGAACATGATAAGCTGCAATATACGCTTGAGTACCATGATGACGGAGAAGGCTTTACCATTCATACGGAGAAGGATGATATTTGGGAACGTATGCCGGAGCCTGAACTAGCACGATTGGAGGGCATTCTTGGCAGGGAAGCATTATATTTTAAGTACCATGATAAAATAGCCGGGGCAAAGAGCCTTGAGGACATGGAGGAGATTCGCTTCAGCATTATGGAAGAAGAATCTCCTTATTTTTCTGTTGTTTCCCAAAGAGTATGGGGTGAATATGAACAGAAAAATGAAGAATTGTCTAATCCAATGCAAGAAAGTGAAGTGCTTGCCGAACCGGAGCCGCAGAATGAAGCAGAAGCGCCAAAGGAACAGCCACCGATTGACAAATCGGGTGCAGTCAACTTCCACATTGCTCCGGAAACAGAGGAAAGTGCCGGAAAAGGCTTTGCGGCAAAGGAAAAATTCCGTCAGAATGTGGAAGCAATCAGAACGCTTGAAAAGATTGAGGGCGAAAACCGTATTGCCACGCCGGAAGAACAGGAGATTTTAGCAAAATATGTGGGCTGGGGTGGTCTTGCCGATGCCTTTGATGAAACCAAAGCGAACTGGGCAAGTGAATATCAGGAATTAAAGAGCCTGTTGTCAGCCGAGGAATACGACTCTGCAAGGGAAAGTACCTTAAATGCCCACTATACAAGCTCTGTGATCATCAAGGCTATTTATGATGCGATGGAAAGAATGGGCTTTTCAAAAGGCAACATTTTGGAGCCGGCAATGGGTATCGGAAACTTTTTCGGTATGCTGCCGGAGAATATGCAGGAGAGCCGGCTTTATGGTGTGGAGTTTGATGGAATTACCGGAAGAATTGCAAGGCAGCTATACCCGAATGCCGATGTGAAGATCACAGGCTTTGAAAAGACGGACTATCCAAATGATTTCTTTGATGTGGCAATTGGGAACGTGCCATTTGGTCAGTACAAGGTGGCAGACAGAGCCTACGATAAGCATAACTTCCTCATACATGATTACTTTTTCGCCAAAGCTTTAGATAAGGTCAGACCGGGCGGCGTGGTGGCATTTGTCACCTCAAAGGGAACAATGGATAAGAAAAGCCCGGAAGTCAGAAAGTACCTTGCGCAGAGAGCGGAGCTTCTTGGAGCAATCAGGCTTCCCAACACAGCCTTTAAGGAAAATGCGGGGACGGAGGTCACTTCAGACATTCTTTTCTTAAAGAAACGTGACAGGGTAATCGACACCCTGCCGGATTGGGTGCATCTTTGTGAAAATGAAGAAGGCATAGCCATGAACCAGTATTTTGCAGACCACCCGGAGATGATCATGGGAAAAATGGAAATGGTCAGCGGGCAGTTTGGCATGGAAGCCACCTGTACACCGGATACAGCCATTCCTCTATCCAAGCAGCTTGAAAAGGCTATATCCAATATCGAGGGCAGAATTGACGAGGTAGAGTTTGATGAACTTGACGATGAGCTGACAAGAGAAGCCATTCCCGCCGATCCGAGCGTGAAGAATTACAGTTACACGATCGTGGACGAGAGGGTGTATTACCGGGAAAATTCTATTATGAAGCCTGTGGATGTATCAGAAACGATGGAGCAGCGCATGAAAGGCATGGTGCAGATTCGTGACTGTACACAGGAGCTGATTGACTATCAGTTGAATGAATATCCGGAAGATATGATTAAGAGCAAGCAGGCAGAGCTTAATGAGCTGTATGATGCGTTTTCCAAGAAATACGGTCTGATCAATTCACAGACCAATAAGAGAGCGTTTAATCAGGACTCAAGTTATTGTCTGCTTTGTTCATTGGAGAAATTAGACGATGAGGGCAACTTCAAAGGCAAGGCGGATATGTTTTCCAAGCGAACCATTAAAAAGGCAGAGGTTGTCACAAGCGTGGATACCGCAAGTGAAGCACTGGCGGTGTCATTAGGGGAAAGGGCAAGGGTAGACCTAGCCTATATGTCGGAGCTTACGGGAAAAAGCGAGGAAGATGTGGCAAAGGAACTTGCCGGAATCATTTTCCAGAATCCGGTCACAGAAAAGTGGGAAACCGCAGACGAGTATTTAAGCGGCAATGTCAGGGAGAAGCTGGCAACCGCAAGGATTTTTGCAGAGAACCGTCCGGAGTTTGCAATCAATGTCACAGCCCTTGCGGGTGTACAGCCAAAGGAGCTTGATGCAAGCGAGATTGAGGTGCGTATCGGTGCCACATGGATTGAGCCTAAGTACATCGAGGATTTCATGCGGGAAACCTTTGAAACACCGGATTACCTCTTTGACCGCAACCTTGTCGGGGTGCAGTATTCCGATGTGACAGGACAGTGGAACGTAAAGGGCAAAAATGCGGATCGTGGCAATTCACTTGTCAACATGACATACGGAACGAGCCGGGCAAATGCCTACCGTATTCTGGAGGATTCCTTAAACCTTCGTGATACTCGTATTTTTGATACGATTGAGGAAGATGGAAAAGAAAAGAGAGTTCTTAACAAAAAGGAAACCACACTTGCCAGTCAGAAACAGGAAGCTATCAGGGAAGCCTTTAGGGACTGGGTATTTCGTGATCCGGAGCGCAGACAGACTTTGTGTGCCAAGTACAACGAGCTTTTCAATTCCACCAGACCGAGAGAGTATGACGGTTCCCACCTAAAGTTTCCGGGCATGACACCGGACATTACATTAAGACCGCATCAGCTTAATGCGGTGGCACATCAGCTTTACGGCGATAATACCCTGCTTGCCCATTGCGTGGGTGCAGGTAAGACCTTTGAAATGATTGCTGCAGCAATGGAGAGCAAGCGGTTAGGGCTTTGCCAAAAGAGCTTATTTGTCGTACCGAACCATTTAACAGAGCAGTGGGCGAGTGATTTCCTGCGCCTGTATCCGGGTGCAAATATACTGGCTGCCACAAAGAAAGATTTTGAGCCTGCCAACCGTAAGAAATTCTGTTCCCGTATTGCAACCGGGGATTATGATGCGGTCATTATCGGGCATACGCAGTTTGAAAAGATACCGCTTTCAACGGAAAGACAGGCTGCCATGATTGAGCGGCAGATAACGGAAATAGAAATGGCAATCGAAGCAGTCAAGGCGGAAAAGGGAGAGCGTTACACCATTAAACAGATGGAAAAAACGAAAAAATCATTAAACGCAAGGCTACGCCGATTTCCAACAGTATGACGGAGCTTTATACGAATATGCGCTATCTGCAATACAATACGCTCCAGAAACTTGGTCTTGGCAATTTCGACAGTTGGGCGGCTACTTTCGGAGAAACGCAGACAGCCATAGAGCTTGCACCGGAGGGAACCGGATACCGGGCAAAGACAAGGTTTGCCAAGTTCTTCAATCTGCCCGAGCTGATTTCACTTTTCAAGGAAAGTGCAGATATTCAGACACCGGATATGCTAAAACTGCCTGTACCGGAAGCAGAGTATGAAAATGTGGTGTTAAAGCCGAGTGAGTATCAGAAAGAAATGGTACAGTCCCTTGCGGATCGTGCGGAGGCTGTTCGTGATAGGAAGGTAGAGCCACACGTTGACAATATGCTCAAAATCACCAATGACGGTAGAAAACTTGCATTAGACCAGCGTTTAATCAACGATATGCTTCCCGATGAGGATAATTCCAAATCCACCACCTGTGTGGACAAGGCATTTGAGATATGGGAGGAAACAAAGGAACAGAAGTCGGCACAGCTTATCTTCTGTGACTTATCGACACCGAAAGGAGATGGTACATTCAATGTTTATGAGGACATTCGGGGCAAACTGATAGAGAAGGGTGTCCCACTGGAAGAAATCGCATTTATCCATGATGCCAATACGGAAACAAGGAAAGCGGAGCTGTTTGCAAAGGTAAGAAGCGGACAGGTTCGTTTTTTGTTGGGTTCTACTGCCAAAATGGGAGCCGGAACCAACGTACAGGACAGATTGATTGCATTACATCATCTGGATGTGCCCTGGCGTCCGTCTGATGTAGGACGGATTTTGCGGACATTCAAAATAAAAAAGAATGTGGAGGTAACAGACAATGGCAAAATCATTATTTGAGGAACTGGGCGGCAAATACGAAAGGCAAGGGGATTATTTGA
>ERZ1034713.1092-NODE-1092-length-13101-cov-30.462441_pt1 | contig 13101 bp, 11 predicted proteins | sample MGYA00520692_ERZ1034713 | MGnify/ENA primary metagenome ERZ1034713 (study PRJEB33766, sample SAMN09781717) | gut metagenome | biome: gut microbiome | host: Homo sapiens | place: Madagascar | study: EMG produced TPA metagenomics assembly of the PRJNA485056 data... | reverse complement strand
ATTTCTGACCCCATCATTGCCATCTGTCATAATTTTACATTCCGCAAAGCAGACATAGCGTCCCTTCGCGTACAGCTAAATTATAGCATACGCAATACGTTTGTCAACGGTTTTGAGCAAAATTTACGGCACCCAGATGCGGCGCACCTCCAGCACCTTGCCGCCCTGCACCACCAGCGTGGTATTGTAGGTGGTCCAGTTGTCGGCGTCCGCATTGATCGCCGCTGCCACCGCATCCGCGCCCGTAGTCTCCACGGCTTCGGCCTGCGGGTCGGCAGAGCTGTCTTTCAACACTACATCCTCTGCCAGCGGCATCGTCTTTTCTCCCATCTCATAATAGACAGGGTAATCGTCAAAGGTCATCGTCCGGTAGGTGCCGTCATCCTCCAATTTCAGATCCAGCCCGCCGGGCTGCTCCATGCCGCCGTTGATGCTTACAAGATGGTACTGGTCATCCCGTTCAACGCTTGTCACCTCAGCGTTCACGATCTGATTCCATGCCGCACCCTCCTCGTGGAAGGTGATCTTGTCGCCAACGGCAAGGTTTTCAACATCTTCTTTTTTATAACGGTCGTAGCTGAACACCCTTGCAGTCAATTTGCCGTCCTGTACGCCGGAAACGATGGATGCCGGGATAAACGTTACCGTATCCGGGTCGTCCAGATCGTCCAGTGTCCCGGTCAGCAGATCGATCGGTTTCGTAACACCTTCTTCTGCCACATGGGACGAGGCGGGCACCGCACTGGAGGCGGGGGTGCTGGCGGGGGCACCGGAGCCGCCGCAGGCCGTCAATGCGATGCCCGCAGTCAGAACAGCCAGAATCTTATATTTCAGGTTCATAAAAATACCTTCTTTCTTGACGCGGTAGATTTATTCCGCTACAATAAAAACGAATCAAGAACCCATTCTATTGCGACTGATTTTAAGATAGAGAGGAATTTCCCGTGAAAATTTTAAAAGTAAAGTGTCTTGCCCCTACCCGGCTGGACAATTATCTGACCCAGCAGTACCCCGCCCTGACCCCCGGCCGCCTGAACAAGGCGCTGCGGGAAAACAAGATCAAGCTGAACGGCAAAAAGCAGCCGCTTTCCACCCGCGTGATGGCGGGCGATGAGATCAAGCTGTTCATTCTGGACGATGTGCTGGACGCCGACCGCCGGGTGGAGGGTCCTGCATGGAAGAACGCCCGCACCCCGGCGCAGGTGGTGTACGACTGCCCGCAGATCTTAATTGTAAACAAGCCCGCCGGTGTTGCGGTGGACGGCCCGGAGGACGACACTCTGCTGAACCGCGCGCTGCTGTACCTGAACAAGCAGGGCGAGTACAAGGAGAACGACCTGTACACCCCCGCCTTGTGCCACCGGCTGGACACCGGCACCAGCGGCCTTGTGATCATTGCCAAGACCCCGGAGGCCGAGGAGCTGTTTCTTTCTGCCATCAAGAACCGCGAGGTGCAAAAGACCTACCTCTGCGTCACCTTTGGCCGTCCTGTGCCGCCGGATGCCACCTTGGGCGGCTACCTGCTGAAGGACGCCGACCGCGGCATCGTGAAGATCGTGGAGGACAAGCAGCCCGGTGCCAAGGAAGTAGAGACCCGGTACGAGACCATCGCCGTCTCCGGCCGTCTGGCGCTGCTGAAGGTACAGCTGATCACCGGCCGCACCCACCAGATCCGCGCCCACATGGCCAGCATCGGCTGCCCCATCCTTGGCGACAGCAAGTACGGCAACAACAGCGCCAACCGCGAGCTAAAGCTCAAGTATCAGGCACTGTGTGCATGGGAGCTGACCATGCCCCGCTTCACCCAGCCGGACTTTGCCTTCCTCAGCGGCAAGACCTTCCACGCCCCGAAGCCGTGGTATTACCAGCAGGTGCTGGACGGCACTTTGAAGTAAACAAAAAGGAGATGTCCTGCAGGACATCTCCTTTTTTGTTACTTATAATAGAATGCTCAGACCCGCACCATATCCGGGGTAATCTCGGCCAGCGTATGGGCACCGCACATCTGCATGGTGTCGGCCAGTTCTCCGGCCAGCTTGTCGATGTAGCACTTTACGCCCTCTGCACCGCCGCCGTAAACAGCGGTCACGAAGGGGCGGCAAATCAGCACGCCGTCCGCGCCCAGTGCCAGCGCCTTGAACACATCCACACCGGTGCGGATGCCGCCGTCCACCAGCACCTTCACGCCGGTGCCCTTGAGGGCTGCGGCGATCTCCGGCAGCACCTCGGCGGTGGCGGGGCACTGGTCCAGCACGCGGCCGCCGTGGTTGGACACCACGATGGCAGCGGCACCGGCCTGCTTTGCCTTCAGTGCGCCCTTGACGGTCATCACGCCCTTGACGATGAAGGGACGCTCCGCCAGCTGCACGATCTCGGCAAGCTCTTCCACGCTCTTGCTGCCGGCGGGCGGGGTCATGTTCTTCAGGAAGGGCAGACCCGCTGCATCCACGTCCATGGCCACGGCAAAGCAGCCGCTGGCCTTGGCCTGTGCCATCTTCTCGCGGATGGTGTCGATGTTCCACGGCTTGATGGTGGGCACACCGCAGCCGCCCGCAGCGCCGATGGCGCGGGTAGCCATCTCCATCACGGTGGGGTTGGTGCCGTCGCCGGTAAAGGCCGCAATGCCGTTTTCGGCACAGGCGCGCACCAGTACATCATTATAGGTCATATCGGTGTAGGTATCGGAGTAGTGCAGGTTCACTGCGCCCACAGGACCCGCAAAGAAGGGGTAGCGGAAGCTTTTACCGAACAGTTCCAGCGTGGTGTCCGGTGCACCGCCGGGGCACAGGGTGTCCATGTTCACCCGGATGTCTGCCCACTTATTATAATTGCGGATGGCGGTATCGCCCACGCCCTTGGCACCCGGGCCGGGGATCTGGTTTTTACAGGCCACGCCGTTGCACACCGGGCAGGCCTTGCAGTATTGACCAATGCAGGTACGGGCATTGGCAAGCACTTCAGGATAAGTCATGAAAGCATCCTCCTTATATTCCGCCGCTGCGGCACAAAATGACCCGCCGCAGTGCTCTTTGCCCTCAATATAGACCTGTTTTAAAGGTACGTCAAGGGCTTTTGGTGCTTTTCGTCCATGCGGCAGAACACTTTATCGCGTTTTTTCGTCATTTTTAAAAAAGTCTGATTTTTTTCAAAAAAATCCTTGACAAAAAGCCTGCTTTCAGGTATTATAGTGGAGCGCCAAGGGCACCCGCCCAAAGGCAGAACAGAAGATGTGGAAAGATGGCTGAGTTGGTCTAAGGCGCACGACTGGAAATCGTGTAACGTGTCAAAAGCGTTCTGGGGTTCGAATCCCCATCTTTCCGCCAGAAACCTGAAACAGAAATGTTTCAGGTTTTTTGTTTTGTCCGCAGTTTGCGGCGCTTGACATTTGCAGGCAGTTCCGTTATGCTGAAACAAATACGTTTTACCGGAAGGAGAGGTTTCCCATGGCATCTTCCCACAAAAAGCGCACCGGTCTGCAGGTGGCGCTGGTCGTTCTGCTGTGTCTGGTTCTGGTGTGCGCGGTGGCTGCGGCGGTGCTGTACAGTCTGGTCAGCCGCAGGGTCAAAGCATTCCAGAGCGGTGCCAGCTTTGCGCTGGACTATACCATCACCTCCACCGAGGCCGAGCCCCCTGCCCTTTACGCCCTGCTGGACAAGTTCGGCGGCACCACCGGCAGCCTGACCGGTCAGTACACCCCCCGGGCGGTGCAGCTGGCGCTGTACCCTACGGGCACCAGCACCGTCAACGATGCCCCTCTGACCCGGATGTACATCAGCGAGGAGGAAACCCTGTACGATGCCGGACAGCTGTACAACAAGCTGCGCAGCACGGTTGTGGCCGAGTATCCGTTGGCAAGCCTGCTGCTGCCGGGCTGGTCGCTGGGCAGCTACATCTCTCAGGACCAGCTGGCCACCCTGCTGGGAGTAGACCCCGCCGCCACCGGCTTGCAGCAGGTGAACGACTTCCAGCTGGACCTGAAGCAGCTCAAAACCGTGCAGCCCGCCAACGCGAAAGAGGGCTACCTCTACTTTCAGCTGCCGAATCTCACCGCCGGTGAAGACGCGCCGCAGCTGATTTTGGGCATCGAAAAGCAGGGGCTGCTCAAGACCCTGTCCCCCAAGGTGCACATCCTGCTGGACGTGCCTGCCCACCACATCCATGCGGAACTAGTCGGCACGGTAACTGCCGCCCAGACCGTGGTGACTGCTCCCACCTCCCGGATGCAGGACTCTGACGTGGAAAGCCTTGTGCAGCTGCGCCAGACCATCGAGAGCATCGTGCAGTTCGTGCAGACCGCCGCCCAAAGCGATGCTGCCGCCTCCCCTGCTGCGTAAACTGGACCATTTGGAATGGTCTCCGCTTCGCTCTGACCATCTTCAGCGGAAAAATTATTTTAAAAAGCAAAAAATCGGACAGACTGCGGTCTGTCCGATTTTTTATGTTCACAGATGGGGTCGTAACGGAAAACGGCATTTGCAGCGCCTGTTTCCTTCGGAAACATTTGCGCTGCGGAAAAAGATCAAAAAAGCAGCCCCGGAACGCACAGGCACTTCGGGGCTGCAAATCAGAACAATGATTCTGTTTTTACTTCTTTACGGTCTTTTTGCAGGGTGCACGCTTTGCCTTGGGCTTTGCGGCGGCAGGGGCAGTCTTGGCTTCCGCAGCGGGCGCAGCCTTGACAGCAGGTCCAGCCTTTGCAACAGTTTCAGTCTTAGTCTCCACAGCGGGGGCAGCCTTCACCTCTGCGGCGGGGGCAGCAGGCTCGGCCTTTGCCTTAGCGGCTTTCTTCGCGGCGGGCTTTTCTGCCTTGACCGGCTCTGCGGCCTTTGCGGCGGGAGCAGCGGGCTTCTCCTCCGCCTTCTTGGCGGTACGGGGCTTGCGGGCTGCGGGCTTCTTGGCGGGAGCGGCTTCCTTGGCCGGTGCTGCCGTAGTCTCGGCAGCGGGTGCTGCCTGCTCAACCTTGGCGGCACGCTTTACGCGGTCCTTTACCTCAGAGATGACCCACAGCTGGTCGCCACCGCCGGGCACCTCCTGCCAGATCTGCAGCACAGCGCCCACCTCAGCACCGATACCCACGGTATCCACGCACTTGCCGCCTGCCCAGGAGGAGCGCAGACGCACCGTGCCCTCCGGCGTGTGCTCTACCTTCCACATCTGGGACGTGCCGCCCACGTCCTCCCACAGGTGCAGCCAAGTGCCGTTGGCAGTGCCGGTCATGGTCAGATCCAGCAGCTTGCCGGAAGCGCGGTTGCGGATACGGTACACACCATCGCCCTCGCGGACAAAGCTCCACTCCTGCTCGGGCTTGTGGTCATACTTGCCTAGACGGACAGTGCCGCCGTCCTTGCTGCCTTCCACTGCCTGAATAACGTTGCCAGTGTGAGCGGCAATGGTATAAAAGCGGTCGGCTTCGATCACAGTTTGTGCTACGGATTTCATGTACAAATCCCTCCCAATCATAAAAATACACAGATTTTTCCAATTCCTTCTATTAAAGAATACCACATATCGTGATTTTTCACAAGCAATTCGACAATTCTTTAGCACTTTATATAGAAACCATCCTGTTTTCGCCCTCTTTTTCGCCCCTTCGCAGGGGAGAAAGGCCGTTTTTTCTCCCTCTCGACATTTTGCCGCAACTGCGTTATACTGTTTTTACAAAGCTTATCTGCCGCTCTGGAAGGAGCGGTTTTCTCGTTTTTTGAAGGAGGATATTTTTCCATGACCCAGCAGGACCGCACTGTGGTGCAGTATCATAAAATGACCGAGACCCCTATCCCCCGGCTGATCCTCAGCCTTGCCGCACCCACGATTTTGAGTATGCTTATTACCAGCATCTACAATCTGGCAGACACCTTTTTTGTGGGACGCATCTCCACCAGCGCTTCCGGCGCGGTGGGCGTCGTTTCCAGCCTGATGGCCATCATTCAGGCGCTGGGCTTTATGCTGGGGCATGGCTCCGGAACCATCATCAGCCGCCGCCTGGGCAGTCAGGATACCCACGCCGCCACCCGCTTTGCTTCCACCAGCTTTTTTACGGCGCTGGCCTTTGGCGTAGTGCTGGCGGTGGTCGGCCTTGCCACCCTGCCGGATTTTATGATGCTGCTGGGCAGCACCGACACCATTCTGCCCCATGCCTGCGCCTACGCCCGGCCCATTCTGCTTGCCGCCCCGCTGATGATCTCCAGTCTGGTGATGAACAACATCCTGCGGTATGAGGGCAAAGCAAACCTTGCCATGATCGGCCTTGTCACCGGCGGGCTGCTGAACATCGCGCTGGACCCGCTGTTCATGTTCGGGCTGGGGCTGGGCACTGCCGGTGCCGGTATCGCCACTGCGCTCAGCCAGACCATCAGCTTTGGCATCCTGCTGTATATGTTCCTGCGGGGCAAAACGGTCAGCCAGTTCCGGCTTTCTGCCGTCACCCGGGAACCGCGCGAGTTTTTGCAGATCCTTGCAGGCGGCGCGCCCAGCTTTGGCCGTCAGGGACTGAACAGCATCGGCGGGATGCTGCTGAACATCGCCGCCCGCAGCTACGGCGATGCCGCCGTGGCGGGCATGAGCATCGTGACCCGCATCTTTCTGTTCATCCTCTCGGTGGCCATCGGCGTGGGACAGGGCTTACAGCCGGTGGCGTCCTTCAACTACGGTGCCCGCAAGTACCATCGGGTACGGCAGGCCGCCGTCTTTACCCTGAAAGCCGCCTTTGTGCTGCTGGCGGTGCTGATCGCGGTGTGCTGGTGGAACGACGAAAGCCTGATCCGGCTGTTCCGGGACGACCCGGAAGTCACCGCCGTGGCGCTGCCCGCCTTCCGCTACCAGTGCTTTGCCATCCTTCTGCAGCCGGTGATCGTGGTGACCAACATGACCTTCCAGAGCGTGGGCAAGGCCGGGCGCGCCACCTTTCTGGCCTGCTGCCGGCAGGGCGTGTGCTTTATCCCGCTGATCTTAGTATTACCCCGGGTGCTGGGGCTTGTGGGCGTGGAGCTCTGCCAGCCCATTGCAGACGCGCTCACCTTCTTTATCTCGCTGCCTTTCCTGCTGGCCTTTCTGCGGCAGCTGGAGCAGATGGACAAGGCAGAAGCGTCCCATGTCCCGGTGCATCTGTAATGTAATTGTAACCGTTTTTAGCCGCATTTTTCTGCAAGACCTGCAATGAAAAATGCGGTTATTTCGTATTCTGAGTGAACGGTAAAATTTTCCTCCCTGTTTTTTGCAAAGGAGTGTTTTTTTATGAAGCGTGTTGTCTTGCGTATCGGCTGCGGGGCGGTCTGCGCCGCCCTTGCCCTTACTTTAGGCTGCGGCTGCGCCCTGCTGCCGCCCGCCACCGGCGTGCCGGGCGCTGCAAGTTCTGCCGTTTCTGTACCCACGGACGACAGCGGCAAGCCCCTGTACGACCCCGCCGTGCTGAACGATGGCCGTCTGCGTGTGCTGTACTGCTACGGTCGTTCCGGCAGCAGCACCACCATCCTGTGCGGCAGCACCCCGCTGCATCAGTCTACCCGCAGTGAGAACGTCTCGCTGGTAGAGGACAGCACCACCGGCACCGCAGACTACTGGCTGCGCAGCTGGTCCGACCCCACCGGCCGGGGCGGACGCCGCACCACCCTGTACGACAAGACCGGCACTGAAGTGATGTCCTTTGAAGGCGAGCAGAACGCTGCCCTGCAAAACGGCCTGCTGGTGCTGCAGGAGAGCCGCCTGATCGATGGTGAATACGTCCCGGAGTCCGGCTACGGCACCTGTCAGGTCATCGACCTTGCCACCGGCGCAGCGCTGCCGGTACCGGAGGGCGCATACAGCTGCACCGTATGCGGCGATAAGCTGGTGTTCAGCTGCTACGCCCGCCCGGAGGGGCTGGATGGTTCCGATTGGGATACAGATTACCAGCAGAACAGCTGGGTGGTGGTGCAGGAAAAGGACGGCACCTCTGTCTACCGCGCCGAAGCTGCCTCGGCATACCGCCTTTTCTACGACAGCGACACCCTGAGCGACTGGGTGGAGCTGGACATTGCCACCGGAGAGGAGACCATCAATCAGATTTTGTACAACACCCTGACCGGTGAACAGTACACGGGCTTTTTGCAGGTCTACCCGGGCGGTCTTGCCAGCTTTTCCACCAGCGATGGCCGGTATGCACTGCGGGATATGACCACAGAGGATCGCGGGCTGATCGCCACCTTTGACGAGCAGCCCAGCCAGTATTTCCCGGGCTATGTGGTAACATGGCACAGCGGAGAGGATCACGGCTACGACCTTTACGATCTGGAGACCGGCACAAAGACCCCGCTGTACGATGTGGATGCCACCGACAGCACCGTAGCCGTCTACGCGCTGGACGGCAGCCTGCGGGTGTACAGCAAGGACAACGGCAAGCTGCTGACCGACACCACCGTAGAACCGGTGGAGCACCAGCAGCGGGTACGGATGAGCAATTGCGGCAGCGGCTACGTCTGGCTGGAATTGCAGGATAACGACCGCTACGAGACCACCGCCACCCGGCTGTACGGCCCGCAGGGGCTTGTCAGCGACCTGACCGCCCTGCAAGGCAAGTACAGCTACATCAACTATCTGACCACCGACCCCAACGGCAGCCCCATGTTCTACGGCAGCCGCGATGCTGCGGGCAGCGCCTACGGCAGCGTATGTGATGTGCTGGATGCAGACGGCAAGGTGGTGCTGCAAGGGCTTGCCAGCTGCGCCGGGTACTATTCCAACAGCCTGAACGCCCTGCCCGACCATGTGTTTGCCGCACAGCGGGGCTTCTATGCGGGCTGGATGGATACGAGCGGCAGCTGGCTGTACTGCCAGAGTATTTTCTCGTCTGCCACTGCGGACGATGTACCGAGTTACGACTATTGATTTAGGAGGGCTTTCTTATGAAAAACGCTAAAATTTCCCGCCGCAGCTTTCTGCTGGGGCTGGCTGCCTGCTCCGCTGCCGGGGTGCTGACCGCCTGCAAGGGTACAGATGCCTCTTCCGGCAGCACGGCTTCCTCTGCGGCAGAGCAGCCCGCTTCCTCTGCGGCATCTTCGGCTGTGCAGCAGGCAGAGCCGTTTCTGACCGAGGAGGAGTTTCCCCCGCTGGACGGCAGCACCGCCTGCATCCCGCTGATGGCGCAGATGCTGGCCGATACCACCGGTATGGACCTGGAAGAAGCCCGCAGCAGCATCACGGTAAGCACCACCGCCTACGCATGGGAGAACTTTGGTCTGTACGACACCACCACCCGGATGCTGGTGGTGTACGAAGCACCGGACTATGTAAAGGAAGAGCTGCAAGAGGCCAATGTGCAGCTGGAGCAGAAACCCATCGGGGTGGATGCGCTGGTGTTCATCGTCAACGAGGACAACCCTGTGCAGGCACTTACTCAGCAGCAGCTGCGGGACATCTACGCCGGAAAGATCACCAACTGGAAGGATGTGGGCGGCAAGGATCAGGCCATCGTGGCCTTCCAGCGCGGCGAGGACTCCGGCAGCCAGACCCTGTTCAAAAAGCTGCTCATTCAGGGCGGTGAGCTGATGACCCCGCCCTCTGAGCTGGCTCCCGCCGCCATGGGCGAGCTGGTGGACAGCATTGCCGATTACAACAACAGCGCCAACGCCATCGGCTTTTCCGTGTATTACTACATCGACCAGATGTATTCTAAACCCGGGCTGCGGCTGCTGGCAGTGGACGGTGTGACCCCCAGCAACGCTACCCTTGCCGACGGCAGCTACCCCCTGTGCAACGATTTTTACGCCGTTATCCACCCGGACGCCGCCGCCGACAGCCCGGAGCGCCAGCTGTACGACTGGCTGGACACCCCCGCCGGTGTGCAGTGCATCGAAAAGGCCGGGTATGTCGCCGCCAAGCCCATGACCACCCAGACCACGGGCAGCGAAGCTACCGTGACCATCATAGACTGACTGTCCCGATGAATTGACACCCTTCTGCGTTTCTGTTACAATCTAACCAGAAGTTTGTCGAATATTGTCTGGCAGAATGCCGAAAGGAAGGTCTTACTATGGAACATCCCTCTCACCCGGTAGAAAGCCACTGGCGCACCTCCCTGCGCAACCGCATTATTCAGGCTTCCAGTCTGTTGGAAGTGCTGTTGTCCGGGCTGGTGCTGATCGGTCTGCTGCTCAGCGTTGTGCCCCTCATCCGCTGGATGCCCGGTCTGCTGTTCGATGGCAACGAAGCAGAGATCCGCACCTTTCTGGAGCGCAGCTTGGACATTGTGATCGGCATCGAGTTCATCAAGATGCTGGCCAAGCACAGCCCCGGCAGCAGCCTTGAGGTGCTGCTGTACGCCATTGCCCGCCATCTGGTGGTGGGACATGATTCCGCCGTGGAGAACCTACTCAGCGTGGGCGCGATCGCGCTGATCTTCATCGTGCGCAAGTTCTTCTTTGTCCCGGCTTTTGGCGCACATCTGCCGGACGGCCACCCCGCACCGGATCTTACCCCCGCTCAGAGCGGCATTCCCGCCGACTGGTTCCGTCGGCGGCATTCCGAAGCAAAGCCCGAGGAAGAGAGCGAGACCGTGGAGTAAGCAGTTTTTACCCCTTCAGTCGCCTGCGGCGACAGCTTCCCCAAGGGGACGCCTTACCGGGATATTCCGGTAAGTTTGCCTTCACCGCATAAGCCGTCCCCTTGGGGAAGGTGGCTGCGAACGAAGTGAGCAGACGGAAGGGGTACTCCATACATACAAAACCACCCCGCAGCGGCCGGTGAAGGACTGCTGTGGGGTGGTCTTTTCTTTTGTGTTATTTATCCTGTTTTTTGCCATGACGGCCAAAGCGGTACTCCTTGCCCTCGCGGATGCGCTGGATGTTGGAGCGGTGCATATAAATGACCATCGCGCCCATGATCGCCGAACCGATCGTGCACACGGCAAGGTCGGCGGCAGAGTAGCCCCGGAACACACCGTACAGGATGGTGAGCACCGGGTAAAGTGCCGCCATGGTCACGCTGCCCAGTGACACCATGCCGGTGGGCAGCAGGCAGGCCAGAAAGATGACCGCCAGAAAGGGGATCAGCACAGGCTGGATGGCCAGAATGGTGCCGCCCGCCACCAGCACGCCTTTGCCGCCCTTGAAGCCGAAATACAGGGGCTTCAGATGGCCGATAATGGCAAAGATGGCGGCCAGATACACCGCAAGATAGGGCGAAAGCGTGGTGCCTTCCGGCATCAGAGTGAACAGCCAGCGGCCGATGCACACAGCCAGCACGCCCTTGAGCACATCACCGAAAGCGGTAAGTGCCGCTGCCTTTTTGCCGAAGGTGCGCAGCATATTGGTCATGCCCGCCGCGCCGCTGCCGTACTTGCGCACATCATCGTGGTACAAAAACTTGCTGACGAGGATACCGGTGTCGATGCTGCCCAGCAGATATGCCTGCACAGCGGACACCACAGCGATGAGAACAGATTTCATCATCTGAGCCTCCCTGACGTGTTATACGTCCTTGGCACCCACCTCGCCGGAGCCGCGCTCCCGCACGACCAGACGGATGGGCGTATGCTCCAGACCAAAGTTTTCGCGGATCTGGTTGATGAGATACCGCTGATAGCTGAAGTGGAACAGGTGCTTTGCGTTCACGAAGGCCACGAACGTGGGGGGACGGGTAGAGGCCTGCGTCAGGTAGTAGATCTTCAGGCGGCGTCCCTTGTCGCTGGGGGGCTGCATCCGGGCGGTAGCGCGGGCCAGCATCTCGTTCAGCACGCCGGTGGGCACGCGGGCACCGTTTTCGGCGTCCACATCCCGGATCAGCTGCATCAGCTTGTTCACGTTGTAGCCGGTCTGGGCAGAGATGAAGATGATGGGTGCATAGCCCATAAAGCTGAAGCACTCGGCATAGCCGCGGCGCTGCAGCTCCATGGTGTTGGTCTCCTTGCCTTCCACGGCATCCCACTTGTTCACCACGATGATACAGGCCTTGCCCTGCTCGTGGGCGTAGCCGGCCACCTTGCTGTCCTGCTCGGTAAAGCCGACGGTGGCATCCACAAGGATCAGCGCCACGCGGCTGCGCTCCACAGCGGCCAGTGCGCGCACCACCATGTAGCGCTCCAGACCATCGCTGATGTTGCTGCGCTTGCGCAGACCGGCGGTATCGGTAAAGATGAACTTGCCGTAGGCGTTGTCCACCGGGGTGTCGATGGCATCGCGGGTGGTGCCGGCCTCGTTGGCCACGATCATGCGGTTCTCGCCCAGAATGCGGTTGGTCAGGCTGGACTTGCCCACGTTGGGGCGGCCGATGATGGCAACGGGGATGCGATCTTCCTCCACCACGGTCTCACTGAAGTCCAGATGAGCGCATACGGCATCCAGCAGGTCGCCTGTGCCGTGACCGTGCACGGAAGAAATGGGCATCACCTCGTCAAAGCCGAGGTTATAGAACTCGTACAGCTCCATGGGAGCCTCGCCCACCTTGTCGCACTTGTTCACGGCAAGAATGATGGGCTTGTGGCTGCGGCGCAGCATATGCGCCACGTCCTCATCGGCTGCGGTCAGGCCGTTGCGCACGTCCGTAACCATGATGATACAGTCGGCGGTGTCAATGGCGATCTGTGCCTGCTCGCGCATGTGGGCAAGAATGCCCTCGGTGGCCTTAGGCTCGATGCCGCCGGTGTCCACCAGCAAAAACTCGTGGCCGTTCCACTCGCAGTTGGCAAAAATGCGGTCGCGGGTAATGCCCGGGGTATCCTCCACAATGGCAAGGCGCTGGCCGCACAGCTTATTGAACAGGGTGGATTTGCCCACGTTAGGGCGGCCCACCACTGCTACGATCGGTTTGCTCATGGGGTCTCCTCCTTTCTTCTGATCAAAAATACATCTGTATCTTTCCGTCTGCGCCGGTTCTGCCGCGCCCGGAGAGGCGTTTTTCTGTACGGCAGATGGATAAAACCTCTCCCTTTCGGGAGAGGTGGCATCGCGCAGCGATGACGGAGAGGGTTGTTTTATTTTCTTCTGCGGGCAATGTGCAGGCCGCTGCGCAGCAAGGCGCGGGCTTCGTCCCCGCCTGCCGTGGGCAGCACCTCCACCTTTACGCCCAGCCGCTCGCCCAGCTGCTCCACCGTGATATCGTCAAGGAAGGTATCCTTTTCCTCCCGCAGCA
>ERZ1034713.1089-NODE-1089-length-13143-cov-7.967757_pt1 | contig 13143 bp, 10 predicted proteins | sample MGYA00520692_ERZ1034713 | MGnify/ENA primary metagenome ERZ1034713 (study PRJEB33766, sample SAMN09781717) | gut metagenome | biome: gut microbiome | host: Homo sapiens | place: Madagascar | study: EMG produced TPA metagenomics assembly of the PRJNA485056 data... | reverse complement strand
GCACTTTATTGTTTAAGTACGACAAGCGGTGACTGTACACACTCCCACGCGTATCATATAGTCTCATTCATAATTCGACCCACGCGCGTCATTTCTGCGGATTGCAGATGATTTTGGTACAGTGACTTGTCGCCAGTTTCTTCGCCGGAGATACCCTCCAGCATTGACATTCGCTCCACGGAAAACCTGCTCTATTCAAGCAGCAACCTCACGCTTCACAGCTATCAATGTCACAGCAAGTATTAATATACACTACTCTGTATATAAAATCAACAAGAAAAATTGTTTTTTTTTAAGAACAAAAAACCGAGGCATCAAATCTGCCCCGGCTTTATAATTCAATTAGTAAATAGAAACTCCAAGTCCCATAGAACTGATCTTCCACTGTCCATCAACATATTTGTAATATATATATGAAGAACTCTTTGTATCACTCTTATCGTATGACTTTGTGTCATTAGAATACTTATATGTGTATGAATATCCAATCTTAAAGCCAACTTTTATTGTTGGGCATCCATCACTTGAATCAGTCCTGAAACTTGTATCTGACATAGATGCTGTAAAACTTGTAACCTTGAAATTAGATATCTGCTTGTATGTTGACTTAAATGTATCAACATAACCATTATATGTTGACTTTGCACCTGACTGCATATCACTTGTAAACTTGTCACTTACAGTTGAAAAATCATTCTTCTTCTGTGCTGCATCAAAGAACTCTGTAACATCTTTCTTAGCCTGATCCTTAAGACCACTAATCTTATCTTCTGAGAACTTAATATCATATGAACTGATTGATGTTGAGTAATCATCATATGATGGATAAATTTCTTTTTTATAATCCTCTGTAAAATCACTTGTCGCCTTAAGTATTGTAGTTCCATTAAACAGATATGGGATTTCATATACATCGTAGCTTGAATTCTTACCCGAATCATCTTTCTTGTACTGGTCTCCAACAAGAATATCATTTATAAATAATGTAAGTCCCTTAGGCACGTTAATTGTACAATTTGAAACTACAACATCCTCTGTACTTACTTTATACTTTTTAAAGAACAACATGTAATGCTTATTAGTAACTGTAAGAAGTAAATCCTCCGAATCAGCGCCTGTAGCTGTTGTATATATAACACTTACAGCCTTATTGCCAGGAAGGCGTCCCTTAGATGAAAAACTATCAATAACCTTAATATTTCCTACTGCACTTCCTGTAGCATCTGAATGTGCTGTTACAAATGCGTTCTTTGTAAGGAATTCATCTTCTGGAATCTGAATAAGTGAATATGCCTTAGCCCAGTCACATTCTTCTACTGCCTTAACATAAGCCTTGGCTGTTTTCTTATAATTAGTAAGACTGTTACCAACACATATGAATACTATAACTGCTGCAATAACAGCAATTGCTGCTGTACCAATAATTATAATCTTCTTAGAAAGCTTGAATGGTTTCTTTGCAGAATTTCCCATTGCGCCATTCTGTGGCTGCTCATACATTGGTGTAACCTGTGGCTGTACATTAACCTGTGCTGTCTGCACCTGTGGCTGTACCTGCTCATTAATCTGTGGAGCCTGTGGCTGTTCTGCTGGCTGCTGTGCCTGAGTGTCAGTCTGTGGTTCCTGTGCCTGAGTCTGTACCTCTGGCTGCTGTGGTACAGCATTGTTATCTGAAACCGTAGCTGTTCCCTCTGTTACAGCTGGTTCAATTTCAAGGCGTGTTCCACAATTTGCGCAAAATAATGCGCCCTCATCATTGCTTGTTCCACAATTAGGACAAAACATAAATTAATCCTCCCTCATATGATTAATATAGTAAATCACCAAAAATTATATCATATCTAAATGATTCTTTCAACTAAAATAATACCTATCCCTGCTGCTTCTGTTTCTCTATTTTTTCTGCCAGATCATTCAGATATTCCCAGCGCTCCAGCTTCTCCTCGAGCTGCTTCTCCACATCTTCCTTTTCCTTAGTAAGCTCTGCAAGCTTAGAATAAGAAGTCGCATTTTTAGCAATCTCATCATCAAGTTCTGAAACTTTAGTTTCCAGCTTCTCTATATCATCATCAATAGTCTCATATTCTTTCTGTTCCATGTATGTGAACTTAAGCTTATCCTCATGGCTGTTATATGCTTTCTTCAGCTGACCTGCTGCCTTTGATTTGGATGCATCAGATGTTCCATTTGATGACACATTATATATAGAAGAAACACATTTATCCCTGTAGTCTGTATAACCACCTTCATACTGTGTAAGGTGGCCGCCTGCCTCAAATGCAAATATCCTGTCAACAACTCTGTCAAGGAAATATCTGTCATGCGAAACCGTAATTACAATACCCGCAAATCCATCAAGATACTCCTCAAGTATCTCAAGAGTTTCAATATCAAGGTCGTTGGTAGGCTCATCAAGAATAAGCACATTTGGCGCACTCATAAGAACACTTAACAAATAAAGTCTCCTCTTTTCACCACCTGACAGCTTGCTTATCGGTGTCCACTGCTGCTTCGGTGTAAATAAAAACTTCTCACACATCTGTGACGCTGTTGCCTTTCCATCTGCTGTCGTAACATATTCGCCTATGCTTCTTACGAACTCAAGCACAGTAAGGCTGTCGTCAAGTGGTTCGTTCTCCTGCATGAAATATCCGATTCTTACAGTCTCTCCAACCTCAACACTGCCGCTGTCCGGCTCAAGCTGACCTGCTATAATCTTCATAAGCGTAGATTTGCCGCAGCCGTTATCACCGACAATGCCGATTCTGTCATCCCTCAAAAAAATGTAGGTAAAATCGTCAATTATCGTCCTCTCGCCAAAGCTTTTGCAAATGTTATGGAGTTCTACAGTTTTTCTTCCAAGCCTGCTGCTCACTGAATTCATATCCATAAGCTGCTTGTCAAATCTGGCTCTCGCCTGCTTTGAGGCTTCCTTCATATCCTCAAATCTGTCAATCCGGGCCTGCTGCTTTGTTGAACGCGCCTGACAGCCTCTCCTGATCCATGCAAGTTCTTTTCTTAATATGTTCTGTCTCTTGGCCTCAGTTGCCCTCTCCATCTCCTCACGCTGGGTCTTCAGTTCAAGAAAGCCTGAATAATTCGTATCGTAGCTATACAGCGATGCTTTATCAAGCTCAACAATCCTGTTAGTGACATTATCAAGGAAATACCTGTCATGAGTAACCATAATAAGTTCTCCCTTGAAATTCTTAATAAACTGCTCAAGCCAGAGAACCATATCATTATCAAGGTGGTTAGTTGGCTCATCAAGAATCAGAAGCCTTGCAGGTTCAACTAAAGTTCTTGCAAGCGCCGCCCTCTTTTTCTGACCACCTGATAAAATATTCATCATTGCGCCATGGTCTGTAATTCCAAGCTTGTTAAGAATCTCTTTTGCTTTTGGCTGGCTGTCCGCATGCTTTCCACGCATAACATATTCCAACACATTTTCATTATCATAATACAGAGGGGTCTGTGCAAGATATGCAAGCTCAATCCCCTTGCCCTTTACAACCTGTCCCTCATCCGGTTCTTCAACACCTGCAATTATTTTTAAAAGAGTAGACTTACCCGTTCCATTCACACCTATAAGCCCAATCTTATCGCCACTGTTAATTCCCAGACTTATATTATTAAAAAGTTCCTTTTCTCCGTAGGTCTTGCTGACCTTTTCAACATTTAATATATTCACTATTATCTCCGTTATATAAATTATTTGTCATCATCTGAAAGATTATAGAAATTCTTAAGCTTCTGTGCAAGCTCCGGGTCTTTCTTCTGCAGATGTTCATAATGCTTTCTTCTCTGCTCCATCATGTGCTCATACGCATATGGATTATGAAGCTTCACTCTGTCAAGCATCTGTTTTCTGTGTTCCTTAAGCATCTGTATTGCGTCAGGATTAATCTGTGCCAGCTTCTTCTCAACAACCACACGACGCTCATCAATTCTTTTCTCAATATCATCAATATCAAGATTCGGATACTTTTTATCATCAAACAAATGCATCTCAAGTCGCTCAAGCAGCTCATTCTCATCAAAGAGTCCGATTCTTCCCCATGCTGCATGCTTTTCAGCATCAACAATAACATTCTCCTCATCTTTCTTGACACTGCCAATTTCATCAGCCATCTCTGTTGCCATCTTCTCAAGCCATTCGTCTGCATCTGCACCAAAAGCCCATTCAATCTCAGCAAGTCTTTCGTTATCCTCATGTACCTCGCCAGAAACAGCCTGCTCTTCTTCCCCCTCCTCGACAGGATAAGGTCTGTCAAGCCCTGCATCTCTTAGGGCAAGCGGAATCGTTCTTCTAACAACACCTTTTTCAACAAACTCGCCTGCGCCAAGCTCTCTTAGCTGGTCATTAAGTGTGTGTTCATGCTCTGTAATATAGAATCTGATGTCTTTCTTTTCAAGTGCCTTATATAAAGACATAAGCCTGTCAACTGCCGTCACATCAATAGAGCCAACGCCTCCGGCGTCTACAATTACCCATTTAGTATTATCATCAAGATTCTTTTCTATATCATCAACAAATGTATTGATATTCGCAAAGAAAAGCGACCCGTTAAATCTGTATATAACCACGCCTTTTATCTTCTTTACATTGCGGTATCTGTTAAGGCTGTAGAACCCCTCCTGTCCCGGTATCACTCCAAGAAACGCTCTTGGTGGTTCAACTGCTTTGACAATAACAGCGATGAATGAAAGAATTACACCGATTACAACTCCGTATATAGTTCCGAATAACAGAACGCCTAAGAAAGCACCTACAAATATTGCAAATTCCGTATGGTCTGTTTTCCATAATTTAGCCGCAAGCCCGAATTCAGTAATTCCAATCAGTGCCGCAACAACAATTCCTGTAAGTATTGGTACTGGAAGATACTCAAGCACTGGTGTTCCAAAAAGCACTATAAGAAGCATTGTCAGAGAAGCTGTTATTGACATAACCTGTGATTTACAACCAAACTGGTCTGCAATTCCTGTTCTTGACACACTGCCATTTAAAGGGCATCCGCCAATTACAGCAGAAGCCGCATTTGCAGCAGCATAAGACAGAATCTCTCTGTTATTGCTTACCTTGTAGCCATATTTGTTGGCATAATTATTAGTTGCAAGCAGGGTCTGCGCCATGACAACACCTGCCACTGACAGTCCAAGAAGTATTATCTCTGACGGATTCTTAAACACAACTGACATATCAGGAAGTGAGAATCCCGGCAGCCCTTTATCAACATGCGGAAGAAGCTTAACACCGAATCTGTCAATATGAAAAATTGCAGTTGCAAGTGCGCCAAGCACCATAAGAAGTACTGACATCGGAAACTTTGGAATAAACTTCTTCGCAACAAGAATAATCACAACAGTCCCGACCCCAAGCACTGCCGACAACAGATTAAACGACTTCATCTCCCCGGCTATATGTATAAGAAGCTTTATTGCCTCTCCTGTTCCTGCATTACCACCAAACAGCTTCGCGGTCTGCATAAGAATTATTGTCACACCGATACCGCTTATGAAGCCACCCATTACAGGTGTCGATATGTAATTAACAATACGGCCTGCTTTAACAAAAAAGAAAATCAACAGCCACAATGCTGCAACTAAAGTTATCGCCGGAACTAATGCCTTCGCTTCCTCAGAGCCTGACACTATCCCAAGCGTTGCAAGTGTTCCACCGACAAGTGCCGCCGGAGTTGCATCCACTCCGAACACGAACTGCGGTGAAGATGTCACAAGTCCATATATAAGCACTGGCAGAATAGAGCAGTACAGACCATATACCGCAGGCAGTCCCGCAATCTGTGCATACCCCATTGATATAGGAATTGACACAAGTGCAACAATTATTCCTGATACAATATCCTTCTTTATATTCTTTAAACTAACATTTTTCAATATGCATCGCCCCTTAATCAGATTTCGATAGAAATATATTAACATAAAACACGGCTGTTCAAAACATTTTTGCACGATTGCAGTTATTAATATTTTCGTATATAATTATTTAATAACAAATGCGGTACCAAACTGCAACACATTTTAATATAGAAAAGGATACTTAATTATGTTTATAGCTGACAACTGGAAAGATTATGAAGTAATAGATACCTCTAAGGGCGAAAAACTTGAACGCTGGGGCAAGTATATTCTTGTACGCCCGGACCCACAGGTAATATGGGACACTCCTAAGAAAGAGCGTGGCTGGAAAAATATGAACGGTCATTACCACAGAAGTTCTAAGGGCGGCGGAGAATGGGAGTTCTTTGACCTTCCACAGCAGTGGCAGATTCACTACAACAGTCCTTCATTTGAACAGGAGCTGACATTCAACTTAAAGCCATTCAGCTTCAAGCACACAGGAATATTCCCTGAGCAGGCTGCTAACTGGGACTGGTTCGGAAAGATTATCTCAGATGCCAAGAAAAAGCGTTGCAGCGAGCCTGTAAAGGTTCTTAACCTGTTTGCTTATACAGGTGGAGCAACACTTGCATGTGCAGCCGCAGGTGCTAATGTTACACATGTAGATGCTTCTAAGGGTATAGTCGCATGGGCTAAAGAAAATGCCCAGTCTTCAGGACTTATCGACAAGCCTATCCGCTGGATAGTTGATGACTGTGTAAAGTTTGTAGAAAGAGAGATACGAAGAGGCAACCATTACGATGCAATCATCATGGATCCACCTTCATATGGACGTGGTCCTAAAGGAGAAATCTGGAAAATAGAAGAAGCCATACACCCGCTTGTTAAGCTTTGTGCACAGCTTCTTTCTGATGAACCATTATTTTTCCTTATTAATTCATACACCACAGGTCTTCAGCCAGCCGTTCTTACTTATATGTTAAGCACAGAACTTAAGAGCTTTGGCGGACACTGTGATTCACAGGAAGTAGGTCTTCCTGTTTCAAGCAACGGACTTGTTCTTCCATGTGGTGCTTCTGGCCGCTGGATGAAATAATTAATACACAACACCATCGAGTGACGGCGATTCTTCGCCGTCATTCACAATTCTGATAACAAGATGATTAGGCAGACATGTGATTGGCATTAAAGGCTCAGATATAAAACCCATGTTCACACACAGCTTGTCTGGACAGCTTGCATCAGCAATCTTAATTTTTCCATTCTCAACAAGAATATCATTATACTCTCCATCCCCGTATTCAATCCTGAAAGTATACGGATTCTTCACATCATTTAACGAAACCGTTCTTAACAATTCGTTATCTCTGTATATATAAGCGGTCTTACTACCGTCATTCTTTCCTGATTTCATATATATAATAGAAGCCACACTCGCCCCGACAAGCAGAACAATCACAGCCACTACCGCAATAACTCTTTTTTTCACAATCTCCTCCATCTGCTACATAGTAAATTTCTTAGGAATATATTTGTCTGCAAAGAAACACACAAGTCCCGTAAACAGACCGGTTATAACTCCGCTTATCACAAGGAACGGCATATATGCAAATATTCCTGATAATCTTAATATAAAAAATGCAGCAAGAATCTGACCTGCATTGTGCGAAACCGCGCCAAGTATTCCCGTAAGAAATATATACTGCCCCTTAAGCAGCTTATTAACAGCCGCCATCACAATCAGGCACAGGAATCCGCCGCTTACACTATATATAAATGATACCGCCTGACCTGTGAATATCGTAGCGAGTATAATTCTCATTGCCAGCACAATTGCTGCATCACTGAATTTATACCTTTTTAATACAAAAAGTGTAACTATATTGGCAAGTCCTAACTTGACTCCCGGAATAGGAACAAGTGTAGGAATCGCCGATTCCACAACAAATATTGTCAACGCTATTGTTGTAAGCAACGCAAGCGTGGTAAGTCTCTTAACACTAAAAGTTTTCTTCATGTCTGCCTCCGCATAAATATTACCTATGCATTTTAACAGACATTTCATATTAAGACAATAATCCGTTAAATTAATTCAAATTCATTCAAAATCAGTTTGACAGTTCACAAAAATATAGTATAATCATTTGGCTTTATAAATATACGAAAGTGAGGAAATCCTATGGTAAAAGATATGACAAATGGTTCGCCTTCCAAGCATATTCTTGGATTCGCAGTTCCAATGCTGTTCGGAATGCTTTTTCAGCAGTTCTACAACCTTGTTGACACAATAATCGTTGGTAAAACTCTCGGTGTTGAAGCTCTTGCCGGCGTTGGAGCAACAGGTTCTATCAACTTCATGATAATCGGTTTCTGTATGGGAGTCTGTAACGGATTCGTGATTCCGGTTGCCCAGTGCTTTGGTGCAAAGAAGCCTTCGGACCTTAGAAAATATGTATTTAACGGATATATCTGCAGTGTTGTGTTTGCCATAGTGCTTACACTTGCATCCGTAATATTCTGCCGCAGTATACTTATCGTTATGAATACACCGGCTGATATTATCGATTATGCCTACAATTACATAGTTGTTATATTCATCGGAATCCCAACTGTGTTCCTGTACAACATGGTATCCGGCGTTATCCGCTCGCTTGGTGACAGCAAGACGCCTGTAGTTTTCCTTGTGCTTTCTTCAATAATAAATGTAGTACTTGATTTCTTTCTTATTCTTGTATGTAAGATGGGTGTTGCCGGAGCTGGCTGGGCAACTGTAACATCACAGCTTGTTTCAGGACTTACCTGTCTAATATATATGTATAAGAAATATGACATCTTAAAAGGTGACAAATCAGAAAGAGTACTTGATAGAAGATTCATCACCAACCTGTGCATGAATGGTGTTCCTATGGGACTCCAGTATTCAATAACAGCCATCGGAAGTACAATCCTTCAGGCTGCTGTCAATACACTTGGTTCAACATATGTAGCTGCAATGACTGCCGGTTCTAAAATGTTTAACTTTACCTGTTGTCCATTTGATGCACTCGGCTCAACCATGGCAACCTATGCCGGACAGAATGTTGGAGCTGCCAAGATTAAAAGACTTGGTCAGGGTGTCCGTTCTGCAATGATAATCGGTTCAATATACAGTGTTCTTTCACTTGTTGCACTGTATTTCACTACAGATTATATTGCATTATTATTCGTTAATGCATCTGAGACAACAATTATTGCTCTTACAAGACAGTTCATTCTTGCATCTGCATGCTTCTACATACCGCTTACAGGTGTTAATGTAGTCCGTTTCTGCATACAGGGTATGGGCTTCTCAGTATTTGCGATATCAGCCGGTATCCTTGAAATGATTGGACGTGCATTTGCAGCCATTATACTTATCCCAAGTATTGGATTCATGGGGGCATGCCTCGCCTCACCAATCGCATGGATTGCTGCTGACGCATTTTTATTTCCTGCATTCATACATTGTGCCAGGAAGCTTAATGCCAGACATTCTAAATAATTTTAAACATGCAAATGCTGCCCCGTCTTATTCAGACTGGACAGCATTTCGTATAATATCTATCTTGTAACATAAACAGCTTGTCTCTTTAAAGAATCATATCTCTCCTCAAATGTTTTCAAATTCCTTGTAACCATTCCTGCCATAGGATCGGCAACATAAACCTCATTATTATCAAGGTCATATCCTACAACTACTACACAATGTTCAGGCGCAATCCATGTATATTCACGTCCATCAAGAGTAAGTGTCTGCGATTCATATGCTGGTGCCATTCCCATTGTATTCCATACAATCATTGGTACTCCCTGTGAAACATATTCAAGTATCTTATCAAATGTTACACCACTTACATTAGACGCCTTCATGCTGACATTATTCTTCTTAAAATACAGATTAGCGGCATCAACTATCGGCTGTGCCATACATCCAAAACTGCCAGCATCTCTTGGATTTCCAAGAAACATCTTGTAATAACTTCCATCACCTTTCTTTAAATAGTCATCTGCCATTGTCTCTTTCTTAACATTTATTCCATAGTAATTCAAAACGGATGTCAATGAAGTAATTTCGCATCCTGTAGGAAGTTCCGGATTCTGGCTGAGCCATTCAAAATCCTCCATCTTATAATAATTCTCAATAGTCTCTGTCTGCATCTGCACATTTTCAGTTCCCAGTTCAGCTATCTCTCCGGATTCTTCCACCTGATCCAACTCTACATCAAATAATGCAGTATCTTCGTTGTAGTCAATCTCGTCATTACTCGCTTTCAGGCTTATCACACTTTTAATTCCATCATAATAACCTTCTTTATAATTCATAAATATAACTACAACCACCAGAATTATCATTCCAAATGTAGCTGCTATCAATATTTTCGTTACTGCCATCTGTCTTCTGGCAGCCTGCTTATTGTACCTTCTTACTGCTGTTCTTGCGTTCATAACCTCACCAATTTAACCTTTTCCCCTATACATACAGGCTTTATTGTTCCCTCTATTTCTATATACGGAAATAAACTTAAATTAGTTTAAAATTATATCAAAAACTTATATTAATTTAATAACCTGACAATTAGCTGTCATTCCATCCCAGAATCTATCAAGTGTTGTTCCCCTGAATTTAGCTATAATGCTGCAGTTCATCGCACCGTGCCCCACAATCAGAATATCTTTTCCTTCAGTCACCTGTGGCATAACGACATTATCTATAAATTCCCCTGTCCTTGCAAAAAGCTGTTCAAAACTTTCTCCACCTTCAACTGTCACATAATCCTCCGGTTTCTTAAAAAGAGCATTAATCGGACAGTCATCAATAGCAAATGAATTCTCTATTCCTTCATATATTCCAAATCCCATCTCTATAAGCCTGTCATCCGTATACACAGGAACATCTCTTCCCTGCATAAAAATCTCCGCTGTTTCCTTTGCTCTGGCAAGTGGCGATGAATAGCATATGTCAAAATGTATATCCGCATACTTTTTCCCAGCTTCTGCCGCCATCATTCTGCCCTCATCATTAAGAGGTATATCTGTTCTTCCCTGCAATTTATGACATGCATTCCAGTCTGTTTTACCGTGGCGCATTATGTATAGCATATTATTCTCCTATATTTTATCATATCCAAGTTCATTACTTTGCGAGCAGCTCATATGCCAGAATTCCATTCTGGTATTGTCGCGGCGCTACTCGAAAACCCATACAAAGTTCTCAGTTCGTGCAAGCACGACTGCGAACTTTCCATGACTTCTCTCATCGCTGCTCGTGCAAAAAAGGGTTTCCGGAAAACCCGGAAACCCTTGAAAGAACTGTATTAATAACAATTACTCGATGATTGTTGCAACAGCACCAGAACCAACTGTTCTACCACCCTCACGGATAGCGAAACGAAGACCCTGCTCCATAGCTACGTTATGGATAAGTTCAACTGTCATCTCTACGTTATCACCAGGCATGCACATTTCTGTACCAGCTGGAAGCTCGCAAACACCAGTTACATCAGTTGTTCTGAAGTAGAACTGTGGTCTGTAGTTGTTGAAGAATGGAGTATGACGTCCACCTTCGTCCTTTGTTAATACGTAAACCTGAGCTGTAAACTTGTGGTGTGGTGTGATTGAACCTGGCTTGCAGAGAACCTGTCCTCTCTGGATCTCGTCTCTCTGAACACCTCTAAGAAGTGCACCAATGTTATCACCTGGCTGAGCCTCATCAAGAAGCTTTCTGAACATCTCGATACCAGTTACAACTACCTTACGGATATCTTCATGGATACCAACGATTTCAACTTCCTCATTAACGTGGAGAACACCTCTCTCTACTCTACCAGTAGCAACAGTACCACGTCCTGTGATAGAGAATACGTCCTCTACAGGCATAAGGAATGGCTTATCTGTATCTCTTTCTGGATCTGGAACATACTCATCAATAGTATGCATAAGTTCAAGGATCTTGTCACCCCATTCGCTGTTAGGATCTTCAAGAGCCTTAAGAGCTGAACCCTGGATGATTGGTGTATCATCGCCTGGGAAGTCATACTCGTTAAGAAGTTCTCTGATTTCCATATCTACTAATTCAAGAAGTTCTGGATCATCAACCATATCACACTTGTTCATGAATACAACGATGTAAGGAACACCAACCTGACGAGCAAGAAGGATATGCTCTCTTGTCTGAGCCATAACACCATCAGTAGCAGCAACAACAAGGATACCTGCATCCATCTGAGCAGCACCTGTGATCATGTTCTTTACATAATCAGCATGTCCTGGACAGTCAACGTGTGCATAGTGTCTCTTCTCTGTCTCATACTCAACGTGAGCTGTAGAGATAGTGATACCTCTTTCTCTTTCCTCTGGTGCCTTATCAATATTCTCGAATGCAACAGCCTCACCTGTACCAAGTCTCTCATGAAGAGTCTTTGTGATAGCAGCTGTTAATGTAGTCTTACCGTGATCTACGTGTCCGATTGTACCAATGTTACAATGTGGTTTTGTTCTCTCAAATTTAGCCTTTGCCATTGTTTAAAATCCTCCTAAAAATATTTAGATTGCCCTGAGAGGAAATATCTCCTCGGGCTTTGTCATAGCTGAAATCTATTATATTTCATTTACTGAAATATTTCAACTATATTTTTATAGTTATTACTTATTTCTATCAGAAATAACCTTATCCTGAACAGACTTTGGAGCCTGCTCGTATTTATCGAAGAACATAGAGTAGTTACCACGACCCTGTGTCTTAGAACGAAGGTCAGTAGCATATCCGAACATCTCAGCAAGTGGAACGAATGCTTTAATCATCTTACCACCTGAGATATCTTCCATACCCTCGATACGTCCTCTACGTGAGTTGATATCACCGATTACATCACCCATGTATTCTTCTGGCATAGTAACCTCAACCTTCATGATAGGCTCAAGAAGGGCAGGTGCTGCCTTAGCCATAGCATCCTTGAATGCCATAGAACCAGCAATGTGGAATGCCATTTCTGAAGAATCGACTTCATGGTATGAACCATCGTAGATATCTGCTCTAAGTCCGAGAACTGGGAATCCAGCTAAGATACCTGAATTAGCAGCTTCTCTGATACCATCAGCAACTGAAGGGATGTATTCCTTAGGAATAGCACCACCAACTACTGAAGACTCGCAGAAGAGTACTGGAGGTTCGTTAATTAATACTGTGTTCTTTGTCTCAACTTCAAACTTATCAACGTTAGCTTCAAGTGGTGAGAAACGTACTTTACAGTGACCATACTG
>ERZ1034713.1077-NODE-1077-length-13276-cov-21.676424_pt1 | contig 13276 bp, 10 predicted proteins | sample MGYA00520692_ERZ1034713 | MGnify/ENA primary metagenome ERZ1034713 (study PRJEB33766, sample SAMN09781717) | gut metagenome | biome: gut microbiome | host: Homo sapiens | place: Madagascar | study: EMG produced TPA metagenomics assembly of the PRJNA485056 data... | reverse complement strand
CCGGCGATCTGGGCAAGTACCTGAACTACTACGATCTCTGGTCCAGCTACAAGGCCGAGGAGCCGGAAAAGATCCTGGTAGCCAGCGCATCCATCCATGGCCACACCCGCGCCGCCGCCCACACCATGGCCGAAAAGCTGCGCGCACAGGGCGCAAAGGTGGTGGAGATGGACCTGACCCGCACCGATGTGTCCTACGCCGTCACCGAGGCTTTCCGCTGCGGTAAGATCGTGCTGGCCTGCGCCACCTACGATGGCTTCCTCTTCCCGCCGATGGAGAACCTGCTGGCTCACCTCAAGACTAAGAACTTCCAGAACCGCACTATCGGCCTGATGGAAAACGGCACATGGGCACCCATGGCTGCAAAACTCATGCGTGCCGAGCTGGAGAGCATGAAGAACATCACCCTCTGCGAGAACGTGGTCACCATCCGTTCTGCCGCCAACGCTGCTGCCGAGGCACAGATGGACGCCCTTGCCGCAGAACTCGTGGCAAAGTAACACGATATAAAATCAGTTGAACGCAAACACTCCCGGACTTTCCATAAAAAGCCCGGGAGTGTCGTTTTTTGGGGAGTTATTGGGGAGTTTACAAAGGCTTATCAAGGGATTTTATGTCATTTTTTGAAAGGAATGCAAATAAAAAAGCGGTGAAACGAACAAAGTTTGAACGTTTCACCACTTTTTATTTTGGAGCAGGATACGGGACTCGAACCCGCCGCCTACTGCTTGGGAAGCAGTCGCTCTACCGGATGAGCTAACCCTGCAAGTGCTCCATTATTGTAACAAAGCAGGGCAGGAATGTCAAGGCTTTTCCGCACGAAATTTGCGGTCAGCTCATTTTAGTCCAAGTCAGGTCCAGCACCGGGAAAAACGGGTCAAATACCAAGTCGCGCACGCCGTTTGCCAGCAGCAGACGCTTCTGCTGTGCCATCAGGGGCACTACGGTGCAGCTTTCCAGCAGCTGCTGCTCGCACTGCGCCAGCAGGGCACAGCGGGCTTTGCCGGTCTGCTGTGCGCTTAGTGCCAGCCGGTCGGCATAAACAGTATCGGCGTAGCCGGTCAGGCTGTCGCCCTCAGCGGTGAATTGCTGCAGCATCTGATATACGCTGCCGCCCTCGGCACGGATGGGCGCAAGGGCAATGGTGTATTTCCCGGCGGCAATACGGGCGTCAAACTCGTCCTGCTCTACCTCTTCCACCGAGAAGAACAGGGAACACTCCTTCTGCCATGCGCTGTTGATCTGGTCGGCCAGTTCGCCCAGCCCGGCGCCTTTGGGCAGCAGCAGGGTCACGCCGGAAAAATCCGAGGTCGCCATGCCCTGCCGGGCAGCCAGATACAGGGCTTTCGGCTCCGGGATGGTGGGCAGGGGATCTCCCGCAGTCTCGCGGTAGTCCAGCCCGTCCACGGTCAGCCCCTCCGGCACAAGCCCCTTTGCGGCGGCGTACAGGCCGCTGGATGGCACATCGGCGTTTTCCCGGGCAATACCGGCCAGCGCCTGCCGCAGCTGCTGGTTCTGGAACACCGACCCCTCGGCTGCGTTGAACAGCAGCGCCCATGTGGTGTCGGAATAGCTCACCGTCTGTAAGCTGGTGGCTTCGCCGCTCTCGTCCAGTGCGGCGGAGCATTTGCCGTCGGCAAGAAGCTGGGCAGCGCTTTTGCCGCTGCCGCTGGTGTCCTGCACCAGACGCAGACTGCCGACCAGCGGGTTCTCCACGGTGCGGCGTAAAAACAGGCCGTTTGCCGTCCAGTTATACAGGTAGAAGCTGCCGCTGGCAAGCGTGGTTTTGGCGGTCAGCCCGTAGGTGCCCCGGGTGCTCTCAAAAAAGGCCTCGTCACAGGGGGCTGCGCCGGGCATGGCCAGCTTTGCTAAAAAGTTATCGTCCCGCTCGCTCAGCCGGAACACTAATGTCAGCGCCCCATTGGCCGAAACGCCCAGACTGCTTTCGTCCGCCAGTCCCGCTTGCACGGCGGCGCTGTTCTGGATGGCGGAAAACTCCACTGCATAGGGCGAGGCGGTATCGGCGCGGAAAATGCGCCGGAACGCAAACACAAAGTCCTCGGCGGTAATGTCGTACTCTGTGGCAGCACCCTTGGCGGCTGCATAGGTTAGGCCGTCCTTCAAGGTAAAGGTGTAGGTCAGCCCGTCCGAGGACACCGTCCACTTCTCGCAGAGCCCCGGCACAAGTTCGCCGTCCGGGTCCTTGCGCACCAGCGTGCCGTACAGGTTCTCGCAGGCGATCACATCCGACGCACCGGAGGCCACCTGCGGGTCCAGATTTGCAGGGATGCTGTCCACGAACCATGTAAAGCTGGCAGAGTTTGTGGAGCTGCCGCAGCCGGTCAGGGCAAAAAGAAACGCAGCAGCCAGCACCGCTGCGGTAAAACGCAACCATTGTTTCAAAAAGAATAACCTCATTCCGTTCATCTTCGCGCAGAAACAGCAAAAAACGCTCTGCAACGACAAGTGTAGCAGAAAGCAGCAGAAAAAACAATTGCCTTTTTGTGAATTTACCGGGCTTTTTGAAGCAGACTGTGCGGTTTTCCGTTGCCAATTGCGCGCAAATGGACTATAATGGTACAGTGAAGTGATCCCCGCGCTGCCCGTGCGGCGCGGTGCTATACCATGATCCTATTAGAGGAGGAACTGTTTTTATGCAGAAAGATCAGCAGAAGCTTGCCCAGCTTATTCAGGGCAAAAAGGTCGCCTTTATCGGCGCAGGCGTCAGCCACAAGACCCTCATCAAGGAGTTTGTGGAGCTGGGCGCTCATGTGACCCTGTGCGACCAGAAAAAGAGCGTGGAGGATTTTGGCGATTACGCCGCCACCATCCGGGAACTGGGTATTGATCTGAGCCTTGGCGAAAACTATCTGGACGGCTTCAAGGGACAGGACATCATCATGCGCACCCCGGGCTTTGTGGGCTACTTTGAAAAGCCCCTGCAGGATGCCATGGCTGCTGGTACCATGGTCACCAGTGAGGTGGAACTGTTCTTCGACTTCTGCCCCTGCGAGATCGTGGCCGTGACCGGCTCGGACGGCAAGACCACCACCACCACCCTTATCTCCAAGTTCTACGAGGCTGCAGGCCGCAAGGTGCATTTGGGCGGCAACATCGGCGCAGCGCTGCTGCCCATGCTGCCGGAGGTGTCCCCGGAGGATGTAGCTGTGGTGGAGCTTTCCAGCTTCCAGCTGATCAGCATGCACGCAAGCCCCAACATTGCGGTGGTCACCAACGTGACCCCGAACCATCTGGACCACCACAAGGACATGCAGGAATACATCGATGCCAAGCGCAATATCCTGCTGTACCAGAAGCAGCCCTGCCGCGCCGTGCTGGGCTATGAAAACGAGATCAGCCGCTCCATGCAGGCAGACTGCAAGGGCAAGCAGGTGTGGTTCACCCGCCTGCACGATACCGACAACGGTGCCTTCCTGCGCAAGGACGGCATGCTCTGCATGGCCGAGGATGGCGTTGTGACCCCCTTCCTTGCCCAGAAGGACATCAAGCTGCGCGGCCTGCACAACATCGAAAACCTGCTGGCTGCTGCCGCTGCCGTGTGGGGCGAAGTGCCCGTAGAAGCCATCCGTCAGGTGGGCAGCACCTTCACCGGTGTGGAGCACCGCATCGAGCCGGTGCGTACCTTGGACGGTGTGCTGTACTATAACGATTCCATCGGCACCAGCCCCACCCGCACCATTGCCGGTCTGCGCAGCTTTGATCGGAAGGTCATCCTTATCGCGGGCGGCTACGATAAGCACATCCCCTACGAGCCGCTGGCACCGGAGATCATCGCCCACGTCAAAAATCTGGTGCTGATGGGCGCTACCGGCCCCCGCATCGAGCAGGCTGTGCGGGAGTGTCCCGGCTTTGACGAGACTGCGCTGCCCATTCAGCACGCAGATAACATGCAGCACGCCGTAGAGCTGGCGCGTGCCGCCGCAAAGCCCGGGGATATCATCATCCTGTCCCCGGCAAGTGCTTCTTTTGACCTGTACCCCAACTTTGAGGTGCGCGGCCGCGAGTTCAAAAAGATCGTCAACGCGCTCAAGTGATCGCACAGGTAAAAGACGCAAAGCGCCGCACCCGGTTCGCAAATGCCTGCCGGGGCTTGCCGGTGCTGGACGCTGTGCTGCCGCTGGACTGTGCGCTCTTTCGCAAAAGTCAGCCGTGGCGGTTCTACGCGGGTCCTACGCTGGCACTGGAACTTTCCGGCAGCACGGCGTGGCTGGCCGGGCACGCAAACCCAGCAGAGCTGGCAAGCTTTTTGTCCTTCTGTGGGTGCGAGAGTGCCATTCTGGACGAGACTGTCTGCCCGCCGCCGGACGGCTGGCACAAGGCAGAAACGCTGACCGTGTTCGGTCTGCCACAGGGCGGGCCGCTGCCCCTGCCCGCCGTGGACGAAGCTTTGTGGGCGCAGCTGACCCTCTGCCGGGAAGCATCCGCCGCCCGAGTGGCAGCGGCGCTTTACCCCGCAGACTTCACCCGGCAGGCAGACTTTTACTCAGAACTGTGCACAAAGCGCAGCCGGGGCAGGGCAGCGGCATGGACATTGGAGCAGGGGAGTACAGTCGTCTGCACCGTGGGTGCTTATGCCCTGTGCAATGGGCAGGCCTACATGGCCTGCGGGCAGACTGCTGAGCCGCTGCGGGGCAAGGGCATCGGCGGGCGGCTCATTGTGGAAATGGCAAACAGCCTTGCCGCCGAAGGACTGCGCCCGGTATTCCTCTGCGCACCGGAGCGGGTGCGGTTTTATGCCCGCCTTGGCTTTGCAAAGCAGGCAGAGTATGCCCGCTATGTGCCCGAAAAATAATAAAGCTTTTTGCAAAAAATGCCAGTTCTCCCGAAAGGAAGAACTGGCATTGCAACACAAAGGCTCAAAGAGCCAAAAATAACAGGAAGGAACTATCACGTTATAATGTCGATTCTGAACCACTTTTTTGATTATAAGCCCGAGGTGCTGGCGCTGGACGAAAAGGCTATGGAGCTGTGCCAGCCCTATTTCCGCCAGATGGAGGAGATCCGGGATTTCAACCAGCTGAAGATGCTCAAGGCCTTTGCCGATACCCAGATGTCCTCCACCGATATGCTGGGCACCACCGGCTACGGCCTGTGGGATACCGGCCGCGCCAAGCTGGAGCAGATCTTTGCACAGGTCATGGGCGCAGAGGATGCACTGGTGCGCAGTCAGTTCCAGAGTGGTACCCATACGCTGGCGGTGGCACTGTTTGGTCTGCTGCGGGCAGGGGACACCCTGCTGGCTGCCACCGGCCGCCCCTACGATACGCTGGAGGGCGTCATCGGTCTGGACGGCAAGGGCAAGGGCACCGGTACCCTGATGGACTACGGCGTAAACTACGACGAAGCCCCCCTCAAGGCCGACTTCACCCCGGATTATGACCTGATCGCCCAGAAAGCCCCCGGTGCAAAGGTGTGTCACATCCAGCGCAGCCGCGGCTATTTACAGCGCAACGCCTTTGATCTGGCCACCATCCGCAAAATTGCCGATACCGCCCGCGCCGCAAACCCGGAGATCATCATCTTTGTGGACAACTGCTACGGCGAGTTCACCCAGACACAGGAACCCTGTCAGGTGGGCGCGGATATCGCCGTGGGCAGCTTGATCAAAAACCCCGGCGGCGGCATTGCACCCACCGGCGGCTACATCGTGGGCCGCAAAGATCTGGTGGAGCTGTGCGCTTACCGCCTGAACGCCCCCGGCCTTGGCAAGGAACTTGGCTGCACGCTGGAGACGCCCCGGGATATGTATCTGGGTTTCTACTACGCCCCCGGCGTGGTGTGCGAAGCCATCAAGACCGCTATCTATGCCCAGTGTATGCTGGAGCTGCTGGGCAAAAAGCCCATCCCGCGCTACTGCGAGGATCACAACGATATCGTTACCTGCTTTGATGCCGGTACGGCGGAGGCGCTTATCGGCTTCTGTCAGGGTATTCAGGCCGCCAGCCCCGTGGACAGCTACGCCGCCCCGGAACCCAGCCCGGAGCCGGGCTACACCGATGAGGTAGTCATGGCCAGCGGCAGCTTTACGCAGGGCAGCACCATCGAACTTTCCTGCGACGGTCCTCTGCGCGCCCCCTATACCTGCTACCTGCAGGGCGGCCTGAACTTTGCAGCCAGCCGCGCCGGTGTGCTGCTGGCTGTCCAGAAAGCTTATTTTAAGGAGTAATGTTTGCCCTGCGGGCAAATAACACGCAAACAAAAAGGAGCTATCGCACAACACGCTGCGATAGCTCCTTTTTTCCCTCTATACACAAAGTAACACACAAAATAAACGCTTACACGGCACGGGCCTGTACAACGGGGATCGGCTCGATCAAGGCCGGGTGCATCCCCTCGCGGTAGTCTAGATCTCCCTGATCCAAACCGCGCAGCAGTACCTCTGCGGTAGCAATGTTAGTGGCAATGGGTACGCTGTGCATATCGCACAGGCGCAGCAGATTCTGCTCGGTCAGGCTGGCGGCATCGGCCTTCAGCGGGTCGCGGAAGAACAGTACCAGATCCACCTCATCGCAGGCAACGCGGGAGGTGATCTGCTGCACACCGCCCAGCTTACCGGAGAGGTAGCAGTGCACCGGCAGACCGGTGGTCTGCGCAAGCATCCGGCCGGTGGTACCGGTGGCGATAACATTATTGCGGGAAAGGATGGCACTGTAAGCGGTACAGAATTGCAGGGCCAGTTCTTTGCGAGAATCATGGGCAAGAATTGCGATCGTCATAGGATGCTCTCTCCTTTACTTATTTTTACATAGTACCAGTTGTGATGTACGAATTTTGAAATCCAGTGAAACGGAAGTGAAATCGATATCAAATCTTACAATATAGTTTTACCGCATAGAAAACGCCCTGTCAAGAGAAAATTTTGCCTTTTTGACCTATAAAAACATAAAAGTACTACTTTTACATTGTGAGAAACGGCAAAATCTTGGATACATACCACTATCCAAGAATGCTCATTTTCCGAGAAAAGTGAAAAAAATTTCGTTTTTTGCAATCTCTTTACAATACAGTCCATTCCGGTAAAACAAAAATACAGGCCGAAGCTGCTTGCATCGGCCTGTACAGGAAATTTTTTTCAACTGTGAAAAACTTGCTCTGCCGCGCCCGCAGGCCGGACAGAATTGTAAAAAAATTATGAAGAAGCCGGGGCAGGGGAACTCACCGGATCTGCCCGTCACCGTGGATAACGTACTTGTAGCTGCAAAGCTCCTCCAAGCCCATGGGGCCCCGGGCGTGCAGCTTCTGGGTGGAAATGCCCATCTCGCAGCCCAGACCAAACTCTCCGCCGTCGGTAAAGCGGGTGGAGCAGTTCACATACACGGCGGCACTGTCCACCGCAGCGGTGAACCGGTCGGCGTCTGCCTGCGTTCGGGTCAGGATGGCCTCGCTGTGGCCGGTGGAGTGCTGTGCAATATGGGCAATGGCTTCGTCCACGCTGTCCACCACCTTGACGGCAAGGATGTAGTCCAGAAACTCGGTGTCAAAGTCCGCAGGGCCGGCAGGCGTGCCGGGAATGATGGCAGCGGCCCGTGTATCCAGCCGCAGCTCTACCGGAAGCTTGCCCGCAGCAATGCGGTCGGGGCCAAGACGCTGTGCAAGCTTAGGCAGAAACTCCTGCGCAATGGCAGAATGCACCAGACACACCTCCTCGGCGTTGCACACGCTGGGGCGGCTGGCCTTGGCGTTTTCAATAATGTCCAGAGCCTTGGCCTGATCGGCAGTGTCGTCCACAAAAATGTGGCAGATGCCGGTGCCGGTCTGGATGCAGGGCACCTTGGCATTCTCCACACAGGCGCGGATCAGCCCTGCACCGCCCCGGGGGATCAGCAGATCCACATAGCCCACGGCGGTCATCAGGGCGTTGGCAGAGGCGTGGGTGGTGTCCTCGATCAGGCAGACCGCATTTTCCGGCAGACCGTTCTCCCGCAGCCCCTGCCGCAGTGCCTGCACAATGGCGTTGGCGCTGCGCCATGCCTCCTTGCCGCAGCGCAGGATGCAGGCGTTGCCGCTCTTGATGGCAAGGGCGGCGGCATCGCTGGTCACGTTGGGGCGGCTCTCGTAGATGATGGCGATCACGCCCATGGGTACGGCGGTCTTTTCGATCACCAGCCCGTTGGGGCGCTCCGCCCGCTTCAGCACCCGGCCCACCGGATCGGGCAGGGCGGCAACCTCTTCAATGCCCTTTGCCATGGCGCGGATACGCTCCTCGGTCAGGGCAAGACGATCCAGCATCACCTCGCTGATATGTCCCTTTGCGGCGGCCATATCGTCGGCGTTGGCGGCAAGAATGGCCGTCATGCTATCCGGGCTGCACAGCTGCGCAGCCATACTGTGCAGTGCCTGTGCGCGGGCAGCGCCGTCAGCCAGTGCCAGCGCAGCCTTTGCCCCGCGGGCGGCTTCCAGAATTTCCTGCGTAGTCATAGCTCAAACCTCCTGCGTGGACAGTGCGGGCTGCTTATGCCCGGCAAAGCGGGTGCCGATGGGCTTGCCTGCGGCGATATCATACAGCAGTTCCGGGTGTGCGCCGTTGGCAATCACCATATCTGCGCCGCTGCCGGTCACCATGCGGGCGGCCCGCAGCTTGGTGGCCATGCCGCCGGTGCCCAGTGCCGAGCCTGCACCGTCTGCCAGTGCCATCACCTCAGAGGTGATCTCTTCCACCAGCGGGATGAGTGCCGCATCCGGGTGGGTGTGGGGGTTCGCAGTGTACAGGCCGTCGATGTCGCTCAGCAGCACCAGCAAATCGGCCTTGCAGCAGCAGGCCACAATAGCGGCCAGCGTGTCGTTGTCACCAATGGAGGTGATCTCATCGGTGGCAACACTGTCGTTCTCATTGATGATGGGCAATGCACCCAGCTCCAGCAGGCGAGTCAGGGTGTTCTGGATATTTACCCGGCGCTCGGTGTGCTCCACGTCCACGCCGGTAAGCAAGATCTGCGCTACCGTGTGATCGTAGGCACTGAACAGCCGGTCGTAGGTGTACATCAGCTCGCACTGCCCCACGGCGGCGCAGGCCTGCTTGGTGGTGGTGTCCTTGGGACGTGCAGGCAGCGAAAGCTTGCCCACGCCCATGCCGATAGCGCCGGAGGACACCAGAATGACCTCGTGTCCCTCGTTCTTTAAATCGCTCAATACCTTGACCAGTTCCTCTGCATGGCGGATGTTCAGCCGCCCGGTGGGGTATGCCAATGTGGAGGTGCCCACTTTCACAACGATGCGCATGATTCCATTAACCCTTTCCCATTTCCTTTGTTTTATCGTAGGCAGCCAGCACGGCATCCATCACCGCGCCGCGCAGCCCGTGTTCTTCCAGTACCCGCACGCCCTGAATGGTGCTGCCGCCGGGGCTGCACACAGCATCCTTCAGCGCACCGGGGTGCTTGCCGCTTTCCAGCACCAGCTTTGCGCTGCCCAGCACCATCTGTGCAGCGTACTCCTGCGCCTTTGCCCGGGGCAGACCGCAGGCCACGCCGCCATCGGCCAGCGCTTCAATAAACTGGTACACCCATGCCGGGCCGCAGCCGGAGACGCAGCTTGCAGCATCGATCATGCCCTCGGCTACGGCGTCCAGCCGCCCGGCGGGAGCCATCAGCTGACAGAATGCAACCTCTTCCTCGGCGGTCACGTTGACAGAGCAATACTGGATCATGCCTTCACCCACCGATGCCGGGGTGTTGGGCATGATACGGATAACAGGGTAGTCGCCGCCCGCCATCTCCTGAATGCGCGCCATCGGCAGGCCGGCTGCCATGGTGCACAGCACGAACCGCTTGGTGCGCTCGGCAAGGATGAACCGCAGCGGCTCCAGCATGGCCTCCATCATCTGGGGCTTTACCGCCAGAAAGATCAGGTCGCAGTCCCCGGCGACCTCGGCGTTGGTAGCTGTCTGACAGCCCAGCTCTGCGGCCAGCGCTTCGGCTTTCGCCGCCGTGCGGTTAGCCAGAAATACATTCTCAGGCTCGGTAGCCTTGCACACGGCGCGGGCAATAGCACCGCCCATGTTTCCACAGCCTAAAAACCCAATGGTTTTCATCATAATAAGAACCCTCCCTCGGCAGGTATGCACTGCATAAAAATCTGCTTCTTATTCATTCTAAGCATAGGGCGGGAGAAAATCAAGACTTTTGTCTTATTTTGGGCGGATATAATGTAAAAACAGCACTTTCGGGGCGGGCAGCGCACACACAAACTTCATAAAAAGGTAAGAATCTTTACTTGAAATAAGGTCACATTTTGCGGTAAAATAAATCATGGGGTATTATTCACGGAAACGGCAGAGGCGTCTGCCGGGAAAGGATGGGTTTTTGTGTCACAAACGACAAAACGGGCACTGGAGGCATCTTTAAAGAAGCTGCTGCTGGAAAAGCCCCTGAACAAGATCACGATCAACGATATCACCGAGGACTGCGGGGTCAACCGCATGACCTTTTATTACCACTTCAAGGATATTTACGATCTGGTGGACTGGATCTTAGCGGAGGATGCCGCCAAGGCGATGGAGGGCCGCCGGGGCTTTGGTACATGGAGCGAAGCCTATCTGGACGTTCTGCACCAGCTGCAGGACAACAAGACCCTTGTGCTCAATGTTTACCGCTCGGTGGGCAGAGAACAGGTGGAGCAGTACCTTTATAGATTGCTGGACCCCATCCTGAAGGATTTTGCAGACCGCGAATGCCATGATATCACCGTGCAGGATGCAGACAAGCAGTTTGTCGTGGATTTTTACAAGTATGCACTGGTGGGCATGACGTTGGAATGGACCCGCCGGGATATGAAAGGCGACCCCAAGAAGATGGTGGAGCGCGTGAGCACCATGATCCACGGGGATTTCCGCCGGGCACTGTGCCGCCTGAGCACCGGCAGCCTGAAAATAGAGGAATGAAGCGCTTTTTATCCGAGTGGCTTCAATAAAATTTTATCAAAGAGCGCGCCGTGATGGGTTTTCCATCACGGCGTATTTTCTGTTTATGGCACAAAAACACGCAAAGTAGTAAGATGTGGTCAAGCAAAATAAGGATTTCCAAAGGAATCATTTCGGGAGGAAAAAGCTATGAATACATCTCTTGAGAATCTGACTCACAAGATGCAGCGTGCTGCGCTTGGTAAAATAGTGGACGTGGCGCTTTCCCGCGCCGAGCAAGACCGTGAAAAGACGATGACCCAACTGGTAGATGTTGCAAAGCAGTTCTACGGCAGCGGCTTCAGCGATGAGACCTACGAGAACGCCAAAAAGGTGCTGACCGACCCCGACAGCAAGTGGACGAAACTTATCAACTGCGTGCTGGATCAGACCGACCCCCATGTGGCGCGTACCACCGCACTGAATCTGGGCTACGAAGCCTTCTTCCGCGGCACTAAGATGATCCGTGAGAACCGCGTCAAGTACCAGTGCAACATCCCCTGGCTGATTTTGTTCGACCCCACCTCTGCCTGCAATATGCACTGCGTTGGCTGCTGGGCAGGCGAGTACGGCCACAAGAACAACCTCAGCTTTGAGGACATGGACAAGATCGTCACGCAGGGCAAGGAGCTGGGCGTGTACCTGTACATGCTGACCGGCGGCGAGCCGCTGGTGCGCAAGAAGGACGTGCTCAAGCTGGCAGAAAAGCATAACGACGTGGAATTTGCCATCTACACCAACTCCACCCTCATCGACGAGCCCTTCTGTGAAGAGGTGCAGCGTCTGGGCAATATCGCCTTTATGCTGTCCATCGAGGGCACCCCGGAGACCAACGATGCCCGCCGCGGCGAAGGCCACTATGCCGCTGTGATGCACGCCATGGATCTGCTCAAGAAGTACGGCATTATCTTCGGTACCTCCATCTGCTACACCCGCCAGAACATCGACGCCGTCACCAATGACGCGTTCATGCGTTTCCTGTGCGAGAAGGGGGCACACTTCGGCTTCTACTTCCACTATATGCCCGTTGGCAACGAGGCCGCCCCGGAGCTGATGCCCACCCCGGAGCAGCGCAAGTATATGATCGACCGCATCCGGTATCTGCGCTCTTCTGCGTGCGATATCCCGTTCTACCCCATGGACTTCCAGAACGACGGCGAGTTCGTGGGCGGCTGCATCGCCGGCGGCCGCAACTACTTCCACATCAACTCTGCCGGTGATGCAGAGCCCTGCGTGTTCATCCACTACTCCAACGCCAACATTCACGACCAGTCTATTCTGGAGATCCTGCACAGCCCGCTGTTCATGGCTTACCACAACGGTCAGCCCTTCAACAAGAACCATCTGCGTCCCTGCCCGATGCTGGAAAACCCCGAACTGCTGGAAAAGATGGTGCACGAGACCGGTGCCCACAGCACCGATCTGCAGTCCCCGGAAAGTGTCGAGCACCTGTGTGAGAAGTGCAAGAGCTATGCCGCCAACTGGCAGCCCACCGCCGATGAAGTGTGGTCCCACCACAAGATCCGCGAGAGCCGGTACGAAAACTATAAGGACTGGAAGCCCTCTCAGCTGCAGGACTGAGCTGCAACCTGCAATAAACGACCCCCGCCCTGTGTTCCTACCCGGAACATAAGGCGGGGGTCTTGCTGTATAAACTGGAAGTTGTTAAGTTGTACCATTAGCGTTTTTTATATATGCGATCCAGTTTTCCAAGCTATCTATACTGAAATTATCAAGTGCATTTTTGTAGCAAACGAAAGCACTGGGATGGTTTTCCTCCATCCATTTCAATGCCTTTTTGGGTCCCCAATAAGTATGCTGCTTGATATCACAAAATATCTCCAAACTGTCAATCAACACCCAATGCCACCGAAACATCCCTTCAGCGTCGTATCGTTTTACTCGTGCAAGCATCTTGATGCACCAGTCGACATTTGCATCCGTTTCGGCTTTTGTTTTTTGGGGACGATTTTGCAGATACGAAAGCACCTTCATTTGGAGTGTTTTTCCACGTTCCTCGTTATCCACAATAAGCTTTCCGTCAAAAATTTGGATGAAATTACTGCAATCAAATTCTCCATCAAAATAAGAAGCGGGATATACGAAAACATCCAACTGAATGTCGTTAACGAAAGATGTGTCATGGAATCGTTCATGGTCATAAGAAATAACCAATGCGTCAAAATCACTGTTCAAATCGTTTGTTCCGTTCGCATATGAGCCATAAAGGATGATGGAAAGAGGGTTGTATTTTTGCTTGATATATTCAATAATCTTCTCCAACAAAATCACCTCATCAAACCCCGATTTATAATTTGTAATATGATTAAAAAATACCCCGCATCGGAAGTGCTCTGA
>ERZ1034713.1075-NODE-1075-length-13280-cov-55.936635_pt1 | contig 13280 bp, 10 predicted proteins | sample MGYA00520692_ERZ1034713 | MGnify/ENA primary metagenome ERZ1034713 (study PRJEB33766, sample SAMN09781717) | gut metagenome | biome: gut microbiome | host: Homo sapiens | place: Madagascar | study: EMG produced TPA metagenomics assembly of the PRJNA485056 data... | reverse complement strand
GGGGCAAAATCGAATATACTGGACTCAGTTTCTCAGAAAGGAGACCCCCATGGAACTGAATTTTTATACACTGAGCGTCCTTTATCTGGTCTACTCGTTTCTGGGCTGGGTGGGGGAGACGGTCGTAGCCACCGCCAAAGGCCGCCGGTTTACCAACCGCGGTGTGGCTTCCGGCCCGTTCTGCTTCGTCTACGGCACGGCGGGCGTTCTGCTGGCCGTGGGTCTGGCCGACCTGCGCAACAACTGGTTTGCACTGTTCGCGGGCAGTTTTCTGATCGCGACTGTGGTCGAGTGGATCACGGCGAAGCTGCTGGAACGGGTGCACCACCGCCGCTGGTGGGATTACTCCGATAAAAAGTTCAACCTGGACGGCTACGTCTGCCTGCAATATTCTGCCCTGTGGGGCGTGCTGGGCGCAGTAGCAGTCCGCTGGGGCAACGACCTGCTGCTGCGGTTCTGCGCCTGGCTGCCGCCGCTGCTGCTCCACATCGTGGTATGGGTCAGCATGACGGTCGCCGTGCTGGACCAGATCGGTGCGGTGGTGGTCGTGGGGCAGTATGCCGCCAGACACCCCCGGCTGGAACAGCTGGGGCAGGAGCTGGGCAAGGGCACCGACCGGCTGCAGCAGAAGATCGCCGCCCGCGTCGAGCGCCGCATCCAGCGGGCCTACCCCGCAGCGGCCCGCCCGGAGCCGACCACCAGCGCCGAAAAGGCGATGAGCGTATCCGACCTGGTCTGGCTGTTCGTGGTGGGGGCCTTCCTCGGTGATGTGGTGGAGACCCTGTTCTGCCGCATCACGGCCGGTGTCTGGATGAGCCGGTCGAGCCTAGTGTGGGGCCCGTTCAGCGTGGTGTGGGGGCTGGCTCTGGTGCTGGCCGCCGTCCTTCTGCGGGGCAGCGAGCACCAGAGCGAGAGCCGCATCTTCTGGTTCGGCGTCATCCTCGGCGGTGCGTATGAGTATGTGTGCAGCGCCGTCACCGAGCTGCTGTTCGGCACCGTGTTCTGGGATTACAGCGGCTTCAAGTTCAACCTCGGCGGGCGCATCAACCTGCTGTATTGCTTCTTCTGGGGCATTGCAGCGGTGACCTGGATGCGGTACGGCTACCCGCTGGTGGCAAAGTGCATGGGAAAACTGAAATCCCGCATCCGCCCCTGGATGACGGCGGCGCTGGCCATTTTTATGGCAGTGAATATGCTGGTGTCAGCGCTTGCGCTGGCCCGGTACGATGCCCGCACCAGCGGCGTGGAGGCGGCGAACCCCGTCGATGTGGTTCTGGATGCGCATTTTGACAATGCCCGGATGGAGCGCATCTATCCCAATGCGAAAAAAGTCTCTTCTCATGCCCGGTGAGAGACTGTACAGCTGCCCGATAACATGAAAGCCCCCGCCGTTCGTCGGCGGGGGCTTTCTGTGTCACAGGAAAAGTTACTGCTGTGCGAAGATCTTTACGTCGTCCTTGTCCATAAAGGCGGCACCGGCGAAACCGGCAGCTTCGAGCTGACCCAGCTGTTTGCCGAGCTTCTTGCCCTGGGGCAGGATGGTGACTTCGTAGTTGTCGCGCAGAGCGGCGGCTTTGGCGAGGACGGCGGGGAAATCTGCCTCCTTGCCGTAGAGCAGGGCGATCTTCTGCTTGGCACCGGGGATCTGATACCCCTGCTCCAGCAGGATGCCGCAGACGCGCTCAAAGCCGATGGAGAAGCCGACAGCGGGCACCCTGGTGCCCAGGAACTTGCCGATCATGTTGTCGTAACGGCCGCCGCCCGCCACAGCACCGCTGAACTGCGGACAGGTGATCTCGAACACCATGCCGGTATAGTAGCCCTGACCGCGGACGAGGCTGGGGCAGTAGGCCACGGCGAAGCGGCCGTCGGCGATGGCGTTGGCCGTGGCGAGAACATACTTCAGATCGTCGGCGATAGCGGGGTCGGCGCAGCGGGAAGCGACGGCATCCAGCGTGACGTCACCGGCGGCGATGAAGTCGGCCAGTGCCTGGATGGCGTTCTCCGGCAGCTGCTTTTCGGTCAGCTCGGCCTTGACGCCCTCGGCACCGATCTTGTCCATCTTGTCGAAGGTGATGCAGACGGAATCCAGCGCATCGGCGGCAAAACCCATGCTCTCCAGCATCCCGCGCAGGATGCGGCGGTCGTTGATGTTGACCGTGAAGCCGGTGAAGCCGATGCGCAGCAGGGCGCGGGCCGTCACGTCGATGAGCTCGACCTCGGCGTTGGGGGATTCGTCGCCCAGAATGTCGATGTCGCACTGGACGAACTCGCGCAGACGGCCCTTCTGGGGGCGCTCCGCGCGGAAGACGCGGTCGGTCTGGATGACCTTGAAGGGGTGGGGGAGCTTGTCCTTGTTGGCCGCATAGAAGCGGCTCAGGGGCAGGGTCAGGTCGTAGCGCAGACCCATGTCGGACAGTTGCTTCGGGTCGCCGGAGTCCAGCGCGCTGGTCAGCTTATCGCCGCGCTTGAGCACCTTGAAGATGAGGTTCAGGTTGTCGCCGCCGTCGGATTTGTCCAGATTCTCCATATCCTCCAGCATGGGGGTGGAGATGCGCTCGAAGCCGGAGGCGCGGTAGGTCTCCAGAATTTTGCCCTGAATGTAGTCGCGCAGGGCCTGCTCGGCGGGAAGAAGGTCCCGCATACCCTTTAATGCCTGTGTTTTCATGGATGATCCTCTCTCTATACCCTCTCAGTCACGCTTCGCGTGCCAGCTCCCCCAAAGGGGGAGCCATTGGCATGTCGGGCAGGTCTGCACGTTGTCACCTTCGGCTCTTACGCGGCTGAGCCTTGTCCTCATGGGCAGCATCTGCCTGCCCTTTGCCGCAAGGCCCACGGCTTTTCGGAAGGATGGCCTGAGCAGCCAGCAGGGCCAGAACCGGCCCGCCAGAGGCTCTCCCTTTGGGAGAGCTGGCGCGAAGCGCCTGAGAGGGGTATTCTTTTCATAGTACCTACAATTATAAAAGAATCTGCTCGTTTGTCAATCAAAAAGGGCAGACTAAGGGCAGAGGTGATGCAAAAATGCAGCAGTTTTCTGCAAAACATCCGTGGGCCATCCTGGCGGCGGGGGCCGCCATTCAGGTGTTGACGGGCCTGCCCGCTGCGTGGGGCGTATTCCAGCAGCCGGTGATGGACGAGTACGGTCTGAGCGAGCAGGGGGCCGGGTATGCGTTCGGCCTCCTGATCGCGGCGTTCGGCGTCGGGTGCGTGATTGGCGGCTTTTTGCAGGACCAAAAAGGCCCCCGATGCGCTGCGCTCTGGGGCACGGCCCTGCTCTGCGGCGGTTTCTTTGCGGCGGCGCTGCTGCCGGGGGAGAAGGGCGGCTTTTTCTTTGGGGCATTCAGCATCCCGGCGGGGCTGGGCACGGCGTTTCTGTATCCGTCCATCCAGTCCTGCGCCCAGAAATGGTACAAGGGCCGCAAGGGGTTGGCCACCGGCGTCATCGGGGGCGCGGTGGGCCTGTCCGGCGCATTCCTCACCGTCTTCGTCCGGACGGCGCTGAAGAGCTTCGGGCCGGTGCAGGGCATCCGGGGTGCGTTCTGGGCGCTGGGGGCATTGACCCTTCCGGTCTGTCTGGCGGGCAGTCTGCTGCTCGTTGACCCGCCGCCCGAAAAGCAGCGGCCGGAAGAGCAGGGCCGGGGCAGGAACGCCCCGCCGCTCGACCTGGCTCCCTTGCAGATGCTGGGCACGAAGCAATACTGGCTCTGCGCGGGGGCGGTCTGCTGTTCCACCCCGGCGGTGCTGCTGTTCAGCCCCATCATCCTGAAGCTGGGCATGGAGCGGGGGCTGGATGAGCGCGCGGCGCTGTGGAGCGTGGTGCTGGGCAGCGTGGGCAGTGCGGCCGGGCGGCTGCTGATGCCCCTGCTCAGCGATAAAATTGGCCGTCGCCCGACCGATCTGCTCCTGTTCGCGGCGTCGTTCGTGCTGTCCGGCGTGTTTCTGTTTGCGCAGGGGTGGGCCGTGGCGGCAGTGTATGCCAGCCTGACCTTCTGTTACTCGGCGCTGGCGGCGGTGCTGCCTGCCCTTTCCACCGACCTGTTCGGTCTGCCCCACGCGGGGGTGAACTACGGTTTTCTGACCCTGGGGCAGAGCGTGGGCAGCCTGGCGTTCCCCTTTGCAGCCAACCTCTTGGGGCTGGAGACCGGGCGGCACTGGCTGGCCATCGGCGGGGCGGCGGCAGGCTTTGCAGCCATCTGGGCCTTGCAGCCGGTCCAACGGCAAAAACCACCAAAGAAAAACTGAACCTTTTGGCAGACCTGACAAAAAAATATCAAACGAAACGGGAAAAGCATAAAATGTGGCAGTTAGCTACGAATAACCGTCAAAAACTTTGTAGAAAAATTGTCGGAAACGTCTTGAAAATTGCGAAAATGTCCTCTATAATGAAACTATGCGTGGTAGTACTGGGCGTACCGATGAGAGCGGCGGGCCCGGTCGAATGCAAACGGCAGGGGAGCCCCCCTGCTGCGTGGCATCAATTTGTCAAAAGGAGAGTATGATTATGACCTATTCGCAGCAAGTACAGAATATGTGCCCGATCACCAAAGGTCCTAAGCATGGTCCGGCTCCCATCCCCGAAGAGGGCGCATGGGTCAAGGCCTATGAGGTCAAGGACATCAGCGGCTACACCCACGGTGTGGGCTGGTGTGCACCCCAGCAGGGCACCTGCAAGCTGTCCCTGAACATCAAGAACGGCGTCATCGAAGAGGCTCTGGTGGAGACCATCGGCTGCTCCGGCATGACCCACTCTGCTGCTATGGCAGGCGAGATCCTGCCCGGCAAGACCATTCTGGAAGCTCTGAACACCGACCTGGTGTGCGACGCCATCAACGTGGCTATGCGCGAGCTGTTCCTGCAGATCGTCTACGGCCGCAGCCAGACCGCTTTCTCTGAGGACGGTCTGCCCATCGGCGCAGGTCTGGACGACCTGGGCAAGGGCCTGCGCTCCATGACCGGCACCATCTTCTCCACCAAGGAGAAGGGCGTGCGCTATCTGGAGCTGACCGAGGGCTACATCAACAAGCTGGCAGTGGACGCTAACGATGAGGTCATCGGCTATCAGTTCGTCAAGCTGGGCAAGATGATGGAGGACATCCGTCACGGCAAGACCCCCAACGAGGCTTACGAGAAGAACGTGGGTACTTACGGCCGCTTCAGCAAGGAGCAGGGCGCTGTCAAGTACATCGACCCGCGTGAGGAATAAGAGAGGAGGAACAACGCATGGCAACTTTTGAATCTATGGATCGCCGCATGCCGAAGATCGAGGCATGCCTGAAGGCCAACGGCCTGGAGTCTCTGGACGCTTGCAACGAGATGCTCCTCGCAAAGGGCATCGACTGCGACAAGATCGTCCGCGGTGTGCAGCCCATCTGCTTTGATAACGCTGTCTGGGCATACACCCTGGGCACCGCCATCGCTGTGAAGCGCGGCCTGACCGACGCTGCCGAGTGCGCAGCTGCCATCGGCGAGGGCCTGGAGGCCTTCACCATCCCCGGTTCTGTCGCAGAGCAACGCCAGGTCGGCCTGGGCCACGGCAACCTGGGCGCTCGTCTGCTGAGCGAGGACACCACCTGCTTCGCTTTCCTGGCAGGCCACGAGTCCTTCGCTGCTGCTGAGGGTGCCATCGGCATCGCCCGCACCGCAAACAAGGTCCGCAAGACCCCCCTGCGCGTCATCCTGAACGGCCTGGGCAAGGATGCTGCTTACATCATCTCCCGCATCAACGGCTTCACCTATGTGCAGACCGAGTACGACATCCCCTCTCAGACCCTGACCGTCGTCAAGGAGATCCCCTTCTCCAACGGCGAGCGTGCAGCCGTCAAGTGCTATGGCGCAAACGACGTCATGGAGGGTGTTGCCATCATGAAGAAGGAGGACGTTCAGTGCTCCATCACCGGCAACTCCACCAACCCCGTCCGCTTCCAGCACCTGGTCGCCGGCACCTACAAGAAGTGGGCCATTGAGAATGGCAAGAAGTACTTCTCCGTCGCTTCCGGCGGCGGCACGGGCCGTACCCTGCACCCCGATAACGTCGCAGCCGGCCCTGCCAGCTACGGCCTGACCGACTCTCTGGGCCGCGTCCATGGCGATGCGCAGTTTGCAGGTTCTTCTTCTGTGCCTGCACACGTTGAGATGATGGGTCTGATCGGCATGGGCAACAACCCCATGGTCGGTGCTACCGTCGCCTGCGCTGTTGCTGCTGCTCAGGCAAACGCATAAATTCGTTTTTGAAATAAGCGTTTCTGCGGTCTCCCGGAACACTCCGGGAGACCGTTTTTGCATTTTCGGGGGCCAAAACTCCACAAAAACTTCCCTTTTTGTTAAAAATGTGGGGAAATGAAATTTGGACGCTTGTGCAAGCTGGGAAAATGCGATACACTACACTTATACAAGTCTGCAACCTGCCGGGCGGTCTGCCCGGACATATAGGAGGAGCATAGCAACATGAACTGGAAAAAGAAGAAGGACACCCCGGAAGCGCAGACGCCCGAAGCGGCTGCTGCAGGGAAGGGCCCGGTCCCGTTCCTGAAAAAGAACTGGAAGTGGCTGGTGCCGGTGCTCTGCGTGGCAGTGGCAGGCGGCGTGTTCCTGCTCCGGCCCCAGCAGGCCAAGCCTGCGAGTGTGGATGCCAGCTACACGGAGGCCGCCCCGGAGCGCCGGGATGTGACCAACACCCTGAGCGGCACCGGTACGCTGAACCCCGCCAACACCTACACCGTCAAGAGCCTGGTGGATGGCAAGGTGCTGACCGGCACCATTGAGGAAGGCGACATCGTGGAGGAGAGCAACGTGCTCTACACCATCGACAGCTCGGACGCTTCCACGAACTTTGAAAAGGCCGAGATCGCCATGCAGCAGGCGCAGCGCAGCTACGATAAGGTCGTGGACCGCCAGTATGTCCGCGCCGAGGTGGCGGGCGTGGTGAGCAGCCTGAAGGTGACGAAGGGCGATGAAGTGACCAGCGGCCAGGAGGTAGCTGTCATCCGCGACAGCTCCAGAATGCTGCTGACGCTGGAGTTCCCCGCAGCCGATGCGGCGAACTTCTCGGTGGGCCAGAGCGCCGCTGTGACGCTGGACGGCACCTTTGAGCAGCTGGACGGCACCGTGACCTCTGTGAGCGGCACCGATGCGCTGAGCGCGGGCAACCTGCTGACCCGCACTGTGACCATCACAGTGCAGAACGCAGGCGGCCTGACCACGGCGCAGGCGGCCACTGCCTCCATCAACGGGGTCAGCTCCATCGGTTCGGCAACGTTTGCCTATCAGGCCGAGCGCACCTTGACGGCGCAGGCGGCCGGCACGGTGACGTCCATCAATGTGCAGGAAGGCTCGGATGTGGCGAAGGATGACATCATCCTCGGCCTGTCCGGCGACGACCTGACCGAGTCCATCCAGTCGGCGTCCGAATCCCTGCGCAGCGCGGAGATCTCGATGCAGAACCTGCAGGATACCATGAACAACTACACCATCACCGCCCCCATCAGCGGCACCATCATCGAAAAGGACGCCAAGGTGGGCGATGCCGTCAAGACCGGCGACACCCTCTGCATCGTCTATGACCTGAGCTATCTGGAAATGAACATCAACGTGGATGAGCTGCAGATCAGCTCCATCTCGGTGGGCCAGCAGGTCCAGATCACCGCCGACGCGGTGCCGGATAAGACCTATGTGGGCACCGTGACCCGCGTTTCGATGAAGGGCACCGCCAACGGCGGCACCACGACCTACCCCGTCAGCATCCGCATCGACGACACCGACGGCCTGCGCCCCGGCATGAACGCCAACGCGGAGATCGTGGTGGCCGAGGCGAAGAACGCTCTCGTCGTGCCCAACGCGGCGGTGGTGCGCGGCAGCTATGTGCTCGTCACAAAGGATTCCCCCAGCGCCGCCAACGCAGACACGACGATGGAGGCCCCGGAGGGCTTCGTCTATGTGCCGGTCAAGACCGGTGTCAGCGACGACGACTATACCCAGATCGTCAGCGGCATCCAGGAGGGCGACACCATCGGCTACGACCCCAGCTCCGTCAGCAGCGACAGCTACTATGACGACGGCGGATATTATATGATGCCATTCTGATAGGAGGAACGATGAGCGCTCTGATCGAGTTTGATGAGGTCTGCAAGTATTACCAGATGGGTGATACCACGGTCAAGGCCGCAGACCACATCACCATGAAAATAGACAAGGGCGAGTTCGTCGCCATTGTCGGCCAGTCGGGCTCCGGCAAATCCACCTGCATGAACATCATCGGCTGCCTGGATGTGCCCACCCACGGCACCTACCGGCTCAACGGCAGGGATGTGGGCCGGATGAACCGCAACGAGCTGGCCTCCGTCCGGAATGAGATGCTGGGCTTTATCTTCCAGCAGTACAACCTGCTGCCCCGGCTGAACCTGCTGGAAAACGTGGAGGTGCCGCTGGTGTATGCGGGCATCCCCCACGCCGAGCGCCACCGCCGCGCCCGCGCCGTGCTGGAGCAGGTGGGCCTGGGCGACAAGATCCGGAACAAGCCCAACCAGCTCTCCGGCGGCCAGCAGCAGCGCGTTTCCATCGCGCGGGCGCTGGTGCGCAACCCGGCGGTCATCCTGGCCGACGAACCCACCGGCGCGCTGGATTCGCACACCGGCCGCGAAGTGCTGGGGATGCTGCAGCAGCTGCATGAGGAGGGCCACACCGTCGTCCTCATCACCCACGACAATTCCATCGCCGTGCAGGCCGACCGCATCATCCGTCTGGAGGATGGCCGGGTCGTCTACGACGGCGATTCCCATGCGGCGGAGGCCATCGTGCAGCCCACTCTGCTGCCGGAGACCCCGGAAAAAACGGCGGAACAGGAGGTGCAGGCATGATCATCGAGACCTTCCGGCAGGCCATCCAGAATGTCTGGAGCAACAAGCTCCGCACCTTCCTGACCATGCTGGGCATCATCATCGGCGTTATGGCGGTCATCGTCATCGTCGGCCTGGGCAACGGCATGACCAAAAGCATGCGGGACAGCTTTTCCGCTATGGGAACCAACACCCTGAACATCAACGTCTGGGGCTATGGCTCCCGCACCATCTCGGTGGACGACGTCTATGCCATCGCCGAAAAGAACCCGGAGCTGATCCAGTCCGTCTCGCCCCAGATCGACTTCAGCGGCAGCGGCGACCTGAAGATCGGCACCAGCACCTACCGCTGGCTCAGCATCTACGGCGTGGATGAAGACTACACCACCCTGAAGAACTACACCGTTGCCAAGGGGCGCGGCCTGCAGTACATGGACATCAAAGACAACAAGCAGGTCTGCATCATCGGCGACTACCTCAACCGCGTGGCCTTCGGCGGCAACGGCGTGGGCCAGACGCTGAAGATCGGTGCCAACAAGTTCCGCATCGTGGGTGTGCTGGCCGCCAAGGTCAGCGACCCCAGCCTGCAGGAGGGCTCGGATGACGCCTGCGTCTACCTGCCCTACACCACGGTGATGCGCCTGTCCAACACGTCCACGGCGCAGAGTTACATCGCCATCATGACCGACGAGAGCAAGGCCAACGATGCCAAGGCCGTGATGGAGGCAAGCCTGTACAACCTGTTCAAGAGCGAGAACGCCTACTATGTGTACAGCGCCAGCGAGTTCCTGGAAGAGATGAACAAGATGATCCACATGGTCATCGTCATCCTCACCGGCATCGCCAGCATCTCGCTGCTGGTGGGCGGCATCGGCATCATGAACATCATGCTGGTGTCCGTCACCGAGCGCACCCGCGAGATCGGCATCCGCAAGGCACTGGGTGCCAAGGAGCGGGTCATCCTGGCGCAGTTCGTGGTGGAGGCTGCCACCACCTCGGCGCTGGGCGGTTTCCTCGGCATCGTGCTGGGCTATGTCGTCTCGATGGCGGCCAACCGCATCCTGCCCATGGTCGCATCCGGCGTGGATGTCACCGTCAGCCCGTCGTTCAACTCCATCGCAGTGGCATTCGGCATCTCGGTGGGCATCGGTGTGCTGTTCGGCTACCTGCCCGCCAAGCGCGCCGCACGGCTCAACCCCATCGAAGCCCTGCGGTATGATTAAGGAGGTTCCCCAGATGAAAAAACGTCTTCTCGCATTCCTTCTCGCGGTCAGCATGGCCGTGTCGATGCTGGCGCTCCCGGCCGCAGCGGCGGGCAATGCCAACACCGCCGTGCAGCTGTCCATCACGCTGGACGGCATGGACTCCACCCAGACGGCGGCGCTGAACGCCGTGGTCACCCGCGGGGCCTTTGCCCGGATGCTGGTGGCCTATTCCACCTTCCGGGAGAACGTAGGCTCGCAGGGCGCCGTGGGCACTCTGTACAAGGACCTGCCCGGCAGCTCGGCGTATGCGCCCTATGTCCGCATCGCGGTGCAGCAGGGCTGGATGAGCGGCTACACCGACGGCACCTTCCGCCCGGACAACGCTGTGACGCTGGAAGAGGCCGTCACGGCAGTGCTCAAGCTGCTGGGCTATAAGATGACCGACCTGAGCGGCTCCTTCCCGCAGGCGCAGCTGAACAAGGCCAGCGAGCTGGGCCTGCGCAATCAGCTGGAACGTCAGCAGGGTGAGGCTCTGAATTATGAGGAGTGCGCCATCCTGTTCTACAATGCGCTCACGGCCAACGCCGCCAGCGGCAGTGCCTATGGCACCTCGCTGGGCTTCACGGTCTCGAACGGTCAGGTGGATACGTCCAGCGTCATGCTGAGCAGCCTGAAAGGCCCCTTCATCGCGGACGGTATTACACAGCTGCCCTTTGCCCCTGTGAGCGTCTACCGCAACGACAAAGTCTCTTCTTCCGCTGAGCTGACGAAGTACGATGTGTATTACTACAGCGAAAGTTTACAGACTGTCTGGATCTATACCCGCCGCGCGGCAGGCCGCATCACGGCAGTCTCGCCCAGCGCCAGCGCCCCGACGTCCGTGACCGTGGCGGGCAGCACCTACACCCTCGGCTCCGCGGCCGTGGCCTCGCAGGTGTCCTCCCTGAACGGCGGCGGCGTGGGTCAGGTCGTGACCCTGCTGCTGGGCATGAACAATGAGGCCGCCGGCATCGTGACCGGCGAGGAGGCCGACAGCGTCTTCTACGGCGTCGTCCAGTCCTCCGCCCGCAGCCTCATCGAGGAGAACGGTGCAGACGTGCTGCAAAAAGTGGCCGTCCTCTGCACCGATGGCATCACCCGCACCGTGAATGTGGATAAGAGCCTGAATTTCCCGGCGGGCTGGCTGGTGGAGATCACCGTAGGCCCGGACGGCGAGAATGTGGAGCATGTCAGAGGCCGCTCGACCAGCGGCACCATCAACGAGAACGCCACGGCCCTGGGCGATGCCGCTCTGGCCGACAATGTAGAGATTCTGGATACGACTTCGGAGGGTGTGGCTGGGACGGTTCGTCCCAGCCGCCTATCGGGGGTCACACTGAGCAGTTCGGACGTCCGCTACTACACCGTCAATGAGGCTGGCCAGATCGACCGCCTTATCCTGAACGATGTGACCGGCGACCTGTGGAAGTACGGTGTGCTGGATGACGTGAAGAACCTCGCGGCCAATTACACCGACCTTAAGAGTTTCATCACCAGCTTCAACCCCGATGCAAATTCGTCCGGCGGTTCGTCCGCGGCGGGCGGAACCACCACCGGTAACAAGAACAGGACAACGGGGTCTGCCGATTCCACGACGCAGGGGACCGTGACCGACCAGGTCACGAACCTTCTGGTGCCCACGACGAGCGAGATCCTGTGGGGCATCGTCTCCGGCGATATCCTCTCCACGGCCTGGCAGAAGCTGACCAGCAACACCGGTTCGCTGCTGAGCATCGGCTTCAAGCAGGTGGCCGAGATCACCGGCACCCCCTTCAAGCAGATCCTTCGGTTCATCGGCGGCGGCGCGACCTACGTGTGCTACGTGAACGGCTCGCCCGCCAGCTTCAGCACCGCCATCAAGTACCCGGTCATCGCGGGCGGCGTTGCAGTGCGGCAGGAGACCACCGGCTCGGTCAAGCGCATGGTCCAGCTGATGCCGCTGAAGATCGACCGCGTGGGTGCAGCGTCGGTGCTGTCGGGCAATACCCGCTATGAGATGGCCGACGATGCCCAGGTCTACCTGTGGTACAAGGGCCAGTATTACCCCACCAGACTGGCCTCCGTGAACACCGACGAGTACAAGCTCACCGGCTGGTACGACAACTTCGGCTGCACGGCAGGCAAAAAGGTGCGGGTCATCATCGCGGTCAAGAACGATTGATGCAAATCGAAAACAGCGGCGTTGGCCGCATTCTGCGGCAGCTGCGCTGGGTGCTTTACCCGCGCCGCTGCCCTTTTTGTGACCGGGTGCTGGGGTCGGTGAGCGCCTGCCTCGATTGCAAAGAGGAACTGGAAACGCTGCGCCGCCGCCCGACCTTTCGTCTGGCCAGGGAGCGGCACTACATCAAAAATCTGGAAGGTGCCGCCGCGCCCTACCGCTATGCGGGCTGCGTCCGGCGGGGTGTGCTGCGGGCAAAGTTCCAGGCTGCCCCGTGGGCTGCCGATGAGCTGGGCGTGGAGATGGCGCGGCTTCTGTTCGGGAGCGAAGTCCGGATGCGCGGCTTCGGGCCGGAGATAGAGACCGTGCCCGGCCTTGCCATCGGCTACAACTGCGTGGTGCCGGTGCCGGCTTCCAGCCGGGTGCGCGGGTACAACGTGCCGGAGCGGATGGCCCGGTCTGTGGCCCGCGCGGTGGGTGTCCCGCTGGAGCCGAAGCTGCTGGTCCGCGCCCGTTCCGGCAAGCGGCAGGAGGGCCTCTCCTTCGATGAGCGGCTGGTGAATGTATCTGGCGCGTTCCGTGTGACAGACCCGGAACGAGTGGCAGGGAAGCGCATCCTTCTCGTGGATGATGTCATCACCACCGGTGCCACTGTGACCGCCTGCACCCAGGCCCTGCTGGCCGCCGGTGCCGAGAGCGTTTTCGCCGTGGCGCTGGCGACCGTGGAGCTCGACGCCCCGCGAAGCCCGACCGAAGCCATCTTGGAAAATTCTGAGGAGGATTTTTGAGAAAAGTGCTTGACAAAATCGTCCTCGTCGGGTATACTAAATGAGCTGTGAGCGACAGCCGCTTGCAGATATCCGGGTGTAGCGCAGTTTTGGTAGCGCGCTTGAATGGGGTTCAAGAGGCCGTGAGTTCGATTCTCGCCACTCGGACCATAAATCCAACGATTTCACGTTAGAAATCGTTGGATTTTTTTGTTTATAGGCTGGCCTCATTTGGTTTTGACCACAATTTTGACCACAATGCCAACGATTTTATCTGGTC
>ERZ1034713.1072-NODE-1072-length-13317-cov-5.159931_pt1 | contig 13317 bp, 10 predicted proteins | sample MGYA00520692_ERZ1034713 | MGnify/ENA primary metagenome ERZ1034713 (study PRJEB33766, sample SAMN09781717) | gut metagenome | biome: gut microbiome | host: Homo sapiens | place: Madagascar | study: EMG produced TPA metagenomics assembly of the PRJNA485056 data... | reverse complement strand
ATATGAAGAGTGATAATGTAAAATCAGGGATGCAGCAGGCTCCACACAGAAGTCTTTTCAATGCACTGGGATTTACAGAAGAAGAAATGAAAAAACCAATGGTAGGTATCGTAAGCTCCTACAACGAGATCGTACCGGGCCATATGAATCTGGATAAAATCGTAAATGCAGTGAAATTAGGCGTTGCAGAGGCAGGCGGTGTGCCGGTTGTATTCCCGGCAATCGCAGTGTGCGATGGAATTGCAATGGGACATATCGGGATGAAATATTCTCTTGTCACAAGAGATCTGATTGCAGATTCCACCGAGTGTATGGCATTCGCACATCAGTTCGATGCACTTGTCATGGTTCCAAACTGTGATAAAAACGTTCCGGGACTTTTGATGGCAGCAGCAAGAATCAATGTTCCGACTGTATTCGTATCCGGTGGACCAATGCTTGCAGGTCATGTACACGGCAAAAAGAGAAGTCTTTCCTCTATGTTTGAGGCAGTCGGTGCCTACGCAGCGGGAACAATGTCGGAGGAGGAAGTAAAAGAGTACGAAGAGAAAGTTTGTCCAACCTGCGGCTCCTGCTCGGGAATGTACACTGCAAACTCGATGAACTGCCTGACGGAAGCACTCGGTATGGGATTAGGCGGAAATGGAACCATCCCGGCAGTTTATTCAGAGCGTATCAAACTTGCAAAACACGCCGGAATGGCAGTTATGGATATGTACAATAAGAATATCCGTCCAAGAGATATCATGACAAAAGAAGCAATCTTAAATGCCCTGACCGTAGATATGGCATTGGGATGTTCTACAAACAGTATGTTACATCTTCCTGCAATCGCCCACGAAGTAGGTTTTGATTTTGATATATCTTTTGCAAACCCGATCAGTGAAAAAACACCGAACCTCTGTCATCTTGCACCGGCAGGACCAACTTATATGGAGGACTTAAATGAGGCAGGCGGTGTCTATGCCGTTATGAAAGAGTTAGTAGACATTGGACTGCTCAACACAGACTGTATGACCGTTACCGGAAAAACAGTCGGAGAAAATATTAAAAATGCAGTGAATAAGAACCCGGAGGTAATTCGTCCGGTTGACAATCCATACAGCAAAACAGGTGGCCTTGCAGTATTAAAAGGAAATCTTGCCCCGGATGGAGGCGTTGTAAAGCGTTCCGCAGTGGTTGACGAGATGATGGTGCATGAAGGTCCGGCAAGAGTGTTTGACTGTGAGGAAGATGCGATTGCTGCGATCAAAGGTGGAAAGATCGTGGCAGGTGACGTTGTCGTGATCCGTTACGAAGGACCAAAAGGCGGACCTGGCATGAGAGAAATGTTAAATCCAACCTCCGCAATTGCAGGAATGGGATTAGGTTCCTCCGTGGCACTCATCACGGACGGACGTTTTTCCGGTGCGAGCCGTGGAGCTTCCATCGGTCATGTGTCACCGGAGGCAGCAGTCGGCGGACCGATCGCTCTTGTGGAAGAGGGAGATATCATCAAAATCAATATCCCTGAGATGACCTTGGATATTGCAGTGTCCGATGAAGAGATGGCAGCACGTAAGGCAAAATGGCAGCCAAGAGAACCAAAAGTTACCACCGGCTACCTTGCGCGTTACGCATCTATGGTAACATCCGGCAACCGAGGAGCAATCTTACAGATTCCGGGAAAGAATGATTAAAGAAAAGTGGTTCACGGGTGCTTTCCGGATTTTGGAAGCATTGGTGAAGCAATTAGATATGGAAACACGAAAGGGGATTTAGAGAATGCAGTTAACAGGTGCGCAGATCGTGATCGAATGTCTGAAAGAACAGAAGGTTGATACTGTATTCGGATATCCGGGCGGCGCTATCTTAAATGTATATGATGAATTATACAAACATCAGAATGAGATCAGACATGTTCTGACTTCCCATGAGCAGGGTGCGTCCCATGCGGCGGACGGCTATGCGAGAAGTACGGGAAAAGTAGGAGTCTGTTTTGCAACAAGCGGACCGGGGGCAACGAATCTTGTCACCGGAATCGCAACCGCATATATGGATTCTGTTCCAGTGGTGGCAATCACCTGCAATGTAAATGTTCCATTACTTGGAAAAGACAGTTTTCAGGAGATCGACATTGCGGGAATCACAATGCCGATCACAAAACATAACTTTATTGTAAAGGATATTCATAAACTGGCAGACACGATCCGCCGTGCGTTTAAAATTGCGCAGACCGGAAGACCGGGTCCGGTTCTTGTGGATATCCCAAAAGATATCACGGCAGCGAAGACGGAATACAAGGCAAAAGAGCCGGAAGTGATCTCAGGAATTTCACAGACGATCACAGAGGAAGACTTAAACAAAGCGGTCAAGATGATCCAGAAGGCAAAGAAACCATACATATTTGTCGGTGGTGGAGCCGTGATCTCCGGCGCCAGTGAGGAATTAAAGAAATTTGTCAAAATGGTAGATGCGCCTGTCTGTGATTCCCTCATGGGAAAAGGAGCTTTTGACGGAGAGGATGATCTTTATACCGGAATGCTTGGAATGCATGGAACAAAAGCATCCAATCTCGGTGTCAGTGAGTGTGATCTTTTAATTGCTGTCGGCGTAAGATTTTCGGACCGTGTACTCGGCAATGCAAAGAAATTTGCAAGTCAGGCAGATATTTTACAGTTTGACGTGGATCCTGCGGAAATTAATAAAAATATCCAGACAGATGCATCTGTGATCGGTGATATCAAAGAGATCCTGCTTCGTGTGAATGAGCGGCTGACACAGATGAACCATACGGAATGGATCACACATATCATGGATTACAAAGTAAAGTATCCACTGACTTATCCAAAAACCGGATTGTCAGGTCCTTATGTCATTGAGGATATCTATAAAGAGACAAACGGGGATGCCATCATTGTGACGGAAGTAGGACAGCATCAGATGTGGGCGGCACAGTATTACAAATACAAAAAACCGAGAACACTTCTGACATCCGGTGGTCTTGGAACAATGGGGTATGGTCTTGGCGCTGCGATCGGTGCACAGATCGGATGCCCGGATAAACAGGTCATTAATATTGCCGGAGACGGATGTTTCCGTATGAATATGAATGAAATTGCAACTGCAGTGAGACAAAAATTACCACTCATCGAAGTGATCATTAATAACCATGTACTTGGAATGGTCAGACAGTGGCAGGATTTGTTTTATGAGAAACGTTATTCTGCAACCGTTTTAGATGACGGTGTAGATTATGTGAAATTGGCGGAAGCCATGGGTGCAGCGGGCTATCGGGCAACGAATCGTGAAGAGTTTAACAAAGCTCTGAAGAAAGCACTTGCATCTGATACCCCGGTTGTAATAGACTGTATCATAAATAGTGATGACAAGGTATGGCCGATGGTTGCTCCGGGTGAAGCGATCAGTTCTGCTTTTACCGGGGATGACTTGAAAAAGAAACAGGAGGAGTAATGATTATGAGCAGAGTTTACAATTTTTCCGCAGGACCAGCCGTTCTGCCAGAGGAAGTATTGAAGGAAGCAGCAGATGAGATGTTGGACTATCAGGGCAGTGGAATGTCTGTTATGGAGATGAGCCATCGTTCCAAAGTGTATGATAACATCATCAAAGAGGCAGAGCAGGATTTAAGAGATCTGTTAAATATCCCGGACAATTACAAGGTACTGTTTTTACAGGGCGGAGCTTCACAGTTCTTTGCAGAGGTTCCTATGAACCTGATGAAAAACCGCAAGGCCGGATATATCTTAACTGGTCAGTGGGCAAAGAAAGCATTCCAGGAAGCAAAAATCTATGGAGAGGCAGTTGAACTTGCTTCTTCTGCAGATGAGACATTCTCTTATATCCCGGATTGTTCGGATCTTCCGATCACAGATGATATGGATTATGTATACATCTGTGAAAACAATACAATTTATGGAACAAAATACAAAAAACTTCCAAACACAAAAGGCAGGATTTTAGTATCCGATGTATCCTCCTGCTTTTTGTCTGAACCGATGGATGTCACAAATTACGGAGTTGTATATGGCGGCGTTCAGAAGAATATCGGTCCTGCCGGAGTTGTGATCGCGATCATCCGTGAGGATCTGATCACCGATGAGGTCCTGCCGGGAACCCCAACTATGTTAAAGTGGAAAACACAGGCAGATAATGATTCCCTTTACAATACACCACCTTGCTACAATATTTATATCTGTGGCAAAGTGTTCAAATGGTTAAAGAAGATGGGCGGGCTTTCTGTGATGAAAGAGCGCAATGAAGAGAAAGCAAAAATCTTATATGATTTCTTAGACCAGAGCAGACTGTTCAAGGGAACTGTAAGAAAAGAAGACCGTTCCCTTATGAATGTTCCATTTGTGACCGGCAATGAAGAGTTAGATGCCAAGTTTGTAAAAGAGGCAGCAACAGCCGGATTCGTAAACTTAAAAGGACATCGTACCGTAGGAGGTATGAGAGCATCCATTTACAATGCAATGCCGAAAGAGGGCGTTGAAAAATTAGTAGAATTCATGAAGAAGTTTGAGGAGGAAAATGCATAATGTTCAAATATAATTGCTTAAATCCAATTGCATCCGTAGGATTAGATCTTTTCTCAGGCGACTATGAAAAAGTAGAGGACTTAGGTCAGGCAGACGCAGCACTTGTGAGAAGTGCTGCCATGCATGAACTTGAACTTCCGGACAGCCTGCTTGCAGTGGCAAGAGCAGGAGCTGGTGTCAACAACATTCCTCTTGACAAATGTGCAGAAAAAGGAATCGTTGTATTCAATACTCCGGGGGCAAATGCAAACGGTGTAAAAGAACTTGTTTTTGCAGGAATGCTTTATGCATCCCGTGATATCGTAGGCGGTATCGACTGGTGTCTTGCAAATCAGAATGATGAGAACATTGCAAAAACAGCAGAAAAACAGAAAAAGAACTTTGCAGGAACTGAGATTTCAGGCAAGAAACTCGGTGTCATCGGACTGGGCGCTATCGGCGTGTTAGTTGCCAATGCAGCCATCCATATGGGTATGGATGTATATGGATATGATCCATACATTTCCGTCAGTGCAGCATGGAATCTTTCCAGAAGTGTCAAACATATCAGCAATGTGGAAGATATTTACCGTGAGTGTGATTATATTACGATTCATGTTCCGCTTTTGGATTCCACAAGGAAGATGGTCAATGCAGAAGCGATTGCCATGATGAAACCAAATGCGATCGTTTTAAATTTTGCCAGAGATCTTCTTGTAGATGAAGAAGCTATGGTGGAAGCTTTAGCTGCCGGAAAAATCAAAAAATATGTATCTGATTTCCCGAATCCAACCACAGTCGGAGCAAAGGGATGTATCGTGACACCACATCTTGGAGCATCTACCGCAGAGTCAGAGGATAACTGTGCGATCATGGCAGTCAGAGAGATCCGTGATTATATGGAGAATGGTAACATTGTCCATTCCGTGAACTTCCCGGACTGTTCTATGGGCGCATGTACTACCGCAGGAAGAATCGGTATCCTGCATCGGAATGTAAGTGGTATGATCAGCCAGTACTCCACAACATTGGGAGATGCCGGAATGAACATTGCAGGAATGACAAACAAATCCAAAGGTGATTATGCATATGTATTGATCGATGTGGATTCCCCTGTGACGGAGGAAGTCATTCAGAAGTTAGAGAACATTGAGGGCGTCTTAAAAGTGCGTAAAGTAAAATAAAAAATGAGGGCAGAAAAATGTTGCTGACAGTTGATACAACAGAGGCAGTGGAAGCCATTGCCGAAGCGCAGGAAAATCTTCAGGAGGTTGCAAAAAATCCCGGGATTCTCCGCACTTATTTTCAAAACCTTGTTCCGGATCTTTTGAATTTTGCACTGCAGGTTGTCATTGCGGTCGTCGTATATGCAGTGGGAGCGAAATTGATCGGTCTGATCGTCAAGATCGTAAGAAAAACGATGGAGCGCAGAAATGCGGATGTCGGAGTGATACAGTTTCTGTCTGCCGTCATAAAATATGCACTTTATTTTATCCTGATCCTGACGATCTTAAGTCTGTTTGGGATAGCAACTACCTCAGCAGTGGCAGTGCTTGGCTCCTGTGGTGTGGCGGTTGGTCTTGCACTGCAGGGAAGTCTTTCCAACTTTGCAGGCGGAGTGCTGATCCTTTTGCTGAAACCTTTTGTGGTGGGAGATTATATCATTGAGGGCTCGAATGAAGGAACGGTATACGAGATTTCTATTTTCTATACCAAGTTAAAGACCGTAGACAATAAAATGATCGTGATTCCAAACGGTAATCTGTCCAATAGCAGCCTGGTCAATGTATCGCATATGGATAAACGGCGAGTGGACATTGTGGTAGGTATTGGTTATGAAGCAGATATCCGTACTGCAAAAAATATTTTATATGAGATTGGCAGAAATGATCCGGCAAGACTGCCGGAAGAGGACGTTGTGGTGTTCGTAGATAATCTTGGTGCATCTTCGGTGGACCTTGGTATCCGGATCTGGGTCAAAACAGCAGATTACTGGGATACGAAGTGGCGGTTGATGGAAAATATCAAATATGCACTGGATGAAAATCATATTTCGATTCCGTATCAGCAGATTGATGTGCAGATCAAGCAGTAAAATTTATTAATAGTTGTTGACAAAAAATCCGATGTATGCTAACTTCAATTTGTGTGACATGCACAAAAACATGTCGGATTTACAAAAAAGGTTTTAGACGTATTAGGAGGGTTTTGTTATGCAGCAGGGAACTGTAAAATGGTTTAATGCAAAAAAAGGCTACGGATTTATTTCCGATGCAGAGGGTAACGATGTATTCGTTCATTTTTCCGCATTAGACATGGATGGATTCAAAGAGTTAAAAGACGGTGAAAAAGTTGAATTTGAAGTGACAGAGGGAGCAAAAGGACCTCAGGCAGCAAATGTAAAGCGCATCGGTTAATTCATAGATGAGAATCTGAAAACCACAGGACTGTAACGCAATATTCCCTGAGAACAGGGGATGGGTGTTACAGTCCTTTTTTATTACATAGGAAATTACTTCCTATGTAATAAAAACGCTCCGCGAGGATGCGGCTGATGCGCAGAAGAATGATGCAAGCTAAAGCTTGCGCACATCAGCGCACAAAGAGTTGCGAAGCAACTCTTTGTTCTTTCAAAATTTTTCGAAGATAAAAATAGGATAATGCTGCGAAGTGTGGTATACTATAGAGCAGTATGTATTAGAGAGAGGACAGACAGATGCAGTTAAAAGATTTACAGGCATATGAAATTTTAGAAAAACGCCCGATCAAAGATCTCAATTCCGAAGGAATCATTCTCCGCCACAAAAAAAGCGGAGCGCGGATCGCAGTGATTTCCAACGATGATGACAATAAGGTCTTTTATATCGGTTTTCGCACACCGCCGGAGGATTCCACCGGGGTGGCACATATCATTGAGCACACTGTTTTGTGTGGTTCTGACAAATATCCGGTCAAAGATCCTTTTGTGGAACTGGTAAAGGGATCTTTGAATACCTTTTTAAACGCGATGACTTACCCGGAAAAGACAATCTACCCAGTCGCAAGCTGCAATGACAAGGATTTCCAGAATCTGATGAGTGTCTACATGGACGCGGTTTTTCATCCGAATATTTATAAATATCAGGAGATCTTCAAGCAGGAGGGATGGCACTATGAATTAGAGAGCGAGGATGCTCCGGTGACCATCAACGGTGTTGTATACAATGAGATGAAAGGTGCTTTTTCCTCACCGGATGATGTCTTGAGCCGTCAGATCATGACATCTCTTTTCCCGGACACGACTTATGCAAACGTTTCCGGCGGTGATCCTCTGCATATTCCGGAACTGACTTACGAGGAATATCTCGATTTCCACCGCAGATATTATCATCCATGCAATTCCTACATTTATCTCTATGGAGATATGGATGTGGCAGAGAAACTTGCGTGGATGGATGAAGCATATCTGGGGAAATATGAGGCAATCGGGCTTGACTCGGAGATAAAGCTTCAGAAATCATTTGAAAAACCAATCGAAGTGACGCATAAGTATTCCATTTCTTCCACGGAATCCGAAGAAAACAATACCTATCTTTCTTATAACACGGTGATAGAAACAGCACTGGACGAGAAATTGTATCTCGCATTTGATATTTTGGATTATGCGCTGGTCAGTGCGCCGGGAGCACCGTTAAAACAGGCATTGATCGATGCCGGGATCGGTTCTGAGATCACAGGCGGATATGACAGTGGAACGCTGCAGCCGACATTTTCTGTGATCGCAAAAAATACCAATCCGCAGGAAAAAGAGCATTTTCTGGCTGTCATCCGTGAGACATTAGAAGGGCTTGTAAAAAATGGATTAAATAAAAAATCGCTGCTGGCAGGGATCAATAGTTCTGAATTCCGTTACCGTGAGGCGGATTTTGGACATTTCCCAAAGGGACTTTTATATGGGATCCAGTGTCTGGACAGCTGGCTTTATGATGATATGCGTCCATTCCTTCATCTGGAGGCATTAGATACTTACCGTTTCTTAAAAGAGCAGGTGGAGACAGATTATTTTGAGCAGCTGATTCAGAAGTATTTATTAAATAACAAGCATGCATCTGTTGTGATCATTGAACCTGAGAAAGGCTTAAATGCAAAAAATGAGGCTGCCTTAGAGAAAAAACTTGCGGAATACAAAGCGGGGTTATCAGAAGATGAGATCCGAAAGCTGATCGCAGATACAAAACATCTGAAGGAATATCAGGAGACACCTTCTCCAAAAGAAGATCTGGAAAAAATTCCGATGCTTGCACGCTCCGATATGAAAAAAGAGGCAGCACCTTTTTATAATACGGAACTTTCAGTGAAAGGTATCCCGGTGGTACACCATGATATTTATTCGAATGGGATCATTTATCTGACCATGCTGTTCGATGTTGCGCACATTCCGGCAGAAGACATTCCATATCTTGGCGTATTGAAGGCAGTACTTGGCTATGTGGATACAAAAAATTATTCCTATGCGGATTTTGCAAATGAAGTGAACATCCATACCGGAGGAATCAGCAGTACGATCGGTGTGTATCCGAGCGTGAAGGATAAAGATGATTATCAGGTGAAATTTGAGGTGCGCACCAAGGCATTATATGACAAATTGCCGGAAGCAGCTGCATTGATGAAAGAAATGTTTTTCACCTCAAACATTGATGATGAAAAGCGTCTGTATGAGATTATTGCCGAGTTGAAATCAAGACTTCAGGTAAGCATCAGTTCCGCCGGACATTCCGTGGCTTCGACAAGAGCCATGACTTATTTTTCCAAGGCGGCTGCCTACAAAGATACGATCACATTCTATGAGACGCTGTGTGATCTGGAAGCACATTTTGATGAGAGAAAAGAAGCACTGACCGCAAAATTAAAAGAGATGGTTTCCTCCATTTTTACCAAAGAACATCTTCTGGTCAGCGTCACCTGCGAAAAAGACGGGCTTTCTATCGTAGAAACAGAGCTGGAAAAATTTATTCCTATGTTATATGAAACTTCCGGGGAGGAAAAACAGGCAGAGATCGTTCCGGTCCGGAAGAATGAGGGATTTATGGATGCCTCCCAAGTGCTGTATGTGGCGAGAGCCGGAAATTTCCGTGCACATGGCTTTGACTATCACGGTGCACTGCGCATTTTAAAAGTGATCATGGAGTATGATTACCTCTGGATCAATATCCGTGTGAAAGGCGGAGCATACGGCTGCATGAACGGTTATATGAAGAATGGAGACACTTATTTTGTCTCTTACCGTGATCCAAATCTGGAAAAAACAAATGAGATTTATGACGGAATCCCTGCATATATTGAGCAGTTTACTGCGGATGAACGTGACATGACAAAATATATCATCGGGACGATCAGTGATATGGATGTGCCAATGAATCCAAGCACGAAGGGCGATCGGTCCATGGCAGCTTATTTACAGAATATTTCGTACGAAGAGATTCAGAAAGAGCGTGATCAGGTGATCGGTGCGACGCAGGAGGATATCCGGGGACTCCGTGATATGATCGCAGCCGTTCTCGCAGAGAATAACCTCTGTGTAGCCGGAAATGAGGAGACTTTGCAGGAATGTGCAGAAATGTTTGGAGAGGTAAAATACTTGAATGGATCAGAAAGATGATTGTGAATTTACAATTGTCTGAGTAAATAAATACAAAGAGAGGAAGTTTATGAACGAAAAATTTAAATCCGGATTTGTAACGATCATCGGAAGACCAAACGTGGGAAAATCCACATTAATGAACCATCTGATCGGACAGAAGATCGCAATCACATCGAACAAACCGCAGACGACCAGAAACCGCATCCAGACGGTCTATACGGATATGGAGCGTGGGCAGATCGTATTTCTGGATACACCGGGGATCCACAAGGCAAAAAATAAACTTGGGGAGTACATGGTAAATGTGGCAGAACACACCTTAAATGAGGTGGATGTGATCTTATGGCTTGTGGAGCCGTCGAATTTTATCGGAGCAGGCGAGCAGCACATTATCGAGCAGTTGAAAAAAGTAAAAACACCGGTCATCCTGATCATCAATAAAGTGGATACCGTAGACCGTGAAAAAATCGTGGAATATATTGACACATACCGCAAAGTGTACGATTTTGCGGAGATTATTCCGGCTTCTGCACTTCGTGCAAAGAATCTGGACACGGTCATTGACATGATTTTCAAATATCTGCCGTATGGACCGCAGTTCTATGATGAGGATACAATCACCGACCAGCCGGAGCGCGCTATTGTTGCAGAAATCATCCGTGAGAAGGCACTGCACGCGCTCGATGATGAGATTCCGCATGGAATTGCCGTTTATATCGACCAGATGAAGGGCAGAAAGGGACAGAATATCATTGACATTGACGCAACGATCGTCTGCGAGCGTGATTCCCACAAGGGAATTATCATCGGAAAAGGTGGTGCAATGCTCAAAAAAATCGGAAGCAATGCGCGTTACGAGATCGAGCGGTTATTGGATACAAAAGTAAATCTGAAACTTTGGGTGAAAGTGAAGAAAGACTGGCGTGACAGCGATTTTCTGATCAAAAATTTTGGATACAATAAGGATGAAATTTAAGCCGTTGCCAATATTTAACGTGTATAAGGTTTTCCACAACGCAAATCCTATCTGTATACAGATGGCAGGAGGGAAAAACGATGGAGAAAACCTGGAACACTTTTTGGGAAACAGGACGGATTGACGATTATCTGGAGATATGCAGAGAAAAAGAGAGTGACAGAGAGCAGGAAGTAAGGCAGAATGGGGCAGAACCTTGTAGTGACCGGAATGGTTTTAAATGCGATGCCGATTGGCGATTATGACAAAAGAATAACGCTGCTCACGAGGGAGAGAGGAAAAATCACAGCATTTGCCAGAGGGGCGAGGAAACCGAACAGTCAGTTTTTGGCTGCGACAAATCCTTTCTCTTTCGGGGAATTTGAACTTTTCGAGGGACGTTCTACATATACAGTTGCCAAAGTGTCCATCCAGAATTATTTCCGGGAGCTTGCATCAGACTTCGACGCTGCCTACTACGGATTTTATTTTCTGGAATTTGCAGATTATTATTGTCAGGAAAATAACGATGAGACAGAAATGTTAAAACTGCTTTACCAGACACTCCGTGCGCTCGAAAGCCCTGCTTTTTCCAACAGGCTAGTGAGATGCATCTATGAACTTAAGACTCTCACGATCAACGGGGAAGCACCGAATGTGTTCGGGTGCACAAAATGTGGGAAAAAAGAGGAACTGCACTGGTTTTCGGGAAAGACGGCGCGCATGCTCTGCGATCACTGCGTGAATGAGCTGAAGCGGAAACCTGAAAATATGGCGGCGTTGCCGACCTATCAGAAAGTGCAGGAATCCACAGTCTATACCATGCAGTATATTATGACGGCAAAGCTTGCAAAGCTTTACACGTTTTCTGTATCCGATCAGGTATTGCGCGAATTACAGCAGTGTATCAGGGAATACATGAAATATTACATCAACCATTCTTTTAAATCACTAAAAATTTTGGAAGAGGTTGAAAACATGATATAAAAATTGTATAATATCCAAGATTAACATTGAATGAAATAGAAAGAGGATGGGTCTGTAACATGAAGAGATCAGGGTGTGTTGGACTGACGATCATGATCTGCGCAGGTATGCTTGCCGGGTGTGGTTCCAGTCTTGAGGCAGACACAAATACCGTTTATGTTTCAAAACATGGCAAAATAGTTACCATGGATGTGGAGCAGCTTGACCAGTCTTATTATGATGAGACGGAGTTGAAAGAGTTTGTGGATTCCGCAGTGGAAGAGTACAATACGGAGAATGGAAAGAATTCAGTGAAAGTGGATGATCTGACCGTGGAAGATGGCACAGCAAAACTCCGGATGGACTATGAAACGGTAGATGACTATACAGCGTTTAACGGTGTGGAATTATACGAAGGGAAAATTGTGCAGGCATTGGCTGCCGGGTATGATTTTGACACAGATTTTGCGGGCGTGGATAAAGACGGCAGTGTCAGAGGTGTGGCGAGAGAGGATATTCTCGCACAGGAAGATCTGAAAGTTGTCATTATTAAGGCAAATACCGATGTGAAGATTGACGGCATAATTTTATATGTTTCCTGCGATAACGTGACGGTCACAGGAAAAGATTCTGTTTCTATCAAAGAGGGAACCGGAATTGAGAAAACCTGGATCACGGAATCAGAAGAAGTACCATCCACAGAGACCGTCTTGGAGACAGAAAGTACGGAAGACGCAGGGGATGTCATTGAGGGAGAAGTGATCATCGGAACAGAGGAAGCTTCCGGCAATGATGTGGTCACAAATCTTTCCGGCGGTTCATCCGGTACAGATGTCTATACTTATATCATTTACAAATAGGCTCGCGATGATACAATAAATCATAAGTACGGGTTATAAATAATTGCATAATACAGCAATAATATAATAGAATGTGAGGAATTTATTATGGAAAAGACGATGGACAAAATCGTAGCACTTGCAAAATCAAGAGGATTTGTATATCCGGGTTCTGAGATTTACGGAGGTCTTGCAAATACATGGGATTACGGAAATCTTGGTGTAGAGTTAAAGAACAACGTAAAAAGAGCATGGTGGCAGAAATTCATTCAGGAAAACCCTTACAACGTAGGTGTTGACTGTGCCATCCTTATGAATCCACAGACATGGGTTGCATCCGGACATCTCGGAGGATTCTCTGATCCGTTAATGGATTGTAAAGAGTGCCATGAGCGTTTCCGTGCAGACAAGATTATT
>ERZ1034713.1065-NODE-1065-length-13366-cov-5.217715_pt1 | contig 13366 bp, 10 predicted proteins | sample MGYA00520692_ERZ1034713 | MGnify/ENA primary metagenome ERZ1034713 (study PRJEB33766, sample SAMN09781717) | gut metagenome | biome: gut microbiome | host: Homo sapiens | place: Madagascar | study: EMG produced TPA metagenomics assembly of the PRJNA485056 data... | reverse complement strand
ATCTGACTTTTTCTATCAACGATTTCGATTTTAATTTATTTTACCTGAAAATTCAGAACAAAGCAAGTCTTTTTTGTATATTTTTATGATTCTCGTGATGGGATTTGCGTCTGTTCGCAAGTTTAAAGGCACGAAGCTTTGGCACATCGTGCTGTCCACAGTCGGAGCGATGAGTCTGCTCCTTTTGAGCGGTCTGGTGGGGGATGAGGAAGTCACCGATGTGATGTCGCTTCTGATTACCGCACTTTTCGTCAGTGTGTATGGCATCTGCCTGATTCTGATCAAACTGACGCGAAAGCAGACAAGGATGATGCTTGCGCAGTTTGCTGTATGGATTGCAATCGCGGAACTTGCGGTCAATATGGCAATCACCGGACTTGGCACAACGAGCCGCGTGGCCTATACGGATAAGCAGGATTTCTATCCAACTCTTCTTGATATGGCAAAGGAAGATAACGAGAAGATGGGCGGTGACGCCTTTTACCGTGTGGAAGATACCGGAAGAAAGACGAAGAATGACGATGCATTGTACGGCTATCCGTCGGCGACGATTTTCTCTTCGCTGATGAATCTGGATGTCAGCCATCTGTTTCAGAAGTTATATATGGAGGGTGGCAAGAATTTCTATTGTTACAATGGGGCGACACCGCTTTCCTCCGCAATGTTTTCTGTGCGCTACATGCTCTCCGACAATCCGATGGAAGCGGATATGTTTAAGACTTACGTTGGAAGCGAGAACGGAAATTATCTGTACCGCAACAATTATTGTCTGCCGCTCGGGTTCATGATGGATGAGGATGCAATTCAGGCGTGGACGGATTCGTCTGCGGGCAGAACCGGTTCGCTGAATGCCCTGGCAACTGCACTTGGATGCGAGGAGAATATGATCAGTACAGTAGACTGTAAGACAGAAGCAGTGGAGGGAGATACCGCAATCGATATTCCGGAGGATGGTTATTATTATGCAGATTACACAACATGCAATTCGGACAGTCTGAATGTCAACCGGAATGATGGATGGAATATGAATTATTCCAAGACGACGCATCGTTACCTGCTGGGACTTGGAAAATGCAAGGCGGGGGATCGAATCCACATCTCCAATACAAATATGGAAACGATTTATTTCAGCGTGTATAAGCTGAACACGGATGTGGTGGAGCAGTGTTATCATACATTGAACCGTCAGACGATGGAACTGACTTCTATGACGGATCGCTCGGTGGAGGGTACCGTTGATGTTAAGGAAGCGGGAAGACTGGTATTGTCGATACCGGCGGATGCTGGATGGACACTGTATGTAGACGGTAAAGAGACGGAGATAACGCCGCTTGCAGATGCGCTGATCGGTGTTCATCTTACAGAAGGCGCACATACGATCCGGCTGCATTACACAACACCGGGGCTGAAAGCGGGTGCTGCAATCAGCGGTGGAGCGATTGCTCTATTTGCATGGAGTATGCTGTTGGTTCGGCGTAGAAGACGAGTTGAAAGAGTGAGAGAATCAGTGGAAGAGAATACAGGCGAAGTTTAGAAGCGGAATGCAGGCGAGGAGAAGAAAATGAGCAAAATAAGTATCGTGGTGCCGATGTACAATGAACAGGAAGCATTGGACATCCTCTACAGGGAATTGAAGCGTGTGACGGAGACGATTCCGGAGCATGAATTTGAATATCTGTTTGTCAATGATGGATCGAAGGATGCAACATTGGATGAAATAAAGAAGCTGGCGGAGCAGGATGCGCGTGTGCGTTACGTCTCTTTCTCCCGCAATTTCGGCAAGGAAGCGGCGATGTATGCAGGACTGAAAAGCGCAAGCGGTGATTATGTGGCGCTCATGGATGCGGATTTGCAGGATCCGCCGGCACTTCTTCCACAGATGATCCAAATGATCGAGTCGGGGGGATGCGACAATGTGGCGACCAGACGTGTGAACCGCAAGGGGGAGCCACCGATCCGGTCCTTCTTTGCGAAATGCTTTTATAAAGTGATGCGGAAGCTGACACATATTGAGATTGCGGATGGAGCGCGTGATTACCGGCTGATGAGCAGAGCGATGGTGGATTCGATCCTTTCGGTCAGTGAGTATAACCGCTTTTCCAAAGGAATCTTTGCGTGGGTCGGCTACGAGACCAGGTGGCTGGAGTTTGAGAATGTGGAACGTGCAGCGGGAGAGACGAAGTGGAGCTTCTGGAAACTGGTGCGCTACTCGTTTGACGGAATTGTCAATTTCTCGGATACACCGCTTCGGATTTCTTCGTATCTGGGACTGCTTCTTACGGGACTTTCATTTGTCGCCATTATTATAGAAGTAATCCGTGCGTTAGTGTTTGGTGATCCGGTTGCCGGATGGCCGTCACTTGTGTGTATCATCACGTTTATCGGTGGAATCCAGCTTTTCTGCATGGGTATCATGGGACAGTATATCGCAAAGACTTACATGGAGGTCAAACGGAGACCGCATTATATCGTGAAAGAGAGCAATATAGAAGAATTTGACGCATAAAACAAAGTTTTATATAATGATACAAAAGGTTAACAGATCATAACGCTTATCCTGCTTGCAGGATAAGCGTTATGATCTGGATTGACCTGCACACACATGAGGATGGAGCGATTTTCTGAAGAAAATCAGCGGAATCCGAATGGGTGTAGAATTGCGGGAGTTGCAAAGCAACGGAGCAATTCGTGTATCATATTAAAATACAACAGAGACAATCGTTCCCTGAGGAGATAAACAATACATGAAAATAAAGAGAAAAAGAAGGCGCATGAAGAGCGTGATCGTCAGTCTGGCGCTTTTGATTACAAGTGTGGCTGCAGTCCCTTGCATTCATGCGGTGGCAGATACAAAGGACACACAGTTCGAGTCGCAGATGAAGGCGGCGGGATTCCCGACCAGCTATCTGGACAGTCTGAGTGCATTACATAAGAAGTACCCCAACTGGCAGTTCGAGGCAGTAAGCACCGGACTGAATTGGGATGATGTCATCAAGAATGAGAGCAAGAATGGTGTCAATCTTGTCCCGAAAAGCGGCAACGATTCCACCAAGTCGACAGCCTCCGGGGCATACGACTGGACGACCAATACGTGGACAATCTACGACGGATCCTCGTGGGTGGCAGCGAGTTCAACCTATATCGCGTATTATATGGATCCGCGCAATTTCTTAAATGATACCGACATCTTTCAGTTTGAAAGTTTAAGCTACAGTAAGTCACAGACCAGGGCGGGCGTATCGGCAATCCTTGCGGGAACCTTTATGGCAAAGGAAATCGAGGATGCGGACGGCACAACATTAAATTATGCCGATGCATTTATGAAGATTGGTGAAACACGCAAGATCAGCCCCTATCACCTGGCATCGCGTGTGCGACAGGAACAGGGAACGGGCGGAACGAGTTCGCTGATTTCCGGAACGTACAGCGGATACGAGGGTTATTATAATTACTTCAATTTTGGTGCATCCGGAGTTGGTTCGGCAGCCGTCATCAAGAACGGACTGGCATACGCAAAGTCCAAGGGGTGGGATACCCGTTATAAATCATTGGACGGAGGCGCACAGCTTCTGGCAAAGAATTATATATCGGTCGGACAGGATACGCTGTATTTTCAGAAATTCAATGTGGTAAATGCGAGCAATCTGTACGGACATCAGTATATGAGCAACCTGACTGCTGCTTACACGGAAGGCAGGAAGCTTGGACAGGGATATACGGATAAGCAGCAGGCATTCGTGTTTCGGATTCCGGTCTACACTTCGATGCCGGATCAGGCATCGGCTTTTACGGCAACGGGTAATCCGAACAATTATCTGAAGACACTTTCCGTCACCGGACAGACACTGACACCGGGATTTACCGGTGCAACGACTTCCTATTCGCTTGTCGTAGACAACAGCGTGGAGTCTATCAAAGTGAATGCGACTGCGGTTGCATCCACCTCTACGGTTTCCGGAACAGGAACCGTGAGTCTGAAGGTTGGAAGTAATACGGTTTCTGTGAAATGCAAGTCACAGAGTGGATCGACGAAGACGTACAAATTGACGGTTGTCCGGCAGGAGGGCGAGGAAGCAAGCAAGGTGCCGACCTCCAAAACGTACACCGTCGGAAGCAAATATATTACCGGAATTCAGCCGGGGACGAAGGCTTCGACGGTGCTTAAGAATCTTACCGCATCCGGCGCAACTTTAAAACTCGTCGGTACAGACGGCAAGGAGAAAAGCGGTGCAGTTGTAACTTCGGATGTCGTGCAGCTGTATGATGGAAGCGGTAAGAAGATTTCTTCTTACACGATCGTTATCTACGGTGACGTGAACGGAGATGGTGAAATCAATGTACTTGATATGATCAAGGTGAACCGCCACGTGCTCGGTCTTACCAAGCTGAGTGGTGCTTATCTGGAGGCAGGGGATGCAAACCGTGCGGGAGATGGTGTCAATGTACTTGATATGATCTATATCAATCGCCATTCGCTGGGACTTGCAACAATCCGGCAGTAATGTCTGCCTGTAAATGGTTTTATATGTCTGTAACGCAGCGCAGCTTATGATAAAAAGGAAAAGGATAAAGCTATGAAAGAGTTAAAGATGACACAACATAAGGATGAGACAGGCAAAAAGCGAAGATTGCGATTCCTTTCTTCACTTTTTGCAATAATTCTGATGCTTGGCTGCATCATGATCCCGGATACGAACGCCCAGGCGAGCAGCCTTTCTGTCGGCGTCAGTGCATCTTCCGTGAAGATCGGTGACACTGTTACGGTATCAATCACGGTCCCGGCAGGCGTGTCGGCAACTGTTAATGTGACCTATCCGTCAGGAACATTTTCTTTCAGTTCCGCTTCGGATACTGCCAGCGCGAACGGCGGTACGGTATCAATGACGATCGGAAGCTACGGAAGCAGCAATACGAAGACGACCGGAACGATGAAGTTTAAGGCAAAGGCTGCGGGAAGTGCGACTTTTTCCGCATCAGCACCGATCGCCGGTAATCAGGATGGAGATCGTGTGAGTGTTGGTGGTGCAAGTGCTTCGGTGCGTGTCAAGAATGAGGCAAATGAGAACAATAGCAATAAATCGGATAGCAGTAACGGCTCCGATGCATCCGATAACAATTCGGATGACAATAAGACGAAATCGGCGGATAATTCACTGGCATCTCTGACCTTGTCAAGTGGATCGCTTTCTCCGGCATTCAAATATAATGTAACCAATTATACCGTGGAGGTCGCAAACGATGTGACATCCGTTGTGGTATCTGCGAAGACGAGCAACGCCAATGCAACGGTGGAATCGGTAAAAGGCGGCGAGAATCTATCGGTCGGTGCCAACAAGATCCAGATTGTCGTGAAGGCAGAGAATGGTGTGACCGCAACTTACACCATCACAGTTACGAGAAAAGAATCCGGTGATACTACGGATGATAATACGGATGAACCGGAACCGGACAATACCGATGAGCCGCAGGAGCAGTGTTACGACATCGGCGGTGTCAAGATGTATCCGTCCGAGGATGGTGACGAGTCGCAGATTCCGGAAGGATTTGCATTAAGTGAGATTACGCTTTGGGAGAAAGCATATCCTTATTGGGTAAACGATACGATCGGTTCCGATGTCGGACTCATCTATCTGGTCGATGAGAATCAGGAGAACGGTGCGTGGTACCGCATCAGCGAGGCTTCGCCGTATGAGGCAAATCCGTTCATCTGCTTTAAGTCCGAGTATGGATATATTATTGCAACACCGGAGAAGATGAATGAGACAGCACCAGCAGGTTACACTTCTGAGACAATTAATATAGAAGGAAAAGGCGTTGCAGATGCGTTCGTGAAAGCTGGGGATGAGGAAAACTGTCTCATCTATGCAGTCAACCAGGATGGTGTGTACGGATTGTATCAGTACGATCTGCAGGATCGCACCTATATGCGCTACAAAGAAGCACCGGTTGCAGAAGATACACAGGTGCCAGAAGAACCGACGATCGAGGACAGTACAAAGGTCAGTGATCTGGAGAGCCAGAACCGTCTGCTTTTCTACGCCTTCATTGTTGTCGTGGCAATCCTTCTCATTGTGATCGTTATCCTTGTTGTCAAGAGAAGACATGATGGCGATGATTATGAGGATGATGACGATTAGGAAGAAGAGGAAGAAGACGCAGACAGTGCATCGAATGATGTAGGATACCATGAAGATGAATTAGATCTGTCAGATGAGCGTGTAGGCGCAAGCAAGCGTTATGACCGAAGTGCGTTTCTGACCGGGGATGAAGTGACTGCGGAGGACGCAGAACCGGACGAGACAGCTGAGGAACAGACCAACATTGAGGGTGAGCCGGAATCGGAGATTACAGATGAAGAGTCGATAGGCACAGAAAACCAGATCCTGCCAGAAGCAACGGGAACTGAGGCGGAAAACTCAGAGGTTACAACAAATACCGTAGATCTTGAGGCGGTACTTGCACAGGCTGTGGCAGAGACGATGGATGAGCGTGCGGATGGCAAGGTGCAGACCGTTGAGAAAAACGATGATGTCGTAAAAAGCGAGGAAACCATAAGCACGGAAGAAGATGATGACGTAGCGGTACAGGAAGAATCGGAAGAGGAAAGACCGCGCAAGGATACGCATAAGAAGAAGTCCTATCGAGAGAAAATAAGAGAAGCGATGGATGACTTTGAAGATGAGGATGATTTCGATTCGGAGGAAGACGAAGAAGATTATGACGACGAGCTGAAGAAATCCAGGAAAGAAAAGAAAGAGAAACACGGCTTCTTCGGTCGTAAAAAGAAGAAGGATGAAGACGAGGATGATGATATCGAATTCCTCGATCTGTAATCGCATTTTAGGAGGCAATATAGAGTGAGACCATATACAGATAAGGCAAAGAAAGCAGTCAGTTACGCTAACCGCCTGTCGAAGTCTATGCAGTGCAATTATGTTGGTACGGAACATATTCTGGCAGGACTTCTGCGTGAGGGGAGCGGCGTGGCGGCAGAGGTACTTGCCGCAAACAATATTGAATTGGACAAATTACTCGAGCTGATCAATGAACTGGTCGCTCCGGGCGAGGATATCGCGGTATTGGATCGTGACGGAGAGACACCGCGCACACAGGCTGTGCTTGAGCGCGCAGAGGAGATTGCGGAGCGCTTTGACTGCGATGAGATCGGAACGGAGCATTTGCTTCTTTCTATGATCAAGGAGGGAGACTGTGCTGCATGCCGTCTTCTGAATACAATGGGAGCAAACCCACAGAAGCTGTTCGTCGACATCTTAGGCGCAATGGGCGAAGATCCGGCGCGTTACCGCGACGAAATCCAGCGAGGAAGAGCGGATAACAGTGCTTCACTGACGCCTACACTTGACCAGTATTCGAGAGACCTTACCGCTTTGGCGCGTGCGGGAATGCTTGATCCTGTAATCGGACGTAAGAACGAGACGGAGCGCGTGCTTCAGATCCTCTGTCGCAGAGGCAAGAACAATCCGTGTCTGATCGGCGAGCCGGGGGTCGGCAAGACGGCAATCGTGGAAGGCATTGCACAGAATCTGGTCAATGGAACCGTTCCGGACATTGTTGCCGGTAAACGCCTGGTTTCTCTTGATATGTCAGGTCTTGTGGCAAAATCCAAGTACCGCGGAGAATTTGAGGAACGCATTAAGAAAGTTATTAACGAAGTGGCAGCAGCCGGTAATGTCATGCTTTTTATCGACGAACTGCATACGATCATCGGAGCCGGTGGTGCGGAAGGCTCGCTTGATGCGTCCAATATTTTAAAACCGGCGCTCGCAAGAGGCGAAGTGCAGGTGATCGGTGCCACGACGATTGAAGAGTACAGAAAATATATCGAGAAGGATGCAGCGCTTGAACGCCGTTTCCAGCCGGTGCAGGTGGGAGAACCGACCGAGGAAGAGTCTATCGAGATCTTGAAGGGGCTTCGTGGCTTGTACGAGAGGCATCATAAGGTAGAGATTACAGATGAGGGCGTGGAGGCAGCCGTGCGTCTGTCTGCGCGTTACGTCAATGACCGTTTCCTGCCGGATAAGGCAATCGACCTCATGGATGAGGCAGCAGCCAAGAGTCGTCTCGGTGTCATGCGCGATCCACAGGATGCAATTCTCAAAAAGCAGGAGATCCGTCAGGCGGAGCTTGATTTAGAAGATGCGCTGCGCGAGGGAGATATCGAGCGTGCACGCACATTAAAATCTGCCAGAGAAGACTTAGAACTTCAGTGGGAGAAATTAAATAAGAAGAATCAGCGCGCGGATAAGAGAAGAAAGCCGGTAGTCGGCGAGAATGAGATTGCGGAAGTGGTTGCAGGCTGGACGAAGATTCCGGTCAGCAAGCTGACAGAAAATGAAGCGGCACGTCTGCAGAAACTGGAAGAGACACTGCACAAGCGCGTGATCGGTCAGGAGGAGGCGGTATCGGCTGTGGCAAAGGCTGTACGCAGAGGCCGTGTGGGTCTTAAGGATCCGAAGCGTCCAATCGGTTCCTTCTTATTCCTCGGACCGACCGGTGTCGGTAAGACGGAGGTGTCAAAGGCACTTGCAGAGGCAGTATTTGGTAACGAAGATGCGATGATCCGTGTGGATATGTCGGAATATATGGAGAAGCACAGTGTTTCCAAGATGATCGGATCACCGCCAGGATATGTCGGACATGAGGACGGTGGACAGCTCTCAGAGAAAGTGCGCAGAAATCCGTTTTCCGTTGTGCTTTTTGATGAAATCGAGAAGGCTCATCCGGATGTGTTCAATATCTTACTTCAGGTGCTTGACGATGGTCATATTACCGACTCGCAGGGACGTAAAGTAGATTTCAAGAACACCATTATCATCATGACCAGCAACGCCGGTGCGCAGTCGATCATCGAGCCGAAGAAGCTTGGTTTCGGTGTGCATGAGGATGAGAAGCAGGATCATGAGCGGATGAAGAACAACGTGATGGAGGAAGTGAAACGCCTTTTCAAACCGGAATTCTTAAACCGAATCGATGAGACGATCGTATTCCGCGCACTCAACAAGGATGATATGAAGCAGATTGTAACACTGATGGCATCTGAATTGCAGAAACGCTGCAGGGAGCAGCTGCAGATCGAACTTGTGATCCGTGACGCTGCCAAGGCATATATTGTGGAGAAGGCATACGACAGAAAGTACGGTGCAAGACCGCTTCGCCGCAAGATTCAGGATGAAATCGAGGATCGGCTTGCAGAGGAGATTATCGCGGGCAAAGTGAAAGCCGGGGATCGCGTGGTTGTGACGACGAAGCATAAAGAGTTAATTGTGGAGAAGGACTAGCGCTGATCGTTGAATTTATAATGAATAAGAGTGCATACATGACGGATAAAAGATTTGTTGTGTATGCATTTCATTTTTGTGGCAATTGCGACGAGAATGAAACTATGAAGAATGCTATAAATGGATGCAAAGAAAATGTGATGTTAGAATAAAAAATGCGACACTAGAAAGAAGAAAAATTGTGATGCTGGAATCGGAAAAATGATTGTATCAGACTGGCAAGAGTGTTATAATTTGAGTATCAAATTTACGACTTAAGAGAGTGTGCATGCGACATGAAAATATGCATGTGCAAAGGTGATCGATTCCGTAAGGGGATGCATTACAAGTCATATACAGGAGGAGAAAAATGGCTGCAATCAGTGAATTAATCCGTACCGAGGCCAATGGTACACTCAGCTTTGGAGATTATACATTAGGAGCGAAGGCAAAGCTGGACAATTACGACTTTAACGGTGACAAATACAAGGTTAAGACATTCAAGGAGATTACGAAGTTAGAGCGTAATGGACTTTTTGTATATGAGTCTGTTCCTGGTACAGCAGTAACCGATTTTGATCAGACAGAGAATACGGTTGCGTTTACCGTAGAGGGACCGGAAGATGCACAGATTACATTGGAACTTGAGGAGGAGACCGAGTATGAGATCTCCATCGATGGAAAATCCGCAGGAACCATGAAGACTAACCTGGGCGGCAAGCTCAGCATGAGTGTAGAACTTGAGGGCGCAGACAAAGTAGCAATCAAGGTGGAGAAGAGATAATATATGGCAAAAGCAAAAACGAGTGCGTTTTTTTGCCAGAATTGTGGATATGAGTCCGCCAAATGGATGGGACAGTGTCCGGGATGTAAAGAGTGGAATACCTTCGTTGAGGAACTGGTAGACCGGAAAGCGTTAAGCGGATCCGGGAAGAGAAAACCGGCTTCTGAGGCGAAGCCTGTTCCACTCTCTTCAGTTGTGGCATCAAATGAGGAACGCGTCAGTACAAATATGAAAGAATTGGATCGTGTGCTCGGCGGAGGAATCGTGCGTGGTTCGCTTGTGCTCGTGGGCGGTGATCCGGGAATCGGTAAGTCGACACTTCTGCTTCAGGTGTGCCGGAATCTGTCGGCGCAGGGGCAGTCTGTGCTCTATGTATCAGGTGAGGAGTCTCTGCAGCAGATTAAGATCCGGGCGGAACGCATCGGAACATTCACCGATAATCTGCAGCTACTATGCGAGACGAACCTGGATCTGATCCGTGAGGTGATCGAGCGGCAGAAGCCACAGATTGTTGTGATCGACAGTGTGCAGACGATGTACAACGACAGTGTCGGATCTGCGCCGGGAAGTGTGTCGCAGGTGCGTGAGGCAACGTCTGTCCTCATGCAGATCGCCAAGGGGATGGATATCTCTATCTTTATTGTTGGCCATGTGACCAAGGAAGGTGTTGTGGCGGGACCGCGTGTGCTGGAACACATGGTGGACACCGTCTTGTATTTTGAGGGTGACCGGCATGAGAGTTACCGCATTCTGCGCGGCGTGAAGAACCGCTTCGGCTCGACGAATGAGATTGGTGTCTTTGAGATGCGCGCGGAGGGACTTGCAGAAGTGGAGAATCCGTCGGAATATATGTTGAGCGGTAAGCCTGCGGATGCATCGGGATCTGTGGTGGCTTGTTCCGTAGAAGGCACACGCCCGATCCTGCTTGAGATTCAGGCACTTATCTGCCACAGTTATTTTAATAATCCGCGCCGTACCGCAACCGGTACGGACTTTAACCGTGTCAATCTGCTGCTTGCAGTCCTGGAGAAAAGACTTGGCATGCAGCTTTCCGACTGTGATGCCTATGTCAATATCGCAGGTGGAATCCGCATGAATGAACCGGCAATCGACCTGGGGATTGTTCTTGCAATCATATCCAGCAAACTGGATCTCACGATCGATGAGAAGACGATCTGCTTCGGTGAGGTTGGACTTAGTGGTGAGGTTCGCGGCGTGACGATGGCGGAGCAGCGTGTCGCCGAGGCTGCCAAGCTTGGTTTCAAGAGATGCATTCTTCCAAGTGTCTGTCTGGGCGCAGCGAAGGGAGTCAAAGGGATTGAATTGGTCGGTGTCAGCAATGTGAGAGAGGCGTTGGAGGCAATCCAATAAGACAATGATAGAACAAGAGGAGAGGCTTCTTCGATGTGCACAAAGTGTTGTGCATACGAGGGGGCCTCTCCTTTTGTTCGTAAGTGCTGGAGTGCGGAAGGCGCGCGGAGAGGAGGCGGGAAGCCCTGCGAGGAAAAAGTGTGGGCGCGCGGAGAATTTATGGTTTTATTTATAGACTATATATTTAGCGGGAAGTAAACAGGTATAAAGGCGTGAAAACCTCCCATAAAACGTAATGTAATCGGAACGACTACAAAATTAGCGGGAAGTAAAATGCCAAAAAGGCATGAAAACATCCTGTAAAGCAAATGAAAACAAGAATGACTATGAAATTAACGGGATGTAAAACACCCCGAAGACATGAAAACATCCCGTAAAACAAATGAAAAACAAGAACGACTATGGAATTAGCGGGATGTGAAATGTTAAAAAGACATAAAACATCCCGTAGAGGAGGAACATATGTGCATTGCGCGGCACGACTATAGAAATGGGCCGCGCAAAACCTTATTCTTTTATTAAATTGTAGGTGTTTAGAACTTGATCCAATCGCTCGAGGGAAAATGGCGATTGTTCCGTTTCATAAGTAGTAATTAGATTGATTGATGGATAAATTCCATTCGTTATATAGTGTTTTAGTTTTGGAAAATATTGTGATTGATAATTCGATTTATCAATCATTCCGAAATGTTCCCAGTACAAGATTTTTCTTGTGATTGGGTGCAAAATAGTAAAATCCGGGTATATGGTCACACCATTTAATTCCAATGCACATTCATAACGAAATGGAACACAATTAAAATGCAATGCCATAGCAATCATTGCTTCTGATTTCGAACGAACAGAAAAACCTAAGTTCGTAGGATGAAGAAGGTTTTCGGGATGAGCAGGATTTGTATTGTATGGAGCATTCTTCCATTGCTCAATATCTTTTGGCGATGAATAGCGCGGAACAAAATGTTTGGATAGTAGCTCGGAATATATATTATCCGGTGAAAGCATTTGATCTGCAGTTCCGTAACTAGAACTATGATTCTTTAAATATGCACAAAGAGCACTTTGTTCACCTTTATATTCTTTTAATTTAGAAGATAGGTATTTTCTGTAGGCTAGCTTTTCAGCGAGAGAGCGCTTGGACTTTGGAAGATAGTGGGTCCCATTCTCATCTGTTATAAACCATTTGATGCGACGGTCATCTTTAACACAGAAAAAAGAATTATCTGGTAATTTACTTAACTCGTTTTGCAAATAATGGATTTGTTCTTGCAGATGATTGTATTCTAGAACTATTTGATCATAAATAATCGTTCTCACCTCTTTTCAAGATTGATGTCTGGGGGATAGTGTGTAGAAAAACAAAGTAAACTGTTGGAAATATACGATGCAGACATATATTAAGAGAACAAAGCACAGGCTATTGTTCGATATAATATACAAGCTTACATATTATACTGAGAAAAAAGATACATTCAGCATATCTTAGGAGTCAGAATAAGTCAATTACTTTGTTGAAAAAAGAAAATGCAAAAAAAATGAAATTTGTTGTTGACAATGGTTGGACTGCATGATATTATAACTAAGCTGACTCGTGAGGCACGACAGAAATCGATGCGAATCGCGATGAAAGCAAAAAAATAAATTAAAAAGTTGTTGACAAGCGATCAAACATCTGATATAATATAGAAGTTGTCGCTGATAACGACAAAACAAAGAACCTTGATAACTGAACAGTGAAAAACCTTGAAAGATTCTAATGAATATTCAAGCAAATCGATAAGATTTGACGAACGTCCAATCGAAGAGATTGGAACCTTTAAAACAGTAAATCAGGACATTGTTTCTGATTAATTGCCAGATTGATTCTGGCAGGAAAAAACTTTTTAACATGAGAGTTTGATCCTGGCTCAGGATGAACGCTGGCGGCGTGCTTAAC
>ERZ1034713.1061-NODE-1061-length-13396-cov-7.404617_pt1 | contig 13396 bp, 6 predicted proteins | sample MGYA00520692_ERZ1034713 | MGnify/ENA primary metagenome ERZ1034713 (study PRJEB33766, sample SAMN09781717) | gut metagenome | biome: gut microbiome | host: Homo sapiens | place: Madagascar | study: EMG produced TPA metagenomics assembly of the PRJNA485056 data... | reverse complement strand
AAGATTTAAAAAAGAAAAATATTAAAATGGCAGTGGCTTCTTCAACACGTTATGAACGTGTTTTATCTAATTTAAAGAGTATTAAAGTTGATCATTATTTTAATGCCATTATTGGTGGTGACCAAATACAACATGGGAAGCCAGCCCCAGATATCTTTTTAAAAGCAGTTGAGTTGCTAGGGGTAAGTAAAGAAGATGCCCTTGTTTTAGAAGATAGTAAAAATGGAATTTTAGCAGCACATGCAGGAAATATTCCTGTTATTTGTATTCCTGATTTGATTCATCATTCTAAAGATATTCTTGATTTAACTGTAGGATGTTATGATTCTCTTGATCAATTAATAGATGTTATTGTTAAAAAAGATGACAAAGCATAATATAGAACCCGTTTATAATCAAGATTCTAGGATTCTTATTCTAGGATCTTTTCCATCTGTAAAATCAAGAGAAGCCAAGTTTTTTTATCATCATCCTCAAAATCGTTTTTGGAAAGTTTTAGCTGCTTTATTTCAAGAAGAAGTTCCACAAACAATTGAAGAGAAGAAAACTTTTTTACTTAGAAATCATCTTGCTTTATGGGATGTTATTGAAAGTTGTGACATTAAAGGATCAAGTGATTCAAGTATTACCAATGTTAAAGTCAATGATTTAGATTTAATTGTTAAAAATTGTCCTGTTGAAAAAATCATTACTAATGGCAAAGCTGCCAATCGTTATTATCATCAATATTTTGATTATAATTTACCCGTTATTCAATTACCTTCTACTTCACCAGCGAATGCCATGTATTCACTTGAAAAATTAATTGAGAAATGGAAGGTGATTTTATGGAAAGAGATTTAACACAAGGAAAGATAGGAAAATCTATTTTATTATTTTCTATTCCGATGGTTTTAGGGAATTTATTACAACAATTTTATAGTTGATACTTATATTGTAGGAAAATATATTGGTAGTAATGCATTAGCTGCTGTTTGATCAAGTTATACATTAATGACATTTCTAACTTTTATTATTATTGGTTTATGTATGGGAAGTGGTATTTTATTTTCAATGTATTTTGGAGCTAAAAAATATGAAAAGATGAAAATGTCATTGATTCTAACAATTGTTTCACTTGGAACAAGAGTTCTTCTAGCCTACTTATTAGCGCCTTCATTTGGTGTAGAAATGATTTGGTGGGCAATTGTTATTGGATGGATTTTGCGGATACAATTGGTATTGTATATGGTATAAAAATAGAAAAATGGTTCAAGTAAAAAATACTGCTTTTGCAGTATTTTTTATTAGCTATTTTGACTAGACAAGTGTATAATAATCTTTACCGTATATGTCTACTTAGTATTATTTAGCATGATACGTAAGCGCTTACTAAAGGAGTTCGCTATGAAATATTTACAAAGATTAGGTAAATCACTCATGTTACCTGTTTCAATCATGCCTATAGCAGCACTACTTAAAGGAATTGGGTATTGGATTGATCCTACTGGATGGGGTATACATAACCCAATTGCTGCTTTACTCATTGCAGCTGGTGGAGCAATTATAGATAACCTTCCCATTTTATTTGCGATAGCTGTTGCTATGGAAATGTCTAAAAAAAGAGATACAGCAATAGTGTTAAGTGCTCTTGCTTGTTATATGATGATGACAACAATTCTATCATCTAAATGCATCGCATTAATGTTGCAAATTCCAGAATATGCTGTGGATTTAGCTTTTCATAATACGCAAAGTGCTTTTATTGGTATTTTGGTAGGTTTGATTGTGGCTATTTCTTTTCAAAAGTTTGATCAAAAAAGATTACCTCAGTTTTTAGCTTTTTTTGATGGAAAGAGATTTGCTGCCATTGTTTCTACAGGAATTACACTTTTGATATCTTTAATATTTATTGATATTTGGCCAATGTGTTATCACTTTTTTATTTGGTTTGGAAAAGAAATCGCTAATTTTGGACCTCTAAGTGCAGGAATCTATGGTTTTTTAAATCGTTTATTGATTCCTACTGGTTTACATCATGCTCTCAACTCTGTATTTTGGTTTGATGTTGCAGGTATTAATGATATTGGCAAATTTTGGGGAACAATTTCAGGTGGTGTTAAAGGTGTTACAGGAATGTATCAAGCAGGATTTTTCCCAGTAATGATGTTTGGGCTTCCTGGAGCTGCTCTAGCTATGTATCGTTGTGCTAGAAAAGAGAATAAGAAAAAAGTAGGTGCTATCTTATTTTCGGCTTCTTTAGCATCGTTTTTTACAGGTGTGACTGAACCACTTGAGTTTGCTTTTATGTTTGTAGCACCAACACTTTATTTAATTCATGCTTTACTTACAGGGATGATGCTTTTTATTGCAGCAACTTTTAAATGGATGGCAGGGTTTGGTTTTTCTGCAGGACTTATAGATTATGTTTTAAGTTTTAAATCACCATTTGCTAATAATATTTTATTTTTAATTCCTTTAGGAATTATATGCGGATTGATTTATTACATTGTTTTTAGAGTATTGATTACACGTTATAATATTATGACACCTGGAAGAGAAGAAAATGAGGTAAAGAAAGTAGAGAAAGTCGAAAACAATTTTGATGAAATTGCTATTCAATTATTTGAAGCATTAGGTGGTAAAAAGAATATTATAAGTGTTGATCATTGTATTACGCGTTTACGTGTAGAAGTTAAAGATATCTCAATAATAGATAAACAGACTCTATCAAAGATGAATTTTTCTCATATTGTTGAAGCAAGTGAGCATGAAATACAAATCATTATAGGAACTGAAGTTCAATTTATTGCTGAAATATTAAATGAAATACTAATGTAGGAGAAATGAAATTGAAGATTATAAAAATATTTAATAATAATAGTATTGCTGCTTTATCTGATGAATTAGGGGATATTATTTTAACAGGATCAGGAATCGGCTTTCAAAAAAAGATAGGTGATTTAGTTGATGAATCACGGATTGAAAAAACATATATCTTTAAAGAAAAAGTTGAAAAACGTATACGTAGAGGAATCAATGATATTGAACCTATTTATTATGAAATTACTAGTTTATTAGTAAGCAAAGCAACAGAACAATTGAATACCCAATTTTATGGGGAAATCTTTCTAGCAATTAGTGATCATATTGCTTTTGCTATTAAACGAAAAAAAGAAAATATTGATTTGCCAAATGTAGTTTTATCTGAAACAAAAGCTCTCTATAAAAAAGAATATCAGTTGGGTTTATGGATTATAAAAATGATTAAAGAAAAAACAGATATTCAATTAGAAGAGGCAGAAGCAGGGTATATTGCATTACATTTAGTTAATTTTTCTACTAAAAACAACGCACAAAATACTTCTAAAATTGTTAATTTTGTAAAAGATGTTTTTGATATTATTGAAAAAACAATGTGCATTAAATTAGAATTAGATTCTATCGATTATGCAAGATTATCTACACATCTTAAGTTTTTAGCTGAAAGAGTTTTTCGACATGATATAGGAAATACAATAGATACAACAGAAAATATAAGAGATATGTTAAAAGAAAATATTCGGTTATCTCTTTGTGTTAATCGGATAAAAAAATTAATTCAAAAAAAATATCATTATACATTAACACCAGATGAACAAACATATTTATGTATACATATCAAAAAGAATTGTCACATTTAATGTAAGCGCTTGACAAAAAGTAATGCTATTTGTTATTGTATAGACAAGGATTGTTACTTTAAGTAGGCAAGACCAAATATATTGACGGCATTTTAGAAATGTTGTTTTTATGTTTGGTCTTTTCTTTTTAAAGAGAAGGGAGAAAAATATGAAATTGAAAAAGAAAAGTGTTGTAGCTGTATTAACATTATCGATGTCAATGGGTTCAGTATTATCGATGGTACCAGTTTTTGCAGAAACATCTCAACAAAATTTAGCGTTAAACAAAACAGCTTATGTTTCAGCTGAATATGGCACAATGCCTAGAAAAAATTTAACTGATGGTAATGAAAAAACACGTTGGTCAACAGAAAGTGGACCTACTCAATGGGCATATATTGATTTAGGACAAGAATATGAAATGAATAAGTTTCAAATGTTTTGGGAAAATGAATCGACTTATGCCTCAGCTTATAATATTTATGTTTCTAATGATCTTAATTCTTGGGGTGAACCAGTACTTTCAAGAACAGATAATAAAAATGTTGTCAGTGAAGAATTATTAGGTAGTAAAGTAAGTGGTCGATATGTTAAGTTAGAAGTTACAGAAATGAAAGGGTATCCTAATGTTTCATGTTATGAATTTAAAATTTTTAATACAGATGAAAAAGTACAAGATCCAAATACAAATGTTGCATTAAAGAAAACAGCAATCGCAAGTTCTGAAGAAGCAGCGAGTGTTAAAGCAGCAAATGCAGTAGATGGAAATACATCATCACGTAGTTCTCGTTGGGGAAGTAATATTGGAAACGGACCAGATTGGATCTATGTTGATTTAGGTGAAAGAATGAATGTCAATACGGTTAAGGTATTCTGGGAAACACGTAAGGCAACAGCTTATAAGATTCAAATTGCTGATACTGAATCTACGCCTCAAGAAAGTGATTGGCAAACAGTTAAAGAATTTAAAGATCGTCCAAAATCTTTAACAGAAAAAATTGTTTTAGATCAAATCTATAAAGCAAGATATGTGCGTTTATATGTTGATTCACATACTTCAGAAGATCCAGATGGTGGTATCGCTTGGAATACGATTTCTATTTATGAATTAGAAGTTTATGGTGGAAATCCTGATGAAAAAATGTCAATGAGTGATGTTTTAAATGAAATTCAAGTAGAAACACCAAAAACTGGAGATAAAAAGTTAAAAGTCACTTTACCAGAAGTTGAAGGTTATACTGTTGAATATAATGGTACTGATTTTGAACAAGTCATTGATAAAGATTTAACAATTTATCAACCTATTAGTGATAAAAATGTTAAAGTATCATTCAAGATTACAGATAATGATACAAATGATTATAAATTCAAAGAAATTGCTGTTACAGTTCCAGGTAGTCAAAAAAATGATGAAACAGCGAATAAAGCACCAAATGTTTTACCAGAATTAGCTGAATGGAATGGTGGACATGGAAACTATACAGTTTCTAAAGGGGCAAGAATTGTTTATAAAGATAGTTCACTTCAAAAAACTGCAGAAGCACTTGCTAATGATTATGAAGATATTACTGGAAAAAGTATTGCTGTTGTAAAAGGTGAAAGCAAAACAGGAGATATTACTTTAGCTCTTACAAAAGATAAATCGTTAGGGTTACAAGATGAAGGATATTTAATGGATATTGATGATTCAATCAATATTAAAGCTGAAACAACAACAGGGGCTTATTGGGCAACCAGAACGATTTTACAAAGTATTAAACAATCAGGAAATGTTCCTTGTGGGACAACAAGAGATTATCCACTTTATAAAGTAAGAAGTTTTATTTTAGATGTTGGACGTAAAACATTTACAATGGATTATTTAAAACAAATCGTTAAACAAATGTCATGGTATAAAATGAACGATTTCCAAGTTCACTTAAATGATAATTTAATTTCAATTGAAAGTTTAGCTGATCCAATGACAGGTTATTCAGCATTTAGATTAGAATCAGATGTTAAAAAAGGTGGAAACAATGGTTTAAATCAACAAGATTTAACAAGTACAGATTTATTCTATACAAAAAAAGAATTTAAAGATTTTATTAAGGATTCAAGAGATTATGGTGTAAGTATTGTTCCTGAAATTGATACACCAGCACATTCATTAGCACTTACTAAAGTAAGACCTGATTTAAGACATGGAACAAATGGACGAGAAAATGATCATCTAGCTTTAAGAGATAAATATGATGAATCATTAGGATTTGTACAAAGTATATTTGATGAATATATGAAAACAAGTGATCCTGTTTTCGATGAACAAACTACAGTCCATGTTGGTGCAGATGAATATAATGCAGATAAAGAAGCTTATCGTCGATTCTCAGATGATATGTTGAAATATGTACAAGATTCAGGAAGAACAGCACGTATTTGGGGAAGTTTAACTCAATGTTCAGGAAAAACTCCGGTTAGAAGTAAAGATGTTCAAATGAATTTATGGAACTTTGGTTATGCGAATATGGATCAAATGTATGAACAAGGTTATGATTTAATTAACTGTAATGATGGGCATTATTACATTGTTCCTAATGCAGGATATTATTATGATTATTTAAATAATAATATTTTATATAATCAAGCAATCAACTCGATTAGTGGTGTCACAATTCCTGCAGGTGATGAACAAATGCTAGGTGGCGCTATTGCTGTATGGAACGATATGACAGACTATTTAGAAAATGGTATTAGTGAATATGATGTTTATGATCGTTTACAAAATGCAATTCCATTATTTGGTGCTAAATTATGGGGTAAAGGAGATAAAACATTAGATCAAGCTAATAGTTTAAGAACAACATTAGGAGATGCTCCAGGTACAAATTTTGGTTATGAAGCAGCTAAAGATGAAAATGGTATGATTGCTCATTATGATTTAGATAATCTTGATCAATTAAAAGACCATGAAAATATCGAACTTGCTTCATTAGACAGTCATGATGCATTACGTTTGTTAGGAAATAAAAGTTATGCTACTACATCATTTAGTACTGTTGGTTTAAATAATGATTTACGTGTAAAAGTTAAACGTGAATCTTCAAGTGAAGAGGAACAAATTTTATTTGAAAGTAGCTATGGATCAATTAAAGCTGTTCAAAAAGAAACAGGAAAAGTTGGATTAAGTAGAGAAAATCATGATTATTCATTTAATTATGAATTACCAGTTAACCAATGGGTTGAATTAGAATTCAAAAATAGAAAAGAAGTTATTGATTTATATGTAAATGGTCAATTAGTAGATACTCTTGGTGATGATGAACAAGTAAGTGGTAGACCATTAAAAGCAACAATGATGATACCGTTTGAAAGAATTGGAAGTAAGGAACATGCTTTTAAAGGATATGTTGATGATATTCGTTTAGGTACACAAAAAACATATGCTTCAACAATGGAATTGGATTATTTAGTAACAAGTGCAAGTTATATAGCAGATGAATCACAAAATAAACAATTACAAGAAAAAATAAAAGAAGCAAAAGTAATTTTAAAAGAATATGATCCAAATGAACAAACAATTTTAACACTTACAAATGAAATTAAAGAATTAGTAAATGGAATTGATTACAAAAAAGCAAATTATACAAGAGTAGATCACTATTTAAATTCAATTCCAAAAGATTTATCTATTTATACAGAAGATTCTGTTAAAAACTTACAATTTGTTATTGATATGATTCAAAGAGAATTACCTAAATCAATGCAAGATACAGTCGATCAATATGAAGTAGAACTTACAAAAGCACTTACTAAACTACAATTAAAATCACAAGTTAATGTAAATTACATTGATAACAGCAAACTTACAGCAACTGCTTCATCTTATCAACATGATGGATCAGATCCTAAAAATGTATTAGATGATAATCCATCAACAATGTGGCATACAGATTGGAATTTATCAACACCTCATTGGATTGCTTTTGAAAATAAAGAAGAAATGAGTGTCAATGGTTTAACATATGTTCCTCGTCAAACTGGTAAAAATGGAAATGTTACAAAATATCGTATTGAAACAAGTGATGATGGTATTAATTGGAAAACAGTTAAAGAAGGTAATTTATCAAGTGATTCATCTACAAAAGTCATTGAATTTGATACAGTAAAAACAAAACATCTTCGTTTATACTACGTAGAAGCTGTTAATAATAACGGAAGTGCTGCAGAAATTAAATTACATCGTGCAGATATACCGGCAGATGTTGATGGTTTAAAAGATGTTATCAATAAAGCTAAAGCTATGGAAGATATTGGATATTTATCTACTTCATGGAATCATTTACAGGATACAATTAAAGCTGCTGAAGGTTTAGTCAATGCAGAAAATCCTGACGCTAATGAAATTGAAATTATGAAACGTCAATTAACAGATGCAATGGTAAAACTTGTATTATCTGTTGATAATGAACAATTAAAATCATTCGTTGATGATTTATCAAATCTTGAACAAAAAGATTATACAAAGGATTCATGGAAACAATTCCAAACTGTTCTTAAAGAAGCACAGGATGTTATAAGTAATCATGATGCAACAAAAGATGAAATCAATGATATGTATCAAAAATTATTAGATGCTTATAATGGACTTGTTACACTTAATGATAAATCTGGATTAACTGATTTGATTAGTAAAGCTGATCAACTTCAAGAAAAAGATTATACAAAAGATTCATGGAAACAACTGGTAGAAGCATTAACTCAAGCAAAAGAAGTATCTGCTAAAGAAGATGCTACAAAAGAAGAAATCAACGAAGCTATTTTTAATCTAGAAAAAACTATGAATGCTCTTAAAAAAGTAGATTCATCTACTAAAGATGATAATACTTCAAAAGGAAATACTTCATCTAAAGATAATCAAGTAATTACTTCTACTACTAAAAATGATAAAAAACAATCTTCAACTGCTAAAACAGGTGATGAAACAAATATTATTTTATTTGTATTAATGGCTTTCATGTCATGGTTAGGTATTAAAAAAGTAAAAAAAGAAGAATTATAAAAATAGATGCCACTATTAAGTAGTGGTATTTATTTTGTCTAGACAAATTTATTGTAAGCCCTTGCATAGACAAAGAGTGTATGTTACAATACAGGATGTAAATACGGATTGTTACTTTAAGTAGGCAAGACCAAATAACTTACATTTTTTTTAGTGTATCTTGTTTGGTCTTTATTTTTTGGTTTGTATTTGCAAATTAAGATTACATTATTCATTTAAGGGAGCAGTAATGTAAATAAGAAAGGAAGAAGAATATGAAAGAAAAGGTAAAGAGAATTGTTTCTCTAGCACTTGCATTTTTAATGTCAATTGGATGTATTCACTCTTATCCAATCGTCAGTGCTTTAGAAAATGATTATGAAGTCTATCCAAATCCTCATATGATGGATTATCAAGATGGTTCATTTGATATGACATCTACTGTCAATGTTGTCTATGAAGATGGTATTGATGAATATACAAAGGATAGAATGAATGAAGTATTAGCTATTAAAAATATAAAAGCAAGTACTTCTGAAGAAGTAAAAGAAGGCCAAACAAACATTTTAGTAGGTATTAAAGATTCAAATCAATATGTTGATCAATATGTTGGTGAACATTATTCAGTAAAAACAACCCAATTATTTGATCAATTAGATTCATACTTATTAAAGGTTGATAATGGAACAATTACAGTATTAGGTAAAGATACAGATGCGGCTTTTTATGGTCTTACAAGTTTGTATCATATCTTTAAACAATTAGACGGAACAAATATCCGTAATTTTACAATAGAAGATTATGCTAATGTTGCTAGTCGTGGATTTATTGAAGGTTATTATGGAAATCCATGGTCAACTGAGGATCGTAAGAAATTAATGGAATGGGGAGGATACTACAAGTTGAATTCTTATTTCTATGCTCCTAAAGATGATCCTAAACATAACTCTAAATGGCGTGAACTTTATACAGATGAAGAAATTGAAACAAAAATCAAACCTCTTGCTGAAGCAGGAAATAAATCAAAATGTCGTTTTGTATTTGCATTACATCCATATATGTATAATGCCATCAGGTATAATAGTGAAGAAAACTATCAAGCAGACTTAAAAGTATTACAAGCTAAATTTGAACAAGTTATTAAAGCAGGTGTTCGTCAAATTGCTATTTTAGCAGATGATGCTGGAAATGTTGGTGGTGCTAACTATACAAAAACATTAACTGATATGACAGCATGGTTAAAAGAAATGCAAAAAACATATCCTGATTTAAAATTAACATTACCATTCTGTACAGTAGAATATATGTCTTGGGGCCAAAGCTATTATCAAAATTTCCCAGCAAATATTCAAATCGTTATGACTGGTGGTAGAGTATGGGGAGAAGTAACTGATGAATTTACCAATGCTTTTACAAATAATGCAGGGCGTGGCCCTTATATGTGGATTAACTGGCCTTGTACAGATAACTCTAAAAAACACTTAATTATGGGTGGATATACAACATTTTTACACCCTGGTGTAGATCCAAATAAGATTCAAGGAATTGTTTTAAATCCAATGCAACAATCTGAGCCAAGTAAAGTAGCAATTTTTGGGAATGCATGTTACTCATGGAATATTTGGCAAAGTGAAGAAGAAGCTCAAAAATGCTGGAATGCTTCCTTTAAATATGTCGATCATAATAGCGCTATTGAAACTCAAGCATCTACTGCTTTAAGAGAACTTTCAAAACATATGATTAATCAAAATATGGACACTCGAGTGACTGCTTTACAAGAATCAGTAGATTTAAAAGATCGTTTAACAAGCTTCAAAGAAGCTCTTACAAATGGAACAACAATCAGTGATGAACAATTTAAAGATTTGATCAATGAATTTACAATCTTAAAAAATGCGAGTGCTACATATAGAGCACAAGCAGGTGATACAAGAGTAAAAGATCAAATTGTGTATTGGTTAAACTGTTGGGATGATACAGCAGATGCAGCAATAAATTATCTTAAAGCTGTTAAAGCTGTACAAGATGAAGAAGCTAATGATAAGATTTGGGATCTATATTCTACTGGACAAGCTGCTTTTGAAAAATCAAAAACATATGGATTCAATTATGTTGATCATTTAGAATATGCAGAAGTAGGAGTACAACATATTGTACCATTCATTAAAGCAATGGATTCTTATTTAGGAGATATTGCTTCAACTATTGTTGATCCAAATAAACAAGTCACTAAATTTATTACAAATCGTAATGATAGTCCAACAGGTAATATTGATAATGTATTCGATAATAAAGCCAATACTGAAATTGTTTATAAAACACCAAATACAATTAGTAAAGGAACTTATGTAGGCGTTAGTTATTCAAAAGCAATTGATATTGATAGAGTGACTTTTAGATTAGGAACAAATTCAAATTCGAAAGATACTTTTTCTAAAGCTAAAGTGCAATATACAACAGATGGTAAAAAATGGGTTGATTTAGATAATCAAGAATATACTTTACCAAATGATGTAGCTTTAACTGACTTAAATTTAAAAGGGGTTAAAGGTATTCGCATGATTGCTACTGAAGATAAAGCGAATACTTGGTTAGGTATTAGAGATATTGCTGTTAATGCAGATGAAGTAGTAACTGAAGAAGATCCAGGTACATTATCTGTTGATAAATTGACACTTAAAGGTGGTTCTTTAAATAATTTATTAGATGACAGTAATGCTACTTATGCTCATTTTGCTGAAAGTCCTTATAAAGGTGGAGAAATTAAAGATTATTTACCAGTTGATGCAAGTATTACATTAACTTTCAAAAAAGCAAAAACATTAGGTACAATTTATTTTGGACAAGATGCAGGAACAGATAAATCAACAAAATATGTCATTGAATATACAACGGATGGTCAAACATGGAAAGTATTAAAAGAATATAATGGTGATGCTTCTGTTGAATTAGATGTATCAAGTCAAAATATTAAAGCAAAAGCAGTTCGTATTAGAAACTTAGAATTAAATTTAAAAAGTAATACAGCAGGATATTGGTGGAAAGTCAATACATTTAAAATGGCTGATCCAGGACAAATCAATGCTACATTTATGTACACAAATGTATGGAGAATTTATCAAGGAACAGTTGCTAACTTAACAGATGATGATGATTCAACAGATGTGGAATTTTGGACATCAGGAGATATAACAAGAAAAGGTGATTATATTGGTTGGGATTTAGGTAAAGAAACGGCTATTGGTAAAATTCATGCAGCAATTGGTGGAAAACGTGATGCAGGAAATAAGTGGGAAAAATATAGCTTACAATATTCTAATGACAATAAAAATTGGACAACATACAAAACTTATCAAGGTGTTTCTAGCGGAAAAGATACAATTGATGAAAATTTCTATGGTTTAAAAGCACGTTATGTTCGTTTAGTGAATGAAGAAGAAAAACATGTATGGGTTATTTTCTCTGAATTTTCTGTAAAACCTTATAGTCCAGATGAAGATTTCAATAATGCTAATGTTTATACAAATACAAATTATAGATTAGCTTCACAAAGTGAAGAAGCACTTACAGAATTGATCTATAATCAAGAAATTACTTTAGAAAAAGGTCAATACGTTGGTGTTGATTTATCAAGAATCAAAGATTTAAGTACATTCAATATTGATTATGAAAATGGTCAAGGAGCAACTTTACAAGTTTCAAAAAATGGTGTTGAATGGACAACTGTAACAGGTCAAGAAAAAGAACTTCCAGATGGAAGATATGTAAGATTAATTAATAAAACAGACAAAGCTATTAAATTGACAATTAATCATTTTGAAGTACATTCAAATGAAATTACAGCACCATATTTATATAAAGCAACTATGAATATTAATCCTTCATGGGGTGTTGGTGAAGATACTAGAAATAATGGTGCTGCTTTTGATGGTAATATCGATTCAACAACAGAATTTGGTGATTTACCACAAAAAGGACAATATATTATTTATGATTTAGGACAAGAAAGAACAATTTCTAAAATTCAAATGTATTGCCAAGATAGTGCAGTTAACTATATTAGAGATGCTGATATTTTAGTATCAGATGATTTAGAAAACTGGACAAAAGTTGTTACTATTGGAGATGGTGTTGAAAATACAAATGATGCTGGGGTTAAATGTATTGATTCAGATGCAGGTTATAAAGCATCAAGCACATATCCAAATAAAGTCTATGTAGAAGGAACTGCTAATAATGTTAAAGCACGTTACTTAAAGATCTTAATGACAGCAACAAATAATAATAGAGCTGTTGTTTTCAATGAAATTGTTATCAATGATGGAGAATATGTACCAGTTTCAAATGATCCAACATATACTTCTTCAACTGTAGAAGCAAATGGATTTATTCCTCAATATATGTTTGATGGAGATTTATCTACAGCTTATAGACCAGGTTCTAAAGAAGCTGGAAGCATTACTTATACATTATCAAGTGATTTAGATGTTAAGAAAATGCATATTATTCAAAAAGGTGAAATTTCAAATGCAAGAGTATCTGTTCTTGTAGATGGTGAAAATGGAAAGAAATGGGTTCAAGTTGGAACTCTTAAAAAATCATTAAATGAATTCTATATGCCTGAAGGAAACGTTTATGAATTAAAGATTGAATGGGATGAAAATAAAATTCCAACAATTTCAGAAGTTATTATGTTAAATGATGATGAATATGCTTCAACAGCAGCTAATGATTTACA
>ERZ1034713.1059-NODE-1059-length-13396-cov-41.134023_pt1 | contig 13396 bp, 13 predicted proteins | sample MGYA00520692_ERZ1034713 | MGnify/ENA primary metagenome ERZ1034713 (study PRJEB33766, sample SAMN09781717) | gut metagenome | biome: gut microbiome | host: Homo sapiens | place: Madagascar | study: EMG produced TPA metagenomics assembly of the PRJNA485056 data... | reverse complement strand
ATTCTTCCGCTGCAACAACGACGACCGCCGCCAGCGGCGGAAACAGGGAGGAGTTGTTGGGGCAGCGGCCAGCAAGACGCGCGTGCCGCCCAAGGCACGATGCGGATGCTGGGTGCCGCAACCCGGAAGACGCGGCGCGCATTCCAAATCGTCCCTCTTACGCCGCCGCAGGCTTGCGGAAGATAGCCATTGCACGCTTGTAGCAACTGGCAAAATAGGCGATCTCCGCCAGCGCGGTCAGCGTCCAGCTGCACGGATACAGCAGGTACAGCGCCGGGATGGTGTGGAAGTGGGCAAAGATGGTGTACACCCAGATCACCCGGAACACGCAGGAGCCCAGCACCACGATGACGGTGGGCACCACCGTCTTGCCCAGCCCGCGGGAGGCGGCGATGGTGCAGTCCATAAAGGCGGAAATGCAGTAGGCAAAGGCCATCACAGCCACACGCTTCATGCCGGCGTCAATAACGGCGGCCTCGGTGGTGAACAGCGCCAAGAAGGACGGCCCGCAGAAGAACAGCGCCGCGCCCAGCGCAAGCCCCACGCCGAAGGAGTAGCCCAGGCTGATGAAGTAGCTCTTCTTCACCCGGTCAGGCCGTCCCGCTCCGTAGTTCTGGCTCATAAAGCTGGCGCAGGCCATGTAGAAGGCCGCCATGCAGTCGTAGATCAGGGCATCCGCGTTGGCGGCAGCGCTGTTGCCCTTGACCATCAAAGAGTCGAAGGAGTTGACGCCTGCCTGAATGAACAGGTTGGCAATGGCAAAAATAGCGTTCTGTAGCCCGGCGGGCACGCCCAGCGCAAGGATGCTTTTGGCCTGCACCGGGTCCAGCTGCAACTTGTGCGGGTCCAGTGCGTAGCAGTCCTGCACCCGGGTCAGCGCCCGCAGGATCAGAAAGGCCGAAACGCACTGGCTGATGGCACTGGCCAGTGCCACGCCCACCACGCTCAGGCCGCACACGATAACAAAGAACAGGTTCAGCAGAATATTCAGCGCACCGGCAATGGACAGATACATCAGCGGCTTTTTGGTGTCGCCGATGGAGCTGAACACCGCGTTGCCGAAGTTGTACAGCGCCAGCGCCGGCATACCCAGAAAATACACCCGCAGATACAGGATCGCGCCGGGCAGCAGATCCTCCTTGGTGTTCAGAAGCCGCAGCATGGCAGGGGAGCCCAGCAGGCCGATGAGCAGCAGCACCACACCGGCAATGGCGCTGATGATGGCCGCCGAGTGGACGGTCTTTTCCACGTCCTTAGGGTGGCGCGCACCGTAAAAACGCGCCACCAGCACGTTGATGCCGTTGCTCAGACCAATGAGAAAGCCGGTGAACAGGGTCACCAGCGTGCTGGTGGAGCCCACAGCGCCCAGCGCCGTGGAACCGGCAAAGCGACCCACCACTGCCACGTCCGACATGTTGAACAGCACCTGCAGCAGGTTGGAAAGCGCCAGCGGCAGACTGACCAGAAAGATCTGCTTGGCCAGAGGCCCTTCCGTCAGCGTATTCGTTTGAGAACTCATACTTTTTTCCTTTATCCTATACACTCCTAAACCGTACCCGCGCACACCGGGGCACAGCCTCTATTATAAGGCACTGCGGTACTTTTGCAAGATGGATTCGATAAAATAAATAAAAAAGGACTGCTGCACAAAACCTGTGCAGCAATCCTTGGTGCAGTAAAGCAATCCAAATCCGAACCATTTCCCTTTGATGCGGCTTGGGCCGCTTCCTCAAATGTGATGGTCTGTGTCCCTTCTTTATAGTTAAAGGTGATCAAAACCTTATCATCGTACAGGTAAATCGAATTGATGAACGTATCCACCAACGCTTGCCGCTGGTCTTTCTGGTTCATATTAAGTTTACGAAACCGCATCAACCAGAAGCGGATAAATTCCTCTTTGATTTTGGGCTTTGCCAGCTTTTCCTCTGCAATGCGAGCTTCAAGCTCACGCTTGGTTTCTTCCAACTGCTCCAGCCGCTCCTTGGTGGAACTGGTCAGGATTCCGGCCTGAATCGCATTGAGCATATTCTGGATACCCGATTCCGCATCCCGGAGCTGTTTCTCATAGAGGGGAAGGTTGGTGTTCTCCCGGTCTTGCAGTTCCATGACTTTGGCGATGATGGATTCCATAGCGGCATCATTCCGGACAAGCTGTATGGTCTGGTTGACCACCAGATCTTCCAACCACTGTTTGCGGACGGTTTTCTTCTTGCAGCCCTTGTGCTTTTTTGCGGTAGCACATTTATAATAGCGGTGGACTTCTCCCGTCCGGCTCGTACCACTTTCGCCAAACATCAGCGAACCGCAGCAGCCGCAGTGCAGCTTGGTTGTCAGCAGGTAATCATCCTCTGCCTTTCTCCGGGCAGGGGCTTTCTTGTTTTTGGCAATCTTTTCCTGAACATCATCGAACAGTTCCAGCGGCACGATGGGCGAGATGGCATCCGGCACGACCACATCCCGAAATTTCAATTCTCCGATGTACCGCCGATTCTTGAGCATATGTTCGACGCTGTTATAAGTAAACGCACCGCCGACCGGGTTCTTGATGCCGTTTTCGTTCAGCCAGTCCCGAATCTCTTTCATCGTAAGACCGTCCCGATACTTCCTGAACGATTCCAGCACAAAAGGCGAGGTGAGAGGGTCAATATGGAACTTCCGTTCCGAATCCAGTGTATAACCAAAGGTTCCACGGCCACCGTTACAACGGCCTTTCAGGATGTTCTCCGTCTGTCCACGGACGACCTTCTCGGCAAGGTCAGCGGAGTAGTATTCCGCATAGCCCTCCAGCACCGATTCCAGAATGATGCCCTCCGGTCCTTCGGAGATGATCTCGGTGGCAGACATAAGCTTGACACCGTTCTTCTTGAGTTGGGTCTTATACCGGGCACTGTCGTAGCGATTCCGGGCAAAGCGGTCCAGCTTCCAGACCAGCACAATGTCAAACAGCTTCTTGTCGCTGTCCTTTATCATCTGTTGGAACTCCGGGCGGTTGTCCGTCTTGGCAGAGATGGCACGGTCAATGTAATGCTTGACGATGGTGATGCCGTTCTTCTCCGCATAGGCAGTACACTCCCGAATCTGGCCTTCGATGGATTCTTCACGCTGGTTGTCGCTAGAATAGCGGGCGTAGATCACGGCGGTCATGGCAGGCACCTCCATTTATACATCATTGAATGATGGTTCGTTCTTTCGCACAGGCCTTTCGTATAATATGTATACCATATCTTGATACAGATTGCAACAGGAAAATAGCGTGAGTTATCGATCTTTGATTTACGCAAAAGCCTTGAGTCATCAAACGCTGCTTATTATAGATTGCTTTTTGGTTCGGATTGGATTTCCGCACAGTATTGCAAAGAATCTTTTCAAATCCCCTTTCCGGGCCCCGACGGGTAATCGTCAGGCTCAAGGTATTGCCTACGGATATAATGCCGCAATTGTATGGCGAATGAGCGCGTGGCGTCAGCAGAAAATCCAGTCGTTCAATTTCCCGTTGGATCGGGTCTGGAAATGTCACCTGTCCAAGATTAGACAGCGTGATGCAGGAGCTGCGTCCGCCGCAGATCTCAAACCCCTTCCGCAGTGCGGCACATTTTATCCAGAGGGGAAGTGCAGAGGTCTTGCGTTCCAGTGCCACATTGGTAGCAATGGCTGATTGGAGTCTCGCATAGCTGCTCTGTGCCTGTATCTGAACTGCCATGCTCTCAGCAATTTCCGAAAATGAGCCTTTCGCCGCATCCAGTGTCAGCTTTGGCAAAGCATACAGAGAAAAGTTCCTGCATGATGCACTTGGAAAGCGTTTGCGCAAATCAATGGGAACCATGATTTGCACGGGCTGCCACGGTCTGTCCGGTGTAATATTCTGATATTGCAGCTGCATTGCCGTCTGAGCAAACAGCGCTGTAAACCAGGCTGTCAGGGTGGTGTGCTCTGCTTTTGCTCTGGCTCGCAATTCATCCACCGAGAATGTCAAGGTTGTTCTATGGACCGGGCTGTTTTCCGGCGGTGCAGCGGGCAGCAGATACGAAACGCCTCCCGGCATAGAAGTCGGCGTTCCTCTGTCGGCGTACTTTTGGTAGCTGTCCTCCCATGCTTCCTTGATGGGCAACGGCTGCATCGGGACACCAAAGTACTCCGCCAGCAGTCCTTTCAAAAATTGCAACCCACCGCACCCATCGGTCAGCGAATGAAAAAATTCCACTGCAATATGGTGCGTCCCATACAGTACCCGCATGGCACAGTCCCGAATGTCTTCCCTTGACAGATGCAGAAGCGGCTGACTGTCCACCCGGATGTTCAGATCCTTCGGGCAGGGCACGACCGCAAAGCCATTTCCACGCTTTTGAATTCCGGCCGCAAGCATCGGGAAACGGACTGCCACAGCATCCACTGCCTGCTGCAATCGGGCCGGACAAACTGCATTTTTCAAATGGCATTCTAGTCGAAAGACATTGGAGTGCCATTTGTTATGTACCGCCAGATGAATAAGCGCAGAGTTGTCGATGGGATGCTCCGTCGCCGTACCGGTCTTACCTGTTCTTTTATGCTGCAAGAGGAAGCTCCTTTCTGGCGAGTAATTCATTCAGTCTGCCTTCAAAACGGCACCGAAGCTGGCTCAGGTGTGCGTAATCGTTTGGACGCATCAGGGAGGGCACCTTGGGCATGGCAAGCGCATGGCTGCGGCTCAGCACCTCGCTGACAAATTCGGAGCAGAAATACTGGTTTTCCCGGTGAAACGGGATCTGCATCCGGCAGAGCAGCAATCCGACCAGATTGAAGGGGCAGTGTTCTGCATCCTGCATCATCCGCTCCACCTCTGCTTTTGCATTTTCATAGACCTGATCCGTCACGTTCAGCTCGTAGAGGGCGCAGGGGATGTAGCTGTATTTTTTATAAAATCCCCGATCCAGCGGCTCCATCCGCAGCCCTGCCGGAAGCGGCAGGTTGACAAACTTCCGGGAGAAGCTGTACATCGGCTGCAGATCCGGTTCAAAGGAAATCGAGGCATGGGTGTAGGTATCATTCGTGACCAGCTTGATCAGGTGTGATACCCATGTGTCCGATTTTGTCAGCAGAATATAGATCTTTTTCATTGAAACTTTCCCCCTGCAACTTACAATGGCGTTTCTTCTTCGACAATATAATTTTCCATCAGATGTTTTTCTCCTCTGTTCTGATGCTGCCATTGTACGGTTTCCCCGTTTGAGAATTGTTTGGGAAGGATTTGTTCTGTGTTAATTTCCGGATCCCGGAAAAGAGCAAAGGCAGAACCCGAAAACAGGCTCTGCCTTTGCTGCACCGGAGTGCAATATGGAAAAATTCAGAGGATAGCGTTTTACTTGCCCATCAGCTTGTTCAGGAAATTCTGGCCGGCGTTCAAAGAGCCATCAATGAAGTTCTTGCCGCCGTTGATAGAATCCTGGATCCACTGGCCGGGGTCGCCGCCGAAGATGCTCAGGATGCCCTTTGCGGCAACCGCAGCCACGCCAGTCAGTGCAACAGCACCGCCAATGGCAATCACAGCCTTGAAGGCGGTCTCGATGGCGCTGCCGCCGCTCACATTCATCATCTCGTCATCGTTCATCATTGCACAGTTTGCGGGCAGGTTCAAATTTTTCATAGTTGTTTCTCCTTTATAAATGGTTTTTTGTTTTTATATTCAGACGAAGTCTTGGGGGACTTTCATCCAATAGCATCAGGATAGCAGATGGATGTTCGTTCTTTGTTCGGTTTCGGTTTGAAAATTGTTAATGCTTACTTCAGACCCTTTGTCAGCGGAATGAGGCTGAGCAGTGCCACGATGCCCACCAGACCGATCACGATGCCCAGCACCATCTTGCTGAACACCATGCAAAGGCACATACCGACACCCAGCAGCAGCGCACCGACAACAGCCAGTGCAATGGTGCCCAAGGTCTTACCACTCAGGTGGATGGGCTCCTTGCCCTCCATCCGCCGCCAGATGATCAGGTCGGCCAGAAGCACCACCAGACCGATGACACCGCAGACGATGCCCTGCCGGAACATCCCCCACTCTTCGATCATTGCCATGCACATACCCAGTGCAAAGAATACAGTGCCAATGGTGCCAAGGATCAGTGCGATAAAGTTACTTTTCTTCATAGTGTTTTCCTCCTGTTACTAGTTGTCGTTCTTTTCTTCCGGCTCGTCCACCTTTTCCAGAAAGCGATCCACAAATGCCGTTTCGATTTTCTTGTAGGTGCCGACAGCGCCGTCTTCGATCTTTTTATAAATACCAACTACACCGTTCTCGATTTTGCAGTAGGTGTCGATGAGGGCATTGCCCACCTTACCGGGTTTGATGTGATACTGTGCCATTTGGCTTCTCCTTTCTGTTCCGTGGCGCATCTGCCGTTTACGAGAGAGAGTATACAGCAGCCATGTTTGCGGAATGTTTGACCTTTGTTTGGGTTTTGTTAATGCATTTTTCTGCAAAAAGAAAAAGCAGCCGATGCTTTTTTGCACCGACTGCATGATCTGTAATCAAATTTTCAATACCGGATCACAACGTTCAACGCCTGCTCCACATCCGAGGCCTTTTCGATGGCCTGCGGCAGCTGCTCCCACGGATATTCCTGTGTGATGATGCTTTCGATATTCCAACGCCCACTCTCCATGATTGCAAGTACATCCTGCACATCTTCCGGATTATAGCCGCCGGAGCCGATGAGGGCCAGCTGACCATAGGTCATCGCCAGCACATCCACCGGGCGCAGGCCTGCTTTGACAGCCACCACGACCATCCGAGAGTCCACTTTGCCCAGTTCCAGATAGGTTTCCAGAATGCCGTCTGCCCCTGCTGCATCGATATAGATATCCGCATCGCAGGTCTCACCGTGAGCCGAAAGCGCTGTGCCAAACAGCTCCTCTGCGCACTGTTTCAGACTCTGCCTGCCGTTATTGCAGACCGCAAAGCCAAGCTGCCGAACCTTTTCCAGTCGGAAATCAGAGTGGTCGCAGACCAGTACCCTGCTGCACCCGAAATACTGCAGCGCAATAGCCGCTGCGATACCGATGGTTCCCGCACCGAACACGATAGCCTTCTCCCCGGCTTTCGGGAAGCTGCGCCGTGCCGCACGGCAGCCTACTGTAAACGGCTCAATGAGGCTGGCTTCTTTGGAAGAGATGCGCTCCGGCACAGCATAGACCTGCCTACCCAGCTCTGCATCCGGGATCAGAACATACTCCGAAAAACCGCCCACCGTCCCGGCGCGTCTCGGGTCTCCCTTGGCAAAGCGCGGGTAAGGATACACCCGGTCGCCGATGTGGATATTCTTCACATTCTTTCCTACCTGCACGACCTGCGAGACCATCTCGTGGCCGAACTCACTGCCCAGTGTGATGCGGTGCCCGGTGTTGGGTCCGTGCTGATACACCGCCACATCGGTGCCGCAGATGCTGGCGTAGAGGTTTTTCACCACGATGTCATTCTCGCCTGCGGTCGGCGTTGCCAGCTCTGTCATCTCGATATTTTTTTGTCCCTGATAAAGTGCTGCTTTCATAAAAGCGACTGTCCTTTTTCGCACATTGCGTAAATTTCTTCGATTTTTTCTTCAATAAACGGATTTACCTGCCGGGTCTTTTTGTCCCGGAGGATGCGGTAAACAAAATAGGGTGCGATCCAGCCCGCAAAAGCCGGAACCGCCAGCACGATGCAGAGCAGGACACGGGGAGGCTCTGCGGCAATAGCAAACACCGACCCGGCCATGAATGCCGTGCCAACCAGTCCGATACACAGCGCCCAGATGGTGGCCGCCGTGGTCTTGGAATGTTCCAGCGCAAGGATCTCGTTCATAGCGGCTTCAAAGTTGCGCTGCAGGCGGGTCAGCTCCACCTTGTTCACCAGTCGGCGGTCGCGCTTCAGCTTCAGCGTGACCTTATCACCGCTTTCCTGCGGGGGAAAGTTCTCGTCCGGTTTCCAGCCGAAGCTTTCGTAGCAATCCAGATACAGCAGAGCCTTGTCACTGCGCACCGTGATTTCTTTGTATTCGTAGGCCGTAAAGTTTTTCATCTGATCCATGCGTGTTCCTCCGGCTCGTTCTGAAGTGCGCATGGCAGCGCCACCGTAAAGACCGAGCCTTTGCCCAGCGTGCTTTCCACCGTGATGCTTCCGTCCGACAGTTCCAGAATGCGCTTGACCAGTGCCAGACCAAGGCCGTTGCCATGGGTGGCGTGGCTGGAGTCGCCCTGATAGAATTTATCGTAGATATGCCGTATGGTCTCAGATGTCATGCCGCAGCCGGTATCCTCCACTGAGACCAGGATCCTGTCGGGTTCCGTCCGCTGGCGCAGGGTCACGGTGCCACCTTCCGGGGTGAACTTGATGGCGTTGGAAAGCAGGTTCGTCCATACCAGTTCCAGCAGGCCGGGGTCTGCATAGATGTTCGCACTGTCCTCAAGGTCGGCTTCAAAGTCGAGGTTTTTCTTCTCCCACACATCCTCAAACTGCACTGCGCACTCGCACAGCTGGGCGCAGACATCATACGCTTCCGGCATGGGGCAGATTGCCTGCTTTTCCAGTTTGTTCAGCTTGAGCATATTCTGAATGAGGTTTGCCAGCCGCTTCGTGGCGTAGCGGATGTTTTCCACCTGTTCTGCCTGATCGGTGGAAAGTTTACCGCTTTTTTGCAGCAACTCGGCGTTGCTGGAGATGACCGCCAGCGGCGATTTGAACTCATGGGAAACATCTGAGAAGAAATCCGTTTTCAGCGTCTCAATGCTGCCCAGTTCTTCCACCATCTTGTCAAAATCCATAATCATCTGGTCGAGATAATCAGCCTTATCCACCGTATGTACCGGGGACACATAGATTGAAAAATCGCCCCCAGCCACCTTCCGGGTTGCATCTGCCAGCCGGAGCATGGGCTCCTCGTACGTTTTTTGAATCTGGCGACGCGTGAACAAGGTCAGCATGACCGCTACCAGCGTCCAATATAAAATAGGCAGCAGCATCTGTACCTTGTCGTTCCAACCGGCCTTGTTCATGCCGACAATCAGGCCGGTGTGGATGCCGGACATCAGCAGAAGCACCACCAGGTAGATGAAGAACAGTACCGGTGGGAACAGGCTCTGCTTGCGTAGCTCATTCCATCGTTTCATAGCAATACCGCCTTATACCCGATGCCGCGCACGGTTTTGATCTCAAATCCATCGCAGCCGGAAAATTTATCCCGCAGCTTGGTGATGTAGACATCCACGGCCCGCAGGCTGGTCTCGCTTTCCAATCCCCAGAACTCGTCCATGAGCTGGGCACGGGTAAAGGTCTTTTTGGGGTAGGACAGCAGCTTGTACAGGATATTGAACTCCCGCGCCGCCACTGGGATTTCTTCGCCGTCCACCTCGGCGGTCACAGCATCGGCATCCAGCACTAGATTGCCCACCGTCAATTTGCGCTCCATCTCGATGTTGGCGCGGCGCATCAGGGCGCGCACCCGCATTTCCAGCTCGGCCAGTTCCACGGGCTTTACCATGTAATCGTCGATCCCTAGCTGAAATCCCTTCTGTTTGGAAGGCAGGTCATCCTTGGCCGACATGAATAAGATCGGGATATGTTTGTTGACCTGCCGCACCGTCCGGGCGAATTCAAAGCCATCCATCTGCGGCATCATGATGTCCGACACGATGAGGTCATACAGGCTGTTGTACATCTCTTCAAAGGCGCTCTGCGCATCCAGCACGCCCTTTGTTTCAAAGCCGCAGTCGTTGAGATAGGTGCAGACCGTCTTGTTCAGCGCTGCGTCATCGTCTACCACAAGAATATGGATCATTTGTTTTCCTCCTGCTGTCTGAGTCTGGAACCCCGCCAGAGCATAAAGCACCCCAGCAACGCCGACGCCGCGCAGCCGCCCATACACAGTCCTAAAATGCCATTGGAGACGGATGGGTCCTATCCCGGCTCATCGTGGGTAAAGGACAGGAGTGCCGCCTGTGTCAGCACAAGCCCGATGAGAGAGGATGCCTGCCGCTCTTTTATATTCAGCATACTGCTTCCGGGCGGAAACTGCAAGCCCCCTGCGTGCACAAATCTTAGCATCCAGAACCTTCAGTTTTTCGCCCGATCTCATCTGACCCGCCCTCCATCCATGCCTCAGTATAACCTGCCAATGTTCCGGTATTGTTTGAGTTTTGTTTGAGAAATGTTAATTGATGCTTGCAATTTCTGTGGAATGTCTTTGAGAGCGGCACCGAGAATATACTGGCTGCTGCAAATCGCCACCCGGAAGAAATCGCAGCATTTTATACATTGCTTCTGGATGAGCGGCTCGGCTACCTCACAGGTGCAGACCTTGTCATGGATGGCGGTGTGATTGCCAGCGGTGTAAGTGGGCTTTTTCTGTTGATTCTATTTACATCTTCAAAATTCCAAAAGGCGTTCCATGTTAATATACCAACAATAAGTCCTACTATCACCGCTTTACTGCAATAAAATTTGCAAAACCATCTTGACGCTCGCTGCAATCCGTGATACCCTTTATCGCAAATCCCACCAAATTTGTAGAAAAGTACAGAGCGGCGAGGATTTATTCTTCATGAAGATTTTTACCGCCCCGCAACACACCCGATTCATTTTGCCGCTGTTTCACCCGACAAAATCCATCGCTATGCTGCATGGGCGGTATTTTTCTTTTACGGAGAACGCACCTTGAAAATTTCATGAGCCGTCCGAACGTGATACCAGCTTTCCAGCCAACGCCGCTGCAAAACAGGGGCAGGAACTTCGTTCGGGTCAACCGGCGATTCTATATATGAGCAGTGACCCTTTACTTATTTTTGCATCTTAACAATTTGGAAACATTTGTTGAAAATGAGTTTTGAGCGCAGCGGTAGAGGGCAAGAACCGTCCCGTGGCCACAAATTTTCAATTCTTGAAAATGTTGTGTTCCACCGGGACTTCACTTCTTCAATGCGTCTGCATTTCCGATGTGATCTTGTTGGGGCGTGCCTGCCCCAAACCCTGCTCATAGTTCGCGCCTGATGGCGCGAACAAACGGCGTGTCGTGCTTACATAACTTCACCGAGGAGTTATCGAACAGACAGGAGGTACAATGACCAAAACGAATGTTCAACCGATTCCTAGCAATTCCCAGCACCACGACACGTCGAACAACAAAACGCACGTCATCAAGTTCCGTGTGACGGAAACTGAAAAGATGGAACTCCAATGCACAGCAAAACTCCTTCATCTCTCCCTGTCCACCCTCATCCGCCGTGCGCTGCACAGTGCGAAGATCGAGCGCACTGTTGTCGTCGTCGGCGGCGGTGAAGAAACCCTGACCGCTGTTTCCACCTTGCTTGCCCAGTGCAGCAGGGTGGGCACCAACCTCAACCAGCTTGCAAGGCACTTCAATTCTGGCGGTGCAGACACCGAGCAGATCCGAGCGAAAATCCTTGACGAACTTGCAGACCTGACCGCATTCCAGCTCAGCGCCGAGAAAGTTCTGGGTGAACTGTATGGCAACGCTCAAGCATATCGCCTCTAAGAACTCGGACTACACCGCCATCGAAGCGTACCTCGTTTACCAGCACGATGAATTTTCCGGCAAGGTAATTCTGGACGAGCAAGGCAAGCCGAAGCTGCGGGAATCGTATGTGCTCGACACCCTTGAGTGTGGCGATTTCTCGTTTGCAACTGCCTGTCTGCTGGCAAACCGAAAGTACAACAAGAACAACCACCCGGATGATATCAAAAGCCACCAGTATATCATCAGCTTTGACCCCAGAGATGCAGCCGACAACGGCTTGACCATGGAAAAGGCACAGGCTCTTGGCCTGAAATTCTGCGAAGAAAACTTTCCCGGTCATCCTGCCATCGTCTGCACTCACCCCGATGGGCACAACCATTCGGGAAACATCCATGTCCACATCGTGATCGGCAGCATCCGAATGCGCGAGGTGGAACGTAAGCCCTATATGCAGAAGCCCCGCGATTGGCGTGAGGGCATGAAGCACTCCAGCACCGCCCAGACCATGCGGCACTTGCGTGTCGAGGTCATGGAACTGTGCGAGGGTGCCGGACTGTACCAGATCGACCTGCTCAACGGCTCGAAGGAGCGCGTGAGCGAAGCCGAGTATTGGGTAAGACGGCGTGGGCAGCAGAAGCTCGACCTTGCAAACGCAACCCTTGCCGCAGCTGGACAACAGCCCAAGCAGAAGAAGTTTGAAACCGTGAAGGACACTTTGCGGAAACAGATTTCTTCGGTGTTGTACCGCACAACGAGTTTTGAAGATTTTTCTGACAGGCTCATGCAGCAGTATGGTATCGCCGTCAAGGAAAGCCGTGGGTGTCTGAGCTATCTGCCCGCTGGCAGAACGAAGTTCATCCGCGCGAAACATCTCGGGGACAAGTTCGATAAGACGGCAGTGCTTGCCACATTGCAGGCAAACGCCGAACGCAAACCCAAGGTACAGTCCAAGCAGGATACCATCGGGAAACTGATCGACATCCAGTCGAGGATGACCGAGGGCAAGGGCATCGGCTATAAGCGTTGGCTCACGAAACACAATCTCAAAGTTATGGCACAGACCGTGAAGCTTCTGCAGGAAAAGGGCTTGACCGACGAGGACGCTCTGAACCAGCGCATCACCGAACTGGAAACCAAGTATCACGACTCGCTGGCGGTGGTGAAAGACCTCGAAGGTCGCATGAAAACCAACAATGAGCTGCGCTATCACATCGCAGCCTACACCAGCACCAAGAATGTCGCACAGCAGCTAAAGACCGCCAAGCGACCCGCAGCCTTTGAGGAGCAGCACCGTGCAGAGCTGACAGCGTACCGGGCGGCAGCAGCCTATTTCAAGGCAAACAGCATCACAAAGCTGCCCAGCCCGAAAAAGCTGGAAGCCGAGTATGCGCAGCTGGCATCCGAAAAGGCAAAGTTCTACGAGCAGTACAAGGAAGCCAAGGAAGAACTGCTCAAACTGAAAACCGCAAAGCAGAATGTTGCGTCCTTTTTCCGGGAGGAAGAACCGGCGCAGCAGGAGAGATAAAGGAGTGTGCGTATGATCAATCTGAAAATCGACCCGGAGTTCCAGAATCAGATTCCGCCGCTGACGGACGATGAGTACAAGCAGCTTGAAGAAAATATCCTCAAGGAAGGCAAGCTGATTTCTCCTTTGATTGTCTGGGGTAATACCCTTGTTGATGGACACAACCGTTATGAAATCGTTCAGGAGCATCCCGAAATCTCTTTCTCCACGATGCCGCTCCCGTTTGAAAGCCGGGAAGAAGTTCTCGCTTGGATTTGCAAAAACCAGCTGGGGCGGCGTAATCTGACCCCGGAGCAAAAGAAGTTCCTCATTGGAAAGCAGTACAGTGTGGAGCATCGAAAGCCCGGTGGAAACGGCAACAACCAGCACACGGCTGCTGCCAAGAAAA
>ERZ1034713.1054-NODE-1054-length-13463-cov-11.645436_pt1 | contig 13463 bp, 8 predicted proteins | sample MGYA00520692_ERZ1034713 | MGnify/ENA primary metagenome ERZ1034713 (study PRJEB33766, sample SAMN09781717) | gut metagenome | biome: gut microbiome | host: Homo sapiens | place: Madagascar | study: EMG produced TPA metagenomics assembly of the PRJNA485056 data... | reverse complement strand
AGAATGCCTGCCTGTCACGCAGGAGGTCACGAGTTCGAGTCTCGTACGCACCGCAGAAAGCAATCTCAATTTGAGGTTGCTTTTTTTGTTTTACAGCTTTGTTTTTTCCCTTTTCTATTTCTTGGTTCTATGGAAGTTTAGTGGGGGTGCAGCAATAACATTGAAAGAATACCAATGAAGCTTACTCCATTGCGCAACGAAGTAAGCTTCATTGGCAATAAGAGTAAGCTTCGATGGCGATTGAAGTAGGCTTTATGATTCGGAAACGTAAAATGCTATATTGTTGAAGTCTTGTTACCTATATAATGGCAATGAGAGAATAGGTGTCTTTGGTGGATAAAGCCGCTGTATAGTGGTAAGATTTGTCAGAACGCACAAAAGACATAAGGTTATATTTTTATTAAAGGATATTTTTAGTAAAAATCGGTGCATTTGTTTGCGGTTATGATTATTTTTTTGTATTTTTGTCCCAAAGTATCACATTGATAAACATTTCTAAAGATGGTTGCATTGAAATTATACCCTGTGGGAATCCAAACTTTTGAGCGAATTCGAAAAGAAGATAAGCTCTATGTTGATAAGACGGAATACATTTACAGAATGACGCATTCTGGTGGATGTTATTTCTTCTTGAGCCGACCACGTCGTTTTGGTAAGTCATTATTGACTTCAACTTTTCAAAGCTATTTCGAGGGTAAGAAGGATTTGTTTAAAGGACTTGCCATCGAAAAGTTGGAGCAGGAGTGGACGGAATATCCTGTGCTGCATTTTGATATGTCGGGTGGCAAGCATATGGAAAAGAAGGAGTTGGAAGAATATTTGGGCTATCAATTGGCTAAGAAAGAGGCTACGTATGGTATTGCAACACCTCAGAATGGAGCAAATAATCGTCTGACCGATTTGATTCAGACTGCTTATCGAAAGACAGGCAAGCAAGTTGTCGTGCTCATCGATGAGTATGATGCTCCTTTGTTGGATGTAGTACACGAAGAAACTTCCTTGCAGGTTCTTCGCAACGTGATGCGCAATTTCTACAGCCCATTGAAAATGTGCGAGCCTTATCTCCGCTTTGTCTTCTTGACCGGTATCACCAAGTTCTCGCAGATGAGTATCTTTAGTGAGCTGAATAACATCTCAAATGTGAGCATGGATGAGGAGTATGCTGGAATTTGTGGTATAACCAAGGAAGAACTGGTGACCCAAATGTCGGCAGATGTTGATGCCCTGGGCGAGAAGTTGGGTAAGACAAGAGATGAGACGCTTGCGGCTCTTAGAGAGTACTATGATGGTTATCATTTTGCTGATGTCTCGCCTGACGTATTTAATCCATTTAGCTTACTCAATGCCATGTCAAAAGGCAAATTAGATTACTATTGGTTTGCCTCAGGCACGCCAACTTACTTGATCAATATGCTCAACAAGTTCCAGGTGATGCCATCTGAAATTGGCGGTTGTGAGGCTGATAAGTCGGAGTTTGATGCTCCAACCGAGAAGATGACCACCATCATGCCGTTGCTCTATCAGAGTGGCTACATCACCATCAAGGGCTATGACCCAGAGACGGAACTCTATCTCTTGGACATTCCGAACAAGGAGATTCGGGTAGGCTTGTATCGTTGTCTTTTACCTTATTATATAGGTATGAATACGGTGAAGGGTACCACCACAATTGCCAAGATGTCTGCCGCCATCCGCCGCAACAACATCGATGGTGCTCTTGAAATGCTCCAGACTTATCTCGGCACGATTCCTTATTGCGACAATACGGATTATGAGGGGCATTATCAGCAGATGATGTATGTCATCTTCTCCATCCTCGACAATTATGTGGATGTGGAGGTTCACACGTCAAAGGGACGTGTCGATATGGTGCTCCGTACTGCCACCCATCTCTACCTCTTTGAGTTGAAACTAAACCAAAGTGCTGATGTGGCAATGAAACAGATAGACTTGAAGGAGTATGCGAAGCGTTTCGCCCTCTGCGGTCTGCCAATCGTTAAGGTGGGTATCAACTTTGATGTGGAGACGCATACCATCAAGGATTGGAAGGTAGAAGAAGAAAAAAATGTTGTACTTTTGCAGGAAAAGAGATTAAAATAATGATGAAGAAACTTTCTGTAATCATATATTTGGCAATGGGTGCATGTGCCTCGCCGGTGTTGGCGCAAAGCAATCAGGCTTTGCGAGATTCTTTGGCTCATGCCACGGATATTCTTGCTTACCATCCCGATAGTATTGATCTTCGATTGAAGAAAGCGGCATGGAATATCCAATTGGAACAATGGAATTATGCGAAGGATGATCTGGATAAGGTTTTGTATTTAAACAGTACCAATATAGCTGGATTGTTTTACCGTGCCTTTGTCAATGAGAAGTTGAACAGATACAACTTTGCCCGACTCGACTACCAGAATCTACTGGTTCTTGTGCCTGGTAATTTTCAAGCGCAGTTGGGTTTGGCTTTGCTCAATCAGAAAGACTTGCATTTTACGGAAGCTTATGATGGCATCAATAATCTAATCGAACAGTACCCAGATAGTGCCATCGCTTATGCTGCCCGTGGCGGTATGGAAAAGGAAAAGGGGCAGTTGGAGTTGGCGGAGTATGACTATGCGCAGGCTATTGCTCGGGATAGCGCCAATCAGGATTATCTCATCAATCATGTTGACCTGCTCGTCAAGTTGGGGAGGAAACAGGAAGCATACGCAGATTTGGAGCGTCTTTTAAAGTTGGGCGTAGCGCCAGGACAGTTGCGTGATTTCTATATTCGTTTGAGAACCAAGAAGAAATAGTTGTCTTGGTTCTCTTTCTTGTTGTTCTTTTGTCCCACAGATTTCACAGATTTCCACAGATTTTTTATGGAATCTCTAATGAATCGCTTTGTCCAATCCCAGGGGGATATCTGCAACGACCGAACAGGTCGCCTCCGCGAAATTCCGTGTCGTCCGATGATGAAAAAAATCTGCGTCATCTGCGAAATCTGCGTGACTAAAAAAACGTCCCAAGAAAAATCTGTGTATATCTGTGAAATCTGTGGGACTTTTTACAACCTTAGGGGGTATCTGCAACGACCGAACAGGTCGCCTCCGCGAAAATCCGTGAGTAATCGCCTCAGCAGGAAACCTCCGAATAAATTCCGTGTCATCCGATGAATAAAAATCTGCGTCATCTGCGAAATTTGCGTGACAAAAAATCCCACGCAGATATTCTTATTTGTCTCTAATTCAGTTCTTTTTGACCTAATTTTTTAAAAACTCTTTTGTAAAGTCAAGTTTTATTTGTATCTTTGCATCGTTTTAGTTGATAAAATAATAAAGTAAGAAATTAAATAAATAAGAATGAAAAGAAGGAATCTTCTATCAGCAGCATTACTTTCTTTAGTACTTTTTTCGGGTTGCGATTCGGTGTTTGACGTGCATCCTTATGATGTGAGGGTGAAAGGACAGACCCAGGTTAATTCGACGATGATCACGAAGATAGAAAATGCCATTAAGTCACAAGACACCATCCGTTTTGCTTTTATCAGCGACTCGCATCAGTGGTTGAACGACTTGTCTGATTTGGTGGGTGATATCAACAAGCATGACAGTATCGATTTTGTAATTCATGGGGGTGACATTACAGACTTCGGTTCTACGCGAGAGTTTGAATGGACTCGTGATAAATTATTCAAACTCAATAAGCCTTTTGTCGTACTATTGGGTAATCACGACTGCTTAGGTACGGGCAATCAGGCCTATGAGAAGATGTTTGGAAATCCGGATTTCAGCTTTATCGCCGGACGAGTCAAGTTTGTCTGTCTTAATACCAATGCCATCGAATATGATTATTCTATGGCAGTTCCTAATTTCGATTACATGGAGGAAGAAGTGACCAGTCGGGCTGATGAGTTCGACCGGACCGTTGTATGCATGCATGCCGCTCCTTATACAGAGCAGTTTAATAATAATGTGGCAAAGGTATTTAATTACTATACCCAGAACTTTCCGAAACTGATGTTTTGCCTGTATGGTCATGGGCATCACACGGAACAAACGGATATCTACAAGAATGGCATCATGTATTATCAGGTAGGCAATCCGCCGAAGCGAGAGTATTATATATTTAAGATAACCCCAAAAGACTACAGCTATGAGATTATTAAATTCTAAACGGATCATGTTGATGGCTTTGGCATTGTGCGTGATTAATACGGGCTTGTTTGCTGAAAGTCCTGATACTACCCGTTATGACAAGCGTATTCATCATTATCGCCAGAACTGGGGTACACTGATACCTACCCAGTTGATATTACAGACTTGTGGCAATATGGGGCTTTTCTCTGTTGGAGTAGGATGGGATTATGGCAAGCGTGGACAATGGGAGACTCAGTTGCTGTTTGGCTATATTCCCAAGTACAGTTCCCATTCCGCAAAAATGACGATTACGCTCAAGGAGAATTATATCCCTTGGTCTATCAATCTCAAGAAAGGTTGGGCTTTTGAACCATTGGAGTGTGGATTATATTTCAATACAGTCATCGGACAGGATTTCTGGACGAAGCAGCCAACGAAGTATCAGAGTGGCTATTATCCTTTTTCCACCCGTATTCGCCCGAACATATTTATCGGTGAGCGTTTTTCCAAGGAAATTCCTAAGAATAAGCGTAAGTTCATCAAAAGTTTTTCGTTTTTCTATGAATTGGGCACCAATGACATTTACTTCATGCGCTTATATCGCAATGGAGGAAAGGCGGAATTCTGGGATGTCTTCGGATTGTCGCTGGGTCTCAAGGCCCAGTTGTTCTGATATTTGCAGCTTTATTCTATTTCCAGACAGACCACTCCGTTGGAGAAATCGTGAATGGAGTAGTGGGTGTCACCCTGGATGAGCAGTCCCTGATAAGGGCGATTAAGCATATAATCTCTTTTCGTATCATCATCTTCCTGGATGGTGATACGAAAGGAGCCGCTTAGGGCTACGTAGAACTTGTAGCTTTCTTTTTCTGTGTATTTTTCCAATTCTTTATCCTGGCAGATGCCATATAGATATTCCACGCGATGGATATGGAAAGGGATGTTTTTCATCTCTTCCGTCACAGTCAGACTACCCCTTGGGTCGAATATTTTGGGCAACAGTATGATTTCTTCTTTCTTTTCCATTGTCTTTTTCTTTATTAATAATAACGGCTAATTTCCTAATTTATTATATGAAAGAATACATGTATTAAATGAAGGAATACATACTATCATAAAACTAAAGATCGGCTACCTTCACAGGCAGCCGATCTACATTCAATAGGTATTAGTTTTCTTTAAGGTAAAAAGATTGTATTCAGGATAACGTTTGCAAAGATAACAAATTAAATTGAAAACCCCAAGGCTTTACTTGTTTTTTTTAATAAAAATATTTTTTTTCTAAAAATAGTTTGGTTGATTCGATGTATTTCTTTATATTTGCAATCGATATGGCGAAAACTACGTTAGGATTTTTCCTCTGTAGTTAACTAACGGACTTTTATTTTTTAAAATTTTATAATTATGAACAAAATGATGAAATGGCTTTTTGTAGCCGTTGCGTTTACAGGTATGTGCGCGTGCTCAGGTGAGGATGCTTTGCAGCAGTCTTCACAGGTTGAAACTTCCAGTGTTAGTTTCAGTTTCTTTGATTCGACCGTAGAGAAATTTGGAGAGGCCAATCTTTCGAATGGTGCGATGGAAGCAAATGGGGGATCTATTACCCGGGCAGGTGATAGTTTCCTTACGGGCGATGTCCAGACCCGAGCTGATGATAACACGACTACTACGTGGAAAAAGAGATTTACCCGTCTCGACATTGCCATTATTCCAGTCAATTCCAGTCGGAAAATTCAGTATATCCATCAGGCTGATGCCACTCAGGATGGTTTCGGTTCTGCTACTTTGCGTTTGCCTATAGGCAATTACAAGATGGTGGCTATTGCCAGCAAGGTGAAAGGAGAGGTGAATATCGTTTCGGCAGAGAAGGTTACTTTTCCGGAAGATGAGAAACTGGACGATATGGCTTATGTCTGCAAGGATATCGAGGTGAAGAGTGGCAGCAACACCTTCAATTGTCAGTTGGAGCGAGCTATTTCCCTTCTGAAATTCCAGTCTTCCGATAATCTGCCTGTTGGTTTTTCCAAGATTGAAGCTTCTTTGGTGGGAAATGTTAGCCGGGTATTCAATCCTACTACGGGTTATGGTGTCGTAGATGCTGGTGGCAATACGCACAATAGAAATTGGAGTCTTGCAAATGCAAAATCAGGAAAAGTGGGACTTTCTATCTATGTTTTTCTCGCATCTGAGAAGGAAACCATTCAGGCTGATTTGAAAATATATAATACTGATAATGAGGTTGCTAAGGCGCTTCATTTTGATCAGGTGATTCTCCAGCAGAATCACGTTACTACTTATACGGGTCCTCTGTTTACTTCTGGTAGTGCTTTCGAGTTTACCTTTGAAAATACTGATCTCTTGAAGTCTGATTATGACCAGACATTTGGTGATGATGGTCTGACGAAATAGGAACATTGTGGTCCCGTTATATTGTTTTTAAGTCCCACAGATTTCACAGATATACACAGATTTTTCTTGGGACGTTTTTTAAGTCACGCAGATTTCACAGATATACACAGATTTTTCTTGGGACGTTTTTTTAGTCACGCAGATTTCGCAGATGACGCAGATTTTTTTTCATCATCGGATGACACGGAATTTATTCGGATATTTCTTGCTGCGGCGATTACTCATGGAATTTCGCGGAGGCGACCTGTTCGGTCGTTGCAGATACCCCCTGGAATCGGATAAAGCGATTCACCAGAGAATCCATAAAAAATCTGTGTATATCTGTGAAATCTGTGGGACCAAACCCTCCCACGAAGAAAAATCTGCGCCATCTGCGAAATCTGCGTGACCAAAAACAATAGCAGCGCATATCGGGCGCGAGCCATTGGCCAGCGGCCAAATATCCGCGAAAATCCGTGAGTAATCCGATAAGCAAGACTGCCTCTGATTCATCCGTGAAATCCGATGAAAATTTTGTCCCACAGATTTCACAGATATACACAGATTTTTCTTGGGACGTTTTTTAAGTTACGCAGATTTCACAGATATACACAGATTTTTATTTGCCTATAGTCTTGCCCTTATTTTTGTTCTTCTTCTTTTTCTTTTTGATTCCGAACAGGTCCTTCAGTCCGTTGAAGTCTTTCTTCATGATAAGACCGAAGCCTTGAGTGTTCAGACTGTTCTTGGTGAAGTAACGGTCGTTGGTCTGGTTGTACATTCTCACGGCGAGATTACCATTCGGGAAGATGAGGTAACGCAGGTCGAAGTCACCGATAAAGCTCTGGGTGGCATTGGCATTGTCCCTGTAGCCGAACTGTCCGTTGAAGAGCAGACGGTTGTTGAACAGGCGACCGCTCAGAATACCCTCATATTCCGCATTGCTGAAACCCTCGTCTCCCGTAGAGATGTTGGCACCGAAATTCCATTCGTTGCTTTTCACCAGATTGGAGAGAACAGTGTTGATCTGCTGTGAGATGGTACCGCTCAGAAGACTCTGCATGGCAAGCGAAGTCTGACTCTGTTGCGCAGCATCCTCAGTAGCCTGATTGTTCTTCGTCTGTGCATAGAATCTTCCGATACCGAGCAGATAGAGCACCTGCTGGTTCATCTCCTCCTGCGAATTGATGAGCGAATAGATCATCTGCTTCGCATCACTGTTTACCGTAGGCAGGTCCATCGAGAAATCTACGCTCGGTGCATTTGGCGTGCCCTTGATATTCATGAGACAATCTACTCGGATATTGTTGCTGGAGAAGGAGCGACCGATGTTCAAATCGCTCAGCGGCACTCCGTTCACCACGTATTTAGCCTGAAGGTTGAGTGCAGCCTTATATGGATTACCACCGAAGTTGATGGTTCCTCCCGGCAAGAACTCGAAATCCTTCTTGATGATGTTCTGGATGGTCAACTTATAAATACCGTGATCCACCAAATAGTTGCCAAACATATCAAACGAACCCTTGTTGAAATAGTTGGCTCTGATTACGCCGTTTCCGTTGAGCGTGATGTAGTCACCGCTCTGTGGATCCATGAGTAATTTGAGCGTCAGGTTCTGGTTGGTGTTCACCAGGAAGTTGATGCGCATATCCGATTCCATATCGTCGTCGTCATCATCCTTTTTGGTGTTCTTTGTGAATGAGAAAGGCTTTTCCCACTCAGGTGTAGCATCATTCCAGTGGATGAAACTCTTGTCGCTGATGGCATCCGGACTTGCCACGTTATAAACGAAGATAGAACCGTGCTCCGGTACGGCATCGATGTCGATGACGGTCTCACCGCTCTTGCCGTGTATGCCCACGTCTCCCGTAGCATATACCGTGCCGTAGAAGGTGTTATCGCCAAATTCCCGGATATCATATCCCAAGAAGTTATTTGCCTTCAGGTCGAGGTCGTAGCTCAACTTGGTGAGGTGCTTATGATGGATGCCACCGTTTACCACGGCAATGTTGTTGTTGCAGTCGTAGATGGTATCGTTTATCAGCAGGATGTCGTCAGGGATGGCATGAGCACGGAGTCTGTCAAAGTGATATTCGGTGCCCAACTGCTTCATGTGCATCTTACCGCTTATTTCTATGTCGCCCACGAGGTTGATTTCCTTCAGGTCACCCACTACGTTCACCTTTCCGTGACCCTGTGCCTCAAGATGATCCATGAAACTGCCACAGAAGTTCTCCATGAATTTCATATTGGTTCCGGCGGCCTCAATACCGAGGTCGATATAGTTGCGCTTAGGAGATACATAGCCGTTGATGTAGGTCTGTCGTCCAGGTCCTTCATCAGCAGTAGCCCTGATGTCTATCTGTTCGTCTTCCTTGTTGAAGTTTACGAAGGCATGGAGAATGCCCATCGGTCCGTTCTCGAAGGTGAAGTCCTGGATGTCCAACTTGGCGTAGGCATCCGGATCCTGGAAGATAGACTTCACGACAGCCTTTCCTGTCGCTTTTCCTGTGAAATCCACCGAGTGGAAGTTGACGAGGTTGAGGATGTATGCCACATCTACGTCCTTCAGGTCAGCCACGATGGAATCCTCCTTGTTAGGAGTAGCCATACCATTGATGATGACGTGCTGTTTGTCGTGTTTCACTACGAAATTATCCACGGTGAGGTGGTTTTTGTGGTATTCCACGGTAGATGCCTTCACATCCCATTGCGTATCTCCCAACATCAGACAGGATGGTTTCACGCTGGTCTGTATGGTCAACTGTCCCTGTTCATTCTTTGAGAATCGGGTATCAGCATTCAGCAAACCGCTTACTGGCAGCTTGGATGAATGGTTATTATAATTGAGTAATGTAGAGAGCACATTGTCTGCCGCCGCTGCTTTCAGTTTGATTTCCGGAGCCTTTTCGTAAGGCATACCCTGTGTGATGCGTGCTTCCAGGTTGAGCGCATTGTCCAGGGTGGTGAGTTCCACGTTTCCGTTGTGGAACGGTTTGCCGTTATAACTGAAGAGTGGGGCACTGAGGTAGAGGTTCAACTCATTGCTCTGTTCCGATATGTTTCCGTTGATGTGGATAGGCGAACTGATAGCTAATGGAATGCCTAATATCTTGTTGAGCACCTCGGTAGAATAGATGTTGCCCTGCAGGGTGAAGTCGTTGTCACCCTTCGCCTTCGTCTTCTTGATGCCAGGCAGTGTAGGCAATTTTTCTGCTATCATGTTCTGTATGCTCGATACTAACGTAGAGAGATTGTATTGTCCTCTGGCATGCAGGCTCATGAAAGGAGCTTCCAGATCGAGATAACTGTCGCTGCTCTGGTTGTTGGCGCTCAGGTCGATATCGTCGAGACTGTAGCCCTTGTCTGCCATCTTCACTCCGAGAATGGAAGGTTGCAGATGGTCGATATGCGTATTGATGGCATACTTGTTGCCCTTCATGGCATAGTTTCCCTCAATGTCCACGCGGATGTTCGGGTCGTCGATGGAGGCGAGTCCCTTTACGATTCCGTGGTTGTACTGTCCGTCCAGACTGATATTGCGGAAAGAGTATTTATTGTAGTCGAAACGGCTGATTTCACCTTTTGCCACCAGATGGTCCTTGTTGCCTTTCACCTCGATGGTAGTAGCCACCTGTCCGAAGGTTTTGTTGGCTAAGATGCGGTCGAGGGCAATACCCTTGGTCGCTATTTTAGCCTGGATATTTTTGCCGTTCTTGGAGAGTTGGATGTCAGCATTTCCAGCGCCTGTTTCCAATCTTCCCTTCGAACTGAGTCTGTCGCCACGACCGCTGAGATGGCCCACATAGTGGATGCCTCCGAGACGGGTTACTTCTTTAGGAACATTGATTTTCTTGCCTAAATTATGAGAGATGAAACTGATGCCCCCTTCGGTCAGGTTGAGATTGGCGATATCCACATCCCATGCCGGACGGCTGTTCCAGTCGCTGATTCTTCCTTTAGCCTGCAGATTGATGCTGCCGCTTCCTGTCTTGAAGTTAATCTTCTGACATCTCAGTGAGGTAGAGGTGCCTGTAAACTGTGTGTCGAAGAATACGGCATCCTCGAAATGACGGAAGATAGGGAGCAGGCAGGCGATGTCTGACAGGGTGATTTTCGACTGTTCGATACTGCCCGAATATTGCAGACTTGGCATCACCAACTTCCCGTTATCAAATCGGTAAGTGGCATGTATGTCGCCTAAGGTGATATCAGAATGTGGCAACTGCAGTTCAAACTCCTTCAGCGAAGCTTTACGCTTGTCCGCCACCAACTTAAAACTGAGAGAATTCAGTTGAAGTCCTGATTTATCGCGGAACGCTAATTTCTTGATATGCAGATTGATAGCGTCATCAGTGATGTGATTGGCAATGATGTGGGTCGAGAGGTCGCTGATGCTGATATGAGCAGGTGAGAAGACCCCGGGTTGAGAAGCGATATACCGCTTGTCATACTTCACCGCACCGTGTCGGATGATCAGACTTCCTATGTGCAGGTCGAGTGGCGTATGCTTGGTGGTATCCTTGGAAGCCAATGAGTCGAGCACAAACTGGAAGTTGTGCTTGCTCTGTGCCGTCTGCTGATACAGGTTGGCTTTCAGACCGAAAAGCTGTGCCGATGCGATGGAAATCTTATGGTTGAGCAGAGGCAGCAAACTGACCTTTGCCGAAATTCTGGACGCATAAATCATGCTGTCGCCTTTCTGGTCGTACATCATCACGTCATCAATGATGATACGGTTGAAGAAACCTAAATTCACGCTTCCCACCGTCACTTTCGTATCGAATTTATCGGCGAGTACACTTGAAACCTGAGAACCCAAGAAGTGCTGTACTGGAGAGAGGTGTACCAATACAGTGAGCAGAACATAGACACCTACCAGTGTCCAGATGATGCCGTTGAATATATGTTTTAACTTTTTCAGAGCTTTACTATTTATGAGATTAGCGGCAGAATCGAAGTGAATTTTGCAAAGTGTATTTGCCAAAATCTTTCGAGCCACTGAATATTTATTAATTTTTTTGGCAAAAATACTGCTTTTTTATTACAATACCGAATAATTCGCCCTTTTTTCTTTCCATTCTTACTTTTTTTTGCTAATTTTGCAGCAATGTTTGCAGTTTTTAATGTATAAAGTCTCTGTTTAGCCGACATTTTGACTTGTGAGTCAACGGGAATGAGACGAAGGGAAAAAGTCCCACAGATTACGCAGAATTACGCAGATTTATCTTCACTGGCGAAGATGCAGTATGAAAGATAATTCGTGAGAACTGTAGGAGATGAAAGAAATAGTTTTCAACGAAAGTAATAAGAACGAAAATCAGTTTATATAAATATTTAATATGTAGTTATGGCAAATGTAATTAAGTTACGTAAAGGCTTGGACATTAACCTGAAGGGGAAGGCTTCCAAGGATGTTGCGCTGCAAGTGTCAGAGACTGACGAGTATGCACTCGTTCCTGAGGCTTTTGTAGGTGTTACTCCTAAGGTAGTAGTGCGCGAGGGTGACCATGTCAGTGCCGGTGATGCCTTGTTTGTCAATAAGGCATGCCCAGAGGTGAAGTTTGCCTCACCTGTGAGTGGTGTTGTGACCGCCATAGAGAGGGGTGACCGCCGCAAGGTACTCTGCATCAAGGTAAAGGCCGATGCTGAGCAGACCTCAACGGATTTCGGTAAGAAGATCGTGGATGAGATGGATGGCGACGCTGTCAAGCAGGCTTTGCTTGAGGCGGGACTTTTCGGATACATCAACCAGTTGCCTTACGCTGTGTCAACAACTCCGGACACAACGCCTAAGGCAATTTTTGTTTCCGCACTTCGTGATATGCCGTTGGCAGCCGACTTTGAGGTGGAACTTCTCGGCAACGAGCAGGCATTCAAGACAGGTCTTATCGCATTGAGCAAGATCGCCAAGACTTACCTCGGTGCAGGTGTCAACCAGCCAAATGTAGCATTGATGGCAAGCAAGGAGGTAGAATTGAACATCTTCGATGGTCCTTGTCCTGCTGGTAATGTGGGTGTACAGGTCAACCATATCGACCCAGTCAACAAGGGTGAGGTGGTATGGACAGTAGATCCTGCAGCCGTTATCTTCTTCGGTCGCCTCTTCCTTACTGGTAAGGTGGATCTCAGCAAGAGGGTAGCAGTAGCCGGTAGCGAAATCAAGACTCCAGGTTATGCTGAAGTATTGGTAGGTACCCCTTTGAGTGCTTTTGTAGCCGACCAGTTGAAAACTACTGAGCACGTGCGAGTTATCAATGGCAATCCTCTGACAGGTACTCAAGCATCACTTGCCTCTTATGTAGGTGGACACACCTCAGAGATCACCGCTATTCCAGAGGGTGACGACAAGGATGAGATGCTGGGCTGGATACTTCCACGCACCGATCAGTTCTCTACATCCCGCAGCTATTTCTCATGGCTTTTCGGCAAGAAAAAGGAATATACGCTGGATGCACGTGTGAAGGGTGGTGAGCGCCACATGATCATGAGCGGCGAGTATGACTCAGTATTGCCAATGGACATCTATGGTGAGTATCTCATCAAGGCCATCATCACAGGCGATATCGACAAGCAGGAGCAACTCGGTATCTACGAGGTGAGCCCAGAAGACTTTGCTGTAGCTGAGTTTGTAGATAGTTCCAAGCTCGAACTCCAGAAGATTGTACGTGACGGTTTGAATACCTTGCGTAAGGAGAATGCTTAATTCCAATAATGAATAAATAAAAAATGAGTGCATTAAGAAATTATCTCAATAAGATAAAGCCTAACTTCCAGGAGGGAGGTAAGCTTCATGCCTTCGAGAGTGTCTTCGATGGTTTCGAGAGTTTCCTGTACGTGCCTAACACGACAGCGAAGAGCGGAGCTAATATTCACGACTCTATCGACTCGAAGCGCATCATGAGCTTTGTGGTAATCGCCCTGATTCCTGCATTGCTCTTCGGTATGTATAATGTGGGA
>ERZ1034713.1052-NODE-1052-length-13471-cov-7.204010_pt1 | contig 13471 bp, 18 predicted proteins | sample MGYA00520692_ERZ1034713 | MGnify/ENA primary metagenome ERZ1034713 (study PRJEB33766, sample SAMN09781717) | gut metagenome | biome: gut microbiome | host: Homo sapiens | place: Madagascar | study: EMG produced TPA metagenomics assembly of the PRJNA485056 data... | reverse complement strand
AAAAAAACTAAAGAAGTCAGTCCTGAAAATGCAAAAAGATTTGTCAGGTATTATAAAATAATGATTAATTCTATTGAAAAGTATTTTCCAAATATAGATACTTCAATTTTATCAAGAATTAGTGTACCGCATACTATGAAGAAGCAAAAATTTGCTTATACTGATGATGATATTGAACAAATTTATAAAGTAATTGATAGTTATAATAATTATTTTTCTATTAGATTCAAAGTAATTGTTTCAATTATGCTTCAAACAGGGCTTAGAAGTAATGAATGGTTTAGAATTAAGAATAAATGATATTTTGTTTGAAGAAGGAAAAATCTTTGTAAGAGCAGGAAAAATGAGAAAGCAAAGAAAAGTTCCAATGACAAAAGCATTAAAAAAATTATTATTTGATTATATTGCGAACGTAAGAAACAATGTTCCTTATACAATAAGAAATGATTATTTGTTATTGGATCAAAATAACAATCCGTTATCTTATAATGCTATAAGAATTTATGCTTCTAAATATATTGTACCTTTTGTTAAATTCTCTCCACATAGAGTATGGGGGTTTCATCAACTCAGAGTTAAATTTGCTACTGAGTATTATACTAAAACAAAAGATATTAGAACTTTACAATATATTATGGGACATACAACTGTGCAAATGACTCTTCATTATGTTAGAATGGTTGATGAAGATATATATTGTGCAAATCCAATTGAAGTAAATAATTATTTATGATTTGAATATAAAAAAGAAATGAGGTGATGTTAAAATGAAATATTTTGTTGTAAGCGATATACATAGTTTTTATACTGAAATGATGACAAGTCTGTCAGCCGAAGGCTTTGACGTCAACAATCCTGACCACAAAATCATTATTTGTGGTGACGCTTTTGACAGAGGAGACGAGACAATTAAGATGTTTAAATGGCTAAAAGAAATGAAGTTAAAAGACAAGTTAATTTATATCAGAGGAAATCATGAAGATTTATTAGAAGACGCATTTAAACGTAATAGAATCACTAATATTGATGTATCTAATGGAACTTACTTAACTATCAAAGATTTAGCCCAAGAACAAAGAGGACGAGTCGTAGACGACTTTGACGCCATGTCGAATATTAATACATTATTATCAGACGCATATAAGACAGGAATTGTTCAATTTATCGACGAGACTTGCGTCGACTATTATGAGACTAAAAACTATATCTTCGCACATGGCTTTATACCGATGAAATACGACGATTTAACAAAGACCTCGATAATTATGTCATCTTGGCGTAAAAACGCTACTAAAAGGGACTGGGCGTCATCTAGATGGACAAACGGTTTGTCAATGTCGATAGACTGTGGCTTAAGAGAGCAAGACAAGACAATAGTCGTCGGACATTATCATACATCATATGGACATGTTAGAGACTTCTATGGAAAAGATTGTTCTAAAATTTATTTAAGAAGTTTAGAGTTTGAACCAAATGCAGACTTTAGTATTTGGAAAGGAAATGGTATAATTGCACTTGATGGTTGTGTTGCTTGGACACATAAAGTAAATTGTTTAGTAGTTGAGGAGTGATAAAAATTGTTATTTAGTAAGAAAAAGAAAGACGACCTGACGAAGGAGTCAACGACAATGACAGAGTATGAAATACGACGAGTCTATGGCGATTTAATCGCCGACGAATATGACAATGTCATAGACGACGACATAATGTCGATGACAAATCCGTGCTATTATTGTGCACGGAAGACAGAATGTCCATTTGTCAATGGACGACAAAGAGGACGACGAGAGTATTGTCAAATGTCAGGAAATTATAGATATGACATATAAAAAGTCATTGAAAAAAGATAAATTAAATGATATTATAGAAATATGGTATCTAAGATGTATCCTAGCAAAAAAATATATAAAGTGGTAAAATTAAGGTATAGATAATATTTTTTATCTAACAAAGGAGTTTACTTTTATATAGGAGGATACATATGAAAAATAATAAGAGAAACACTAGAACATTTGAGGATATTTTTGAAGAGGAAGTATCATTAAAAGAAAAGCGTACTAAGAGATACGCTATGCGTCACAATCATGAGGAGCATGATAAGAAACGCAGTGAGAAAAAGCAATCATATTCTCGTAAAGGAAAATATGGTTATGATTATTCATTTGATTTCTAGCATTTGAATAATTATGCTTATCATCATAGAAAGGAATGATGGAGAATGAAATATTTAAAAATCAATAAGACCGAAAAAGTGATTATTAATGATAATCAAAGAAAAGAGATTATGAAGCAATTTAAGGGAATCACAAAAATAATTTTAAGTAAAAATATTGAATTATATTGTGACGGATATGAAAAATTAGATAACACAAATTGTTTTGTAATCAGTAATGTTTTCGGCTTAAACTTTTATGTATATGGTACGGCTATTATTTGCCATAAGCGTAAGAGAAGCCTTTCTGAGAAAGAACTTCAACTTATTGAAATTTTGTTGAAGGAAAGTAATAAGCAATAGAGGAGTAGGAGAAATCCTACTTTTTTATTTTATGTTAAAGATATATAATAAAAATAGAATAAGAAGATTCTAGTTAATAGGATGAGGTGTTTAATATGAAGTTCAAACATATTAGATTTAAAAGTAATAAAGTTAGTGAAAAAATAAAAAGTGGGAAGTATGATATATTTATTTGTAAAGAAAAAGGAAGCAAATTAATGAGATTAAGAATTAAAGATAAAATGAATATTGTTAATAGCAAATAAGTAAATAAGTAATGAAGAGGATCTATATAATAGCGTATTATTATCGTACTATATGCCAATTATCAGCAAATGGAAGGGGATGGGCGGTGGCTTCATCCCTCTTTCTTTGATTATGGCTTAGAGGATCGACTTAGCCTTTTACAGCGTGGAAAATATTAGTTTGATATGTTATAATATAACTATAAAATGTTCGCTGATGTGAGAGGTGGTTTTGTGGAAGATGTATATTACGCAACATTAGAAGATGAAAATAAAGAGCAATTATTAAAAAGCAAAAATGTATTAGTTCAAAAGTTAGAAGAACAAGGAATGAAAATTTTAGAAGATAAAACCGATGAATTAGTTAAGTCAGTTGATTTGTTAAAAGAATGTAATCCTGAATCTGATATTAAGTATGTGGCATATATTAAATATGCTTTGGCAAATTGTGATTCTTGTCAATAAAATAAATTTAAATTAAAGGGTGAAAACCCTTTTTCTTTTACTTAGTATTGTTTACCACGAGTGCTAAATATGCTATAATTAATATGTAGATATATTATTTATTTACGGTAAGGAGTCAATGAACGGAGGTAAAAGAAAATGAATGAAACTATTATCATTCAAAGAACAAATGAGATGATTAGAAATAATACTAATTATCTTAAAACTAAAAAGACAGCAGGAATCTTCGCTCTTTTTGTTGATTATTGGGAGGATAAAAAGATATGTCCAATTTATGTAGGACAATCTGAAAGTTGTTATTCCCGTTTTTCTCAGCATAAAAGGTCTATTAAAAAAATATTAGATGGCAAAGAACCTGAAGAGGATGACATTATATATGTTAGAATCGCTGACTTTTTACGAATCCATAATTTATCTATTGATTTTGTTAAAGGTGTTTTACTCGAAGAAGTAAATACTCCTGAATTATTAGAAGAACTAGAAGATTTATGGATTCAAAAATTAAATGTTGAGTCTTTTGGGTTTAATCGCTCAGAAGCAATTCATTATTTAAGAAAAATTGAAGCAAAGGTAAATTATAGAGGTTATGAACCTGATTCTTTTGCTTTGAAAAATTATCTTTTAAAGTCGTATCGTTTTGCTATTTCTCTTTTAATGAAACTTCAAACTACAGATTTCAATAGTAGTACAGGTTTCTTGTTAGACAATATTGGAGAGATTTTAGAAACACAATTGTTTGATTTCGCAGAAGGATATATTGAAAAAGATGACAATCTGCAATTTGATGCAGAAATTTTAAAGAAGTATAAAGAGCATAGTAAGAAAATACTATCGACTTATAATTCTTTTATTTAGACGTTAGGAGGAAAAAATAAAATGGAAAAATCAAAAATAATTTGTATAGTTGGAGAGGCAGCCACAGGAAAGACTACCTTAGAACTTGCTTTATCTATTCAAGGATTTAATCGTGTAATTTCTTATACGACTCGACCTATGAGGTCAAACGAAGTCAATGGATGTGACTATGTCTTTATCGACAATGACGCTTTTAACAAGTTGTGCTCTGAAAATAAATTACCAGAGCACACCGTCTATTCAAGACCTGACGGATCGATTTGGCAATATGGTCTTTGTATAGACGCTTTGTCAAAGACGATGGACAATGTCGTCGTTGTCAATCCACATGGATTAAAACAACTAAAAGAGTCTGACTTGAAAGATAGACTTATCGTCATATTAGTAAAGTCTAGTCGAGCGACAAGAATAACTCGTTATATGAATCGTGAAAATGGTGACCGAGTTGTCATTAAGGCTAATCTGGAAAAGCGATTAGCCGACGACGACAGAGACTTTGCCGACGAATATGAAATATTAGGCGAGGTTCCGTCTACAATCGTTTATAACGAAGGTATAACATTTGACGAGTTTAATCGTGATGTATTAGACACAATAAAAGAACTTAAAACGCAAAAAAATTATTTATCAGAAAATTAGGAGGATTAGAATAATGTCTAGAAAATTAAGTGAGTATAATAAAGTTTGTTGTTTCGATACTGAAACAACTGGAACAAGAACTAAACCAGAGGTTTTGCCTGATGGTACAATAATTAATGTTGATCAAATTATTGAATTAGGTCTTGTCGTCTATGGTAAAGATGAAAATGGAAAATTTACTAAGCAATTAGTAAAGAAAGACTTATTTGTCAAGACAGTTGACGGACGTCGACTAGAAGACATGGTCATAAGTCGAACTGACGTCGACGGCAATCCTATGACGATTGCGTCATTGACAGGCATCACGACAAAGATGCTAGAGACGTCTGGAGTGACTGAAAAAGAAATGGTCGACGAAGTCTTCCATGACATTTTTGACAAAGACACATTAATTCTGGGATATAATTTAGGATTTGACTTAAGAATGATTTTAAATGCAATACACAAGTATTATCCTGCGTTTGTATTTGAAGGAAATTATGATGCTTTAGATGCTATGACAATGTATAAAGATTTTTATGCATATGATAGTAATTTAGGACATGACGGCAATAAATTAGGACAAAGACTAGATGCAGCGGTATCTCATTTAAAGGTAACTGTGCAAAACACACATAGAGCCTGTGATGATGCTGATGCTACTTGGGAAGTATTCAAGGAGTTATATAAGCAAATTGGGAAATTTCAACCTTATGTAAACACCTTCGGATATAATCCTAAATTTGGTTTACAAGAGCCAATATCAGGAATTAGATATTTTCCTCAAGGATTTCGAGGAGTTAAAGAAGTGCTTTGTGCTTCGGCTAAAGAATGGTATAAAAATCACCCCGAAGTGAAAAAGTAAATTAAAAGAAGAGGAGAAATCCTCTTTTTATTTGTAATAAAATTGTTATTTTGTGTTTACAACGAGTGCTAAACGTGTTATAATAGAATTAGAAAGAAAGAAGTGTCTTTCTTTTTATGCTTTTAAGAAAGCCTTTTAAAAGAGAAATTTTAATTAATCACAATTTATATGTGATTTGAAAAAGAAAAAATACAGGTGAAAAGAGGAATGAAGATTTATTTTAAAAATGAAAATGTAAAGGGAATGCAAGCGTATTTAACTACAATTGCAAATTGTTTAATGAAGAAGACGATTGTAAAATTATATGATGAACAAGTTGTAAAGATGTTTTTTGGTTGTTTAGAAGAATTAAGTAAAGAATTTGATCAAGAAAATTTTACATTAAAGGAAAAGTTTATTCAAAATTTCGGAAGAGTTACTAATGACATCATTTGTATGATAATTGGAGATAAGAAATATACAAAGGCTAAAGAAACAATTTTTTCTAATTATTTAGAATTATTATTTGATTGTTTATATTCGCTAAAGAAGAATCAAGGTTTATTACTATATTTTCCTATGTTAGATACAAACGGAAGATTGTGGCAATATGAATTAAATGAAATTTCAGGCGAATATAGTCAAAAGGAAGTGGATACAACACAATTTAAGAGATATATTTGTTATTAATTTAAAAAATAGGTGAGAAAATGTATAGAAGTTATATTCAAAGAAAAAGAATCTTGAATGTAGGCAGTATCACCGCAGAAACAACATTGGTCGAATTAAAAAGAATTGGACCAGATGATAAAGAGAAAAAGGAAAATTTAGATAAAGAATTAAGAGAAGAAGTCAAACGAGAGTGTTTTGCGATTATAAAAAAGCCAACAATAACAAAAGAAGAAAAAGCAAAAATTAGAACGTTTATGCTCGACTATATAAAGAAAAAGCAATATTTCTTTACTGACTATGAAGATGAGCAAAACTTTGTCGAAAGTATAGTAGATGATTTCTTTGGTTTATCAGTAATTGAGAAATTAAAGAATGATCCTACAGTTCAAGAAATTTGGATTATTGGTAATGCAGGAGTATTCTATGAACAAAATGGTGTTCGTAAAAAGTCATCATTAAAATTTAGAGATGATACTGCAATTATGTCAGTAATTAATAAAGTTTTAGCCCCTATTAATCGAAAGGTTGACGAATTAAATCCAATATGTCAAGGACGTTTACCTGACGGAAGTCGTATTTCTGTTACAATACCTCCTATCGCTTTAAAGGGACCAGAGTTAAATATTCGTAAATTTAAGGAACATATGTTTACACTTGATGAATATGTTAAACTTGGCTGTTGTAATCAAGAAATGCGAGAATTCTTAAGATTAGCAGTTGAGGCTAAATTAAATATATTAGTATCTGGTGGTACTGGATCAGGAAAAACAACATTACTTAATGCTTTATCATGTGAAATTCCTGTTAGTAAAACATTAGAGCATATTATTACAATTGAGGATGCAGCAGAATTAAAAATTTATCAGCCAATGGTATCTTCTTGGGAAACTAAGAATAGAAATGCAGAAGGTGTCGGAGAAGTTGATGCAACTCAATTAGTTGCCCATTCATTGCGTAATGCTCCAGATAGAATCATATTAGGAGAAATTCGTGATAAGGTAGGATTTGAAGTATTACAAGCATCTAATACTGGACACGATGGTACTATGTCAACAATTCATGCTAATAATTCAAAATTAGCAGTTAAACGTTTTGGAGACTTAGCAAGTGAATATAAAATTTTAACTTCAGAAGAAGCACAAGAATCATTTGCTGAAACATTTGATTTAATCTTAAGTATTAGAAGAGTAGAATCCAAAACTCCAGGAATGCCTCCTACAAGAAAAATTGCTCAAATTACATGGTGTGCTGGATATGGAATAAATGGTGCTACAAAATTAGGAATCTCTGAAGATGAAGCATCTCCAAACAAAGTTTATTTACAAGATTTATTTAAATATGATTACAATAGTGAGAAATTTGTATGTTTAGGTATTATCCCTCGTGATATTGAAGCAAAGGGAGAAAGACTAAATGTATATTTTCCACCTAGTTTATTTAAGAAAACCGAAATTGAGAAAACAATTTAAATTGAGGTAACGACAAGATGGAAAAGACATTACAAATTATTTTAACCGTTACAATCTCAATTGTTGCCGTCTTGGTCGTATTTTTAATTAGTAATTCCGTAACGGCAATATTAGATGAGAAGAAACGAAAAAAGAAATTAGGAAGTTTAGTAAATGGAGTAACACTAGAAGAACAAATGCAGTTAATTAGTAAAAGGAAGCCAAAGGTGAAAAAGCCTAAGAAATATCCTTTTAAAGGCTTTATTGATGAATATGCATATTTTGATGGAAACTTTAAGAAAATGATAATCACATTGATTAGTGGATATATATTATTTTTCTTATTATATTTCATCATTACAAAAAATGTTGTTATTTCACTATCATTTGCTTTCTACTTTATATTAATTTATTACTTGAAAGTGAGTTCAGGGCTTCAAAAGAAAAGAATTAAATTCTTACGTTCATTTTCTTCAGCCCTTGAAATTTACTCTGCATCTTTGGAAGCAGGAAATTCAACTTCTACTGCTATTGAACAAATAACTCAAAGAAAGAATTTACACCCTAAAGTAATTCGAGAATTTGATTTATTACATAATGATTTAGCAGACGGAACAAGCCTTGAGCAAGCATTAAATGAGTTTTGGAAAAGAAACGATATGTTTAATGAAGTCACAATGTTTGTTATAGTTGTACAATTTTATGAAAAGACTGGTGGTCGTAATACTAAACAAATGTTTGGTGATATGAAAAAATCAATTAATACTACTATTGAAAGTTATTCACAAATTGATTCAAGAACTAGTATTTATTCAATGATGCTTTTAATATTTACAATTATATCAGTCGCCTTTACTTTAGTAGGTGGATTCTTCATAGACGGTTTTTATACTTCATTAACAGGAAGTTTTATAGGATATGTAAAAATGTACGGTTCAATGCTATTATTGATTTTTGCTAACTATTTCCAAAGATCGATGGTTAAGAACGCAGCGGAGGCATAGAGGTGATATAATGGAACAAAATTTATGGTTTATTTTTATTATATGTGCTTTCATTTTAGCACTTCTATTTGCCCTTTTGATTTATGTTATCACTTATGAGCCACCTAAGAAATGGCGTGGATTATTAGATTCTCGACAAGCCACCTATCAGATAAGTGGTGTTGTGGATGAGGATGAAAAAAAGAAGAAAAAGAAGGCTAATACTGAAAAGAAAAGTTTAAAGCAAAGATTTAAGGAAAGTAAGTTCTATAAAAAATGGTCAGAAAAAATGAAATATTTTTACTGGCAATCTGGAGATTACACCTCAACCTTTGATGATTTTTTGGCTAAAGAAATTAAATATACCTTATTTGGTGTGGCATACTTCTGTATGGCTTACTATATGGTTCAAAATGTCCTTATAGCATTATTGCCTGCATTAACATTGACTGGTTTTATGCCTCTTAAGATATATTCAAATATTACTAAAAGAAGAAGTGAGTTTAGAGGAGATTTTCCTTTCTTCTTAAAGACTTTAGGTTTTGTTATGAGTAATGGTGAAAACCCTATAAATGCTCTTCAAGATGTAACCGCTAAAATGCCTCAAGGTGTTTTAAAGGAAGTAATGGAAGAAGTACTTGCTCAAAAGACTGTTAATGGTGGTAACTTTGAAGAAGCCTTTGATGTATTACTTTTAAAAATGAATATTGATGAAGTAAAAGACTTCGTTGATACTCTAAAAACTAGTTCTGCAAAAGGTATTTCTATTGCAGATACTTTTAATAACCAAAGTGAATTAATGGAAAAAATGATTGGTAATGTTAGAAATAAAAAGATTTCTAATGTTGAAAACAAAATCTTATTACCGATTATTATGGCTATTGCTTCAATAGCAGTTTTGATAATTAGTTTTTAATAGAGGTACTTTATGAAAGTTATATTATTACCTTTCATTGTCGGTATTATAACGACTATAATCCTATTATTTATTATTTAATGAGGTGAACATATGACAGACCAAAAACCCGACGAGACAATCGTCGATGACAATAGACAGGAAAGAGCCGTCTCTTTTGGCTCTTTCGTCAAGACTGACAATGAGACAGTCGTTAAAGAATATGAATTAGACTCGACTTATAATAAGACAGACGGTAAGACAAAGGTCGTTCTGACGACAAAACGTCTTTATGTCGATAATAGTTATGACATGCTAGAGTTAAAGAAAGAAAATCTAGATTTAGGAAATGCTTTTATTTATCACGAAATACCAGTTAAACAAATTGGTACATGTCATATTTGTAATGAAAAGAGAACAGTTAAAAGAGGAAATCCACTTTTATTTATCTTATTCATGTTAATTTTTGCAGCAACATTAGTTTATATTATTTTTACAGTTAAGAATAAAGGATTTAAAGATCATTATATAGATGTTGTTGCAGTAGGAATAGTATCTGCAATTGTATTAACATTTGCTTTATATAATATTCCAAGACGTAAGAAGCGTAGATACCTTTATATTTATGTAGAAAGTTCAAAAGAAGAGAATAGTCTTATTTTAGGAAATATTGAAAATAGTGACGGAGTTAAATTGAAGTTTACTCGTGACAATTTCAATAAACTAGTTGATATATTCCATAGTATAAACGAAATTAGAAAATAGGAGGTTTATTTTATGAAAAGATTTTTAGGATATTTATTTGCTTTAATTGTAGGAGTAGGAGTTTTAACAATGATTATTTCTTGCAATAGTAATCCAAATCAAGGAAGTCAAAATACACATGAAGAATGTCCAATTAATAAAGGCTGTGAATAAAAATGGAAAAAAGAGTTGCTAGAAATAGATATTATAAAAATCATTGGTTTCTAAATTTTCTCTTAAAAGTTGGAATTGCTATTGGAATTGGTTGGTGGCTATTTTATATTTCGCCTTCCTTTCGACAAATATAGATTGGGTTACTAAATTATTTAATAAAGGGGCTTAAAAGCCTTTTTTATTTTGACCTTATTTCATACCACATTGACCAAAAAACGCTCAAAATGATATAATATAGTCAAGCAGGAAACAATAAAAATAGTGGACGACTCCGTTTATAGTAAGAAACTATGTAATAAAATTCTTTCAAAAGATTACGATATAGTTTGCTGCCCTCGAAAGAGGACTATTGAATAATTGTTTTGACAAGGCGACTTTGGCAGTCGTATTTATTGTCAATGGCACTTGCCATGTCATTGTCGATGAATTAAAATAAAAAAACAATTATATTAACCGACTTGACTGTCGGTCTGTCTTTGACGACATGTCATTTGCCGATGACAGTCTAAAGGACAAATGACGACGTTTGACTTTGTCAGTCAGATGTCTGAGATGAAAAAAGATTTTGGACATTTAATAACAAAATGTGCCACTGACGAAGACAATGACAGTTAGTAATTGAAGTTGTCTTATTTAAAAAGGATCATGTACGAAAAAGCAAAATAATAAGTTAACAAACGCCAAGCATAAGGCTGTCTTATGTATGAGGTTGCTCTTTGGTGTCTTAACAATAAATTTTGTTCAAGTAAGATTTAATGATCCAACATAATGATAGAAATTGTTCTATCGTGAGAACGGTTTGTAATCGTTCATTTAATGAAGAGTAGATTTGCCAGTCTACTCTTTTTTGCTTAACCTTTCCTTTCTATTCGTTTACAACGAACGCTATTTATGATACAATGTTAGTGTAATAATTTTTTAATATTTAAGAGAAGGAGGAGCCAATTGTTTTTTTATGATAATTGGTATGAAGACAAATGAAAATATTACAAATAACAAATGAATTAAAATCATCAAAGGAGTTTTTAGCATTAATGAATAACAATAAAAAAAATAGTAATGAATTAATGCTAAAAAAAGCGTGGAAATTTTTATTTTCTGGCAAAAAAAAAATTACTCATTACTTCAAAGGTGAGGAATTTGTGTTAGTTTTTAATACTAACATAAACTTCAATTCAAATGTTGCTAAAAACTATTTAGATAAATTAGTAATGGCGAATTATCGCAATTCTGTCCAATAGTTTTATGAGCCTTTAAGGCTCTTTTTTATTTATAAAAAAACAAAAAAATAGCATTTATGTTGACTATAAGCACTATTTATGCTATAATGTAATCGTAAAGAAGAAGTGTTCTTTCCTTTTTGTGTTGGATTTATATCAACATATGTTATATAATTATAATAAAAGAGAAAAGGAGGCTGATTTCTTATGAAAATTGCCATTATTGTTACAGTATGTGTTTTAATTTATATATTATATATTATATCTATTAAAATGATAATTGATAGAGAGGATGATAAAAAGAAACCTTCTAAAGTTAAAGAAGTTCTATTTGAAATCTATGCTATTCCATCTATTCCTGCATTACTTATTGGAATCTTGGTAAAGAAGACTATTCAATTATTTAAGTCAGACGCTAAGATTGAAAAGTAATTATTTAATGTTTTTAGATAAACGAATTGGTTATGTGTAAGCCTGAAAACACTTATAAAGAAGAGATTGTTCTTAGATGAGCAATCTTTTTTTTCTTTATTCAGTTATATGAAATATAATTAAAACTTAGTTGTCACCAAATATCATAGAATGAGGAGGAGAGGTGGAGAATGTTTCATGATTAAAATACTTAAGCAAAAAAAACTTCGTATAATCGTCTATAACGTCTTTTTGCCGTCTAAATGACTATTTGTCCATCTTGACATCAAAACGTCGTCAGTCGTGCCGTAGGCGTCAAAAAAGACCTATTAGACGGTCTTTGACATTGTCAGTCGTCATTATAGGTCTTGAATTATTAATTTATACCGACTTCTTGAAGAGACATGATGTCATAGACTTGACCTGACTCGTCTTCGACTGAATATGACACTAGTCGTAATGTCATGTCGTCTGTCATATCAAATGATAATAATTGATTCCAAGTTAATTCTTGACATCCTGAAAAGTCATTATAGACGTCTAAATTGTCTGTTGAATAGAAAGTAATACTTTCATTTTTATTATTCGTAATAGTCATTTTAATTGACTTTAATTTGTATCCGCTTTCAAGAGAAGAGTTTAAATATAACTTATCTTCTAAAATTGTTCCAAATTTTAATGTATATAACTCTTCAATTTTGTATGTTTGATTTACTTCAATAATATCATTGTCTCTAAAAATAAATTGAATATTAGCAGTATAGTCATTTAAGGAAGCCATTGAGAATGTTCCACCTTTAATTGAATAAGTGTTAGATTCTTCATTATAAGTATAATCGACTTGCTTAGCATCCAATAATATTGATTTTAAAGCACTAGGAAACACCTTTTTACTTGGAATGATGTCTATTTCAATTGGAATGTTAACCTTTGATTTAACAACGTTTACGGTCAAATATTCAGGTTTCTTAATATAATCTAAATCAAATGAATACTCAGTCTCAATATTAATGACTTTTGATTTGTCTTGACTATAATAAGAAATCTTACTTATTTTGACTGTCGTGTCAGTCGTCAAATAGTCAAGATGATTATCGGTAATCTTGACTGTCTTGTCGTCGATGACAGCACTAACGACGTCATAACGATTTTCAAAGTCAATCGACAATGACTTAGACTCTTTTTCAAAGACGTCGACATTTGACTGGTCAAAAGAGACAGACAGAGGATAGTTGACAATATTGACAGTCGACTTAAAGTCAATGACAGAAGTCTTGTCGTTTGAGTCAGTCATAGACTGGAAAGACCAGTCTGACGTTGACAATGGACTAAGTAAAATGTAGTATAAATCATTTTCATAAATGACTTTATAAGAACGGTTATTAGCCTTTATTGATTTAATA
>ERZ1034713.1051-NODE-1051-length-13471-cov-30.742323_pt1 | contig 13471 bp, 18 predicted proteins | sample MGYA00520692_ERZ1034713 | MGnify/ENA primary metagenome ERZ1034713 (study PRJEB33766, sample SAMN09781717) | gut metagenome | biome: gut microbiome | host: Homo sapiens | place: Madagascar | study: EMG produced TPA metagenomics assembly of the PRJNA485056 data... | reverse complement strand
GCCGTATCGAGGCCGTTACCGGCCGTAACCTGCTGATCCGTGCAAACCTGCAGGAAGCCATGCTGCATGAGGTGGCTAACACCCTCAAGGCCAACAACGTGACTGCTCTGCCCGTCCGCGCCGAGGCTGTGATGGCCGAGAACAAGGCCATGAGCCGCGAGCTGGAGGAGATGAAGGCCAAGATCGCTGCCTCCAAGGTGGACAGCCTGTTTGACAATGCCGAGGAAGCAGACGGCGTGAAGATCGCCTCCGCATACTTTACCGGTACCACCGGCGACACCCTGCGCGGCATGTGCGACAGCATCCGCGACAAGGCTGTGAACCCCGTGGTGGCTGTTCTGGTGGGCAAGGCCGAGGATAAGATCACCATGGCCGTTACCGTGAATAAGCTGGCACAGGAAAAGGGCCTCAAGGCCGGTGTGCTGGTCAAGGAGCTGTCCGCTATCGCAGGCGGCAAGGGCGGCGGCAAGCCGGACTTTGCAATGGCCGGTCTGAAGGACGAGACCAAGATCGACGAGGCACTGGCTGCTGTGAGCGCCATCGTCAAGAAGGCTCTGGGCTAAAAAAGATCCATGTCCCGCGCCCGGTGCCGGATGCGCGCCGGGGCGGCGGGCTTTTGTAGAAGCAGGAAGGAGTGTTCCCCCATGGAAGATTGTCTGTTTTGCATGATCGCAGAGGGCAAGATCCCCTCTAAAAAGCTGTACGAAGATGACCAGGTAGTGGCATTCTACGACATCAACCCGCAGGCAAAGGTGCATTTCCTTGTGGTTCCCCGCAAGCACATCTCCTCTGCCGCTGCGCTGACCGAGGAGGATGGTGCTCTGCTGGGCCACATCTTCACCGTTATCGCAAAGCTGGCCAAGGAGCAGGGACTGGAAAACGGTTACCGCATCATCTCCAACGTGGGCGAGGACGCAGGCCAGACCGTGAAGCATCTGCATTTCCATGTTCTGGGCGGCGAAAAACTGCCTGTCTGATTCCAATACGAAAGGGAGAATTTGATTATGGCTGAAACTTATACCCTGCACGTTGCAGGTCTGACCCGTGAGCTGACCATCTGCAAGGTGAACGACCATATGGACATTGCTGCGTTCATTATGCTGGGTGATGCCGAGCTGACCGTGGCCGCTGCTGCGGAGCTGCTGAAGAAGTGCCCGGATTTTGATATCCTGCTCACCGCCGAGGCCAAGGGCATCCCGCTGGCGCACGAGATGAGCCGCCAGAGCGGCAAGCCCTATATCTGCGCCCGCAAGGGTGTCAAGCTGTATATGCCGGATCCCGTGGTGGTGGAAGATCAGTCCATTACCACTGCCGGTAAGCAGAAGCTGGTCATCGACCGCAAGGAGCTGGAAAAGATGAACGGCAAGCGGGTGCTGGTGGTGGACGATGTCATCTCCACCGGCGGCTCTCTGAAGGCGCTGGACGCGCTGGCTGAAAAGACCCAGTGCACCATCGTGGGTCAGGCCGCTGTTCTGGCCGAGGGCGACGCTTCCGAGCGCAAGGATATCATCTTCCTTGAGCCGCTGCCCCTGTTCTTCCACTAAGCTGGGATGCGCCGCCCACTTTGCGCGTTCTGCGCCGGAATGATGGGCCTTAGTTTCCTGTGGACTTTTTTGCCGCAAACGGAGCTTTTTATGCCGTTTGCGGCATTTTTTGTTGCCTTTTTGCTGCTGCTCTGCATCCCGGATGGCAGCCGTAAGCTGGCACTCTGCCTGCTGCTGGGCGCACTGGCGGGGCTTTGCGCGGTGCATACCACGAGCGCCCGGCTGGAGCGTGCCCGGGCAAATTACGCCGGGCGCACCGTGCTGCTGACTGCCGAGGTAGAGCGTGCGGACAGCACCTATTTTTCAGACACAGTGGACGCGACCCTGTGGGTGGAAGGCGTGAACGGCAGCCCGGCGGGTTTCCGCATAGCCTGTGCAGAACTGTCCGCCTGCACGGCAGGGCAGCGGGTGCAGGGCTGGTTCATGCTGCAACAGCCGGATATGGAAGAGCGGACGGCGCAGTATGCGGACGGCATTGCTTTGCAGGCAGAGCCGTTGACGGAAAAGCCGCAGCTTACTGTGTTGGGCGAGAGCGGCAGCTTCCGTGCCCGCACCCACCGCTTGCAGCAAAAGCTGAGCGAGAGCCTGCGCCGGGCGATGCACCGGGACACCGGCGGCGTGCTGGCAGCCATGACGGTGGGCGACCGCAGCGGGCTTTCAACGCAGCTGCGCAGCGCCTACCGGGGCGCGGGGCTTTCCCATGTGCTGGTGGTCAGCGGTATGCACGTTTCCATCCTGTGCGGGGACATTTTTACCGCCCTGCATCCCCGCGGCGGGGAGCAGAGTTACCGCCGCCGCAGACGGCGTGCAGTGGGCAAAAGCCTGCTGGCGCTGGTGCTGATGGGCGTGACCGGCTTTACACCTTCGGTGCGCCGCGCTGCCGTGGCGGTGTGGGTCAGCGCCTTGGGCGTGTGGGTGTGGGGACCGCCGGACGCCCTCACCTCGCTGGCAGCGGCAGGCATCCTGATGACCGCTGTCAACAGCTATGCGGTGTGGGATATCGGCTTTGAGCTTTCCTTTGCGGCAGTGGTGGGCACGGTGGCGGGCAACGCCTGCATCCGCCGGATGCGGGACGCCCACGACAGGCGCTTCTGGGTCAAAGCAGGGGAGAACCTGCAAAAGTCGGTCAGGCGTCCGTGGTACAGCAAATTGCCAAAGGGGTTGCAAGGTCTTGCGGAAAGTGCCTGCATTGCCGCCTGCGCCTCGGCGGCTACCTTCCCGGTACTGGTGCTGCGGGGCTTGAGCGTCAGCGCGTGGGCGGTGGTCTCCAGCATTGCGGTGCTGTGGATGGTGCAGCCGCTGCTTTTGCTGGGGCTGGCAGTGGCCTTTGCAGGGCTGGTGCCGTGGCTGACGCCCGTGCACGGGGCGCTTTCCCGGGCGGCAGATCTGCTGACCGGACTGCTGAACAGTTGGGCAATCTGGCTCAGCACAAAGCCCGGGGCGTCCATCTACTTTGACACCGCCTATGCGGCGCTGGTCTGTCTGCTGCTGTGCGGGCTTGGGGTGCTGGCTTTCCGCTGGCGGGTGCGTTTGCGGGTGGCGGTGCCGGGCATTCTGCTGGCAGCAGCGGTGGGCATCGGGCTGGGCAACGCCCTCAGCCGGGACGTGGTGCACATCGACCTTGTGGGCAGCGCACAGGCACCTGCGGTGGTGATTGCCCAGAGCGACCGGGCAGTGGTGCTGTTCCGGGGCGGCAGCGCCGCCCAGCGTGCGGTGGAAAACCAGCTGGCGCGGCGGGGCGTGCGCACCGTGGAACTGGTGGCAGACCTGCGCATGAACGCAAAAACCGCCTGCACCCTGTCCGCGCAGCAGAGCATCCGGGCAGAGCGCCTGCCGGTCAATGCCAGCCGCAAACTGCGCTGTACCCCGGCGGCGGTAGAGCTGCTGCGCACCCGGGAAGGGTGTCTTGTGCGGCTGACGATCGGCAACCGGCAGTTTGTAACATTAAGCGGAAAGGCAGAGCTGGCGCAGCCGCTGCAAACGGAGTGGCTGATCGCCACGGCCAAAAAGCCGGAGGCGGTGCAGTACCAAAAACTGCTGGCGCTGCGCAGTTATAGCTGGATGGCACCGGAAACGCAGTACACAGCCTCCCTCAGCCTGCGCCGCACCGGCGGCGAAAAGCTAGGGTAGCGCTTTGCAATCCGGGCCGAATGTGGTACAATACAAGGAGCATTTTATAACAGGAAAGGGGCATTTGCATGGCCACGGAAGCAAAACTCCGGCAGCTGGCCGACAAGGGCTGCCCGGTCTACTATTTTTATTCCAGCGAGCGGTATCTGGTACGGCAGGCAGTGGCGGCGGCGGTGCGGGTGCTGTCGGCAGACAGCGACGAGGACGCCACCATCCTGGACGGCGCTGCCCCGGAGCTGGAGCAGCTCATCATGGCGGCGGGCACCATCTCGTTTTTCGGTACCCGGCGTGTGGTGGTGCTGCCGGAAATAGACCCCGCCGCCTACGGCAGCAAGGACTTGGACGAGCTGTGCAGCACCCTTTCCAGTTTGGAAAACGCCGTGGCGGTGCTGGGCAGCGTGTTCCCGCTGGAACGCGGAAAACTCAAGCTGGGCAAGCAGGCGCAAAAGCTGCAAGCCCAGTGCAAGGCCATTGGCTACACGGAAGAACTGGCAAAGCCCCGCCCCTTTGAACTGAAAAATCTGATGATGGAGCGTGCAAAGGCGCAGGGTGCAGCCCTGCCGGACGGCGCTGCCACCGCATTGCTGGAGCGCTGCGGCGAAGACCCCTTTCTGCTGGAAAACGAGGTGGATAAGCTTTGTGCCCTGTCCGGCTACCAGACCGTGAGTGCCTCCATGGTGGCAGAGATGGGCACGGTGAGCCTTGAAGCGGACGTGTTCGAGATGATCCGCATGATCACCGCCAAAAACGCCACCGGAGCCTGCAAAAAGCTGCAGACCCTGCTGCGGCTGCAGCAGGAGCCCATCGCCATTACGGCGGCGATGATCGGCAGCTATGTAGATCTGTACCGGGTAAAGCTGGGAGCGGCAAAACGGAAAAATTACAGTGCAGTGCACAAGGATTTTGGCTATAAGGGCAGCGACTACCGGCTGAAGCGCTCGGCAGAGACTGCCGCCCACTACACCCTGCCCCAGCTGGAAGCCTGCCTGCAGGTGCTGCTGGAGCTGGATCAGAGCCTGAAAAGCCAGCCTGTGGCGGCGCAGACACTGCTGGAAACAGCACTGTGCCGTCTGGCGCTGGCGGGGAGCGGAAGATGATGCAAAGCGAGATGATCCATACCGACCGGGTGCTGATCGTGGAGGGCAAGTACGATGCCATCCGTCTGGCGCACCTGACCGATGCCATGATCCTGCTGACGGATGGTTTTGGCATCTATAAAGACAAACAGCGCCAGCAGCTGTTCCGGGCGCTGGCGCAGAAAAATGGTCTGATCTTACTTACAGATTCGGACGCGGCAGGCTTCCGCATCCGCAACTACATCACCAACATGGTGGGTGCGCAGAACGTGGTGCAGGCTTATGTGCCCGCCATCCACGGCAAGGAAAAGCGCAAGGCGCAGCCCGGCAAGGAGGGCTTGCTGGGGGTAGAGGGCGTGGACGACGCCCTTGTGCGGCAGGCACTGCTGGATGCCTTGGGTGAGGAAGCCGGAGCCGCGCCGGTGCGCCCGGCAGGGCGGCAGATCACCTACACCGATCTGTACGAGTGGGGGCTTTCCGGCAAGCCCGGAAGTGCCGAGCGCAAGGCTAGACTCTTGAATGCGCTGGGGCTGCCGCCGCGCCTTTCCAAAAAGGAACTGGTAGAGGCTTTCAACCGGCTGTACACTTTTGAACAACTGGACGAGTTGCAGTTGAAAATTTTGCAGGAGTGAAAACCTAGCCGTTTTTGCCCCACTCCTGCCGCAGCAGTTCCAGCGCGTGGGTCTCTAACCGGGAAACATAGCTGCGGCTGATGCCCAGCAGCCCGGCGGTCTCCAGCTGGGTCAGGGGCGGCTGTCCAGCCAGTCCGTACCGCAGTAGTAAGATCTGCCGCTCCCGGGCGGGCAGAGTATCCAGCAGCTGCCGCAGCCGCCGGACATCCTCCTGCCGCTCACAGCTGTCCTCCATGCAAAAGCCGTCCTGTATCACGTCTGCTAAGGTCAGCGCTGAGTCCCCGTCTGCCTCCAAGGCTTCCTGCAGGGAGACGGTTTGCCCGCTCTTGCGCTCCCGCCGGAACTGCATACGGATCTCGTTTTCAATGCAGCGGCTTGCATAAGTGGAAAACCGCGCCTTGCGTGTGGCATCAAAGGTATCTACCGCTTTCATCAGCCCGATGGTGCCGATGGAAACAAGATCCTCCTGATCGCCCGGCAGGGCGTAATATTTTTTTACGATATGCGCCACCAGCCGCAGATTGTGGCGGATCAGCTTTTCCCGGGCGGCGGCATCCCCGGCGCGCAGGGCGCTGAAAGCGGCGGCTTCCTCCCGGGCTGTGAGCGGACGCGGAAAGCAGCCGCTTTCCAGATGGAGCGCCAGAAACAGAAATTTTGTGGCGAAAAATTGCAGTAAGGTCAGCAGCACACGATATCCCTCCCGGTACATAGTTGTTAGATTGTATGAGCCGGGGCGCGGATAGTTGCCGGAGAAGCCTTTTGTACGCAGAAGCTTCTCCGCAGGGGAAAAGCGTGGTATACTGAAAGAGATAACTCGGAAGTTGTGGAGGAAAGCCCGATGAAAGAAAAAACTTATCATACTCGCTGTGGAACGATTCACTATTGGGCAAGTGTGTCCAACCCGGATGCACGTACTCTTGTTTTTCTGCCGGGATTGACTGCGGATCATAGATTGTTTGATAAGCAGATTCAGTATTTCGAGAACCGGTATAATGTTATCGTCTGGGATGCACCGGCACACGCTTTTTCATGGCCGTTTCGGTTTGATTTTGATTTGTTTGACAAGGCAAAATGGCTGGATGATATCTTAAACCAAGAAGGAATTACGAAGCCTGTTATTGTCGGGCAGTCTATGGGTGGATATGTGGGACAGGCTTATGCGCAGCTTTACCCAGACAAAATGACAGGCTTTGTCTCCATTGACTCTGCACCGCTGCAACGAAGCTATGTGACAGCAGTTGAGATCTGGCTTTTGAAACGGATGGAGCCGGTATATGCTCATTATCCGTGGAAATGGCTCCTGAAATCAGGGTCGGAAGGCGTTGCCACGACTGACTATGGCAGAAGCCTCATGCGTGAAATGATGCTGACTTATGACGGAAACCAGAAACGCTATGCACAAATTGCCGGACATGGCTATCGTATTTTGGCAGCGGCCATTGAAAAGGATCTGCCGTATGAGATCAAGTGTCCTGCATTATTGATGTGTGGTACACAAGATCACGCTGGTTCATGTATACGGTACAACAAAGCATGGCATCGCAATACGAAAAATCCTTTGACGTGGATTGAAGGAGCGGGACATAATTCCAATACCGACAAGCCCGAACAGGTGAATCGTTTGATAGAAGAATTTGTTGCAAATATTTTATAACAGACGACTTCCGGTTTGTCAGGCAAACCAATCATTCTGCACCCTCCAGCGGACAACCCCAAAACGGTTGTTCGCTGTTTTTATACGCTGAAATCTGAAAAAAGACAAAATGCCAAGCAAAACTGAAAAATACCTCATCCTTGCCCATTACTTTTGGTAGCGCAATATGCTTTTAAATATGTGCATTTTTCAATGGATGCAAAGAGACAAATGATTTCCCTCTCTAGTTGACTGTCTACTGATGCCCGGACCCTGTACGGCATCCTGCTGGACCGCATGGGGCTGTCGGTGAAAAACGGATGGCTGGATGAGCAGGGAAGGGTGTATATCATTTTCCCTGTGCAGGAAGTGATGGATGCACTGGGCTGCGCAGACAACAAGGCAACCAAACTGTTCCGGGAATTGGAAAAGTTTGGTCTGATTGAGCGCAAACGGCGCGGGCTGGGAAAACCCGATCTGATTTACGTCAAAAACTTTGCAGACCCACGATGCCGCAATCGTGGAAAGAACGGTTCCGGTGCCGCGGATTCAGCGCAGCCGGAGACGGCAAAATCACGAGGAAATAAGACTGAGTGGAATAAAACCGAGGGGAGTGAACCTGATCCTTTCTCTTCCGATGCGGAGGACGAATCGGATGAGCGCACACGGCTGGAAGCGTATTTTATGCAGTCGTTGGAGGTGGACTTGCTGCTCCGGGTCTGCCCGGATGAGGAGGACACCATCGATCAAATCGTGAATCTTCTGGTGGATACCTGCTCTTCGAAACGCAGAATGCTGCGGGTGGCAGGGGACGACAAGCCCACGGAGGTCGCGCGCAGCCGATTTATGAAGCTGAATGCAGACCATATCCGCTTTGTGCTGAAGTGCCTTGCTGAAAATACTGCACCGGTACGGAATATGAAGCAGTATTTGCTGGCTGCACTCTACAATGCACCCACGACCATGCAGCTTTATTACCAGAACCAAACCAATCATGGTTTATCGAACAGGGGGTGATGAAAATGTCGAAAAAAGCAACCACGATTGCCATCGTCAATCAGAAAGGCGGAACCGGCAAAACCACGACCTGCGAAAATCTGGGCGTGGGGCTTGCACGGAAAGGCAAAAAGGTGCTGCTGGTGGATGCCGACCCGCAGGGGTCGCTTACCATAGTCGCTTCGCTCCTATGGCCAGTTGTGCGCACGTTGTGCGGATTTATAGTTGCCTCCTGCGGAGATGACGCCATCAACGCACTGGCCGCAGCGGATACCACTCTGATTCCGGTGCAGGCGCAGTACCTTTCAGCAAAGGGACTGGAGCAGCTGCTGCAGACCATCCAGAAAGTGCGTCGGCAAATCAACCCGAAGCTGAAAATCGAGGGTATCCTGATGACCATGACGGATAGTCGTACCAATTACGGCAGGGAAATCGATGCACTGATTCGGCAGGTATACGGCAGCAAAATCCGGGTGTTTGAGCAGCCTGTTCCGCACTCTGTCCGTGCGGCGGAAATCAGCGCGGGGGGCAGGAGCATCTTTGCCCATGCTGATTCTCTCCCGCCTGTCTGATTGGACAGACGGTTTTATTTTTATCAGGCCAGAGAGGTACACCGGTAAGCCAGCTCCCGCCGCAGTTTGCGGTTCCAATACGCGGCTTCAGATGTGTACGGATGGTCTGCAAGGTTTTAATTATAAAGGAGAAACGACTATGGAATTCTTTAACTCTGCTGTGGAAGTTCTGCAGACTCTGGTGGTGGCTCTGGGTGCCGGTCTCGGTGTTTGGGGCGCAGTAAATCTGGTGGAAGGTTATGGCTCGGATAACCCCGGCAGCAATGCTCATGTGCGGTAAAGTAACACACAAGAATTTGATAGACAGCAGCCCCTCTATTCCGAATATTGAGCTACTTTTCACTTTATTACTTTGAGGTAAGTATCTTACGCCAAAGTGCGTACTTTACAAAGGCTTTCTATGGAACTATGATAAGTTTGTGACTTTCAACAAGGAGGACGTTTCTATGGATTTCAAATGGCTAAATGAGGGACAGGTAAAAACGAATGGGGACAAGATAGAAATATTTGCTCCCGCACAAAGCGATTTTTTCTTTAACAACGGCGCAATCGGAGAAGAAGGAATCACGCCGGAATCTTTGTGCAACGCTCCGTTTTATTACACAGAGATTACGGGCGATTTTGTAATGAGAGTAAAGGTATCACATGACTTTAAAGATACCTATGATTCTGCTTCCATTATGGTAATGCAGGACATGAAAAACTGGGCGAAAGCGTGCTTTGAAATGACGGATTTTGGAACACACGCCGCAGTCAGCGTTATCGCACGAAACGGAGAATCAGACGACGCAAACGGGTGCAATATTGACGGTAACACAGCATGGCTACAGGTGTGCAGATGTGGAAACTCTTTTGCGTTTCATTACTCCGTTGACGGAAAGAACTTTTACATGATGAGGTTTTTCAATCTTCCTGCGGGCAACACTGTAAAAGTGGGGCTGCTTGCACAAGCTCCTGTTGGAAACGGAGGAAGCAGAGTTTATTCAAACCTCACATTCGAGCAGAAAACAGTAAAAAATATCCGTATGGGCGAATAAGAAATTATGTGCCGCTATCACAAGCGAAATGCAATGAAGAAGCAGGCTGAAACCGTTTCAGATTTCAGTCTGCTTTTTTACAATCTGTTTTCTTCTCCCCAATCGCACATTGTTTCCAATATAGGAATGAGAGATTTTCCACGCTCTGTAAGACTGTATTCGACTTTGGGGGGAATTTGCGGATATTCTTCTCTATGGACTAATTTATCTGCTTCTAATTCTTTCAAGGTAGAGCTTAATGTTTTGTAGGAAATTTCATCAATGTACTTTTTCATTTCATTGAAACGGACGACTCCAAATTCAGCCAGAACATAGAGTATCGTCATTTTGTATTTTCCGTTAATCAGAGATAAAGTGTAGCTAAATCCCGTACTTCTAAAGCACTCATTTGAAATATTACGTTCACTCATTTTACACTTTCCTTTTCGTAAGTATATTACACGAATTTTAGTATCGCACTTAATTGTGCGTACTTGATTTTCATTTCATTCTTGCTATTATGATAATGTCGAAAGAGGGAAAAGTCAATCCCGCTATCATAAGGAGGATAAATTTTATGAGCAAAAAAATTGTTGTAATCACAGGCAGCTCCCGCAAAAAAGGAAACAGCTTCGCAATGACAGAGGCTTTTATCAAAGCTGCGGAAGAAAAAGGACATACGGTAAAGCGGTTTGACGCTGCCATGATGAATGTGAGTGGTTGCCATGCCTGCGAAACATGCTTTAAGACAGGAAAAGCCTGTTCATTTGATGATGATTTCAATGTGATAGCCCCGGCTATTCAGGAAGCCGACGCTATTGTTTTTTCCATGCCGGTTTACTGGTACACGATTCCGTCACAGATAAAGGCGGTCATTGATAAGCTGTTTTCATTCTATCATGCAGAGGTAGACCTTTCTGGAAAAGAATACGCTATCATTACTTGCTGCGAGGAAGATGATAAATCTGTCATGGACGGTATTCGGATTCCTATTGAACGGTCTGCTGCATTGTTGAAATGGAAAATGGTCGGTGCGGTAATGGTTCCGGCAGTTGTAAATGTAGGCGACATTGACAAGACAGACGGGTGCGAACAGGCAGCGGCTTTAGCTGATAAATTCTAATTGCAAACTATCTATCAGATATTTCTACTCTGTTTAGAAATAGCAAAGCCAGCCGGAGCAGTCAACGGTCAAGATGAACGGGCATGCGCCCGCCGTTGACAGCCCCGCCTGTCCTTGCTGGTGGGTAATCAAGGGGCGACAGCAAGGAGTGCTGCCGCCCCTCACTATCATCAGAGAAAGGGGGATTTTCCTTGACCGAGAAAGAATACAAAGAGCATATCCAATACACCCACAACGCCTATTGCCGGATAGTCATTCGCCATGCTTCCATAGACGCTGCCCGTATGCTGTATGCCAAATGGAAACGGGAAATCTCCCTTGAATATCTGTCCGAGGAAAAGTTTATGGAATCTGGAATATGATTTTTACCTCACTGTGCAGGAAAACAACGGACTATGGGAGTATGCCCTCTATCAGGGGGATTGTTCTCTGTTGGAACGCGGAAAATTGGATGCACCCGAACTGATGATCAAGGAAGTACGGGACGAAATTATGTGCACCCACAACCTTGGGAAAAATGCCTGCATCTCTCTCAGCCCGGAGGAATTTGCGCAAAAACTTGCGGATCGAGAAGAAATACAGTCGTATCGGATGAAGCAGTTCCAGCAAAGCGGGCAGGATTGCTATCTGCTTATGCAGCTGAAGCGGGATGCAGACCCTGCGCTCCGCTTTGCATCCATGCGTTATCTGGAAAAGCAGAACATTGCTCCGGCTATTGAAAATTACGAGATTCTCTACCGTGGCAATCTTCTGACCGGAAAGCGCAGCGTTCCTCAACCGGAACTGTTGGAGCAGCTGTATCAGAAATTCAACTGTGTTCAGCCCATGGATTATCACGGCCACAGCCTGTCTGTCAGCGATGTTATCCTGCTGAATCAGGCCGGAAAAATATCGGCACATTACGTTGACAGCATCGGCTTCCGGGAGTTATCTGGTTTTCAGGATAAGCAGGAGCGTTCTTCGGTGCTGAGCCAACTCAAGGCGAAATGCGATATGCCGGAATGCAATCCCACAAAGTGCCGGAAGGAGAGGAACGACCATGCAATTTAACCATGATGAGCTGATGCTGATGATGCTCTACAATACCGGCACCCGGCAGGGGCTGGCGCGGGAGCTGCGGCTGATGCAGTGCTACCTGATGCCGGATGAAACTGCTTTGCGGGAACTGTCGGAGCAGGTCATTGAAAAGCTGAAACGGCTGACGGATGCCGAGTTTGCAGGACTGGAATTTCCAATGAACTGATTTTTGCCGCCTGCGGGCGGCGTACATAAGAGCTTTCGCATCCTGCAAAGGTGTGCTATACTGAAGCTGACAGCTTTCAGGTCGCAGATAAAAGATAAGAGGTGCTTTTTATGGCAGGTTTGAAGGGAAAGGCCGGTATCGTCACCGGCGGCAGCAGCGGGATCGGTTTCCAGATCGCAAATGTGCTGGCTCAGGCCGGCGCGACAGTTTATGTCATCAGCCGCACCGGCAGGCCCAAAGAGGGTGTAGGCGAAAGTGCACCGGGCGTTGTCCATCTGCGGGGTGACATCGGCAATGCAGAAGCTATGAAAACACTGGTGGCAGAGCTGGCCGCAAAGCATAACGGCTGTCTGGATTTTCTGGTAAACAACGCAGGCGTCAGCTATAAATGCCGGGCCGAGGACTTTCCCATGGAGCAGTTTGACAACATCGTGAATGTGAACGTCAAATACCTGTTCCAGATGAGTGTGATTTGCTACCCCTATCTGAAGAAAAGTGCGGACAAGGGCCGCATCATCAACATCACCAGCATGAGCGCCCATCTGGGCTTCAGCGAGGTGGTGCCGTACTGTGCCAGCAAGGGCGCTGTGCTGGCAATGACCCGCGCTCTGGCCGTGGAGTGGGCGCAGGACAACATCACCGTCAATAGCATCGCGCCGGGGTGGTTCCGCAGCAAAATGAACGAGCAGGTGGTGGACGCAGCCCGGGAGCAGAAAATTCTGAACCGGATGCCGCTGCACGCCTACGGTGACACCCGCGATTTGGGCAGGATGGCCGAGTTTCTGGTGGGCGATGGCGCGGCTTACATCACCGGACAGGATTTTGCCGTGGACGGCGGCGCACTGGCGTTCGGTTATTGAGAGGAGCTTCTCTGCAATTTTTCGGCAGCTTCGCTCGTATTCCAGATAAAGGAACCGAATTTCGTTGGCATAACGGAGGAACCATTATGGCAATCTTTGAAAAGACCATCCGAAACAAGAATTTTGACAAACTGCTTCGGAAACTGGAACAGGAAATTCCGGACAGCAGCTGGTCGGCCAATCTGGAAGCGGGCAGCGACTTCAAAGAGGGCGATGCCCGGTGCAGCGTTCGTGTGTTTGAACGGTACAGCATGATGGGCGGCAACCGCCTGAGCCTGACGCTGACGATGTTCCAGAATGGGGACAGCCCCATCCGGCTGTCTGTGATTACGGCAGGCGGCAGTCAGGCAGTGTTTTTCAAGGTGAATACCATCGGAGAAGAATCTTTTCTGGAGGACGTAAAGAACCTGCTGGAAGAAATTTTGGAGGAGTAAGTAAATCATTCCATACCTCTGCGGGCAGCGATGAAACGGCTGCCCGCTCTTTTTGTACCCTGAAACCGAAAGGAGGCTTCAAATGCTAAACAAAACCGAAGAATATCTTGCTCTTGCCCGTAAAACGGCAGACAGCTTTTCGCGACAGTGGGAGCATTGGGCAGAATTTCTGATCACAGCGGCACGGCTGTACAAATACAGTTACCCGGATC
>ERZ1034713.1045-NODE-1045-length-13549-cov-28.656810_pt1 | contig 13549 bp, 10 predicted proteins | sample MGYA00520692_ERZ1034713 | MGnify/ENA primary metagenome ERZ1034713 (study PRJEB33766, sample SAMN09781717) | gut metagenome | biome: gut microbiome | host: Homo sapiens | place: Madagascar | study: EMG produced TPA metagenomics assembly of the PRJNA485056 data... | reverse complement strand
CAGTATAGCAGATTTAGCAAATTTTGAACACACTTTTTGTAAAAAAGAGCAGAATACAGGGGGAAAAGACATTCTATATAAAAATCAAGTGCATTCTGCCGGGGCTTGTGCTATACTTATACATAATTTCCCGCGGATTTCCGTGTAGAGGGTTGATAAGGAGTATATGACAATGGAACAGCTTTTGAAGATTCTGGAAAATAACGCCCGGCTGCCCGTGGAGGACATTGCCACCATGCTGAACAAATCTCCCGCCGAGGTGGCGGCGATGATGGATCTTGCCCGGGCGCAGGGCATCATCAAGGGCTACAAGACCCTTGTGGACTGGGAAAAGGCCAAGGTGAACCGCGTGGAGGCGGTCATCGAGCTGAACGTCAGCCCCAAAAAGAGCCGCGGCTTTGACGAGATCGCCGCCACCATTGCCGCTTTTGACGAGGTGGAGAGCGTGCTGCTGATGAGCGGCGGATATGATCTGCAGCTGGTGATCAAGGGGCAGACGTTCCAGGAGATCGCCCTGTTTGTGGCAAAACGGCTGAGTCCGCTGGACGATGTGCTGTCCACCGCCACCCATTTTGTGCTGCGCACCTATAAAAAAGAGGGGCGGCTGTATCAGGATGAAGAAATTGATGAAAGAGAGTGCACGGTGCTGTGATGGATTATGATAAACTGATCGCGCCTGCCGCCAAGGCCATGCGCCCCTCCGGCATCCGCAAATTTTTCGATCTGGCCGCCGAAATGCCCGAGTGCATCAGCCTTGGCGTGGGCGAGCCGGACTTCAAGACCCCGTGGGCAGTGCGCGAGGCCGGCATCGACAGCCTTGAGCACGGACGTACCCGCTATACCTCCAACGCCGGTTTAAAGGAACTGCGCGCCGAGATCAGCCGGTATCTGGAGCGGCGCATGGGCCTGCGCTACGACCCCATGCGGCAGATCCTTGTGACCGTGGGCGGCAGCGAGGCCATTGATATGTGCATCCGCACGCTGGTAAAGCCCGGGGACGAGGTGATCATCCCGGAGCCCTGCTTTGTGTGCTACGAGCCTATCACCACCCTGTCCGGCGGCGTGCCGGTGCACGTTGCCTGCCGTCAGGAGGACGAGTTCCGTCTGCGTGCCGATGCGCTGAAGGCCGCCATCACCCCCAGGACCAAACTGGTCATCATGCCCTTCCCCAATAACCCCACCGGTGCGGTGATGGAGCGGGAGGATCTGGAAGCCGTGGCCGAGGTGCTGCGCGGCACCGACATCATGGTGCTGTCGGACGAGATCTACGCCGAACTGAACTACGGTCTGCGGCCGCATGTTTCCATTGCCACCCTGCCCGATATGGCAGAGCGCACCATCGTGGTGAACGGCTTTTCCAAGAGCTACGCCATGACCGGCTGGCGGCTGGGCTATGCCTGCGGCCCGGAGGCGGTCATTAAGATCATGACCAAGATCCACCAGAGCGCCATTATGAGCGCCCCCACCACCAGCCAGTACGCCGCCATCACCGCCCTGAAGGAGTGCGATGGCGAGATCGACCGGATGCGGGACGAGTACAATATGCGCCGCCGCCTGGTGGTGCGCAGCTTCAACGACATGGGCCTGACCTGCTTTGAGCCCCGGGGCGCGTTCTACGCCTTCCCCTGCATCAAGAGCACCGGCATGAGCAGTCAGGAGTTCTGCACAAAGCTGCTGGAACAAAAGCACGTTGCCATCATCCCCGGCGATGCCTTTGGCGCTTCCGGCGACGGCTACTGCCGCGTTTCCTACGCTTACAGCGTGGAGCACCTGACCGAGGCGCTGAAGCGCATCCGGGAATTTCTGGTGGAAAACAACATCTACCACGGCAACTGAGGAGGAATACAGATGGAACGGCGAGAGCGGAAAAACGCAGTGACCGTGCTGGCCCCGGCCAAGCTCAATTTGGCACTGGACGTAGTAGGGCTGCTGCCAAACGGCTACCATGCGCTGGACATGACCATGCAGACCATCACTCTATACGAGCGTGTGGTGCTGCGCCGCAGCGCCGGGCTCAGCCTGCAGCTGCCGGGCAGCCCTGTGCAGCCCAACGATAAAAACACCGCCATCAAGGCAGCGCTGGCGTTTTTCCACTACACCGGGCTGCTGGCGGGGGTGGATATCATCATCTACAAAAATACTCCGGTGCGGGCTGGTATGGCAGGCGGCAGCGCGGATGCCGCCGCCGTGCTGGTGGGCTTGAACGTCCTGTACGGTGCAAAGCTTTCCATGAGCGAGCTGTGCGCGCTGGGTGCAGGCATCGGCGCGGACGTGCCCTTTGCCCTGATGGGCGGCACCTGCCGGGTGCAGGGCGTGGGCGACCTGCTCAAAGCGCTGCCCCCTGTGCCGGACTGCTGGTTCACGGTGGTGATGCCGGACTACGGCGTGTCCACCCCGGAGGCCTTTGCCGCCTACGATACCGTGGGCAGCAGCATCCACCCGGACTGCGAGGCGCAGGAAGCAGCCATCCGCGCCGGAGACTTGGACGCCGTATGCGCTGCCGCCGGCAATGCGCTGGAAGAGTGCAGCGGTGCAAAAGATAATGAAGCGATCAAGGCTCTGCTCCGGGCGCACGGCGCTGTCACCGCGCTGATGACCGGCAGCGGTGCGGCAGTGTTCGGCGTGTTCCGGGACGAAGATACCGCCAGAGCCGCCGCAGCGGCAGCAAAGCGGCAGTGGCCGCAGGTCTACGTTGCGCAGCCCGACCGCGGCGGTGCACGGGTGATTCGCTAAAAAGTATAAACCTCCTTCCCGCAGGGCATACTGGCCCCAAAGGAAGGAGGTCTTTTTTGTGCAGACCTTTTACAAAATCTGCCTGCTGCTGCTCATTGTGGGCGGCGTGAACTGGGGGCTTGTGGGCTTGTTCCAATTCGACCTTGTGGGCTGGCTGCTGGGCGGCAGCACCTCGGTGTGGTCCCGCATCGTGTTTGCGCTGGTGGGCTTGGCCGCCCTTGGCTGCATTCCAGAACTGTTCACCGAGGAACCGGAGGAAGAATAACAAAACGGCTGCTGCACGAAAGCGTGCGGCAGCCGTTTTCAGGTTATAGCTTTTCCAGCGAAAATATAAAATATTTTTCCGCGTGGCTTACTGGTCGTTGTCCACATCGTCCCAGCCGATAAGGTCGGGCAGGGTCAGCGTTTCATCCGAGCAGTGGTGGCTTGCGCGGCGCTGGTCGGCGGCTTTGGTATGGATCACCTCGCGGGCAAGCTCCCGGATGGCAATGCAGTCCTCCGGCAGGTCGGTCTGGCTGCGGCCGGAGTGGGTGAATAAGATCTGCCCCTCACGGCCTACGATCAGGGTCATGGGCAGGATCTGCGGGGCATTGCGGTCGTAGTGATAGCCTGCATCCCGGGCGCTTTTGTAGATGCGCTGGGCAGAAAAACTCCAGCTCAAAAGCCCGCGTGCCTGTTCCACCCCCAGATAGCTGTACAGCACACCCGGCGCATCGCAGATGATGGGAAAGGGAAACTCCTTGCCCTGCGTAGCTTCAGCCACCGCGCGGGGGGCTGTGCGCACCACGCAGGCCAGCCGCACACCCCGCAGCCGCGGCAGGGTCTTTAAGTAGCGGGTCAGATATTCCCGGGTGACCGGGTGGTCGAACCCGGGCAAAAAGATCATGCACAGGGGCTCGGTGCCCGCACACAGGGCGTAAAAATCGTTGCCCGGGGTGGTGGGGGTGTCAAAGGTGAACCGGGGAATGGAAGTACCAACCAGATGCTCAGAGCTCATGCCGCAATTGCACATCCTTTCAAATGGTGATAAAAAAATCCACAGCCGTGCCCTGTGTTTGCAGGGGCACAAGCGGTGGATTGGATTACTATAAAGATCCCGCCCGGTCGTCTGCGGTCAATCAAACCTACCCTTACGGACAGGTGGGTGCCCTGTCTCCGGAATCACGCTTCCTCATCGAACCTCCATGGTCGACCCATGGCGGGGAGGTCTGCAATCCACCGGAGAACTCCGGGCTCCCGTTGAATGATTAGTAGGATCATACAAACCGCAACAAATCGAGCCGGGCAGGAAGTCTTGCACGGGTCAATCCGTCAAAGGACTTACTCGATATCGTAGTCCTCGCTCAGACGCTGCTCGAACAGCTTGCTGACTTCCATCAGCACCTCGTCATCCTCTACAACGTCCAGATATTCGCCTTCATCGTCCTCCCCGACACTCAGGATCACCAGCTGGGCGTCCTCGTTCAGGTCCTCTTCGTTCTCGGCGTATTCCACAACAGCCAGATAATGCACGCCCTTGTGGTCCAGCGCATCGATCACCTCAAAGGTGACCTCGTTGCCGTCCTCGTCCTCAAGGGTCATCAGGTCAGGCTGATATTCCTCTTCTGCATTGGGGTTCTTGATCTCGTCAGACATAATACGCTCCTGTATTGCTCCATCACAAAAAAGCAGTTGATGCAGCGGGCTGCGCCCCGCTTGGTCTGCTTATAGTGTAGCGTGTTTTGCCCGGTTCGTCAAGATGCTTTTTCGCACAGAAATCACCGGATAAATTTTCACGCAATTTCCTCTCGCACTGCCGCGCAGAATATGGTATACTACTGGTTAAAGCTTTTGCGCTGCACCATGCAGCGTACAGTACAGTATATGGAACAGGGAGCGGGAATATGTTGAAAAAATTCGGGGCAGTCTGTCTTGCGGCGGTGCTGCTGCTTACCGGCTGCACGCTGCGGCCGCAGGAAAACGGCAGCAAAGTCCAGAGCATCAGCCGCCCGGCGGTGGAATCGGCCGAGCTGCAGTTCACCTACCCGGCAGCAGGGGACACCGTTGCGGTGTTCGATACCTCTGCGGGCGTTTTCCGGGCAGTGCTCTTCCCGGAGAAGGCACCGCAGGCCTGTGATAACTTTATCGGCCTTGTGCAGCAGGGCTACTACAACGGCCTTACCGTGAGCCGGGTGGAGAACCAGTTCGTGGTGGAAGCCGGGCAGGGCGCAGACGGCAAGGGGACGACCATCTGGAAGGGCAGCCGCTACCCGGTGGAGGTGACGGACAGTCTGCACCACTATGCTGGGGCGCTGTGCATGGGAGTGGACGCCTCCGGCGAGTGTGCCAGCGTGTTCTATGTGGTGGAATCGCTGCCGGGAGAGCAGTCGGTGACGCAGGAACTGGTGGACCAGATGAACGCCGCCGGTTACCGCGCCGAGGTGGTATCCGCTTACCAGACGGCGGGCGGTGCGCCCTATCTGGACTACACCGATACCGTGTTCGGGCAGGTGTACGAGGGCATGGACATCGTGGACGCCATCGCCCAGACTGCCGTGGACGAAAACCAGAAGCCCACCACCGATATCACCATCAACAGCGTGAGCATTGAGACTTATCAGGGATAATCGCAAAGCAAAAAGGACAGCGCCTGTGCGGATAAGCACGAGCGCTGTCCTTTTTTACATCTCCCCGGGGTGCTCCTTGCGCCATGCAAGGTAGTCCTCCAGAATGACCGTGGCGCTGACAGAATCCAGGATTTCCTTGCGGCGGCTGCCGTAGGTACCGCTTTCATCCAGAAGGTCGGCGGCGGCGCAGGTGGTCTGGCGCTCGTCCCACATCCGCACCGGCAGGCCGCTCCAGAGCTCCACGGTCTTTGCCAGCTTGCGGCTCTTGGCGGCGCGTTCGCCCTCGGTGCCGTCCATATTCAGCGGCAGACCGATCAAAATCATCTCGGCTTCGATCTCCTTGGCTACCTCGCAGACCCGGGCGGCCACCTTGTTGCGGGCCTTCAAGGTGATCTGGGGCGTGATGGCGGTGGTAAGAAATTCGGTGCGGTCGCAGGTGGCAAGGCCGGTGCGGCTGTCCCCGTAGTCAACGGCTAAAATCTTCATACAAAGTCCCTTTCCGGTGTGCAGAGTGTTTTTTTCAGTGTACCACAGCCGGCAGGGGATTGCAAAGAAAAGCTGTGGTTTTATCTTTGCTTTCGTGTTACAATAAAGGCAAAATCAACGAGCGGGAGGAAACTGAAATGCTGAAACTGGTTCTGGGCGCTTCCGGCAGCGGCAAGACCACCCTGCTGTATGCCCGCATCCGTGCCCGCGCCGAGGCGGGGAAGCGCAGTATCCTGCTGGTGCCGGAGCAGTTTACTTCCAGCACCGAGGCGCGCATCTACCGGGAGCTGGGAGATGCCCTTTCCGGCATGGTGGAAAGCTATTCCTTCACCAGTCTGGCGGAGCATATCCTGGCGGCTCTTGGCGGCGCGGCGGTGCAGACCCTGACCGATGCCGGGCGGGCGGTGCTGGTGCGCCGTGCACTGGAGGAATTGCAGGACAACGTGCACTACTACTACCGCCACCGGCGCAGCGCAGCCTTCTGCCAGATGGCTGCCGAGACCATCGATGAGCTGAAAAGCGCCGGGCTTTCCGGGCAGCAGTTGCAGGAGCTTGCCCGGGATTGCGGCACCGAGAGCGCAAAGCTGGGTGAGCTGGCGCTCATCTTTCAGGGCTACGAGAGCCTGCTGGCGGGCACCGGCATGGACCCCGCCGACCGTCTGGAGCTGGCGGCAGACCGTCTGGAGGCTGCGCTTGCCCGGGACGAGCTGCCGGACTTTTTGCACGAGCGCGAGGTGTTCATTGACGAGTTCGACACCTTCAACGCGCCCAAAAAGCGGCTGATGGGTGCCATGCTGGCCGCGCTGCCCGCCGTAACGGTGGCACTGTGCGAGGACGGCGCACCCATGCAGCCCGGCGACTTGGAACTGTTCTCCGGTGCAAAGCAGGTGGCGGCGCAGCTGCGCCAGCTGGCGCGCAAAAACGGCGCACAGGTGGCAGCGCCGGAGCTGCTGCGGCGGGACCTGCGCCACAAGGACGCCCCGGGGCTTGCCGCCCTGACCGAACTGCTGGAGACCGGCAGCTGTACCCCGCCGGAAAGCGCCCCAGAACTGCGGCTGTTTGCCGCCGCCAGCCGGGAAGAGGAAGCCCGCTGCGCCGCTGCCGCCATCCGCCGCCTGATGCGGCAGGGGGTGCACTGCGGAAAAATCGCGGTGGTCTGCCGCGATATCAGCCTGTACCGGGCTGCGGTGCGGTACGAGTTCCGCATGGCAGAGATCCCTCTGTACTGCGACGAGCCCACCACCCCGGAGTTCAGCGCCCCCGCCACGGCGGTGCGGGCGCTGCTGGCACTGCTGCGGGGCGCGGACATGACCGAGCAGCTGACTGTGCTGGCCAAGACCGGCCTGTGCGCCCTGACCGAGCCGGAGGTCTGCGCGCTGGAAAACTACGCCTACACATGGTCGCCCAATGCGGCGGCATGGCGGGCAGAATTTACCAAAAGCCCCCGGGGCTTCGGCGATGCCGAACTGACCGAGGAAGATACGCTGAACCTGACCCGGGCCGAAAACGCCCGCAAAAAGCTGGTGATGGCGGTGGATACTTTGCGCAGCAGGGTGCGCAGCGCCAACGCCGAGCAGATCAGCCGGGCGCTGTATTTCTGCCTGAAGGAGCTGGGCGCAGAGGGGCAGCAGGCTGCGCAGGTGGAGGATATCCGCACTGCCCGGGGCATCCCGGCGGCAGAGGAAGCCGCCCGCGAGTGGAACGTGGTGATGCAGCTGCTGGACGAGATGGCACGGCTGCTGGGCAGTCAGGGCATCACCGTGCCGGAGTACGAGGATCTTTTCAGCCTGCTGCTGCGCTCCTCTGATCTGGGGCACATCCCGCAGACCTTGGACGCGGTGGTGCTGGCAAGCGCCGGCAAAATGCGTCTGGATGCACCGGACTATGTATTCGTACTGGGGCTTGCGGAGGGGGAATTTCCCTCTACTCCCGCAGAAAGCGGCCTGCTGACCCACGCCGACCGCGACCTGCTGATGGCAAAACAGATCGACCTGCCGGACTGCTTTGAGAACCGCGTGGTGCGTGAGCAGGTCTGTTTTTATAAAGCCCTTACCGCCCCGGCAAAGGGGCTGTGGATGAGCTGGCCGAAGGGGCAGGGACAGACCCTGTGCGCCGCGCTGGAGCCCATCGTGGAGGCATTGCAGCCCGCTGCGCCGCAGCTGGAACTGATCGACCTTGCCGCCACCCCCGCAGACGGATTGGACGTGCTGGGCGGTGGCTGGCCGCTGACCGAACTGGAACGCGCCAGCCTGACCGAGGCGCTGCGCGCCCCCGGCGAAGGGGTGCAGGCACCCCGGGGGCTGGCGCTGCTGCAGCGCATGGAGCAGGACCCGCCCCGGCAGGTGCAGGATCTGCCCACGCTGGAAGCACTGCTGGGCAGGCGGCTGCGCATCTCGCCCAGCCAACTGGAAAAATACTATACCTGCCGCTACGGCTACTTTTTGCAGTATGTGCTGGGGCTGAAACCCCGCCGCCGTGCGGAGCTTTCCGCCGACCAGAGCGGCACTCTGATGCACTGGGTGCTGCAAATGGCGCTGGATCCCCACCCCGGGGCGGACAATCCCTGCGCCGGGCTGCGCCCCTTCTTGGAGCTGGACGATGCCGCCATGGCCGACCTTGCCGCCGCACTGGTGGACGAGTATGCGCGGCGTTATCTGCCGGAGGATACCGCACGCTTTGCCTACCTGCTCTCCCGGCTGAAAAAGAGCATGACCAGCCTGTTGCGCTATTTGCGGGACGAGCAGAACCAGTCCCAATTCAAGCCCGTGGCCTGTGAGCTGAAGATCGGCCGGGGCGAGGACGCCGTGCCCGGGCAGGTGTACCGCCTGTCGGACGGGCGCACGGTGCAGCTGGTGGGCACGGTGGACCGCGCGGACGAGTGGATCGAGGACAACGGCACCCGTTGGGTGCGGGTAGTGGACTACAAGACCGGCAGCAAAAAGCTGGACTTAAAAGAGGTCTACTGCGGGCTGGACTGCCAGATGCTGCTGTATCTGTTCAGCCTGACCCGGGATGCAGGCGGGCGCTTTACCGGCGCACAGCCGGCGGGCGTTTTGTATCTGCTGGCCGACCCCGCTCCCCAGACCCTGCCCCGCGGACAGGCTGCCCGGGCGGTGGAGTACCAGCTGGACGGCCTTGTGCGGGACGAGCAGAAGATCTTTGACGCCATGGACGCGGACGAAACCGGCAAGTATCTGCCCTTTGGCTACCGCAACGGCGCACCCAGCCCCTACCAGAAGGACAAGCGGGCCGACAGCGCCAAGCTCAGCCGCATCCAGCTGCATCTGGATGACCTTGTCACCCAGATGGGCGAGCAGCTTTACGGCGGACAGATCGACGCCGAGCCGCTGGTGGTGAGCAGCAGCAAAAGCCCCTGCACCTGGTGCGATTACAGCTTTATCTGCTGCCACGAGACCGGGGTGCACGAGCGTGCGCTGGAAGCACCGCCCAAGCCCTTTGAACCCGAGGAAGAAAACGAAGAAAAGGAGGAACAGCCGTGAGCGGACCCAAATGGACCCCGGCGCAGCAGGCCGCCATCGCAGACCGGGGCGGTGCGCTGCTGGTAAGCGCAGCGGCAGGCAGCGGCAAGACCGCCGTGCTGACCGAGCGGGCGGTGCAGCTGATCACCGACCCGGAGCACCCGGTCAACGCCGACCGGCTGCTCATCGTCACCTTTACCAACGCGGCGGCGGCAGAGCTGCGCGCCCGCATCGGGCAGGCGCTGCTGCACCGCAGCCAGCTGCAGCCCGGCAACGCCATGCTGCGCCGCCAGCGGATGCTTTTGCAGCGCGCGCCCATCTGCACCATTGACGCCTTTTGTCTGAACCTGCTGCACAAGCACTTTCAGGCGCTGGATATCCCGCCGGATTTTGCCCCGGCAGATCCCGGTAGCGTGCAGCTGCTGCGGGGGGCGGCGTTGGCTGAAACGCTGGAAAACGCCTACCGCGACCCGGATTTCTGCACCTTTGCAGACCTGTACGGCAAGGGACGCACAGATAAACCGGCGGGCGATGCCATTTTGCAGATCTACGATTTTTTGCGGGCGCTGCCGGATTATGACCGCAAGCTGGACGAATTTCTTGCGCCATACGAGCAGGAAAACGGTTTTGCCGCCACCTGCTGGCATGATCTGCTGCTGGCCGATGCTGCCCGCTGCGCCAAGGCAGCGCGGGAACTGCTGACGGCAGCACTGGCCGACTGCCATGCGGATTTTGATCAGGAACGGGCAGCTGCCGAGGAAAAAAAGACCCCCGCTGCCCGGGCAAAGGCACAGGCCGCGGTGGCAGAAAAATACGAGGAAGCCGGTACAAGGCTGGAAAAAGCCGCCGCCCTCTTTGCACAGGCAGAGCAGCTGGCTGCTGCCGGGCAGTGGGACCCGCTGTACGATCTGCTCACCCCCTATGTGCTGGGCATGGAGGAAACTCCCGGGCTGAAGGGCATGAAAAAGCGTCTGGGCGGCGACCACAAGGCCGAGATCAAGACCCGCTCGGACGAAGCCGCCGCCCTGTTCGAGCAGATGACCCAGCTCATCTGCTGCTCCGAGGCCGAAGCCGAGACTGACCGGCAGATCACCCTGCCCCGGCTGCGGGCACTGTTCGCCGCCGTGCGGGACTTCGATGCCCGATTCACGGCCAGAAAGCGGGAGCGCAAGCTGCTGGAATTCAGCGATTTTGAACACCTTGCCCTGCGTCTGCTGCGCACCCCGGAGGGCACGCCTACCCCCTTGTGCGAGAATATCCGGCAGGACTACGCCGCCGTGATGGTGGACGAATATCAGGACACGAACGCCTTGCAGGATGCCCTTTACCGCTGCCTTGCCGCTCCGGCGGGGGACAACCTCTTCCTTGTGGGCGACTTGAAGCAGAGCATCTACCGCTTCCGGCAGGCAGAGCCGGGCATCTTCCGGCAAAAGCTGGACAGCTGGCCGCTGCTGCCGGGCGCAAAAGCCCGTCCCCGCCCGCCGGAGGGCACCCCGGGCACGGACGCCTTGCTGGCGCTGGATGCAAACTTCCGCTCTGCACCGCAGGTGGTGGCTGGCATCAACTATCTCTTTGAGCAGCTCATGACCCCGGAGCTGGGCGATACCGCCTACGGCGACGGACAGCGTCTGGTCTGCGGCGCGCCCGGGGAATATCAGGGCAGCGTGGAAGTGCAGTTTTTGCCGGATGATGAGACCGAGACCGATGCAGGTTGGATCGCGGAGCGCATCGCGCAGCTGGTTTCTGCCGGGGAGCCGGTGCGGGAGGGCAGCACTACCCGCCCGGTGCGGTACGAGGACTGCTGCGTGCTGCTGGCAGCGCGCACCGAGTTCCCGGCCTATGTGGAGGCGCTGACCGCCCGGGGCATTCCGGTATACGCCGACGCCCGGGAGAACCTGATGCTTGCGCCCCACATCCGCCCCCTCATCGCCCTGCTCAAGGTCATCGACGACCCCTCGCAGGACATCTATCTGGCCGCCGCCATGCTGGGCCCCATGTTCGGCTTTACCGAGGATGATCTTGTGCGGCTGCGCGCCCGCAGCCGTCAGGTGCCGGCCGAGTCGGACAAAAAGCCCGCCCGCATCAGCCTGTACGGCGCACTGCTGCTGGCGCTGGAGGACCCGGCAGACGACCCCTTTACCGAGAAAGTGAAGGACTTCTACGCTCATCTCACCGCCCTGCGGCAGATGGCGCGCAGCGCTCCGGCAGAGCAGCTGCTGGAAGAAATCTTTGCCTCCACCGGTTATCTGGCGGCGCTGGGCGTGCTGGAAAACGGTGCCCGCCGCCGGGAGGATGCCCGCCGGTTTGCCTCCTTCTGCGCCACTTCCGGCACAGGCGGCATCTCGGCGCTGGTGCGCGCCATTGATGCCGCCGCGCAGGCCGGCAGTACCGGACAGGACACCGTGCCCAGCGGGGTACACCCGGGGTGCGTGTCCATTATGACCATCCACCGCTCCAAAGGCTTGCAGTTCCCTGTGGTGTTCGTGGGGGATACGGCGCGCAAGTTCAATGCCTCGGATATCCGTCAGCCGGTGCTGGTGCACCGCAGCTACGGCGCGGGGCTGCGGCTGCGGCCGGAAAACGGCGAGGGCGCCTACAAGACGGCTGCCTACACTGCGCTGGCCGCTGTCCACGCTAAGGAACTGCGCAGCGAGCAGATGCGCCTTCTGTATGTGGCGCTCACCCGTGCGCAGGATAAGCTCATCCTCACCGTGCCCCTGAGCAGCGGCAAGAGCGCCAAGCCCTTTGCCAAGGCAGCGGCTTTTCTGGCTGCCGGGGCGGGAGCCACGCTGCACCAGCAGGCCAACAGCTTTGCCGACTGGCTGCGGGCGGCGCTGCTGGTGCACCCGGACGGCGGGGTGCTGCGGCAGCTTTCCGGCAACCGGGAGCTGCTGTTTGTGCAGACCGAAAGCGTGATGGCAATCAAGGTGTGCGACGATGCCGTGCAGCTGTCCATAGAAATGGATGCAGCCACGCTGGACGAAGTGCCGGAGACCGACCCGGCACTGGTGGAAACGCTGCGGCAGAACTTTGCGTGGCAGTACCCGGCGGCTGCGCTTGCGCAGGTGCCCGCCAAGGTCAGCGTGACCAGCATCGTGCACAAGGCCGAGCAGACCACGCTGGAGCGCCCGGGCTTCCTTTCCAAGGATGGCCTGACCGCCGCCGAGATAGGTACCGCGCTGCACGCCTTTCTGGAGCACGCGGACTTTGCCCGGCTGGCCGAGGCCAAGGCTGCGGGCACGCTGGACGAGGCCATCCCGGCGGAGCGGGACCGTCAAGTGGCGGTGCAGCTGACCGCCCCGGAGATCGCGGAAAAGCTGGACGCGGTGTGCATCCGGCGCTTTGTGGAAAGCGAAGCCTTTGCAAAGATCTGCGCCGCCGAGCAGGTGCTGCGGGAGCTGCCCTTCATCACCGCGCTGCCTGCCGGTGCAGTGCTGGCGGCGCAGGGACACGAGGAACTGCCCGCTGCCGCAGATGCGCAGGTGCTGGTGCAGGGTATCGCCGACCTTGTGCTGGTGTACCCCGACCATCTGGAACTGCTGGACTACAAGACCGACCGCTGCAAGGCCGAGAGCGACTTTTTGCGCGCCTACCGCTCCCAGCTGAACCTCTACGCCATTGCCATCGAAAAGCGCTTTGCGCCGAAAAAGGTGACTTATAAGGGCATCTACTCCTTTGCACTGGGCAAACTGATCGAGGCGTAAAACGATTGAAAATGGCCTCCGCTGCGCTCTGGCCATGAATAGCGGAAGAATTATTTATATTTTCGCGTTTGTCGCGCTCTGCGGAGCGCGACAAACGCTATTTTCACGGGAAAGGCCGTAGAGGAAAACAGGTGGCTTTACCCGCAACGCAGCTGTTTCCAAAGGAAACAGGCGTTGCAGATGCTGCTTTGATTTACGACCCCTCCTGTGAAAATGGGTTTCAGGAAAGTCCGCAGACTTTCCTGAAACCCGAAATTAAAATAATCTTTCCGCTGAATATGGCCAGAGCGCAAGCGGAGGCCATTCAAAATCGTCCCGTTGGCCGGAAAGTCATATTTTTTCCAAAGAACGCATAAAAAGTGCTTGACAGGGCAGATAAAGCGTGGTAGAATAGCCGGGTAAAGAAAGCAGCTACGGCCTGTGCCGCGCTCGCCTTGCGGGAGGATGTCCCCGGGCTATACCCGAAACAGCAGCTTGTTCCTTTGCGAATGCTGCGGCTTTGTGTGAAATTTCGCGCGGCTGTCCAGAATATGGGCGGCCG
>ERZ1034713.1038-NODE-1038-length-13587-cov-5.082249_pt1 | contig 13587 bp, 15 predicted proteins | sample MGYA00520692_ERZ1034713 | MGnify/ENA primary metagenome ERZ1034713 (study PRJEB33766, sample SAMN09781717) | gut metagenome | biome: gut microbiome | host: Homo sapiens | place: Madagascar | study: EMG produced TPA metagenomics assembly of the PRJNA485056 data... | reverse complement strand
GTGGGGCGAGGGTAGAAATATTTTTCCTGAGTAGTCAGGAAACACGCTAAATAGACCGCAATAGAGCGAATGTAAAAGAAATTTTACATTCGCTCTATTGAAAAGGACTTGCGGGAGTTTCCATGAGTATGATTGCTGATAAGATTGGTATCAAAAAGCCATCGCTTTATAAGCATTTTTCATCCAAGGATGAAATTGTGGAAGCAATGTATCAGTTTCTCAGAGAACAGTCCAAGAAAAATGCCAATATAAAGCCTGTGGATTTCAGCCAGCTTTTTCAAGGGAAAACTGCATATGAAGTATTGCAGGGAGTGGTGCAAGGTTATGTCAATATGAATCATCAGGAAAAGTTGCTTACATTTTATAAGGTGATATATTCAGAGCGTAGCATTCAGCCGATGGCAGCCAGAATCGTTGCGGAAGAAACAGAGAGAATGATCATTGCAACAAAACAGCTATTTTATGTAATGGAGTGGATATCGGCAGTGGGATTTTCCATGTTTCCATTAAGTGACAGTGGCTATGCAGGAACATTTCAGGATAAAATGCATATTCTTTCAACGATTTTAGTTGTACTGCTATCCATCGTTTCGCTTGTGATGCTTATCATAGCCGGAGCGAAGAGGAAAGAATATCGCAGTTTCGGTGTGTTTGCAGGAATTGCTCTGGGAATGATGTTGGTTGGTGCACTTGGAATGAATATCGTACCGAAAGAATATTTTGGAGTTGTGGAAAGATTTAGTGTTTTTGCGACGGTAGGATATAATGCGGTGCTAGGTGTGCAGTTGTTTCGAATGGATTTTAACTATGCTGATACAGTAGATATGGATAAAAAGATGAGATAAATTGCAACTTACATGCTCATATGTGCAACATAGTGTGTAGAGCATAGACAGTTATAGGAAAATCATATATAACGTAGAAGTATTAATTGAATGTTTGAAGAAGGAGAAACAATTGGTGAAAGCAGTGATTTCAGATAAATGGATTTTGTGTCCTGATTGTGGAGCAAAAACCAGGACACAGATATTGGAAGATACAGAACTGAAGCTTTTTCCTTTATTTTGTCCTAAATGTAAAAAGAATTATATTATTGATGTCAGAAATAGAATAGTGGAATATCAAACAGACGCCAGACGCTAAGACGCAGAGCATACTAAATAGTTGCCCTGCGTCTTTTCTTACTAAAAATGAGGATAGAAGAAGTTATATGTGGAAAATATTGATCATTATATCGGTGAATGTAGGTTGCTTTCTTATTGTGACAACGATGGTTGATATGAAATTGATGGGTAAGCTTGTACATAAAAAATCGAAAGAATGTCCCAGACGGGAATTTGTAAGTATGCAATCAAATAAAATAGATATTCAGACAGGGTATCAATGTGCTGCTTATTCTGTAGCATATCTGCTTCGCCATTATGAGATTTCTGCAAATGGTTCAGATATCTATACTAGGATTCCGGATAAAATGAAGAATGGATGCACTTATCCGAAAGGAATTGTGCATATCCTGCAGAAATATGGGTTTCATGTGAAATATTGTTCAGGTAATCTGAATGTGCTGGAGAATGAAATCAGTAAAGGTAATCCTGTGATTATAATGATTAGGGTAAGGAAAGACAAAAATTGGCTACACTACGTTCCAGTAGTAGGATTTAATGAACAATACATATTCATTGCAGAATCTTTAAGTGAAATGGTCAATTATGATGGAAAGCATTATAATCGCAGAAGTGAAAAGGAAGAGTTTGTGAGATTTTGGAATACTTCGATGTTAAGGCAGCCATTATACAGAAATACTTTTTAACAATCAATATATTAAGGAGACTCATATGAACAACAAGAGAAAAAATAATTTTGCATGGGTTAAGTGGGGAACAATCGCAGCATGCTTTGCCTTATTGGTTTTATGTATTCCTATGGTAACACGCTTATCACCAGTAGAGGATACCAATACACCAACAGTTGAGTCATTACCAATCGAAAACAATAATAAAGTTGAGGATTTACAGAACAACAAAGAAGAATCTGTAAACATTCAAGAAAGTAAAAGTACAGGAAGATACTTCAGAAACTATTTTTGTTTTGGAAAAATTTATAATATTCACTCATAATGCTGTTATCATCTCATATTTCTGTGAGTAAATCAACGAATAAATTGCATTTGTTTCATCCATAATTTATATCGATCCCATCCATTGTGAATTGATTGTCAATGACATATAATAGAGCAGAAGAAGGAGGTGCGTTCTTGAGCGGAAATGAAAATCATATTTATATAGCAATTGATTTAAAGTCGTTCTATGCCTCTGTGGAGTGCAAGGAAAGAGATCTTGATCCACTGACGACCAATCTTGTCGTGGCGGATGCAGAACGGACAGAGAAGACCATCTGTCTGGCGGTTTCCCCTTCTTTAAAAGCATATGGGATTCCGGGACGAGCGAGGCTTTTTGAAGTGGTGCAGCGTGTGAAAGAGGTCAATCAGGAGAGGTTGCAGAAGCTGCCCAAAAGAATGTTTGAGGGAAGCTCTTGTTTTTCAGACGAACTGAAGAAGCACCCGGAGCTTTCCGTTACTTATGTGACAGCAAAGCCACGAATGGCACTCTATATGAAATACAGCACACAAATCTACAACATTTACCTGAGATATATCGCACCGGAAGATATGCATGTGTACTCTATAGATGAAGTATTTATGGATGTGACGCATTATCTGAACACCTATCATATGACGGCGAAGGAACTGGCATCAAGATGATCCTTGATGTGATGCAGGAGACAGGTATTACTGCAACAGCAGGAATCGGAACGAACCTTTATCTGTGTAAAGTCGCAATGGATATCGTGGCAAAACATGTCATGCCGGATGCACATGGAGTGAGAATCGCAGAACTTGATGAGATGTCTTACCGGAAATTATTGTGGAATCACAGACCATTGACGGACTTCTGGCGGGTAGGACGTGGCTACCGGAAAAAGTTAGAAGCGGCCGGACTTTATACGATGGGCGATATTGCACGCTGTTCCATCGGCGGTGAGAGAGATTATTATAACGAAGAGCTTCTTTATAAAATGTTTGGCATTAACGCAGAGCTTCTGATCGATCATTCCTGGGGGTATGAGCCTGTAACAATTGCGGATATTAAGGGATATAAGCCGGAGACAAACAGTATCGGTTCCGGTCAGGTGCTGCATTGTCCGTATGATTTTAACCAGACAAAAATCATTGTCCGTGAGATGACCGATGCACTGGTGCTCGATCTTGTGGAGAAAAAGCTTGTGACAGACCAGCTCGTACTCGATGTCGGATATGATATCGAGAATCTGACAGACCCGGAACATCGGAAAAAATACCGTGGAGAGGTGAAAGCAGACCGTTATGGCAGACTTGTGCCAAAGCATGCACATGGGACAGCAAACCTTAAGAAAAAGACATCTTCTACATCACAGATCATGGAGGCTGTATTAGAACTGTATGACCGGATTGTTGATGAGAATCTTTTGATACGCCGGGTCTATGTTACAGCGAATCGCGTTGTGGACGAGCAAACGATATCGGAAGAGACGGAATTTACACAGATGGATTTATTTACTGATTATCAGGCAGTGGCAGAGGAACAGAAAGCCGGGCAGGAAAAACGCGAAAAAGAGCGAAGGCTGCAGGAGGCAATGCTTTCGGTTAAGAAAAAATATGGGAAGAATGCAGTGTTAAAGGGAACGAACCTTCAGGAAGGGGCGACCATGCAGGAGCGAAATAATCAGATTGGAGGTCATCATGCATAAAAAAGAGTATGAGGATATCATTGGGCTTCCACATCACGTTTCTACAGTACATCCGCAGATGTTAATTTATGACAGAGCGGCACAGTTCTCTCCGTTTGCAGCACTGACCGGGCATGAGGCGGCAATCCAGGAGACTGCAAGACTTACGGAAGAACAGGCAGAGCTGAATGAGGATAAGAAGGAAGAACTGAACGAAAAACTGCAGGAACTGATGGCACATGCAGAGGAACATCTGGCAGTGACAGTGACATATTTTAAGCCGGATGACAGAAAAGAGGGCGGTAAATATGAGACAGTGACAGGAACATTTAGAAAAATCCGTGATTATGATAAAATGTTCATTTTAGAGGATGGAACGGGCATTGCGTGTGACATGATTTATGAGTTGGAAATATGTCATTAGAAGATGTGAAGAAACTCCAGAAAAATAAAATAGAAGAAGTAAAAACTAAAATCCACTGCCTTTTGTACAGGTAAGTGGATTTTTGCTTTTTATTCAGAGAAAAATCCTAGTCAGTAAGTTGATTGCCATCGGTATTATCGTCAGTTGTCACCAGTTTTGCTAAATATATGGCGAATCAGTAATTCTCTGTGTTATAATAGATTGAGCTATTTATGCTTACACTTAAACAGGGAGAAAGGCAAAATGGATAAAATTATACTTTACCACGGTTCTCCAAATGAAGTTATAACGCCGATATATGGTGGTGGTAATGACAAGCATGATTATGGACGTGGATTTTATTTGACGGATAATCTGGAGCTTGCGAAGGAATGGGCAGTATGCAGACCAAATGATAAAAGTGGATGGGTTCACAAATACGAATTGGATTGTGCAGGATTGACAATTCTAGATTTTCAAGAATACGATGTTCTTACCTGGCTGGCAGAATTAATGAAGCATCGTGATGCGGCTGATTCAAGAAGATATCGAATGCTTGCAGCAAAATTTATTGAAAAGTATGGAATAGATACCAATGGATATGATGTGATAAAAGGCTGGAGAGCAAATGCATCCTATTTTTATATTGCAAAAGAATTTGTTCGGGATAACATTGATATTGATATTTTGGAAGAGTTGCTTTCACTTGGCGGATTAGGAATTCAATATTGTATCAAAACGCAAAAAGCATATAACCAATTAAGTGAGATGGAATCAGATTTGCAACTTGTTGAATATGCGGAATTTAATGATAAATATAATAAACGAGATATCACAGCAAGGGAGAGAATGTGTGCCCTTGTTGATTCTGACAGTAATAAGGTAACAAAGGTATTTAGTACGTTATTAGAAACGAGGTAAAAAGATGCGGGCATATTCAGAAGCCTATCTAAATGATGTGGTGGAAAATCAGGGGAAATTGTTTGATTATGTTGCACAGTCATTCCCAGATATGGATACGGAAGATTTTATTAATACTTATATGAGAAGTAAAACGAGAATAAGTATAGATAAAGCAAAAGCTTATGTAAATACAATGGACGCAAAGGAACTGTGGAATTATTTTACAGAAACAGAAGAGTACATGCTGAAACCGGGAAAAGCAATGGAAGGTTTTGTCCCAGACTGGATTGGAGAATTTTATGCATATTATCAATGGTATTTTGATATTCCAAGTGCCGAAGTTGTGAAAAAAATTACGGTAGATTTTTTGAAAAAAGCTTATTATGGATTACATGATTTAGAACTTGATCTTGCTGTCAAGAAAGTGGGGAAGGTTTAATACAGACTATCGGTTTTCATAATTCAATGGAAGAGTATGGATTTTTAAGTGATTTGCATTAATCATGGTTAGAGACAAGGAGCATAGAAGTGCATGATATTGCAGTGGAATGAGGATGATCTGTTCTTTGTATGTACAATGATAGAGGTTGTTGCAAGAAAAACTCATAATAGGAGCAGGGATGTAGTAGAAAAATTATCTGATAAAGTATTGTTACATCAGCTAAAAGTGGCAAGTGTAAACCATTGTCTTTCATTTGAACAGGTATGCGATGAATGGATTGAAGATTATGCGATACCAGAAGGTGATTACGATAATATTGTATCATATGGAAATGATATACCAACAGAAACATCTGTAGGGAAAATATATCAAACAATAATATTAGATAATCTGAAATCACGGGAAAATGTTATCGAGTCGATAAGAAGAGTATACCATTCGCTTAATGATACATGTGATTATTCATAAGAAAATAGATGACGTATTGGAGGTGAAAAGCACTTATGGGAAGACCAGAAGATTCCAGAGTAAAAATTCCAGCACTTGTACATTTTACAAGGCTTGGATATACTTATATGTCAATTAAAGATAAAGAACGTAATATAGATTATGATGGTGATACTAATATTTTTTATAGTCAGTTTTTGGATGCAATTAATCGAATTAATCAAACAGAATTAACACTTGCGGATGCGAAGAAAATTATCGGAGAACTAAAGATTAAATTAGATAATGATGATCTTGGAAAATCATTTTTTCAGATATTGCAATCAGATATTAATGGAATAAAGTTGATTAATTTTAATGATATAAGCGGAACAGAGAATGACTATACAGTTGTAACTGAATTGCCATATGAAAATGGAGATGATAATTTTCGCCCAGACATTGTTGTGCTGGTTAATGGAATGCCATTATCATTTATAGAGGTCAAGCGTCATAATAACCGTGAGGGAATTCTGACAGAACGAAGTCGTATGGAGAGAAGGTTTGGAAATAAGATTTATCGACGGTTTGTTGGAATCACTCAGTTTACAGTGTTTTCTAATAATAATGAATATGATGACTCTGATATTGAACCAATCCAAGGAGCTTTTTATGCTTCCAGTAGCTATAAAAGAATGTTTTTTAGCAAGTTTCGTGAGCAGAGAGCAGAAGAATTAGAGGCAAAAATGAAGGCAATTGATCCAGAGGATGAAGCTTTTATTTTAAGTGATACAAATCTGATTTCTATTAAAGGAACTCTAGAGTATGCATCTTCCTTATCGGAAAACTCGCCTACAAATCGTATCATTACATCTTTATATACAAAAGAACGATTATTGTTTTTATTAAAGTATGGAATATGTTATAAAACCACAACCAACAAAGATGGTATTACAGAGATAGAGAAGCATATTATGCGATATCCTCAGTTGTTTGCAACATTGGCAATTCGAGATAAATTGAGAGAAGGAGTTAGAAAAGGTGTAATTTGGCACACGCAGGGAAGCGGAAAAACAGCACTTGCATATTCCAACGTAAAATTCCTTACTGACTATTTTAGTAAAGAGGAGGGGAAGATTGCCAAGTTTTATTTTATAGTGGATCGTTTAGATTTAGCAGAGCAGGCGAAGAACGAATTTGAAGCTAGAGGTCTTAAAGTAAAATTGATAAAAGATAAGGAAGAGTTTATTACAGATATTACAAATCCCGGAGAGTCAAATACCAGTGGGAAAGTGACAATGACTGTAATCAATATACAGAAGTTTTCCAGGGATTCTGTGACTAAACCTTCTGATTATAATGTGGATGTACAGAGAGTTTACTTCTTGGATGAGGCACATAGAAGTTATAATCCAACAGGATCATTTCTGGCAAATCTTATAGCATCGGATAGAGATGCAGTGCAGATAGCTCTTACAGGTACACCGCTTATTGGAGATGGATACAATACAAAAGATGTATTTGGCAATTATATTCACAAATATTATTATAATCAGTCAATTGCAGATGGTTACACATTAAAGTTGATTCGAGAGGAGATTGAAACGACTTATAAGAATCAGATGAATGATACACTTGATCAAATAGTAAGACAGGGAAGCATAGCAAAGAAAGATTTATATGCTCATCCTAAATTTGTAGAAAAGATGGTTGATTATATCATTCATGATTTTGGGGAAGGCAGGACAGCATTAGATTCTACTATCGGAGCAATGATTGTTTGTGATTCTTCGGAACAGGCAAGGGAAGTGGACAGGCAGTTAAATCGTTTTTCAGCTTATACACATGCACTGGTACTTCATGATGAAGGTACAAAGCAGGATAGAAAAAACGATCAGGAAGAGTTTAAGAAAGGCAATATAGATATATTGGTGGTCTATAACATGCTTTTGACCGGCTTCGATGCTCCTCGATTAAAAAAGCAGTATTTGGCACGAATGATTAAAGCACATAATCTGCTTCAAACGCTAACTAGAGTAAATCGCCCGTATAAAGGTTATCATTATGGATATGTTGTTGATTTTGCAAATATCAAAGATGAGTTTGATAAAACAAATAAAGCATATTTTGATGAACTTCAATCTGAACTGGGAGACGAGGTACAAAACTATAGTAATATTTTCAAGAGCAAAGAAGAGATTGAAAAAGATCTGAAAGTTGTAAAAAATCAGCTTTTTCTATATGATACAAGCAATGTGGTAAGTTTCATTAATCAAATTAGCGAGATTGATGATAAGAAGCAGTTACTTGATTTACGACAAGCATTAGAAAATTATAAGGCGATGTATAATCTGATCCGTTTGTATGGGTATGAGGATTTATACGAACATTTCAATGTCGAGAATGCAATCAAGTGCCTGAATGAGGTCAATAATCGAATTAGCATTATTAACTTAAAAAATAGCATTGATTCATCAGAGGATATGTCACAGGTACTCAATATGGCATTGGATCAGATAGATTTTCAGTTTCGTAAGATAAAAGAAGAAGAACTTATCATTGCTGATGCATTTAGAGATAGCCTGGAAAAAACAAGAAGAGAAATCGTAGATAGATGTCTTGATCCAAAAGATCCTGAATATATTTCACTTCTTGATGAATTAAAGCGGGTATTCAAGAAGAAAAATATTGAGGAACTCACAGCAGATGAAATGAAGCAGATGATGGGAGAACTGAATACTTTGAAAAAGAAGGCGGAAAAAAGGAATCTGGCAGATCGCATGCTTGCGGCAAAGTATTCAGGTGATGTTAAATACATGAGAACACATAAGAGAATTATGGGTAGTCCACCACCTATTGCGGATGCAATTACGGTACACAGAATTTTAATGAGTGTTAAGTCTAAAGCAGATGATCAGATTGCTCATAATGAGAATATCCTTGATAATGAGGATTATTTCATTAAATCTTTACAGCCAATTATTTTGAGAGCATGTATGGGAGAAAATGTTAAAGTAGACAAACCTCAACTTATGTTTATAGATAATTGCCTGTCGAAAGAATATATATTAGAAAGGGATTGGGTTTCCTAATGACAACAGAAGCGATAATAGCAAATACAAAACAGATGATTGATGATCTTAAGACAGTATGTGCCAATTTTGGACTTGGTAATGCCAGTAGTGAATATAAGATTATAACAGAGATTTTTTTGTATAAGTTTTTAAATGATAAGTTCCTCTATGAGGTACAGCAGGCGGATGAAAAGCTAAAAAATTCCGAGAATATGGAGCAGGCATTAAATAATATGTCAGAAGATGACTATGAAATGCTTATGATGCTTCTACCACCGGCTACTGCAAAACTCAAGAGAGAGCATTTTATATCCTATCTTTTCAATCATAAGAATGATGAGAAGTTTAACGAATTATTTGATTCAACTTTATGGGACATTTCTAACACTAATCTAGATGTGTTCTCTGTAAGTACTGGCTCTGGTGATAAAATTCGTTTATTTGATCAGAATTTATCTCAAAACGTAACAGAGTCAAATCGGAGGTCTGATTTTTGTAAAGCTATGATTGATAAATTAGTTACATTCAGTTTTGCAGAGGCTTTTTCACAGAAGTATGACTTTTTTGCGACTATTTTTGAGTATCTGATTAAAGATTATAACAAGGATTTTGGCAAGTATGCAGAATATTATACACCACATTCTATTGCAAGTATTATTGCAAGAATCATGGTGCCCGAAGGGGTGCAGAATGTAACTGTATATGATCCGGCAGCAGGTTCTGGAACTTTGGTACTTGCACTTGCACATCAAATTGGCGAAAGCAATTGTACGATTTATACACAAGATATTTCTCAAAAGTCTAATGAATTTTTGAGACTCAATCTTATTTTAAATAACTTGGTACATTCACTTGGTCATGTGGTGCATGGAGATACACTTCTTTCTCCACAGCATTTGAACCGTCAGAAAAATGGTTTGATGAAATTCGATTATATTGTTAGCAATCCTCCATTTAATGTGGATTTTTCTGATAACAGAGATACTCTTGCAGGTGACATTTACAAAGAAAGATTTTGGGCTGGAGTACCTAATGTGCCAAATAAGAAAAAGGATAGCATGGCAATCTATCAGATGTTTTTACAGCACATCATATTTTCTATGAAGGAAAATGGTGGTAGAGCAGCAGTAGTTGTTCCGACAGGATTTCTAACAGCTGGAACCGGAATCCCTAAGAAAATACGAGAACGCATTGTTGAAGACAGAATGCTCAGAGGTGTTGTCTCAATGCCAAGCAATATTTTTGCTACGACAGGAACAAATGTATCTGTGTTATTTTTGGACAATTCAAAGAAGTATGAGCAGGCAATCTTAATGGATGCATCTAAACTTGGAACAAAGGTTAAGGTAGATGGAAAAAATCAAAGAACGGTTTTATCACCTGAAGAAATAGAGGATATTATCAATACCTTTAATAACTTTGAACCAAAGGATGATTTTTCTGTAGTTGTAGATTATGACAAGATAGTGCAGAAAAAATGTTCATTCAGTGCAGGACAGTATTTTGAAGTGAAGATTGAGTATGTGGAACTGACTCAGGAAGAGTTTCAAGAAAAAATGAACAGTTACACAGAAAAATTAACGGAATTGTTTGCTGAGGGAAATGCACTGCAGGCAGAAATTTTGGAACAGTTAAAGAAGGTGAAATATGAGTAGGATTACAAAATATGCTTTATCTGATTTATATGAGATGAGTTCCGGAATTTCATCTACAAAAGAACAGGCTGGACATGGTGCACCATTTGTATCTTTTAGCACAGTCTTTAATAATTATTTTTTGCCAGATGAGTTATCTGATTTGATGGATACAAATGAGAAAGAACAGGAAATATATTCGATAAAAGCAGGAGATGTCCTTATTACACGAACAAGTGAAACAATAGACGAACTAGCTATGAGTTGTGTAGCAGTAAAGGATTATCCAAAAGCAACTTACAGTGGATTTACAAAACGCCTTAGACCTAAGAAAGAAGGAATAGCATATCCCAAGTACATGGCATTTTATTTTAGAAGTGAATTGTTTCGTAAAACTGTAACTAATAATGCATTTATGACATTGAGGGCAAGTTTCAATGAGGACATTTTTACGTTTTTGGATGTTTACTTGCCAGATTATGAAGAACAGGTAAGAATTGGAGATATGCTTTATGCTGTTGAGTGCAAAATTCAAAAGAATAGAGAGATAAATGATTATTTAGAAGAGATGGCAAAGACCATCTACGACTATTGGTTTGTGCAATTTGAGTTTCCTGACGAGAATGGAAATCCATACAAATCTACGGGTGGGAAAATGAGTCGCACAAAAGATTTTGGATTAGCTCCATGTGGATGGAAATTCGGAAACCTATATGACATTGCTGAATTTATAAATGGTTTAGCGTGTCAAAAGTACCGTCCTATGGAAGATGAGGCTTCTCTTCCTGTAATTAAAATCAAAGAGATGCATGACGGAATTTCTTCAGATACGGAGCGAGTAAAAGCCACTATTCCCGAAAAAAACATTGTAAATACAGGCGATATATTATTTTCCTGGTCAGCTTCACTTGAAGTTCAACATTGGGCAGGAACCACAGGCGGATTAAATCAGCATATTTTTAAGGTGATTCCGAAGAAAGGTTATTCTTCCAGTTATGTATATCATCAATTACAAGCATATGTTATAAAGTTCATTCAAATGGCTAATGCGAGAAAAACAACCATGGGGCATATAACTAGTGATCATTTACGACAAAGTATTATTGTTTTACCACCTGAAAACATTGTTCGTAATTTTTCCCAACAAGTTGATGATATTCATGCTGAAATCAATCATATTAACATAGAAAATCATAGGCTATCACAACTTCGTGATTGGTTACTTCCCATGCTCATGAATGGTCAAGCTACCATCGAAGATTGATATGATAAATAATCATTTAACATCGCATTCTCATGTATTTTTTTATCAATAGGAGCTATTACATCAACAATTCTTTTTTGCTGTGATAAAGATGGTAATTCAATTTCAATATTTCTTAACGACTCCAATGATATCGTCCTTTGAGCTGCTCCAATTGCCAAATAATCTGCTACAGTATAAAACTGCGGATTTAACAATGTATAGTATAAAAACTCTGGAATAACCTTTTCTAGATTCGGTCTAAGTATAGCTATATGTCTTTGAAATACAAATTTTCTATCTTCTTCGATTAACACTGGTTTTCCAAATGAGCCAACTACAGAATATAATATATCATTCTTAATTGCTTTACTTTTTTCCGATAGTTGTTCATAGTATTCAAACGGCACATACATTACATTGCTAAAATCTATTCTATTATCTGTTGTAATATTGGAAATCGTTATAAAAGGGACTCCTTTATCAGATTTCGGTGGAGCCTGATGATCTCCATCTGATATAAAAATACAACAATCCTGTAACTTCATTTTTTTCATGATGTTGTCTCCATTCTATCCAATATATTTTCTATGAGCAATTTTCACATTACTCTGCTTAACCATTGCATATTGCAATGTCGTATCTATACGTTGATGCCCTAATAATTTTTGTAATTGTTCTATTGGCATCCCCTTATCAATGGCTACTGTTGCCAGCGTTCTTCTAAACTTATGTGGATGAACTTTTTCTATATTCAACCGCTTTCCCATTTCTCGAAGTCTCAGTTCTATCCCACCAATTTTAATTCGATTGTAAGGTGCCTTAAGTGATACAAACAATGCCTCATTATTATCTGTCCTTGAAGCAAGATAACTCTGCAAATGTATTTTCGTTCTGGCATCAAAATATACCATTCGTTCTTTATCACCTTTACCAAACACAATACATTCTCTTTCATCAAAAGAAATATCGTCTCTATTCAGTAGCACCAGTTCACCCACTCGCATCCCTGTTGAAGCCAAAATATCAATCAGTGCTAAGTCCCTCGGATTATCGCAATTATCTCTCATAGATTCTAATTGTTCATCTGTGTATGTTTCCTTTATAGTACTAGCAGCCTTAATTCTATGTATTCTGCGAACTGGACTTTTAATAATATAATCTTCATCCTCTAACCAAGCAAAAAAACTTGAAAATATCCTTCTAATATTATCAATTGTTACCTTGCTTGATTGTTTCTCCCCTTGATATTTCGCCAGATAAGTTCTTAGGTCTTCTGTAACTATTGTACAAACTGATTTTCCAATACTATCAAGCATTTGCTGTATTGTATTTTTATAGTATATCAGTGTTTTTTCTGAGCAACCTTCAATCCTTTTTGCCGAAAGAAATACTTCCAAATAATTCACTTCTTCTTTATCTTTATTACCATCTTGTTTTGCTTCAATGGATACATTATAAAGATATATCTCCAATGTAGTCTTCAACTTGTTTAATTGTTCATTATTAAGTGACGAAAGCATCTCTCTTATGATCTCTGATATTATTTTCTCTTTCATGTGTTTCTCCTTTTATATGTGAGAACCACCATGAAGTGGAGTTCTTTTATTTGCTCTCGCCACTTTCAAGAGTTTTTTATATTATAAATGATTATTTAGAAGAGATGGCAAAGACCATCTACGACTATTGGTTTGTGC
>ERZ1034713.1032-NODE-1032-length-13652-cov-5.447452_pt1 | contig 13652 bp, 4 predicted proteins | sample MGYA00520692_ERZ1034713 | MGnify/ENA primary metagenome ERZ1034713 (study PRJEB33766, sample SAMN09781717) | gut metagenome | biome: gut microbiome | host: Homo sapiens | place: Madagascar | study: EMG produced TPA metagenomics assembly of the PRJNA485056 data... | reverse complement strand
TAAAAATAAAATCCTAAATACCCAAGTGCCTGCTTCTTCATTTTATAAAAAGAATCCCTGCCTATTCCTAACTCCTGTTGTACTTCCACATCTGTCTTATTATAACGACTGCAAAAACAGGAATGAAGGATCTCACTGAGCATCACACCATTCGGTGCATAGAACTTAACCAGTGTCATTCCACGATCAGAGAATAGCACAAATCAACAGTGAGCTGAGCACGCAGAAACTCATTCAAAAACACTGCGATTCTTACCGGCTCTGCCGTAACGTAATTGAAGATTGCAAATCTGCTAAAAATCCAAAAGCATACCGCAGCAAACATCAGGCAGTATACAAACTCCACGATTCACTAAAAAAAGAGCTTCAGGATCTCGGTGTTACCAAAATCCCAAACTCTAATAAAATCCAAAAGAGGCTAGAAAATCTTGAATCTGAACAGGCTGCTACTGTCCGGGAAAAAAAGGAGTTGCAGAAAAAGCAAAAGACACTGGATATCATCCGACAAAATTTCACTGCACTGCTCGATGCTGCTGAGATCAGTTCAGACTTACTTCCAGCAAAACGGGAACCTGTTTCTGTCACAAGAGATAAATAAGATTGCACTGACAACTCACTCATTTTCTTCCAAATCTTCCCATGGTTTAAAACCCATTTCCTCCCAGGTGACACCATACGGTGCACCTCCGGAGGTATCTGTTTTTGGGTTATGCCAGTTATATAACGAAACGAAAAGACCGGGATTTCTCGATCTTCTCATATTATTTATGGACTTTTCTTTTACAAATACTAAATATGACTAAGGATATTCCCATTAAAGAAAGCCACATAATTACATTCGTATCATCTCCCGTTTTTACATTTGGAGTGCGACTGCTTTTATCACCCGATGGTTCTTCTGAATCTGGTGGCGTATTCGGGGTAATTGGTGGTATCGATTCATTTTTAAATTTAGGTTCTGCCGTTACATTCCAGATGATCTGACCGTCATAATTACCCGGAACTGTTATGATAAAAGGTTCACTTCGATATACTTGATTGCCAATTTGTGTTTTTTGTGTCTGGACAAAAAGATACACTCCTTTTTCCAGATCTCTGTACATAACTTCTCCATCTGAATTGGTCTTTCCAGATATTCCTCTGATGCTGTTATCCTGTACATATTTTCCCAGTTTTTTTGCAGCTTCTGCCTGAGCGGAAGAATCCTCAAAATCAAATATGACTCCAGACTTTGCAAACTCAGTCTCTAAAACCCATGAATTCTTTTTATATATGCCAACCTGATACATCGTAAATTCAGTATTGCTTAGATTATATACTGCAGCTTCATCTTCAACAGTAGCTTTTAATAATATGCTTCCCTGATCATTCGCAGACACAGGTAACGGAATGAGGAGTAAAAGCATACACATCACACTTGCCATACACATATATATTCGCTTACGTTTACTTATTCTGCTCATGTTTTTTCTCCTTCCTGCGTTTATGATATTTAATGCTCACCCATATGATGATGAAAGCAATAATTCCACCAATCAATAGAATCAAATTGAATGGAATTGTACGCTGAAGACCAACTTCCTCATCTATTTTCTGTGCCTTTTCATACGGAATTCTGATGCCACGTACAAGCAGTCTGTGCGTATTAACAGCATAAGGAGTGCATGTGACCAGTGTTACATAATCCTTGCCTTTTTCAATCTGTAAAGCATCTGTATCGGATGGCAATACTGTCAGAATCTGATCTACCTGATAGGCAAAGGTATGATGAAGAACTTTAATATAAAATACATCTCCAACCTCCATCTTGTTCAGGTCGGTGAATATTTTTGCATTTGCCAGTCCCCGGTGTCCAGATAATACTGCATGACAGCTCTCGCCACCTACCGGAAGTGAAGTGTTTTTCAGATGTCCAACACCTGACTGCAGTACTTTTTCGGATGTTCCATGATAAACCGGAAGGACAACATCAAGTTTTGGAATATCAATATACCCCATCATTCCGGTATCATCAATTTTCAAAAGACTGTTATACACATCATTTTCTGTCTGGTTTTCATTGCTTTCTGAAAATGGATCTGCTATGGAACCAATTCCGATCAGGCTTTCGTTATATTCCTGTGCCTGTTCGATCATTGCATTCTCCTGTTCTTCCGACAAATGCGAAACTTCCTGTTCATAATCTGTAGCAATCGTTGTGCTGTTCATCTGATTGATGTAATTGCTCACTACCGGATACAGGATTAAAGAAAATGCCGCCAGATATCCAATTCCTCTTAGTATTTTCACTATTTTTTTCATAATACCTTTCACCTTTTCGTCTGTTTCTTCTGAAATACCCAGTCCACACTGGACATTTCAGAAAAAGCAGACATCCTCCCGGTACGATACCGGGAAGATGAACTGTCTTTTTATCCATTCTTAAACTTCAGAATGTCTTAGTTGTTTGCTTTCTTTTTGCCAAAAGCTTTGCTTGCTGTTAATACACCGAAAAGAACGATACCAGCCAGTGTTACCATAAGCGCACCCTTGCTACCAGTAGATGGAAGCTGTGCACCTGTTTTGTTTTCTACAGCTACTTCTGGGGAATCAGTTTTATTTGTGATTGCAGCACCATTTGTAGTCTTTCCATTGTATGTGTAATCAACTGAATAGCTTGTCAGTTTGCCAGTTGTTTCATCATATACCGGTTTGATCTCAACTTTGATGTCACTGAGAAGTTTATTGTATCCTTCTGGAGCTTTTGTCTCTCTTAAGTAGTAAGTTCCGGCATCAAGACCTTTTACAAGAACTTTACCATCAGCATCAGATACAATTTTTGCAGAAGTAAAGCCTGTTGCTTTAGCTTCATCGGCTGTTGCCTGACGGTATACGCCGTTTCCTTCGTCTACAATATTAATCTTTGCATTTGTATCTGCTGCATCGCCAGCTTCGTTTGCTTTATAAAGCTCGAATTCTGCATTTGCCAGTCCAGTCTGAGTCTCATCTTTTAAATAATATTTATAAATTGTGAAATCAAAGGTATGTACATCTACGATGCTTGGCTCGGATTTACCTGTTCCATTTGACTTCGGATCATTACTGTACTCAACGACCGCCTTGTTGGTATTTGGATTCATACCGATAACAGCATCTTTGTTTAAGGTTGCAGTATACACAACTGTGATTGTCTCGCCTGTTCTATTCTTAAAGTTATTATAAAACTCATTAAAGCTAATAGTTAGTGTATGTGTTCCATTGTCATTTGTCGTATATGTCGGTAAGTATGTATTATCTCCTGTTTTACCTGCTTTGAGTTCTGTATTTCCAACCTTTACAGACAGAATTGCTTTTAAGTCTAGTCCTTTTGATAATGTATCGGTAAATTTAAAAGTATAAGAATTATATCCTGTCATATCCGGCACTTTAGAAGTCAACTGGTAAGTAACGGTATCACCGATTCCAAAATTGCCGGCTTTCTTTTCATCTGTTCCGCCATGTGGTGCAATTGCATCCTCAGAATCATTCTCGTCATCTTCACCTAAGACTCCCTGATGAATACTTTCCCAACTAGGATTAATAATACCATTTACTGTGATTGAATTATTACCTGGTGTTTGTGTTGAAACAAGTTTCTTGTCTACTGTCGGGTAATTACTCTTCATGTTAATTGTAGCTGTCTCAGCTGTAATGCTAACTAAAGATGCTGCAGACGTATAAGTCTGATTTCCTGGTGCTGTGGAGGTATCTGTTGCTCCTTTTGGATAAACTAAATAGTATCCATATGCTAAATCAGAAACTACTGTAGAAGTTGCTGTTGTATTAACTGTTTTTGTTGCTGTAATATTGTTATTTGAATCTAAAATCCATCCAAGCATATCTTTTGCAAATGTTTTAGCTGTTTCAGCATCTCCATTTGTTCCGACCTGTGTTTTAACATATTCATATGCTTTTTCACTTAATGCTTCACCTGTTAATGTAGAAGCACCAGAAATTTTGCTCTGGAAGAATCCTTCATATGCAATGTTCAGTGTATATGCTACATTATCGCCGCTTTTTGTTGCTGTAAAAATCTGATACAGATCCAGAGTTTTTCCTGCTACTGTATTATAGACTGTCAGGGTTCCTTTTGAAGTTTCTGCTGCAAATGCAGTCATGCTCATGGTCAGTATCATGGTCATTGCCATCAGAACTGCCATAAATCTTGATACTAATTTCTTCATGTTCCTCTTCTCACTTTCTTTTGATTTTTTATTGGTTTGCTGGGGATTCTTTCAGCCTTTACGGTGGAAGTTCCCCACGCAGCCATATTTCTCTCATGACACTGTTCCCCCTTTCCTACATCGTCTGTTTCCGTTTCCTTCTGCGTCCGGTATAAAGCAGGAACGCTAACAACAGGCCACCTGCTATGATAAACATCATAATGCCCTCGCCACCGGTATCCGGAAGCAGTGCAAAATGCCGGTTGATAATCGTGAAGGTAAATCCATCTTTAGAGGTTTCGATTGTAGTTGTATATCCTTCTATTTCCGTTTCCGTAACAGAATATTTGTAATAACGCAAAGTTCCTGCATCATCTTTTATGTAGGCTGGAAGAGTTTCAATCACTTTCTGCCATGTAGATTTTGATATGTCACCTTTTATTTCATAGTTTTCATAGTTTGGCACGATTTCTGTATGTTCTTTTCCATCTGCATCCGTCCAACTTCTGGAAATTGTAACTGTAATGGAAGTTGGTCTGAGGTTATCCATGTTACGGAAATCTTTCCAGACCTTATTAATGGTCAGATTTACAAATTTATCACATGGATCCTGTGCATCTGATGGTTCCGGTGATGTGCTATCCTCTGTATTGACTGTCGTTTTGGTATCTGACATCAGAACGGCTTTTGCATCTGATATATATGCATTCAGATCTGCTGTTTCAGAAGAATCTTTTGTTGCCATAACTGCATTCTTTAAAGTATCATACTCATCTACCTGCACTACATGTTTTACCGAGAAGATACTCCATCCATTTTCCTGACTGAACGTATCTGTCAGAAGTTTCGAATTCTTTTTGATCTCATCAAAACTAATCGCCGGTTTTCGGTAAATACGATAATTGTTATTCTCACCTTCTACACCTGCTTTTGTATTAAATTCATATACAGATTCCAGATCACTTTTTCCGCTAAATGGTCCCACCAGTTTAGATGTTCCACGGACCACATCGCAGTAATACATGTTGTTATTTTTCAGTAGTCCTTCGTCGTTGTATCCTACAAAGCCTCCGCTTCGTCCATCTGTTGCAGTACCGTCTGCATCATTTCCGGCACCGCCGGCATAGACATCGTATCCCGTACTGATTCCATATACATTGCTGTCTGTAATTTTTGTCCTGTTTGCCTTAATCAGGTTGACACTGATGTTGGACTTTACATCATTATCTTTCGTTATGATTCCGTTTTTGTCACATGGAAGCTTAATAGAGGAATCTCCGATCTTAATGATTGCAAAATCTGTCTGCTGATTGTTATCATCAGACTTTTTAGATAGCCCAACAGAAATATCCAGTCCAAGCAGATTCACATGGATGAGATTTCCATCGTACAGTGCATCAACCTTCACAATTCCAAGATTAATATGCAAAAGATTGGAATCCTGAATCTTATCCAGATACAACGCCTTTACAAGGTTATTCAGGACTACGAGCAAAGCGTCGACTACTGTGGAATCCAGTTTTATATCTGCAAGATAGGCAAAGCTTGTTCTTCCTGCGAAGCCTCCTGCTGTTCCGTCTGATGCTACCTGTTTCAGGCTATTTTTCTGATTTTTAGCACCTCCGGCATTGCATCCTGACATTCTGGTAAGATTTGCATAGCCGATAAATCCTCCTGCAATCCGTTCCTCTCCACCTTTACTCTGAACCGTATAACCACCAGGCACTCCTGTCACACTGCTGTCATCTATGTGGGAACCAAAAATATCCAGGACACCGAGGGCACCGCCCAGAAGCTGTCCGGTATTATTTCCCAGCACATCCAGCTTCTCCAGTTTCACAACGCCGCTTTTTCCGGAGTAACCAATAAAACCGCCGACGCTGTTTAGTCCAGTTACATAATTTAATCCCGTTACGCTGCTGTTTTTGACAGAGCCATTTAACAGGGAACCGCCAAATCCTCCAGCCGTTCCGCTATATGTTACTTCATTATTCTGGCCTGATTTTGTCGCTGTGTTAGCACTGACACCAAGCCCTGCATCCGGGCTGCCAGTGACATTTCCGTAATATACATAGCTTCGGAATGCATCCAGCACATCGGTTTTTCCAAGCTTTAAAAGATACTGTAAGACAGAGGTCTCACCATTGGCACTAATATTTGCGGCACCGGAAACATCCGCAATACCGAAGCATCCACCGGCATATTCACCGGCCACTACGGAACGGATCTTGTCTGCACGGATTTCGCTTCCCTGCTTATCCTTCTCGCCAAGGACCGCTCCACAGAGACTTCCTGCAAATCCTCCTGCTGCTTTTGCATACCCGGTATTGCTTCCATTTTGATAAGTTCCGTTTACAATCACGCCCCAGTCATCCCAGGCTGACACAGATGCACAACGAATAGTGGAAACAGTTGCATTCAAAACCTTAATCAGCTCTGCCGGAGCATTTACCATAAGAACATCCAGAAGCTTATTCAAAAGTCCCTGCTTTGTAGCTGTATCAATAGCTGCCACACTACCCGGATCTACTTTTCCGGCAAAACCGCCTACATAGGAAGTTCCATCTACACGCCTTAAATTTGTGATACTGCAGGAGGTAGTTTCATCTCCCCAGATCTGGCCACCGATCATCCTTCCCACATAACCTCCGGCAAATCCTGCCGGGTCTTTGTCTGCAATACCTGTTGCTTTAATCCTTGCTCCGGAACGATAGCCTTTCACATGGGACTGTTTTACAACCGGAACAAAGGTTTTTAATGCTGCCAGACTGTCGGCACCGATAATCTTAAGACCTGCCAGTGAAACGTCACCTGTATTTGCCACAGAACCGGTAAGCATCTCACCAGCAAAACCACCACTGCTTCTATAAGCCTCTGCTAACTGAAGATCTGTTGCAGTTCCATTTGTAACGGTACCACCTTCCATCCGTCCTACATAGCCTCCGGCAGAACCTCCCTGTGTTGCTTTACTTGCCAGAATGCTCCGTCCTGCTGTAACAGCGTATCCATATGCATACTGGGAAATAATCTCATTTAACTGATTCTGATCATTGACTTCACCAAGTGCCTGTAATTTATTACCGTAACTTCCATAAGAGCCGACAGCACCAACCCACTTATTCCAGGTATCCGTATCCAGTCCACGAAGCGGTCCATAAACAGCTGTATTCTTTTCTGTCGGATACACTGCCTGAAGAAGCGTCAGCGGATTATCTAGTTTGATAAGACCGAATAAAACCTTCAGACTTCCTGTGTCTGCAACATTTGCACACCGCATCAGTCCTGTATAACCTCCGGCATATTCCGTTCCATATACGGAACGGATACGATAGGCCGCACATTCTCTTACGGTTCCTGTATATGCAGAGCCTTTCCACTTATCCTTATTATTTCCCCAGATCTGACCGCCATAGTTGTAACCTGCATAGCCTCCGGCAAGCCCACGGTAAATGCCGTCATCACTCTCAGCCTGAGCCCTCACAGCACCTCCACAAGGTACACAGGTTGTTTCGCTGTTTTTGATTACAGGAACAAATGCCTGTAAAACGCCAAGAAGATTATCTGCCTTGATCAGTCCTCCAAGAGCACTTAATCCATCTACCACATCTGCCGCATTCCCCGGCTCCATAGTTCCAACATATCCACCGGCACTTTCACGCCCTATGATATGTGCAAAATTATAAGAATTACTATTCTGAATCTGAACTCCAAGAAGTTCTCCTGCATATCCACCGGCTTTTCCGGTATCACCGTCTCCGTCTGTTGCAAGAACATGAAATCCGCCTATCGCTCCGTAAACATCTGAACTGTCTATGATAGATGCAACTACGGTCAACGCTGATAACAGATTTGAGGCAGAAAGCACCTTATCCAAAACGCTTGCGCCTCCGATAGCCGCCGTACTTCCCATGGCGGCTTTCCCAATATAGCCCCCTGCATAGCGGTAACCACTTACCGCATACTCACTTCCAGTTCTGTAATAACTACTACCATCTGCCTGCTGCAGATTGTTTGGCTCACTGACACGGGTATGCTGCAGTTTATTTACATCAGAATTACTGATTTGTACACCAGTTCCGCATCCGATAAAGCCTCCGGCACTTCCAGCATCCGCATCGTTGGTGCTGTCTTTTTCAAGAGTCCCTGTAACGGTAACGGTAAACCCTTTTTCTACAGAATTAACACTGGCATTACTGATCACCGGAACAAAAGCATTAACCAGGGAAAGTAATCCTGTCAGATCAACCACTTTTGTAAGAATTGATGACTTGGCTCCAATCTCTGCAACCGCTCCGGCTTTTACGAGACCTCCGAAGCCTCCGGCATAACGAAGACCTTCTACTTTCAGAAGATTTTCTACTGCCGTTCCTTTTCCGGAATCTACAGCATTTGCTGAATTATCTACATGACCGCTCTGCATCTCTCCAACGAAGCCACCGGCATAGCCTTCTGCGTTTTCAAATCCGCTGTCAGCCGTAACTGTCAAACCATCTACGGTACCAGCAACTTTGCAATTCGTAATTTTGCTGGATGCCGCCTGAAGGACACTTGCCAGCTCTTTCAGACTCAGGATCTTACCAAGGACACTGTTCAAAAGATCTCCTGTGGCATCTCCTGCCTCCGCTGCACTTCCGGAGCGCATAATTCCGATATAGCCACCGGCATGATATGGTGCAGTGACTTCTTTTACATTGGTCACATCAGAGTTCTTCACCATGACTGCTTTTCCATTACCGATATATCCTCCGGCATCTCCAAGTGCCACATCATCATTTTTTCCAGATGCTGTTACAACTAAGCTGTCTCCCTCGATAGAAGAGTCGGAAATTCTCGGATACGCCACATCCATGACACTGAGAAGCTGATTTACATTTAAGAGACCCAGTAACTTAATAGAACCTGTCTGTGCCACATCACCAGGCATCAGCCTTCCTGCAAAACCACCGGCGTAGCTGGTTCCCTTTATATAAGAGAGTCCGGTAATATTGGTGTCTGTGTCTGCTTTGAATCCGGAATTGTTGTTTCCATAGTTGATATCTACTGCCTGTCCATCTCCCACAAAGCCGCCCGCCATATCAGCGGATACCTGAGGGTCAGAACCATTCGAAACATATGCAATAGACGTATTATTGAACTCCGGTCTCAGGGCACTGACAACGCCTAGCAGGTTCTCCAATTCAATTCCTGTCAGTTGTGATGTAGTGGAATCCCCGGCACTTAATGCATCTCCGGCTTTGGCAAAACCTGTAAATCCACCGGCTTTTCCTGATGCTGCGGATGCAGTAACCGTTTTCAGGTTGCTGATCTTTGTGTCCCTTGCTCGTCCACTAATACATTCTCCAATAAAGCCACCGCTGTAACCTTTCTCATTTTTGGCAGACACACTATAGCCTGATGTGACACCTGAAACAGTACTGTCAACTGTAAATGTCTCAATCATCTGGCCTACAGAAAGAAGGCTGTCAATTTTCAAAAGCGGTAATCCTAGAAGTTTAATACCTCCAACATTAGCAAGAGTACCACTTCCGAAATATCCGGCAAATCCTCCTGCACACTTTCCAGCCGTTACAGAATTCAGATTTGTGACGGATGTTTTCCTTACTTCTCCACCTGTTCCATAACCGATAGCACCTCCGGCACGACCATTCTCCTGATTTGACGCAGTAACTGTAAGTCCCAAAGAGCCTCCGTTTACGGAACAGTCTTTACATTCAAAACGCATGTAATCCGCTGCTTTAACTGTTCCACCAAGGACATCACCGACACTGGTCATCTTCGCATAACCTAAGATTCCTCCGGCATTCTCTGCTGCTGAAACGGACATGCTTTCTGATGCAGTAATACTATTAGACTGATTATTAAAGCTATAAGAAATACTATTTTTGGCAAGTACACGATCCAAGGCTTTTGTAGTTGATTTTGAACCGTCTGCAAGTTCCGAAGTATTAGAAACCTGAACAGCTCCGGCATATCCTACAAGTCCGCCGGCATATTTGCCACTGGCATCTAAGGATATCGTACTTCCGCCAATGGTACATCCGCTTATAACAGAAGGTCGAAGTCCCACCAGGTTCAAAATATCCATATCCGTAATATTACCGTTCAACAAACCTGTAAGAAGTTTTTTCACAAGATCAAGAAGACCTTTATTTTCATCAATAGATGTAACAGCACCAAGGGTTGCTAAGCCGGCAAATCCTCCGGTATAATCTTTTCCGGACACTGTACTAAGAGAAGAAATACTGCAGTCCACGGCATAACTGTTACGCATTTCTCCTATAAATCCACCTGCATAACCACTTTCCTTACCAGAGCTTCCTGTCGCAGATACATTTGCACTGCCATTAATGCTACATCCAAGCATTACTGTATTGACCGGGAAATCAGCTATTTGGATTCCCAGATGATCCAGTGCACCTGCAACAACTGCATTGGAAGCACGTCCAATAAATCCTCCAGAGTAATCTGTACCATTAACATTTTCAGTACCATTCACTGAACATCCGTTCATTACAACACCGATTGTTTCACCTGCAAATCCACCTGTATAGTTCTGCCCAGATATCATATCATTGCCAGATACTGAACAATTACTGAACACCGGATTCACATAACCAATCGGGATCAGGTTTCCAACACTTAGAACGCCTCCATTCAAAAGCGTTGTAATCAGATCCCCAAGACCTAATACTGGAATCAAGTTTAATAAAGTACTAAGTGCGTCCGTTACTCCTTTAAGCACTCCTGAAAGAGCTTCATATTTTGTAATACCCGAACTGTACCCGACAAAACCACCTGTCCAGCTGTTTGCATTAGATACTCCTGATAATCCTTCTACATGACAGTCTAATATCTGTACATTTCCTTTTACAACGCCGGCAAAAGCTCCTGTTGAAAAAGATTTTGGATCCTTTTCCAACCCACTTGATAATCCCAGGACTTTTAAAACTCCGGTCAACACTACACCAAGCAAACTAAAATCTTTTTTAATAGAATTCGTTGTCGTTGATACAGAAACTCCTGATAAGGTAAGATTTTTTACGATAACCTGTTTTGATGAAATCTGTAATGAACTGTCATATGGGGTCGATAAACTTCTGAAAAATCCAACACCATATTCCGTGTCCGAGCTGCTTCCATTTGAATAAGCACTCTGATTAATTGCTGTGTCCTGTACAATCTTTACATTACTGATTTTGACATTAGCACCTTCTGTCATTCCCTTGCGGCCTTCCATATTTCCCTGGAAGTTCTTTATAGGAGTCCAGTTATCATCTTTCCCATTAGAATTTGTCCCTTCTTTGGAAAGATCAATATCACGAAAGATAATATAATTCGCATCCTTACTGTATTTATATCCAGATCCTGCAATATTGGTATTGCTACTTTTGGATGTATCATAGGTAAGGATGTAAGTTTTATTCTCGTCAACCGTTATACTTTCCGGAGTTGTATCATCAGTAAAATCACTTTCGTCACCATCACTTGTAAAAGCGTCTATATCATCACTTTCTGGCTCAGCTACTTCCTCACTTTCTGCCGGAATCATATCAATCGAATCACTGTCTTTTACAGTTTCATCTGCTTCAAAGTATGCTGCTTCGGAATCACTGGCAGTACTTTCTGTTGCAGTTACTGTCATATCGGCTGATTCCTGAATCGTACTACTCACATAGTGATATCGTTTTGTGGCACCAATTCCAAGTACACCATCCTGCTCATCTGTTTCTCCCAGCTTGTGCTCACCTTTTTTATTTCCATACAATTCCTTGCCTGACCAGTTATATGTATCATTAAACTTTACAATATCCGCATCCCCCGGATAATACAGTTCTGTTTTGTATGTCTGTGTATCAGCTGCTGGTTTCCAGGTATATAGTAATCCATTTTTCTCTTTTGTTTCATACACCCGCCAGATTGGTTCTGTTACTTCCACATCCGTTCCGATTGCCCGAAGTTGTGTTTCATTTCCAATCAGAATGTAATTTTTATCACCGATCTTTTTTACCACCTGACCGAAATAGTTTCTTCCTTCATAGTCGGACGGATATGCGCTAGTAATATCCTGAGTTGTCTCCTCTGTTCCAGCCTTGTTGGCAAGAAGCTCCGGTGTTTCTGTTGTAAATGAAGAAGCAAGCACATAATTATGTGTTTTGCTGTAAGTAAGATACGAACCATCTTCCAAAGTGAAAACCTGTCCCATTCCAACCTTTTCAGCAATATAATCCTCGCTCATTACAGGTTCGCTGTCTGAAGATTCCCCTTTCATCAATTCCAGCTGGTAGCGGTTATACACATAAATCGTATCTGTCGCTGAATCATATACCATATTGTCAGTGTGCTCAGATGATGAAGTGATGCTGCCTGTAAAATCAGACGGGAAGTTCCAGATATTTTCATTATCTATTGCAATATCATTCATCAGACAATAGGAAGCGTCTGATGCATAGGTAAGTTCTGCACCATCTGCAAGAACCTTATCCCCTTCACCAACTTTTCCGTCTTTGTCTCCGGAAAACATCTGTGTTCCTGTACCTATCTGCAGAAGTTGCTGGTAATTGTAGATACATATTTTTCCATCTTCATAATCTGGATTTACTTCTTCCAATGTGTCCGATGTGTTTTCGTCATCCATAATTGTTTCTTCTTCATCTGTAAATCCCTGATCTTCAGAATTGTCGAATTTTTTTGTCACCTCAGAACTAATATCTGTATTTGGCTCTGATTCGCCTTCAAAAGAATCAGGAATATCACTTTCTGTGATATCAGATGTTTCAGATGTATCACTGCTGAAACCATCCTGCTCCGATATATCTGTAATTTCACTATTGGTCTGCACATCCATTCTTTCTGAATCTTCATCATTCGCAACTACGACTTGCGAAGATAATAATGTAACACATAGAACGATTGCTGTAATCCGCCTTAAAACACTCAATTTCTTATTCATAAAAATCGCCTCAAATCTTCTGTCATAGTTAACTTTTTGTTACTTTTAACCACTCTGGCTGGATAACTGCCGCCGTCAAGCACTGGATCATTTTTGTGGAAAACGCCTCACATTCGCCATTTGAAATCATCCGTATTACTTCTTCCGGTTCATATTTTCTGCGACAATTCTGATGTAGATACCATCCGTTCTTGTGCTGCTAAGTAATATACAATTCTAATTGCGTAATCTGTTGAATTTTTCAGTTGCATCGTTATCCCTCTAATCTAAACCCTGCGAGGTCTTAGTTTATATCAAAAAAAATATCAAAAATTGATATCTTCATTGTTTTTCGCTGATAATCTTTCTTATCAGGTATCTTATCAGGTACAACATTATACGCTATTAAACTTAAAAATATAATGCGCAACGGATGAAAAATTTTTATCGTTTTTTTGTTCAAAGTGTTCCATTTAAGACTAATATGCAAAAAAACGAACCACACTAACCATGTGATTCGTTATCTTTTATAACAATTCCAA
>ERZ1034713.1031-NODE-1031-length-13666-cov-10.176842_pt1 | contig 13666 bp, 9 predicted proteins | sample MGYA00520692_ERZ1034713 | MGnify/ENA primary metagenome ERZ1034713 (study PRJEB33766, sample SAMN09781717) | gut metagenome | biome: gut microbiome | host: Homo sapiens | place: Madagascar | study: EMG produced TPA metagenomics assembly of the PRJNA485056 data... | reverse complement strand
AAAACAAAAACAAAAAAAAATGAGTATATTCAACAATCCGGAAGAAAACTATTGGCGCAACCTGGTGACTAAGGCCATACTGGTCTGCATGACCGTGGCTGTCATCGTATGGTTTCTGCCTCGCAACGAGGGTCGCCAGTACCGATACGATGTAGGAAAACCATGGATGTACGGCTCTGTCATCGCCAAGTTCGACTTTCCAATCTACAAAACCGATGAAGCTATCAAGCACGAACAGGATTCGATGATGAACCAGTTCCAGCCCTACTATGGCCTGAATCCAACGGTGGAAAACGTGCAGGTGAACCGATTTCTCCACGATTTCCAGAAGGGAATACCCGGTCTGCCTAATGAATTTGTGGGGCTCATAGCCAACGAACTGCACAATGTCTATCAGATGGGCATCATCAACACCACGGAGTACAACCGCATCTTCAAGGATTCTACCAGCACCATCCGAATCATCAGCGGAAAGAACGTGAAAAGCGTGCCTATCAAATCGTTCTACTCTACGATAGCCGCCTATGAGCATCTCTTTGCCAACGAAAAATTAGCTGCCCAGCGACCGCTGCTCTCCCGCTGCAACCTCAACAACTATATAGAGGCCAACATCATCTACGAAAAAGAGAAAAGCGAAACCGAGAAAAACGACCTGCTGAGCAGCATTCCATTGGCAAGCGGAATGGTGATGAGCGGACAGAAAATCGTGGACAGAGGCGAGGTGATCAGCGACTACACCTTCCGCGTGCTCACATCCTTCGACAAGGAAATGAAACGGCGCACGTCCACTGAGGAGGAAATCACCACCACCATCATCGGACAGGTGCTCTTCGTATTCATCCTTGTCATGATGTTTACGTCATATCTCTCGCTCTTCCGCAAAGACTATTTCGAAAAACCGCGCAGCATCACGATGCTCTATGCGATGATCACGCTCTTCCCTATCCTGGTATCGCTGATGATGAAGCACAATTTCTTCTCTGTGTATATCATCCCGTTTGCCATGGTGCCTATCTTCGTAAGAGTATTTATGGATTCCCGCACGGCATTCATCACCCATGTCACGATGATTCTGATATGTGCGGCGGCTGTAAAATACCAGTATGAATTCATCATCGTGCAGCTGGCTTCCGGACTGGTGGCCATCTATTCGCTCCGTGAACTGAGCAAGCGCTCGCAGATATTCATCACAGCCCTGCTGGTGACGGTGGCAAGCGGAGTGGTATATCTGGCACTGCAGCTGATGCAGGACAATGAGGTATTCAATATCGACACCAGCATGTACACCCATTTCACCATCAACGGCATCTTCCTATTGCTTTCCTATCCACTGATGTATCTGATAGAAAAGCTGTTCGGATTTATCTCGAATGTCACATTGTTTGAACTTTCGAATACCAACAAGGGACTGCTGCGCAACCTGAGCGAGATAGCTCCAGGCACCTTCCAGCACTCCATCACCGTGGGAAATCTGGCTGCCGAAATCGCCAACCGCATCCATGCCAACAGTCTGCTCGTGCGTACGGGTGCATTATATCATGACATCGGCAAGATGAGCAATCCTGTATTCTTCACCGAAAATCAGGCTGGCGTCAATCCGCACGACCAGCTTACCGATCTGGAGAGTGCACAGATCATCATCAGCCACGTGACCGAAGGCTTGAAAATGGCAGAAAAGGCCAACCTTCCTGGCATCATCAAGGATTTCATCTCCACCCATCATGGCACCGGGCTTACCAAGTATTTCTATATTAATTATTGTAATGCCCATCCAGATGAAAATGTAAACAAGGAGCTTTTCCAGTATCCAGGTCCGAATCCATTCACCCGTGAGCAGGCTATTCTGATGATGGCCGACACGGTGGAAGCAGCCTCCCGCTCGCTCAACGAATATACCGAGGAAAGCATCAGCACGCTCATCAACAAGCTCATCGACGGTCAGGTGGCTGAAGGTTTCTTCAAGGAATGTCCTATCACCTTCCGCGACATCGCCCTGGCCAAAGTGGTGCTCACAGAACGTCTGAAATCCATTTATCATACGCGAATTTCGTATCCGCATCTGAATAAATAACTGGTGATTATTGAACATAAATAAATCCCGATTTATTGCACATATCATTTATTCTGTGCAGTATTTCGGGGTTTTATTGTTAATATACTTTAAATAAGAAATAAAAGTAGTAGCGAAATAGAACATTCTTCTTACCTTTGCGGACGTTTTTATTTAAATTTATTAAAATGAAGAAACTAAAATTAGTTTGTGTTGCCATTGCGATGGCAGGTGCAGCACCTACTTTTGCAGGTGGTTTGCTCACTAATACAAACCAACATGTAGCATTCAATAGAATGATGAGCCGTGAGGCTTCCATCGGTATCGATGGTGTTTATTACAACCCAGCAGGCGTTGTATTCATGGGTGAAGGCCACCATCTTGCCATCAACTGGCAGTTGGCTTATCAAACTCGTACTATCAACAATGATTACAAATTGTTTACTAATAATGTAAACAATCCTATCACTCCTCGTGATTTCAAGGGTAAGGCTTTTGCCCCAGTTATCCCTTCTTTCCAGTATGCCTATAACAAGGGCAAATGGTCGTTCCAGGCTAACTTCTCTCTCACTGGCGGTGGCGGTAAGTGTACTTTCGACGATGGTCTGGGTTCTTTCGAGAAAATCGTATCAGAGACTGCTATTGCAGCTTGTAAGTTGGCTGGTGCTGTTGATCAGGTAGCAGAAGCTTATCATGTACCAGCCATATTCTCAAGCAACCAGTGCTTCGGAACTGAGGGTAAGTATAGTTACAACAGTTATATGCACGGTCGCCAGTATTACTATGGACTCTCTGTAGGTGCAGCATATAAGTTCTACGATAACTTCAGCGCATTCTTGGGTGTTCGCGGTGTCTATGCATTGACCAACTACTATGGTTATGTAGAAAACATCAATGTAGGCAACATGCCTCTCTATAAGGTACTCGACCCTACCAAGGAAAAGTCTGCCAATATCGAGTTGAGCTGCGACCAGACTGGTGTAGGTTTCACTCCTATCATCGGCGTAGATTACAAGACTGGTCGTTGGAACTTCTCTGCTAAATACGAGTTCAAGACCCGTATTCGCCTGAAGAACAAGTCAGTAAACCAGATACCAAGTATCGGTAACCTGCCTGCCAACCTGCGCAATGCCTACATCACAAATGGTGTATCAGAGGAGAAAGCAAATGCAATCCTGAATAATCCAAATATCCAGGGAGCAATGGGCATGCTGAAATCACAATTTGACTCAAAGATAGACAAGGCTATCGGTGAATACGAGGATGGTAAGAAGATTGCTGGCGATATTCCTGGCTACTTGGCTCTCGGTATCGGCTACAGCCCTGTCGATGCAGTAAGAGTAAACGTAGGTTTCCACTGGTTCGACGACAAGAATGCTACATCTTACAACAATCGCAACAAGGAGTTGAAGCGTGGTACTTTGGAGTATAATGCAGGTGTAGAGGTAGACGTTAACAAGAAAATCACCCTGAGTACAGGTTGGCAGAACACAAACTATGGTTTGTCTGATGAGTATATGGACGACAAGTCATTCGTAGTAGGTTCAAATTCTGCTGCCATCGGTGGTGTTTATCACATCAACAAAAAGATGGATCTCAACGTAGCTTACTTCCACACATTCTATCAGCACAAGAAGACTTCCGAGACTGTTCAGCTTGCAGCTGACAAGAGCATCGTCTATAATTCAGACTATACACGTAATAACAACGTGTTTGCGGTAGGTCTCGACATCAATTTCTAAATGATAGATCGTTCTGAATAAGAATCCTGAAGAAATTCGGAACACATAACTACAACAATCAAAAGAGGGTGTGTCATAAGTCAAAGACACATCCTCTTTTTCGTTTCTTCATTGATTTTCTTCACATGTTTTTTCTTTCATCGGATTTCACGGATAAATCGGAGGCAGTTTTGCTTATCGGATTATTCACGGATTTCCGCGGATATTTGGCCTCTGGCCAATGGCTGGCGCCGTAGCAATCCAATTAAATTATAATATTCTCTCTTACATCGGATCCACATCATAATAAATGACCAAAGCCCCATATCGCGGATCTTTCGACATTTTTTCTTGAGCAAACAATAGGAATTCCCTCACTTTCCTATAGTCAAGAGAATTCTCCAACTTGATGACAATCTTACGGATATTCATTGTCTTCACACGAGCCACTGCAGGCTTGTCAGGCCCTAAGATTCTCTCCCCAAACCATCCTCGCAAGGTCTGTCCCAGCTCCATACTTGCCTGCTGACAGACTTTCTCATGCTTGTGCTTCAGATAGACGTTGATGAGATGATAGAAAGGCGGATAATGAAAGGCTTTACGTTCTTCCAGCAAGTCGCGGTAGAAAGTGGCATAATCATTGTGAACCACCTGCGAGATAACAGGCAATTCCGGAGATTTCGTCTGCAGAATCACGAGTCCCCGCTTGCCCTTTCTTCCTGCCCTTCCACTCACCTGTGCCATCATCATGAAGGCATGTTCGTAGGCCCGGAAGTCAGGATAATTGAGCATCGAGTCGGCATTGAGAATACCCACAACGCTCACCTTGTCAAAATCCAGTCCCTTGGAAATCATCTGCGTACCGATAAGCAGGTTGGTCTTTCCCGAAGAAAAATCCTCTATCAGGCGTTCATAGGCATTGCGGGTGCGGGTCGTATCAAGATCCATACGGGCAATACGCGCCTCAGGGAAGATTTCAGTCAACTGGTCTTCCACCTTCTCTGTTCCGATACCACGCCCCGTCAGTTCGGTACTTCCACAGTTAGGACATTCCGTAGGAACAGGATACGTGTAGCCACAATAATGGCAGGTAAGCAGATTGATATTCTTATGCAATGTGAGCGACACATCACAGTTTTTGCATTTCGGAACCCATCCACAGACCTTACACTCAATCATCGGCGCAAAACCGCGCCTGTTCTGAAAGAGAATAGCCTGTTCGCCACGCTGCAAGGCCTCTCTTACAGCAGCCAAGAGTTGTGGCGAATATGCCCCCTTCATGATCTTGCGATGGCGCAAATCCTTCACATCCACCACCTGTATTTCCGGCAGCTGGATGTCTTTATATCGCGTTTTCATCTCCACCAGACCATACTTTCCCTGCTGGGCATTGTAATAACTTTCCATCGAAGGAGTAGCCGTACCCAAGAGCACTTTGGCTTCGGGATACATACTTGCCAAAACGATGGCTGCGCTGCGGGCATGATAGCGAGGAGCGGGATCCTGCTGCTTGAAACTGGTTTCATGCTCCTCATCCACTATCACAAGTCCGAGTTTCTGAAAAGGCAGGAAGACTGCACTTCTGGCTCCTAAGATGACATCATAAGGATGATCAGACATCTGTTTCTGCCAGATTTCCACACGCTCTGCATCGCTATATTTCGAGTGATAGATACCAAGTCGGTCTCCAAAAACCCGGTGAAGACGTTCCATAATCTGCACCGTAAGCGCGATTTCCGGCAAGAGATAAAGTACCTGCTTATGCTCATCGAGCGCCTGTTTAATGAGGTGGATATAGACCTCCGTCTTACCGCTGGAAGTCACTCCATTCAAGAGTACCACATTCTTCTTCATCATCTGCATCAGAATCTGGTTGTAAGCATCCTGCTGGGGCATCGAGAGCGGTTTGATCAACTCGAAATGAGATTCGCCAGATGTATTCAGACGCCCTACTTCTATCTCGTATGTAAAAAGAAAACCCTTATCTATCAGACTTTTGATAATGGCAGAGGTGGAATGACTCTCGTTCATTAGTTCCTCCTTTGTTACTTTTTCTATAAAAGAAGGAATATCAGAAGGCTGGTTTCCATTTGAAGAAGGAATATCAGGAGACTGCATATTTCTCAATTCATAGAATTCCTCCCGCAGCAGTCCGTTTTCATCTACTTCGTTTTCGAGAAGAATATCCCAATGAGACAGTTGGAGGAAGGTGGTAAAAGCCTTCATTTGCTTGACAGCCCTCCCCATCATCTGAAGCGCCACACGGAGCGTCTGAGGATTGCGATAAGCACTCGACAAACCGACATATAGCTCCATTTTGGGTTTAAACTTCTCTGTAGATTTCAGTCCAGCCGGGAAAGCAGCATTATAGACATCACCCAATGGAGACATGTAATAATCGCTGATCCACGACCAGAGCCGGTATTGCCTTTCCAGAAGCACAGGTTTTTCATCCAGCACCTGCTCTATCGGTTTCACCTCAAAAGCAGGCTTCTCATCATGCGTTTTCACCGCCATACCGATATACTTCTTGCTCCTTCCTAAGGGTACGAGCAGGCGCTTGCCAAACACAACCCTCCCTTCCATTCCATCAGGAACAGAATAGGTAAACAAGCCTGGAAGCGGCAAAGGAAGTATCACATCTACGTATTTCATACAGAAAAGTCATCTTGAGAATTATATCGTTGTGCAAAGATAACAATAAAAAAGCAGATACCCAATAAAGGATATCTGCTTTTATATATTTTAAGAAAGCCAGACTGAACTGGACCCGATTTTTAGAACCAGTAGCCAAGCGCAATCTGCCATGAATTGTTGCGGCTTCTATCACTACCCAAAACTGTTTCGCCCACCTTTTCGAGAGAGGCATCTGCAGTCTTTCCACAAGCAATATTGTAGTTAGCAGAAAGCTGTACGTGGCTCAACAAAGTAACACCAGCACCCACATTGACGCTGAAATTAGACTTCTTCAAAGAATAACTGCTACCAGTATCCCACTTGAAATTCTTATCACCTACGTTGATTCCCCACTGAGGACCCGCAAAAAGAAAGATATTTGCCACGCTGCTCAATCCCCAACCATAGCGTACATTCACAGGAATGTTGAGAGACTTCTGCTTTACATTCTCCTTGAAATATGAATTATCAGTTCCCTGATACTTCACGTCAGCCTCTTTCTGATCATAGAGAGCAGCTGCATCGAAACTCAAACCTACTACTGGCAAGGTAATCTTCACCATAGGACCTACGAAGAAACCTGTCTTATTAGAAGCATCGAAGACATCTTTGCTGAAAGACATATTGGTAACGTTCAAACCACCTTTCAAACCAAACTTAACCTGTGCGTTAGCCTGCTGCACGAACAGCAATGATGCCAACAACACCATAAAAGTCAATACTTTTTTCATACCTATTTCTCTATTTTTATTTCTAATAATTGTTGTTCAAATCATATAATTCCAACGATTGTTATTCCAACGATTCTTATCCCAATCATTATGATTCCAATGATTGATATTTCCGATAGTTATTATTTCCAACAATCAGAACCAAACCAATTAATGGCGCTCTCTTCTGACAGAAACGCGGGCTGCACTGGAGGTAGAAGAACCAGAACTGCGCTGGCGACGTCTTCTTACACTCGAAGAAGAACCTGAAGACTTAGAAGAACTTCTGCGGTTCTTCTTGACAGTCTTTGCATCCTTCTTACCGGCATTGGCAATACTATCCAGAGAATCCTTTCTCTCCTGATTGCCCCAGATATTCTTCTCAAAGGCAGCCAATTCAGCCTCTATCCTCTTCTGCTCCTTGCTCATAGCCGAATCAGAAGGACAGTATTGGGCCAAAGTCTTGCCCAACATATTATTGGTCTTGTAAATCTTTCCTTTATACTGATTTCTTACAAAGTAATCATCCACACTCATCGTCGCAGCATTGTTCAGATTACTGGTCATAATCTGCTGTTTAGACAAGTAAGGAGCCAGGTCGCTGTACTTCACCCAGAACAAAGGATATTTATTGCCACCATCTCCGAAATCATCCTCACGGGTCATGATAGGACAGAGTGCCAACACCTGAGTATGGAAGGTGGAAGTACGCTGGTCAAAATAAGAAGATTCCTTGACATAGTAAGATTTCACTTCGCGGGAAGGAATATCACTGTTGTCAAGACGCATTCTTCCGTTTGCATCCTTCTCATAATAAATATGGTAATTATCCAGGAATGCCTTTGGCTTCACCAAGTCAGCATCACTGAAACTCTCGTTGCCGTCCAACTTATACTGGTAAGCCTTGATGCGACCTGAGAGTATCAACTTAAACATATAGGTGAACAAGTTTGTCTGACTGCCCAATGGTTCCACAGGATAATACAAAGGCGCATTGGCATCATCGTTGAGATCCAACTCGCGATAGATGTCACGTCTCCATACCACATCCTCATCCATGGAAGCAGTAGTAGGAAACATAATTTGTGCACGGGTCGTCATGTTGTTGGCATTCGACTTCTGCTGAGCCTTTTGCTGTGCCTGGCGGCGCGCTTCAGGTTGAGCGCTGATTCCCAGCGTAACACCTGCAAGCATCAAAAGCATAAATATCTTTTTCATCACATTGATTTTATTTACTTTGATCATTATGTTATGCATTCTGGCAAGTTTTCTATCCCGTCCGGAATATATCTCCTGCCCAGATTCGCCTTTTTCCTATTCCAGACTCTCTCTTACCTCACAATCACTTCCATTGCAGCAGAGAGATTGCGGGTAATGCCATCAGGACCAACTGCCTTGATATGAGAAATGTAGAAGCGACGGTTTCTGGACAAGTGGCGGAATTCCTCGCGCTGACGCTGTGAGAAATTGGCACCTGCTGAAGCAAGAGGAACCGCATTTCCCATATTGTCGAAGAATACAGTCTCGAAACTCAGCACCTTGAACGGAATATCGAGCAATCCGTCATCAATCGCGGCATGAATGCCTGTTGCTCCCATCAGAGAAGCCTTTGACAGAGCACCGCCTCTATATCTGTTGGTACCCAAAGCCAGATAAGCAGTTGGGTCTGGAAGTTTTCTGACATGGAAAACAAACGGTGGCATCGTACGGGTCTGTCCCTTGTCACGAGCCGTAACTGTAATCGTCACATCCTTGCCTACAGCAGATGGAACTGCCACGAAATGTCCATTTCCCTTGGAGATGAAGGAACCGCCACTCATGCTGGCAGAAATCGCATTGGCAGGAACTCCCGGGACGCTGATACTGATTGGATTGTGGAAACCAGCATAGAGCACATTCATCATGTCGGCTGCCACAGTAGCAGTATTAGGAGCCGGAATCACACTGTACTTCTGCAGGAAATTGCGTCGCAAGACATCTCCCTTGGCATTGTGCATCAGAATATATCCGCTGAACTGGTGTTCGCCTATGCCTCCAGCAGTAAAGGAATACTGCCCATGAGCCGTATTCACGCGCATACCATTCACATAGATTTCCGGTTGCTGGGTAGTATCCACAGCCGCCATCACGATGTTGGCATTGAAGCGCTCGCCAGGATAAAGCGTAGTCTTCTCCGGAATCACAAAGGCATCAAGTTTGTTGACGCGAATATCCTTCATATCTATATTAGAAACGAGGGTATGGAGCACCTCTCCTTCTGCATAGCGCACATCACTCTGCAGTTTGGAGAGCAAAGTGATAGCAGCAGCCACAGGCATATTCTCAAACATATATTCCTGCCAGTTTTTGCCCAAAGTCCTTGAATTCTTTGGCACAACTGTAGCGAGGTTGCTCTGAATGATTTTCTTCTGATGCTCGTCAGTCACCATGGTGAGGATACGCTCACGATAACGGTTAATGGCATCATAGAGTTTCTTGCCTTTCCCCGTACCAGGAGCCAGCATCACGATGCCCGCAGCTTCCAGATTATCCTTGTTCTCGATGTTTTTCACATCGCCATCCTTTCCATCAGCCTCTCTGACGATGGCTTCTTTCAACTGCTGTGCGAAGTTGTAGAGCGAGTCACTCATTTCCTTCACCTGAGTAGCCTTCTCAAACCATTCTTTCACCTTGGCAGGATTCTTCTTCATCTGCTCGCTGAAATCCCCATAGATAGCAGCATTCTCTGCAAAAGAATTGGCCGTGGTACGGTTCAAGCTTTCCTCCACAATAGAGAATCCGTTGAGCACCTCGGTAGAGATGTTCAATGCAAGCATGGCCATGAGGACGACATACATCAAGTTGATCATCTTCTGGCGCGGTGAAACGGGTCTTTTCTTTATTGCCATTTATTTATAACTGAAAAATTCGATTGAATGCTTTACTCTTCACTTACATGTGGGGCTGCAGCTCTCATATTGACAGTCATTGCCTCGATCATGCGAGTATAAATCTTGTTGAGCTGCTCTATCTGCTGAGCCATCTTTCTGCTCTGCTCATTGATCTGGTCGATAGTACCAATCTGCTGACTGGCACCCTTCAGCTGCATTTCATATACCTTGCTGATACCGGTAAGCGTACGGTTCAGATTTTCCATTTCCTCGCTATCACGGGTCAGGCGGCTGCTCTGTTCATTTACCTTTTCGAGAGTTTCTACCAGCTTCTTCAACTCTTCCACATAGTTATTCTGTGCTTCCTCCATTTCTGGAGTTATCTGCTGCTGACCACCAACCCATGCAGTAGAACCAGCTACAGGCTGCTGAACGGCTGCAGACAGAGGCTGCTGAACGGCAACATCGGCATCCTTATCATCTGAAGATGATGCAGAGACAGAAGAAGCTGCTGCAGAAACTGGAGATGAAGCTGTGCCTTCAGAAGCTGCTGCAGAAGCAATGCCCTGAGAAGCAGTAGCACCAGGAGTAAAGACAATCGGCTGTCCCACAACCACAGCATCTCCGGAAACAGGATGAGAACCCGAAACCGGTTGAGAACCTGCTACAGAATTATTTGTATCATAAGTGACCTTGCCCGTCTCCAGATATTCTTCAGTGATATGTGTAGGAATATCACGACCATCGGCAGTCTTATCAAAAGGACGGTCGAAAGCTGACAGGAAGAATACCAATACCTCAGTACCCATACCCAAGAACAACATCAGATTGGCTCCCGGCAAGTGAGTCAACTTAAAGAGTGTACCCAAGATAACGATAGATGCACCCCAACTATATGCATAGTTCAGGAATGTTTGTCCAGGCACGCTATCCATCCACTTTTGCAGACGGTAAACGATATTAAACTTACTGTAATCGCCCATTTTTATTATCTCCTATTCTTTGATTTTGTAGGTTTCTGTTTTGCACTTGATGTTGTTGCGAGACTTCTCACACATCTGAATCCGATATACGAACGAGGCTGGTTCTGATATTCCCAAGAGCGCCATGCCGAACGTATGAAAGACTCAGGGTCCTTCCATGAACCACCTCTCACACTTTTCTTCTTCAAGCGGTAAGGATCTTCCTTGGCTGCATTATAAACAAGCGTTGGATTCAGATCGTTCATGGCATCAACCCCCGCTTCCGTATAAATCGTACTGGTCCATTCAGCCACATTACCTGCCATATCATACAGTCCGTTAGAATTAGGAGAATAGATGCCCACCCGGCTTGTTATCAGGTTTCCGTCCTTGGTATAATTACCACGGTCTGGCTTGAAATTGGCATAGAAACATCCATCTCCATTCTTTACATCCTTGTTTTCCCAAGGGAATTCATTCTGCTCCTTACCGCGGGCAGCATACTCCCACTCAGCCTCAGTAGGCAGACGATATCTTTGTATGAAACGTGCCTCAGGGCCCAAGCCTTTCAACAGATAGTCCGTACGCCAGGCACAGAATGCATTCGCCTGTTCCCAAGTTACGCCTACCACAGGATAATCATTATAGGCAGGATTGCTGAAATAACTTCTGAGATAAGTCTCATTATCAGAATTCTTGAAGTCATTCACCCAACAGGTAGTATCCGGATAAACATTCACGATATAGGTATTGAGAAAATCCCAAGGTCCACTCAACTGTCGGTTGATGGTCTGTCTCACGATTCTACCCTCATCATCCACATAGGCTGTATCCTTGGAAATCATGACCACCTCGTTTGGATCCACCTCGATGTCAGTATTGAGGTTACGCTCAGAAGCATTGAGACGGTTGCGACGCAAGGCAGCGGCAGTATAATCATAGATTTCATACTTATAGTTGAGCTGACTCCAATCTATCAACTTCTCTCCCGTCACAGGATTGGTCGTATAAAGACTCTCAATGGCACGCAGTTCGTCCTCATTAGGTTTCTTAGGAAGATTCTTCTTCCAGTTGACACGCGGAGGCACAGGTTCACCATTCTTATCTTCCGTAATCATATAAGTTTCATCGCCTCCATAAGAAGGATCAGCAAGACGGGTACGCAAGATAGAATCTCTCACGTAAGCAACAAATTGCTTATATTCAGAGTTGGTAATTTCAGTATCGTCCATCCAGAAACCATCCACAGAGATTTCCTTCACAGGCGTTTTTCCACCCCAAAGAGAGTCTTGCTTTTCCAAGCCCATCTTCAGGAAGCCACGGTTCACCTTCACCATGCCGTAAGGAGCTGGCTCGGTAAATCCCCTGCCAGATACGCCCACGACTTCACCACCACGACCTGCCATCGAGGTAGATTTGGCACCGAAACATCCAGTCAATGCCACCAGCACAAAGGCTGAGCAAAGCCACATGATACCTTTCTTCATTTTCATATTATTCTTATACTATAGTATTCTTACACTTTTATGTTTATTTCTTCCTTTTTTTACGAGATTGATGTCAGTCTGATAACCGACAAACAGCTCATGACTTCCATTGCCAGGACTGATAGCCGACGTGTACATTTCATAACTGTAACCTAACACCACTCCGTGGAACATTCCACCAACAAGGAACGTAACGGAATTGGTAGGACTATAAGACACACCGCCATACATCATTTTCTTCTCATGCGTATAGACCATCCTGCAACTTACATCTCCTCTCCAGGTCACGCCATCGTATCTGACAAGAGTAGAAGGCTTTATAGATAAAAACGGATTTCTTAACTTAATATTGTATCCGCCAGTCAAATAATAAGTTGCATCTATCTGCATTTCATTCGTTTCACCCATTTCAATCTTAGGGGCATTCAGATGCTGTCCGGAAATTCCCACATACCAGGCACCATGTGAATAATAAAGACCAAAGCCAAGATCCAGTCCGTTACCATCAATCTGAGAGGTGGAGAAAGCAGGGTCATTAGATTCTCCTAAATCCACTTTGCTGCCATCAAAACTTTCACTTAGAAAACCAGCTTGAATACCAGCACTGAGCATACCCTTGAAAAGCCGTTTCTTGAAAGCATATTGCAAAGCCAACTTCTGATGAGTGAACAAACCTATCTGGTCGTTCATGAATTGCACACCGACACCATGATAATTCTTCAAGGCATAGAAAGGCAAATCAGCTCCAGCATACATAGTCCGGGGATTATGCTCAAAACCAGCCATGTCTAATGCATAATCAATATTCACATTTATCTTGGCTTGTTTACCTACCGCACCAGGATTGAAGGAAGGTTCCATATCAAAATAATGACTAAAAGAAGGATCGTACTGAGCATAACAGGTGGTTATACCCAGTATCATCAACAAAGTCGCTATTTTAATTCTTTTATACACGATACTATAACGGATTTTTTCTCAAAATATTGTATGAATTGGGAATAGAGATAAAAAATAAAATGAAAAAGGCTGCCCTTATCCATAAGAGCAGCCCTATCATCACTTAATACTCATCATCATTCCAGAGGAATATTAGGGCTGAATACCAAGCACTTATGGTCTTCCAACTTTTATAGTGAACATTTTATTAAGGAGTAAAAGTCGCTAAAAGGCTTTTCTAAACCTATCTT
>ERZ1034713.1028-NODE-1028-length-13679-cov-23.161406_pt1 | contig 13679 bp, 12 predicted proteins | sample MGYA00520692_ERZ1034713 | MGnify/ENA primary metagenome ERZ1034713 (study PRJEB33766, sample SAMN09781717) | gut metagenome | biome: gut microbiome | host: Homo sapiens | place: Madagascar | study: EMG produced TPA metagenomics assembly of the PRJNA485056 data... | reverse complement strand
CCATCTGCATCAAGGATATGGCTGGTCTGCTCACCCCCTATACCTGCTATGATCTGGTCAAGAAGCTGAAGGAGACCGTCAGCATCCCTGTGGACATCCACAGCCACTACACTGCTGGTCTGGCTTCCATGTCCATCCTCAAGGGCATCGAAGCAGGTGCCGACATCGTCGATACCGCCATGAGCCCCCTGAGCCTTGGCACCAGCCACATGCCCACCGAGAGCTTGGTGGCTGCCCTGCAGGGCACCGACTACGACACCGGTCTGGATCTGAAGCAGCTGAATGTCGTGCGCGCTTACTTTGCAAAGCTGCGCGAAAAGTACATTGCCAACGGCCAGATCAGCCCCAAGAGCTTGGGCGTGGACGCCAACACTCTGCTGTATCAGGTGCCGGGCGGCATGTTCTCCAACATGCTCAAGCAGCTGAAGGATGCCGGCAAGGAAGACAAGCTGGACGAAGTGCTGGCCGAGATCCCCCGCGTCCGTGAGGATGCAGGCTATCCGCCGCTGGTCACCCCCACCAGCCAGATCGTTGGCACGCAGGCCGTGTTCAACGTCATCATGGGCGAGCGCTACAAGATGGTCACCAAGGAGTTCAAGGGTCTGGTCCACGGCGACTACGGCAAGACTCCCGCTCCCATCAAGCCCGAGTTCACCAAGAAGATCCTTGGCGATGAGCAGCCCATTACCTGCCGCTTTGCCGACACGCTGGCTCCCGAGATGGACAAGCTGAAGGCTGAGGCTGCCAAGTGGGCTACGCAGGAAGAGGACGTGCTGACCTACGCCATGTTCCCGCAGGTCGCACCCAAGTTCTTCGATAAGCGCAATGCCAAAAAGCAGGGCGTGGACGGCGATCATGTGGACTACACCAACCAGTCTCATCCTGTCTGATCAATAAGTTCCTTTCAAGACTGCTGCACAAAATGCTGTGCAGCAGTCTTTTTTGTGCATCCGGCAAAGGTGCAGGGCGTACTCTGTGGGGGTAGTACCGGAAAAACTTCTGCTTACGCATTGACTTGCCGCCCAATACCTTTTATAATGGTTGGTATAGCCGTACAATACAACAAAAGATGTGGAGGAAAATGCTATGCGAAGCATCCCGGAGCAGCGCATTGCTGAGTTTCAGGAGCAGGACTATCAACTGTATTTTGGCATTTCGAAGCTGGAATTTGACCGGATGCTCCAGGCCCTGCATGAGGCTTACCGTCAGGAGCACAAGCGCAAAACCCGCTTTACCAAGATCTCCATGATGGATAAACTCATCCTGACCTTGATCTATCGCTACGAGTACCGCACGATGGAAAGCATTGCCAAGGAGTACGAGGTCTCCCTGGATACCATTGCTGACAACATCCATTGGGTGGAGCGCACGCTGCTTAACGCGGATATCTTGCAAACCAGCGTGACCTGCGTTTATAAGACGAACTGACATTATAACCCTGCGTGAAAACGCGGGGTTATAATTTTTATAGGAAACATTGCACGAAAAGGCGATATCTGCTGCTGCCATGTTATTTTGGCTGTTGCCAAGCGTGTAGCAGCAAAAATGGCCACTGTGTTTTTTGCGCGGATGTAGTCTGCACCTTGAATTTTTCAGAAAAGAATAGTAAAATGATGCTATATGTATCGTAACATGGGCTTGTGTGCCCAAAGCGGATACCTATACAGAAAAACCGAAGTTAAACCGCAAAAGAATAGGAGCTAGTATGATCTTAAGCATGACCGGTTTCGGCAGGGGGACTGCCGTGCTCAATGGCCGCGAGATCACTGTGGAACTGCGCAGCGTGAACTCCCGCTATTTCGAGTATTCCTCCCGCATCCCGCGCACCTGCAGTTCTCTGGACAGTCGCCTGAAAAAACAGCTCAACCAGCGGATCTCCCGCGGCAAGGTGGAGCTTAGCATGACCGTGCAGAACGTGGACGCAGCAGATACCGTGGTCGCCGTCAATATGGAGCTTGCCCGCAGTTATCAGCAGGCCATGCGGGACTTGTCCGAGCAGCTGGGGGTCAAAAATGATGTGTCCACCGCCGTTCTGACCCGCTTCCCGGATGTGTTGACCACCCGCCACGCCGATGTGGACGAGGAACAGCTGTGGCAGGATGTGTCTGCCGTTACCGCGCAGGCGCTGGATCGTTTTGTGGAGATGCGCGCCGCCGAGGGTGCCAAGATGAAGGCCGATGTGGAAAGCCGCCTTGTGTTTCTGGAAGAGTGTGTCGGCAAGGTGGAAGCTTTGAGCGCAGGCCGTGTGGAAAACTACACCAACCGCCTGTACGAGAAACTCAAGGTCATCCTGCAGGATCGTGACATTGATGATGCCCGTGTGCTGACCGAGGCCGCCATCTTTGGCGATAAGACCGCCGTGGATGAAGAAACTGTCCGTCTGCGCAGCCACATTGCCCAGTACCGCGATATCCTGCAGCTGGACGAGCCCGTGGGCCGTAAGCTGGATTTCCTGACGCAGGAGTTGAACCGCGAGACCAATACCATTGGTTCAAAGTGTCAGGATCTGGACATCACCCGCATCGTGGTGGATATGAAGGCGGAGATCGAAAAGATCCGCGAGCAGATCCAGAATCTGGAATAATATGTTGTGGAGGAGCCTATGAAACTCATCAACATCGGCTTTGGCAATATGGTCAGTGCGGGGCGCGTGGTGGCAGTCGTCAGCCCGGACTCTGCACCGGTCAAGCGTCTGGTGAAGGAAGCACGCGAACGCGGGATGCTGATCGATGCCTCTTATGGCCGCAGCACCCGGGCGGTGCTCATCATGGACTCCGATCATGTCGTGCTGTCTGCTCTTCAGCCCGAAACGGTGGCAAGCCGTGCCGCCGGGCAGGAGGGCAGAGCATCAATGGAGGAAGAAGCATCTCATGGCGAATGATAAATTTCTGTTTGTAGTTTCCGGCGCAGCCGGTACCGGCAAGGACAGCGTGGTCAAGGCACTGCGCGAGGCACACCCCGAGATCGAAAAGACCGTCTCTGCCACCACCCGCGCCCCGCGCCCCGGCGAGCAGGAGGGCGTGGACTACTACTACCGCACTCGTGAGCAGTTCCAGCAGCTGCTGGAGAGCGATCAGGTGGTGGAGCACAACTTCTATAATGGCAATTACTACGGCACCCTGAAGTCCGAGGTGGAAAAGCGGCTGGAGGCCGGTAAGGTGGTCGTGCTGGTCATTGACGTGCACGGTGCTGCCAATATCCGCCGGATGTTCCCGGGCGCTACCACTGTATTCCTGCTGCCGCCCTCTGTGGAGGAGCTGGAGCACCGTCTGCGCGGCCGCGGAACCGAGACCGAGGAAAGCATTCAGGAACGTCTCGCCACCGCCCGGCAGGAGCTGGCCGAGCAGGATAAGTTTACCGTAAAGCTGGTCAATAATCAGATCGAGCCTTGCGCCGCAGAGCTGTATCAGGTCATCTGCCAGCGCGCCGGGCTGCAGGGCTGAAAAATCAAGCGTTGAAGGAGTTGGACGAATGCCCAAAACGGTAGGCGTTGCCGTCAGCAATGCGACCTTCCATTTTGATAAGCTGTATACCTACGCCGTTCTGCCGGAGCACCAGAATGCGGTGCGTTTGGGCAGCATGGTGCTGGTGCCCTTTGGCAAAGGCAGCCGTGCCCGCATGGGCGTGGTGCTGGCCTGCGATGCCGAGCCGGAGCACTCCAAGCTGAAATATCTGTTCGATGTAGCCCCGGCCTCGGCCTGCCTGACCCCGGAGCTGCTGCGGCTGGTGCATTTCTTAAAGGAGCGCACCTTCTGCACCTACTATGAGGCCGTCAAGGCGGTCATTCCGTATGGTGCGCAGTATAAGCCTGCTGTGGCGGCAGACGGCGTGACCCCGGTGCTGCAAAAGCAGCTTACCCGCCACACGGAAAATGCCTACAAGCTTGTGGGAACGCTGCCGCAAAAGCCAAAACCTACGGCAAAGCAGCTGGCGGCGGTGGCGCTGCTGAGCGGCGGCCCTCGCACCCTGAACGAACTGGAGGATAAGGGCATCAGCCGCGCTGTGCTGGATAACCTGTGCACCAAGGGTGTGCTGGAATGCAGCAAGGTGAATAAGTCCATCGACCTGTACGCTTCCATCCCGCTGCGTAACGACCCCATTACCCTCACCGAACAGCAGCAGGCCGCCTACGATACACTGCTGCCCAAGTTAGAAGATGCCGCACCCCATTCGGCGCTGCTGTATGGTGTGACCGGCAGCGGCAAGACGCTGGTGTTTTTAAAGCTGATTTCCCGCTGTCTGGAACTTGGCCGCAAGGCGCTGGTGCTGGTGCCGGAGATCAGCCTGACCCCGCAAATGATCCTGCGGTTAAAAGGGCAGTTTGGCCGCCGCGTGGCGGTGCAGCACTCCGCACTCAACCACACTGAGCGTCTGCTGCAATGGCAGATGATTCAGGACGGTGGTGCAGACATCGTGGTTGGCACCCGCAGCGCGGTGTTTTCGCCGCTGGAAAATATCGGCCTTATCATCATTGACGAGGAGCAGGAGCACACCTACCGGTCGGAATCCGCACCGCGCTACTCCGCCCACGAGGTCGCCCGGCAGCGTGCTGCCGAAAACGGCGCACTGCTGCTTTTGGCCAGCGCCACCCCCAGCACCGAGAGCTTCTACGCTGCGCAGAATGGCCGCACCCAGCTGGTGCGCCTGACCAAGCGCTACGGCGGCAACCCGCTGCCCAGCGTGCAGATCGTGGATATGCGGGCAGAACTGGCTGCGGGCAACCCCCGGGAGATCAGCCTTGCGCTGGAGGATGCCATCCGCCGCAATCTGGACGCAGAAAAGCAGACCATTCTTCTGCTCAACCGCCGGGGCTACCAGACCATTGCCCAGTGCGAGGACTGCCGCGCGGTGCTCAAGTGCCCCAAGTGCAGCGTGCCCATGGTGTACCACAAATCTGCCCGCAAGGTGCTGTGCCACTATTGCGGCTCCCAGCAGGAGCCGCCGCCCACCCTTTGCCCGGCCTGCGGCGGTAAATTGCAATACCGGGGCTTCGGCACCCAAAAAGCCGAGGAGGAGCTGGCAAAGCTTTTCCCGGAGGCGCGGGTGCTGCGCATGGATCAGGACTCCACCGCCGCCAAGGACGCCCACGAAAAGCTGCTTGCCAAATTTGCAGCGCATGAATACGACATCATGGTGGGCACTCAGATGGTGGCAAAGGGGCTGGACTTCGAGGACGTGACCCTTGTGGGTGTTCTGGGTATCGATTCACTGCTGTTCGCGCAGGGCTTCCGGGCATACGAGAACGTGTTCAGCCTGATCACGCAGGTGGTGGGACGCAGCGGCCGCGCAAAAGAGCCCGGTTTTGCCATCATCCAGACCACCGACCCGGACAACCCGGTGCTCACTCTTGCCGCCGCGCAGGATTACGATGCTTTCTACGAGCAGGAGATCGCCTACCGCAGGCTTGGCCTGTACCCGCCCTTCTGCGGGCTGTGCGTCATCGGCTTTGCCGGTGCAAAGGAGAACGAGGTGGCGCGCGCCGCTGCCCGGTTCTCGGTGCTTTTAGGGCAGCAGGCTGCCAAGCAGCCGGATCTGCCCCTGCGCATTCTGGGCCCTACGCCCGGCAGCATTGAAAAGATCAACGATACCTATCGCTATAAGCTTACCGTCAAGTGCCGGAACGATCGCCGCTTCCGCGACCTTGTGCGTGCTGCACTGGCACTGTACGAAAAAGAAAAACTGCCGTCCAAGGCATCGGTCGTGGTAGACCTGCACTCGGATGGTGACATCTGAACGGTGGATTGTAAAATGGATAAAATACGCATTAATGATATTCTGAACTTTAGTAAAGAAGAAATACCAAATGTTCGCGTGAAATTCAATATTTACAATGGTTACGATGATCCGTTGGAACTTTATAAAACCGACCCGGATGAAGTAAATATCGACTGGTTTTTGTGGCGTGACCACCGCCGCTATTTTAGTGTAGGACAAACGGCGATCTGCTTTTTAAAAATCGGAAATGATACATGGCTCATGACGTGTATCAAGACGATAACCGGGGAGAAAAAAGTTGATGAAATAAATGGCGGTGTTGGTTATGAGGCGCAGGATGATGCCCGTTACGGGAAATATTTCGGGCGGCTTGTTTTGCGTTATCATAATCCCTGCCGTACAATGGGGCGCACCTATGCGTCAGTAATGGACGAGTTGGAAGTTCTTGAGATTTTGAACGATCAGTTCACTGGCGAGGATTTTCCGGGTTATGAAAATGTACGGCTGAGTTATCGGCAATTAAAAAATGTGATCGACCGGCACCTTCCGGGCTGGATCGCAGCGCTGCAAAACCAGAAAGCGGTCTATCTGATTACGGACAACAAGACCGGTAAATTATATGTTGGCTCTGCCACATCGCAAACAGGAATGCTTCTCCAACGATGGTCAAATTATATTGCTGATGGCCATGGTGGAAACGAAGCATTGAAAGAGCTCGTAAAAAAGCAGGGCTTCGATTATGTAAAAGAAAATTTCCAGTATTCTATCCTTGAAAACTATAATGCACGGATGGATGACGAATACATTTTGAGACGTGAGTCCTGGTGGAAAGAAACACTTCGGACAAGAGAGTTTGGATACAATAAGAATTAAAAACTTGATTTGGAGGTACCATTATGGCTATCCGTAATATTGTTAAAGAAGGCGACCCCATCCTGAACAAGGTCTGCCGCCCTGTGACCAATTTTGATGACCGTCTGGCCACCCTGCTGGACGATATGCGCGAGACTATGATCGCCGCCGATGGCGTGGGTCTGGCCGGCCCGCAGGTGGGCATGATGCGCCGCCTGTTCGTGGTGTGGGACACCACCGATGCCCCGGAGGAGATCCCCGAGGATTACGAGTACAAGTTCATTGATTTTGTCAACCCCGAGATCCTTGCCGTTTCCGAGGAAGAGGAGACCGCCTACGAGGGCTGCCTGTCCTTCCCGGGGCATAACGGCGCTGTGACCCGCCCGGTTGCCGTCAAGGTACGTGCGCAGGACCGCAACGGCGAATGGTTCGAGCTGGAAGCCGACGGTCTGCTGGGCCGCTGCATCCAGCACGAGAATGACCATCTGGACGGCATCACCATTATGGAGTCCAGCGAGTATTTCTATGAGGATACCGAGGAAGGCAAAAAGGCCGCCCGCGAAGCGAAAGGAAACAACTGATGCGCATTTTGTTCATGGGCACGCCGGATATTGCTGCCGAGTGCCTGAAAGCCCTGTATGCCGCCGGGCATGATATCTGTGCCGTGTACACCCGGCGGGATAAGCCGGTCGGCCGTAAGCAGGTGCTCACCGCGCCGCCGGTCAAGGAGGTTGCGCTGGCGCACGGCACGCCCGTATTCCAGCCCCGCACCCTGCGGGACGGCAGCGAGGATGAAAATATTCGTGCCCTCGCGCCGGAGCTAATCGTGGTGGTGGCCTATGGCTGCATCCTGCCAAAGTCTGTGCTGGAAATGCCCCGCTACGGCTGCATCAACCTGCACGTTTCGCTGCTGCCGAAGTATCGCGGCAGCGCCCCGGTGCAGTGGTCGGTGCTGAATGGCGATGCCGAGACCGGCGTTTCCATCATGCAGATGGACGAGGGTCTGGATACCGGCGATGTGCTGTACTGCAAAAAGATCACCATCGACCCCGAGGAGACCAGCGGCGAACTGTTCGACCGTGTTACCGCCGTGGGTGCCGAAGCCCTGTGTGAGACGATTCCTCAGATCGCCGCAGGCACGCTGACCGCTGTGCCGCAGGACCACGAAAACGCCACCCTTGCCCCCATGCTGAACAAGGAGATGGCAGAGTTCCACCTGACCGACACTGCCACCCATATCCATAACTGGGTGCGCGGCATGAACCCTTGGCCGGGCGCGTGGTTCATCACCTCCGGCGGCAAAAAGCTTAAGGTGATGTCCTGCCGTGTGGCTGCCGCCAACGGCGAAGCCCCCGGCACTGTGCTGGCTACAAAGCCCCTGACCGTAGCCTGCGGCGAGGGTGCTATCCAGCTGCTGGAGGTCGTGCCGGAGGGCAAAAAGCCTATGGACGGCACTGCCTTTGCAGCGGGTCTGCGCCTGAAAACGGGGGATAGCCTCTGATGGCCGCAAATCCGCGTGCGGCAGCAGTTGCCGCACTGGTACGGCAGGAGCAGGACGGCTTTTCCAATCTGGTGCTGGACGCAGAGCTCAAGCGCCAGAAGCTGGAAGGCCGAGATAAGGCCTTTGCAAGCGCCATTTTCTACACAGTGCTGGAGCATCGCGGCACGCTGGACTATATTCTGGAGCAGTTTCTGCCCAAGGGTCTGGCAAAGCTGGATGCACCCGTGCGGGAAATTTTACGCGCTGCACTGGCACAGGCACGCTATATGCAGGTGCCTGTCTCCGCTGCGGTGAACGAGGCGGTCAAGCTGACCCGCACCTTTAAAAAATCCAGCGCCTCCGGCCTTGTCAATGCTGTGCTGCGCAAGGCCTGCGGCTATGATTTAGATGCTGCCGTCTTTAAAGACGAAATCCAGCGCCTGATGGTTTTAGGCTCTGCCGGGCGGGATGTGGCAGAATTTCTCCACAAAAATTACCCGGATGAAGCACTGGGCATCCTGACCTATCAGGCCGATGGCGGTTTGACCAGCCTGCGTGCAAACCCCTTCAAGGCCAGCGCTGCACAGCTGTGCGCGCTGCTTACAGAGCAGGGCGCAGCGGAGGTGCGGCAGGGCATCGTGCCCGGCAGTGTGCTGGCACGGTTTGCGGGCAGCCCGGCAGACCATGAGCTGTTCCGGCAGGGCTACTACCATGTAGAGGGACAGGCCAGCCAACTGGCAGCCCTTTGCGTGGGCGCAGCTCCCGGCGAGACGGTGCTGGACCTGTGCGCTGCCCCCGGCGGCAAGACGATTTTGCTGGCCGAGCAGATGCAGGGCACAGGAATACTGTACAGCTGCGATGCAGCAGAGAACCGTGTGGGGCTGATCCGCACCGCGGTAGACCGCATGGGCTTTACCGGGGTGCATACCCTTTGTAATGATGCCACCAAGCCGAACCCTGCACTGCCCATGGCAGACCGCATCCTGACGGATGTGCCTTGCAGCGGCTTGGGCATTCTGGCAAAAAAGCCGGATCTGCGCTATAAAAAGCTGGAAGCTGCCCGGCAGGCAGAACTGCTTGCCACGCAGGCGGCAATTCTGGATACGGCTGCGGCGCTGCTCAAGGCGGGCGGGCGGCTGGTCTATTCCACCTGCACCATCGACCCGGCAGAAAATCAGCAGCAGATCGCAGCCTTTTTGCAGCGTCACCCGGAATTCACGGTCTGCACACCGGATGTTCCGCTGCCCGCCGGAATGACGGCAGGGGAGCACGGTTGCCTTTCGGTGCCCACACGCACCGGCATGGACGGCTTTTTCCTGTGCGTGCTGCAAAAAGCCGCCGGAACACAATAAGCACGACCTTTGCGGGTCGTATCCTCTTATAGGAGAACAGAATGGAACAAAAACGCTGTATTTCTTCCCTGACGCTGGCAGAACTGACTGCTGAACTGAAAGCGCTGGGACAGCCGGGTTTCCGGGCAAAGCAGATCTTCCACTGGGTGCACCAGAAGCTGGTCACCGAGTTTTCTGCCATGACCGACCAGCCCAAGACCCTGCTGGCAAAGCTGGAAGAAACCTTTTATATCGCTGCACCGCAGATCGAGCGCCGTCAGGAGGCCAAGGACGGCACTGTGAAGTATCTGCTGCGCATGGCGGACGGCAATTGCATCGAGACCGTTGTTATGCGTTACCACTACGGCAATACCGTGTGCGTGTCCACGCAGGTAGGCTGCCGCATGGGCTGCCGGTTCTGCGCCTCCACGCAGGCGGGGCGGGTGCGTAATCTGGAAGCAGGCGAGATCTGCTCCGAGATCTATACTGCCCAGAAGGATATTGGTGAGCGCATCTCCCATATCGTGCTCATGGGCATCGGCGAGCCGCTGGATAACTTTGACGAAGTGATGCGTTTTTTGGAGAATATCACCTCGCCCGAGGGCGTCAATATCGGTATGCGCAACATCAGCCTTTCTACCTGCGGCCTTGTGCCCAAGATCAACCAGCTTGCGGAGAAAAAGCTGCAGCTCACCCTTTCCATCTCGCTGCACGCACCCACCAACCAGATCCGCAGCAGTATGATGCCGGTCAACGATGCCTACCCGGTGGAGCAGCTGATCCAGACCGTGCGCCGATATCAGGAGACCACCGGCCGCCGGGTCAGCTTTGAATATTCCATGGTGCGCGGTGTCAATGATTCTGATGTCTGCGCAAAGCAGCTGGCAGACCTGATCCGGGGCATGGGCGCGCATGTCAATCTGATTCCCATCAACCCGGTGGACGGCAGTCCGTATTCCGCTACGGATGCAGCCAATGTGCGCCGGTTCCAGCAAAAGCTTGAAAGCCTTGGCGTAAACGCCACGGTGCGCCGCCGCCTTGGCAGCGAGATCAGTGCCGCCTGCGGCCAGCTGCGCCGTGACGAAATGAACGGCAAGGCCTAAATAGAGGGAGAAACCTATGAAACTTGCAGGAAAAACGGATGTAGGACGCGTCCGGCAGGACAATCAGGATGATTATCGTGCCGGGGAGCTGCCCGGCGATGCAGCCTGGGCACTGGTATGCGATGGCATGGGCGGTGCACGCGGCGGGCGGGAAGCCTCGCAGTGTGCGTGCAGCGTCATCGAACGCTGCTTTCAGGAGCAGTACAGCCAGTGCATCCCCGGCGAAGAGGAGACCTTTTTAAAAAAGGCGCTGCTCAGCGCCAACCGCTATGTGTTCCAGAAGGCACTGCGGGAGGAGTCTCTGGCCGGTATGGGCACCACCGCTGTCTGCGCTCTGGTGCGCGGCGGCAAGGCCTATCTGAGCCATGCGGGCGATTCCCGCGCCTATCTGTACCGGGACGGTAAGCTGGCGCAGCTGACCCACGACCACTCCTATGTGCAGGAGCTGGTGGACTGCGGCACTATTACGCAGGAACAGGCAGAGCATCACCCGCAGAAAAACATTATCACCCGGGCGCTGGGCGTGGATTACCGGCTGGAGCCGGAGTTCACCACCGTGGCGCTGCGGGCAGGGGATGTTCTGCTGCTGTGCACGGACGGCCTGACCAATGCCGTGCCCACCGAACAGCTGGAACAGCTGCTGCGCAGCGGGTCTTTTTACGATCTGCCGGATATTTTGATCCGCACCGCCAACGAAAACGGCGGCCCGGACAACATCACCGCCCTGCTGGTGGGGGTAGAGCCGATGGAGGTGCGCCATGGATAACCTGATCGGTAAAAGACTGGACGGCCTGTACGAGGTGCAGGAACTGATCGGCTCTGGCGGCATGGCCAATGTGTATAAGGCGGTCATGCGGGGGCAGAACGGCCCTGTGCCCGCCGGGACTGTGGTGGCTGTCAAGGTGCTGCGGCAGGAATATATGCACGACCCGGATCTTGTGCGCCGCTTTAAAAACGAATCCAAGGCCATCTCGCTGCTGAACCATCCCAATATCGTTAAGGTATACGATGTTTCGGTCAACGACCATCTGCAATATATCGTTATGGAATACGTGGACGGCATGACGTTGCGGGAGTACCTCAACGAGCGGGGTGGCAAGCTTTCCAGCCGGGAGACCGTGCATTTCATCTCCCAGATCCTCAAGGCGCTGGAACACGCCCACGCCAACGGCATCGTGCACCGGGATATCAAGCCCCAGAACATTATGCTGCTGGATAACGGTCAGCTGCGCATGATGGACTTTGGCATCGCCCGCATTTCCCGGGCAGATAACCAGATGCTGGCCGGCAAGGCGATGGGCAGCGTGCATTATATCAGCCCGGAACAGGCCAAGGGGGACGAGACCGACCGCACCAGCGACATCTACTCGGTAGGTGTTATGATGTACGAGATGCTCTCTGGTCATCTGCCCTTTGATGCAGATGACGTGGTAGAGGTTGCCATCAAACAGATCTCGGACGAGCCCCGCTCGCTGCACGAGCTGGCACCGGAGGTGCCCTATGCGCTGGTGGAGATCACGGAAAAGGCCATGGCAAAGCTCCCTCAGAACCGCTATCCCTCGGCACGGGCGATGCTGGAAGCACTGGATACCTATGTGCAGAACCCCTCCGTGCTATTTGAATATCAGTATATTACAGAAGAAGCACCCGAAAAGGTGGTGAAACGTACCATGAATCAGAACCGCGCGATCCGTCAGAACGAACAGCCCGCTCCCCGCAAAAACGGCAAAAGCAAGCCGGGCAAAAAGCACCGTACCGTCTTTTTGCCTGCATTGTTCGGCATCACCATTGCCTTTGCACTGGCCTGCATGGCGCTGTGCTGGATGATCCTGAACGATTCCTCCAACCTGATGAACAACAAGGCCGATGTCACCCTTGGGGACTATATCGGCATGACCAAGGATCAGGCCATGGCCACGGATCAGATCGCATCCGGTCAGATCTCCCCGGAGTGGGAAGAAGAGTATAACAGCAACTATGCCGCCGGTTATATCTATAAGCAGTCGCCGGTGTCCGGCCGCACCGTCCGCGAGGGTCAGAGCGTAACGCTGACCGTCAGTCTGGGCACCCAGTATGTCGCCGTGCCGGATCTGACCAACTATGTGCAGACCGATGCCGAGCAGCAGCTCAAGGCACTGGGCGTTTCGGTGCTGGTCACGCAGGCTGTGGATACCACCGTGGCCTCCGGTGCGGTCATCCGCACCGACCCTGCCGCCGGTACGCAGGTAGCAGCAGGCTCTACGGTCATCCTTTATATCAGCCGTCCGCAGGTGTCCACCACCACCAAGGTGCCCTCCCTTACCGGCATGAGCGTGGATGATGCCCGCACCCTGCTGGTGCAGAACCATCTGGGTCTTGGCAGCCAGAGCGAAGAATATAGCGACCAGCCCGCAGGTACGGTGCTCAGCCAGAGCCCTGCGGCAGGTACTACCGCAAAGCTGAACAGCCGCGTAAACGTTGTGGTCAGCGCAGGTGCTGCACCGGTACAGGAACCGGAGCAGCCGAGCGGTGACGGTACTTCCGGCACCACGGGTGAAGGCTCTACCGGCGGCGAGAGCACCGGCGGCAGCAGCGAGCCGAGCTCTAGCAGCAGTTCCACCGGCGGCGGTATTCTGGACTGGTGGTCCTCACTGCTGGGCTGACGGAGGATGTGCATGAACGGTTATATCGTAAAAGGCATCGGCGGCTTTTACTATGTAAAAACGCCGGACGGCATCGTGGAGTGCAAACCCCGCGGCATCTTCCGCAAGCAGAAGATCACCCCTGTGGCAGGGGATGAGGTGATGCTGGAGACCGAGAACGGCGCAGCAGTCATTGCGCAGATCGCGCCCCGCAAAAACGTTTTTGTGCGCCCGCCGGTGGCAAATCTGGATGTGCTGTTCCTTGTGGCCAGCACCACCCAGCCTACCCCCAGCACGCTGGTGCTGGATAAGCTTTCGGCCATTGCGGTGGATAAGGGCGTGCAGCCGGTGGTGGTGTGCACCAAAAGCGACCTTGCCGAGGCGGATTTTCTGGCAAATGCCTACGCAAAATCCACCCTGCCGTTTATCCGTATCGACTACGAAAGCGGTGCAGGGCTGGACGAAGTAAAACAGTGGATCAACGGCAGATTGTGCGCTTTTTGCGGCAACTCCGGCGTGGGGAAATCCACCCTGCTGAACGCGCTGCTGCCGGACGCTGCCCGCGAGACCAGCGCCA
>ERZ1034713.1022-NODE-1022-length-13707-cov-56.003589_pt1 | contig 13707 bp, 26 predicted proteins | sample MGYA00520692_ERZ1034713 | MGnify/ENA primary metagenome ERZ1034713 (study PRJEB33766, sample SAMN09781717) | gut metagenome | biome: gut microbiome | host: Homo sapiens | place: Madagascar | study: EMG produced TPA metagenomics assembly of the PRJNA485056 data... | reverse complement strand
AGTGTTGGTTTCGGTAACTGACCGCTAACGGTTTGGTAACTGAAATAACTCAATATCCTGCTCGGCTTTGCTTTGCAGACAATTGGCAGAATTATGAAATATTGCTCATTCTCAACCACTTGCAGTTCATTCCTCTCATATTCACTTTCCGTTGCTTTTGCTTAAATTGTGCATACCGCCCGACATACCTTTGCCACGATGATGCTTACGCTGGGTGCTGACATCTACACCACCAGCAAGCTGCTAGGGCACTCTCGCATATCCACAACAGAGATATATGCCAAGATCATAGACAAGAAGAAGGATGAAGCCGTAGGACTCATTGATAAGTTCTTCGATAAGGACTAGACCCGCTCCGTACCAACTCCGTACCCTCTCCGTACCAAGTCTTAATCTCCGCAAGGTTTGCAGCAAACTTTGCGGAGATTATAGTTAAACTATGTAATTTCCTTCTGATTCTCAGGAGAAAACCGTAACTTTGCCTCTATAAATATTTAAACTCATTAGCTTATGAACGCATCAGACTTAGATTTATATGTACTTCTTGATTTCCTATATCAAAAGAGCGAAAAGGAAATCAGGGCATACTATTACTTGCATGAAAACAAACATGGATTTAGCGAACTTATTTATAAAGACCGAGTAAGAAGCCTTACTAAATTAGGTTACCTGAGTCACGGAATTGGCATCAGTGATGATGGAGTAAGAGACCACTGGTGTGTAACAGAAGAAGGACAGGAAAGAATCAGAGAGTGTATGAAACACTCTTCATTCTACAAAATAAGAAGACTCACCCAAAAATTTGGGGTTGTCCGTGATCAGCTTCATATCGTCTGGGAAAGCCTTCCTTATGCCTTCATCATATACTTCGTAGGACTTATTGTATTCAAAGTGTTAAAGACATGGCTATTTTAATGAATAAAGCTGCAATCGGAGCTATAATCGGCATTTCTTTGGCTATTGTTGTTTCAGTACTATACATGTAACTATAGAACCAACAATAGCTCCGATGAAAGCATCTGCTATCATCCACATAACCTTGTAGGCTACACTATGTTGTTCCTTAAATGAAGACTCCTTCTTTAGAGCCTTCATTTTCTCCTCATACTCTTTCTTTAACTCGCTGCCATTCCAAAGGATTGGTATCTGGTTCCTGCCCTGCTTGGTGATGCTATACACCACCCTAGATTCTTGATTGCTAAAGCCATACCCACGATTAAGGTATGCGCTCTTTACTAGCAATTCTGCAACACTCTCTTTCCAAGTATCATCAGGAGATACGTGGTCAAAAATGATACCCCATATCTCCTGCTCATAGTCTGACTTGTCTTTTGTGTTGTCCAGCAGCACATACAACTTCTGCTCGTTAGTTATCTTTGCCATTTTACTTTTCTAGTTGGGAAAATATTTTTTCCTAGTTGGGAAAGTTATTTTTCTCCATTGTAATTCTTTAATATTTCGTCAGCTTCATACTCGGACTTTGATAAAGGAGCCTTATCGTATCTACCCAAAATGCTCTGTTTCTTTCGTGCCAACTCCTCATCATAGTGTCTTTTCTGCTCAGCCTTCATTTTGCGATATTCATCAACACGTTTCAGAAAATGTGCTGCTGGTTCATATTGACCACGGATAGGCATTCCACCTTCTTTGGTCTTGTACCACTCTCGCTTTATGAAATCCTCTTTAAGCATTATCTTGCATCCATCTACCTCAATACAGATAGAAGGCTTGCGTTCAAGAGCACTCTTTCTTATCCTATCAATAAATTCCTTGTCACGCTTTGCGCTTTCCTCCTTAGAACTATGAAGGATAGACCATACTATAACAGCCGACAAAGACAGAAACACAATGATACCAACAAACACTTCCATTACATTACCCCCATTCTTTTATGAACCAACACTAAGTCATTTCCTTTCATTGCCACCAATATCCAGTTCAGTATTGTACCAAAGATACATCCTAATATCCAATGACCATCATGCTGCCAAAAAGTATGCCACAAATAGAATGTTCCAAATGCAAATCCAAGCATATATAGGAAAAAGGCACTATAAACATCAACCTGTCTCAATCTGCTGAAATAATAAGGGAAGAACGTTATCGACTTATCAAACAAGTTCGATACAACCATAAATGGCAATGTTCCTATCATTAACAATACGATATAAATAATATCAATGGTAATAGCCCACTTCACTGACAAGAGGACTATCGCATCACATATCACAAGAACGAACAACGTATATAAATTTGTTATAATCAGTTTCATACCCAATACATTTTAATCATTATCATTAAATTCATCTTCTAAATATTTTATATCTTTCCATTCTTCAAGCATCCAGCAATAATGATAAGTTCTATACCATTTATTCTGTAATGTCTTCCTCTCTTTTTTACTGAAAGTAGAATTTTGAAACAATGCTCTGTTTTCATTTAAAAACCTAAGTGATGCCTTTGCATAATACAAATCATGACACCGCATAGACAAACTTGCAGAATCTAACAGATTAGAAATTAGCCAAGCTTTGTTTTTTAAAGCCTTTTTACGGCTTTCACCAATAGCACCACATACATCTATATATAAATCTTTACAATAATCTCTATCTTCTATAGATTTATTACTATGATACAACTTATAAATATCCAAATATCCACGTTCCAAATATTTAACAAACATAGATAACCACCGTATAAAAGCCTGCAATCCCATCAGTACATAAAAGCCGACAACAGAAAGCACTATTAACAGAAGAATAACTAAAAATACATTCATACATTATACCATTTACGAGATTTTATTTCTTTCATTTTATCACGATATTCATTCACTCTTTTCATGTAATCTTCCCTGTTTTCACCGAAATTTTGCATCGGTCTTCCAGGTGTCTTTATGTTTGATACTACATCTTCTTTGATTGACTCAAAAGCAATGTATGATCCAATAGGATTTGCTAGCAACTTAACTGTTTCTAATATAGTTGCTCGACCTAAATTGAAGTCTTGATAAATCCCTAAGATTACACCAATCACAATAATAATCATCAAGATTAATGCCGTAACCGCTTTATGACTTGGAGCAACATAAGCACCACAACAGACAAAGCCATACCCAGCAAATCCATTCGCCAATATAGAAACGATTGCACCGACTATATTAATTGTTTCTCCATTAATAGTTATCCCCCAACCAAAGTTTAAATAACCAGCTAACATGGAGAACAAATAACATATATACATTCCTACTATAGAAGCAGGGATGACACCGATCCACCTTAATACTTTCATTTCACTACCACATTTTAATTATCCTACATTTGCTTTTCTCATACCACCACCCAAGATAGATAGTAGCTGATCGTAGCGTTTCTCTAACTCCTCGTACTTAGCTTGCCATACTGAATCAGAGACGGCATCATTATAATGTGGAGTCTCTGCTGCATAATCAAGCTTAGTCTTTTCCGCTATAGTTTCAGCGGTTTTGCATAACATAATTGTACCTTCTCCACGCATCAGCCATTCAGCAGAAACATCTGGATAAGCATTCAAGAAGTTCTCTACTAAGGTAGAAGACAATGTTTGCTCACCCTTAACTTGTCTCAGAACAGTGGATTGATTCATATTCAGAGTCTTAGCCAAACCATTTAATGAAATCTGATTATCATCAAGATATTGCTTAATTCTTTGATACACAGTCGTTTCCATAATTTCACATTTTTAAACCATACTTAAACTATGCAAATCGGGATAACTTTTTCCCAAAATTATTTGGTCGTTTATGCAGATTTGCTTATCTTTGCACTCGAAAACAATGCAGAAACGATTTCAAAACGTTCTTTATTTGTTTTCGATGGCAAAAATAAACAAAAGAAATGAAATATGCAAGTAAAAATGCAAAAAATCATCTCGGTTTCTATAAAAAATCGGGAAGAACTTAAAAAGAAGTATCAGTGCTCGCAAACAACTTTGTATAATGCGTTAGCATATAGGACAATGAATAGGCGAGCTGATGCAATCCGGCAGGATGCTCTAGACAACTTCGGAGGTGTCGAAAGCGAGAAGCCAGTGTTGAACTAATTTAAAGAAGGAGGATTCCTATGAATGAACTTTCAACAATGATTGTAGATGATGAGAGAATGACATCACTACAGATTGCAGAAATTACTGCAAGGCTCCACAAAAATGTTATGAGAGCAATCAGAAACATGGAGCCAGCTTGGGAAAAAATCAACGGGCGCAAGTTTGAGCTGGTTGATTACAAAGATGAAAAAGGCGAGACGAGACCTTGCTACTCACTCAACAAAGAAGAGTGTCTCTACATCGCCACTAAGTTCAACGATGAGGCGAGAGCCAAGTTGATCAAGCGGTGGAAGGAACTGGAGGAGCAACATCAGAAAACATCCGTTCCTCAGAACTATCTCGAAGCTTTGAAGTCTCTGGTCAAGGCAGAGGAAGAGAAGCAGCAGCTTGCTCTGGAGAACAAGCAGAAGGATGAGACGATCATCACTATCAGCAAGGCGAACGTGGAGCTGGGCAACAAGATTACTGAAATGCTGCCGAAGGTGAGCTACTACGACAGAATCCTGCAGAGCAACGCAACTATGACCATCACCCAGATAGCGCAAGACTACGGTATGAGTGCTATCGCAATGAACAAGGAGTTGGAATCTATGAGAATCCAGCATAAGGAGAGAGGTCAATGGATATTGTACGTTCAGTTCCTGAAAGGTGGCTATGTTCATAGCAGAGCGGTGGACATCATCCGCAAGGATGGTAGGCACGATGTGAAGTACAACACGGAGTGGACAACGAAGGGAAGGCTCTTCCTTTATGAAGCACTCAAAGGAAAGGGCATTCTCCCCTTGATAGAGCAGGAGAACACTCCCAGAGATAAGGGCACTGGTGGAAGAGAGTCTTCCAAGACAACTGGTGCCAGTCAACAAACCATTAACTTCGAGTGATATGAAAGATGAAACGATAAAAAGTGATATTGAAGAGACGAATAAGAGTAGTCTTGGAGAGACACTTGCCCGAATAGAGAAGTATATTCTCATCGGAACAAAGAATGTGCTCAACATTGATGAAGCATCCATAGTACTGGGAGTAACCATCAGAACACTCAGAAAGATGGTGGCAGAGCATACCATCCCTATCTACAAGCCCAACCAGCGAGCCTTGTATTTCAAGAAGAGTGACCTGGAGGATTGGATGCTGCAGAACAGAGTGAAGCCACAGTCGGAGATAGATTCAGAGGTGGAAGCCTATTGTATAACCCATTAAAACAGAAAGATATGTTCGCAAATGTTATGTTGGTGGCAAGTATCGCCACATTCGCTATAGTAGTTAAGGAAATCCACTCTTACTTCAAGGAAGTGAACGAGTAGATATATATGGAGCTGAATCCGGCATAAAAAATTGTTTGATATTAATTAGTTTAAAATTTTCGTTTTATTTATCTCAAAATAAGGACAAAAGTCTTTTTCGCAAGGATTTTTTGGAATTTGCTATTCCCAGCTCCACAACTGTTGTGTAGGTTCAAGATTGTTTTTAGTTAGTATTTGTTTGAATCGGCATAGGTAGCTCAGATGGTAGAGCAGAAGGCTCCATCACCTTCAAGGTCGTAGGTTCGAGTCCTACCCTATGCCCCATATCGCCCGATTCCGAGGAGTCATATCGGATAGGATAAACCTTCCTAGAGAGGTACACGTACCCAAAAGGAGCATCATTAACCACAGATGATGCTTAGACGTGGAAGTGGCAAGCTAATACATACACCTACTGGGTGGAATTTGGAACGCTTGGAGTTCACTTGTGAAGATGCAGACCTGATGCCGTGACCCTTATATATAATAAGGTAGCATCAATAGGTAGAAGCGCACAACTACAATGGTTCTAATGCAGCCAGCACGACTTTGTCATAGATAAAAGTTTAAAATTACACTATTTACACAGATTTATGCGATTACTAGTGCTGGGAGTCCTAAGCCTCCACAAATGCAGAAGGGAACTTGGAGCGATTATCAGCATCCGGCAATTATATTCTGATGTCGCTCCTCGGAGGGGTGCTTTATTACTCCCACCCCTCCTTTTTGACAGACACGTTTTTTAAACCATATAATTATCATTTACGACTATCTATCTCCTCTGTTCGTGAGAATCGAGGGGATTTTTTTTGTAGAACATTTTAAAGCAACAAGATATGTTATTCAAACCGAAAAGCTGCCACGACTGCTTGTCTGAGCAGATATGTGACAACCCGAATAAGAAATCGGATGGCACTTACAGATGTAAGGGCTATGAATGGAAGTATCAATAACTATTAATATAAAAGGACATGAGCAATTTAGAGTATTACAACAGACTAAAGGTTGTTCCTCCCGAAGCACTCAGAATAATTCAGTCTGGAAGACTAAAGGGAAAGAGCGACATCAATCCGATGTGGCGCATCAAAACTATGACCGAGAATTTCGGTATATGCGGTATCGGATGGAAGTATGTAATAACCAAGCAGTGGACGGAAACGTTTGGTAGTGAGGTCAAGGCATATTGCAACATCGACCTTTTCATTAAGGTCAATGGAGAATGGTCAGATGCCATTCAGGGAACAGGAGGCTCTTCGGAAGTTACAATGGAGCGCAATGGTGCTTACGTATCAGATGAATGTTACAAAATGGCACTCACAGATGCTCTGTCTGTTGCAATGAAAGCACTAGGAGTTGCGGCTGACGTGTACTTTGAGAAAGGTAAGTATCTTATAGATCACGATAGCAAATACGACTTGGTTGATAGTCAGGCAGCGCAGCAGACTGCACAGACTCAGCAGCAATCTCAGGCAACCGCCCAGCCAGCGCAACCTCAGTATCATCCCGACAACCTAGCAGAAGCCTTGGAAATGGTGAAGCGATGTGTGAACAGAGACAACATCAAATGGGTGATGGGCACTTATATGCCGCTCAACAGCAACCCTCAGTTTATGCAAGCCTTATCCGCTAAGAGAAAGGAGTTAGGACTATGACACAGAACATCAAGCTGAATAAGCCGAAGATCACCTTCATAGAGGAGACTCACCAATACTTTTTTGGCAAGAAGGAACTGAAAGGTATCACAGGAACGCTGGTAAGAAAGGCATTCCCCGACACCTACAAGGATATTCCTGAATCTGTACTGATGAAGGCTGCAGAACGAGGAGGTATGATCCACAACTCCTTCGAGCTGTTCTGTACCATCTTCGATTCCGACATCAAGATGTACCCGAACCCGACAGAAGAGATTCGGGCATTCAATAGTATGCTGGTCTCCTACGGTCTCCATCACGTTGATTCCGAGTATCTCGTTACCGATGGTGAGGATTTCGCTTCTGCCATTGATGGAGTCTTCGCTGACAGCGATGGCAACATCTATCTGGTAGATTACAAAACCACCTCCACCCTACACTACGACAACGTTTCTCTCCAGCTATCCATCTATGCACGATGGTTCGAGGAGCAGAATCCCGACTTGAAGGTGAAGGAACTGGTATGTATGTGGTTCAAGAACGGACAGAGCCGATTCCAGCCGCTGCCTAGGGTATCGGAAGAGAAGATTGATGCTCTTATCAAGGCATACTTGGAGGATGATCCTGACTACAAGTATGAGGTGGAAGTGCCGGAAGCCTTCTCTAGCACCGAGCAGCAGTACCGACTCGTCACCGCTAGGATTGATGCCTTGAAGATAGAGCAGGATGCCTTGAAGGAGAAGTTGATGAAGATGATGGAAGCCAATAAGCAGAAATCCATCAAGACTCAATATGGCTCCTACTCCTATGTGGCTGCATCCACCAAGAAGACCTTCGACACGAAACTCTTCAAGGACACCGAGCCGGAACACTACGAGTACTATCTGAAAGATACCACTACGAAGCCATCCATCAGAATCAAACTTAATTAAGTATAGATATGAACGTAACATTTACAGGCAAGATTATTGCAGCAGGGCAAGTTCAATCAGGAACAAGCCAAAACGGAACTCAATGGAGTTCGTGTGAATATGTTATCGAGGAGTTGAACCAGCAGTACCCAGCAAGAGCCGTGATTCAGGTCTATGGCTCCGACAAGCTGCAGCAGTTCAATATCCAAGTTGGTGAGATCATCACCGCTCACATCGGATTGAAGGCACATCAGTCTAAGGACGGACGATGGTTCAATCAGTTGGATTGCTGGAAGGTACAGCGACCAACCGCCCAGCCTCAGCAGATGCAGCAGCAGGGTCAGGTGTACGCTAGTCAGGTAGGGCAGAACTACCAGCAGGGTGCTCAGCAGGGATTCCAGCAGAATCCTCCGCAGCCAGCTCCTATCCAGCAGCAGATGCAGAACTTTCCCCCTCAGGTTAACGCAAGCGGTCAACCTATTCAGCAGGACGGTCGATATGCAGGTGGTCAGCAGCAGGGTCTTCCCTTCCCAGCCAACAATTAGTTGATATTCAAAAACAAAGGTTATGGAAATCCATCTTGTGCGCACTTCTCTTGGTCTTCAAGCTTATGCAGACGAGGACTATGAGGAACTGAGAAAGATTAAGGTTGGCTCTGTTGTCAAGGCGAACATTGTCCGCCCACGCAACGTGAAGTTCCACCGCAAGTTCTTCTCCCTGATCCGAGCTGCTTGGGATTGTCTCACCGAGCAGCAGCGCATCAATCTCCGTTCGTTAGAGACATTCCGTGAACAGCTCCTGATAACATCTGGATTCAGCGAACCACTCTACGACCTGAACGGACAGAAGTTCTTGGAGCGAGCCAAGTCTATCTCATTCGCCAAGATGGATGAGCCAGCCTTCAACGAAGTTTATTCCAAGGTCTTGGACACCATCCTTACCATCATGGTTGCCGATGGTGTATCAGAAGACGAGTTTAATAACATTCTAAAAAATTACACATAATATGACACGTAGAAACGACAAGCGCAATAACAGACGTAACCGTCAGCGCAACAACCAGCCGGAGTTTTCACCATTTGCACAGATGCTTTTCGGAACAATCGTTGGCAAAGGTGTAGACATGATTGCCAAGAAGATGGCAGAGATTGCCGAGGAAAAGACTCCTGATATTCATGCAGAAGGCATCAGCAATCAGGACGTTACCAACATCAATAACGGAAAGGCGAGTCTCACAAAATGCACTATCCCAACGGATGGCACAGCAGTAGAGTTTCCTATTCCCGACAACCTTCAAGTCTTCATCGGCGAGGATGGCAAGCCGATGATTCGCAAGAAGATTGAAGGAGACGAGAAGCCTACTAATGATGCTGAGGAAGGCAAGCCTATCACTTATGGTGATATTCTCAAAGAACTCTACTTGGGCAAGACTGCATACTGGATTTATGATAAGTGCATCGAATCTGGGAAACAGACAGATTACAACTTCGAAGATTCCGTAAACTGCACCAGCGTGGCTCAGGCAAAACGCATGGTTGCTTTCAATAAGTTGCAGAACATCGCCAAGTATCTCAACAAGGGATGGCAGCCGAACTTCAGAGACAATAGTAAAAAGTGGAGTATTTGCAAGTATATATGTTATGGTACACAATGTACCATTGAGACAAATGAAGGAAATGTTTACTTCAAGAGTGCAGACCTTGCCGACGAAGCCATCCGCCTGATGGGTGAAGAATCTCTCAACGACCTTTTCTCAACCGACTGGTAATGGCAAGCTACGCTGAAATCAAGGCAAAGCTATTGCAGGAAGGCAAGAAGATACGCAAGCGTTCATCCTATGATGAGCACAACTTGCAAGCCGCAGAGGTCAGGTATATCCGTGGGGTACATCCTGACCTCGAAGGGGTCTTCTTTGCCGTTCCCAATGGCGGCAAGCGAACCTCCCGACAAGCCGCATGGCTGAAAGAAGAAGGTATGAAGGCAGGGGTATCAGATATGATCCTCCTGAAAAGCACCTCTCAGTATGGTTTTCTCTGCATCGAAAACAAGACACCGAAAGGTAGGCAGGAACCCGAACAGAAGGTATTCCAGTTTGAAGTGGAACGACATGGTGGCAAGTACATCATCGTCCGCTCTATAGATGAATTTATGAAAGCAATCGACAATTATCTTAATGGTGAACTATGACAGACGAAATCAAACAAGCCATCCTGCTCCTAGAGGAGAACGGCTACAAGGTAACCCCACCACCAAAGCAAGTCAAAGATGAATATACCTTTGCGAGAGCTTGGGATTTATATCAGAAGAAGGTGGGCTGCAAGGAGAAGCTGGAAAAGAAGTGGAACTCCATGAGTCAGAAAGACCGCAAGGCAGCTATAGAGTACATTCCTCTCTATGTAATCTCCCAGCCCGACAAGCAGTACAGAAAGAACTTCCAAACCTTTCTCAACCAGCGAGGATGGGAAGACGAACTCATCGGAGCGACACCACCGCCAACATCAGTTAACGAGAATCCTTCCGAAATCAGCCAACTTATCGCAAAGACGAAGGCTGAACTGAACGTAACAAATGCGGATAAGTACAACGTTTTCAAGACACGAATCATGGGTATGATAGAGCTTCTGCAAAAGAACCCTCAAAGCCTATGCCGCAAGCAGTTGGAGATTTATCGTGACAACGGAACCTTGGAACGCTTGGGCATCCAATGGAATCCATAACATCATCAACCCATGATACAAATCAGCAAATACAACAAGCAGCATCCCCTCAGAGTCTTTGAAGCCTTCGCTGGCTATGGCAGTCAGAGCCTAGCCTTCAAGTACCTCAAAGAGAAGCACCCTGAGTTCGACTTCAAGGTTGTGGGCTATTCCGAGATAGAATCATCTGCCATCCAAGCTTACGGACTCCTCCCAACGGAAAGAAATACTCAATCCAAATCAGGAAGTACACTACTAGAGACTGCTTCCGGCTGATGGGTGTACACGAAGCCGACATAGACAAGCTCCTGAGTAAGGAGAAGTCGGGAGCCAGCATCATCTGCAAGAGCAAGCTCTATGCCCTCGCAGGAAACTCAATAGTCACCAACTGCCTGACCGCTATGTTCGAGGAACTGATCTTTCCTTCGGGTAATCACTACCACGACAAGACAGGTCAGTTATCACTCTTCTAGCTTATGGATATTTTTGGATATATCAAGGTAGGCAAGCGCATCAGCAAAGCGCACAAAGCCCTCTTTACCCACAAGACCATGGTACTCTGGTATAAAGGCAAACCTATCATCGGAACGATGCATGATGGCTTGTGGTATCAACAAGATATGAACGGAATATGTGAACAATTAATGTTCCAATCCGAAGTAACACACGTCTCATTCTTACCTTCACCAAATGAAGACAGAGAAAGAACAAATCCTAGCCATCATCGCTGAGATTCAAGCCAAGAGAGAAGATGCTCACATCGTGCCTCCTCACATCAGAACCTCAGAGATTATCAATCGGGGATTCCACAAGCCATACCAAGCCCTCAATGAGTTAGTCAGAGAAGGCAGGATAAACTGGTGCAAGACCCTCAATGATATGGCATTCACTATCAGATCATAGCCTAGCTATGTGGATTGAAACACAATCAGAAAACAATAATCAAATCAATATGGAAAAAGAATTAAAAATTATTTTAAAGGAGGAACTGGAAGTTTTATCAAAGCAAGCTTACGAGTCTGCCAAGAATAAGGGCTTCTATCCAAAGGATGTTAATACCGCATTTCTTCTGATGTTCATCATCGTGGAAATGAGCGAGGTGTTGCAAGCCGACAGAAAAGGCAGACACGGCTCCATCGAAGACTACGAGAGCGAGATTGGAATGAGCAGGGATATGCCTACCGCCTACAAGAACACGCTGGAAGGTACGGTTGAATCTGAGTTTGCCGACATTGCCATTCACATCCTCTCACTCTTGGGTTGGATCATGGAAGGAGACAAAATCGAGCTATCAGAAGATGAAGACCTCATAGGTGAGTACAAGCTGGCAAGTTATATCTTCGGATGGGATTTAGCCGGAGACCTATACCGCATCATCGAAAAGATGGGAGTCTTGGACTTGGATAGTTCACCAAGCTGGTATCTCGCCAAATACCTTCAGGAGCTTCTGATGGACATCTTTGCGATTGCCCATAACAACAACATCGACCTGAAAGAGCAGATCAAGCTGAAAATGAAGTATAACCAAACTCGTCCGTATCTTCACGGATATAAATACTAGGAGTGGGCAATCAATGAAAACATTTGTATTTGATATTATGCTCAACGGAAGATTCATCTGCACATTAAAGTATAAATATTGTGCACTCTTCCCGATAGGCTTTGAAGATTTAGAGAAGTTCGTCCTCAAAAAGAGACCAACTTTGAAAGGTAAGGATTTTAGAATTGCATTTTAATTGAATAAAAATATGAAAGTATTTAAGCTACTTCTTGTAAGTATTACTTATTTATTGATAGGAGTGTTAGAAGTGTACAGCTACTTTCTGTTTAAGGAAGATATTATTGGCATGTTTGCATTCATCACTCTTTGGGGATTTGTGGTAACTTTTATGCAAGAATTAGATAGCAATTAAAAAGTAAAGCGTATGAATGAGATAGAGAAAATATGTAAGGAAATCCAATGCCCACACTTCATTGTGTGGAGCTTCGGATATGGTGATTGTATATCTTGTAAGTTGCAAGGTCAGAGCTACAATATAGAGTCTGTAGCCGATGATTGTCCTTATAAGGATAAGTTCAATAAACTCAAAAAGTAAGGCGTATGGATATAGAATACATTCCAGGAGATTTGGTCTCTGTATATGTAGGTGTAAAAAAATATATCGTTGAGGTAATTGGTACGGAAAACGAAAATGAAGCACTCTTATATCAAATCAAGTTCCCAAACGGAGAAATTCAATATGCTGATAAGGACAATATTGTTCCGATTCCTTTCACTCCAGAGATTCTAGAGAAGAATGGGTGGAAGAATTATTGTTATGGATTATTATACCGGTCTCCAAATGAAGAAGGTGCAGTAGTAGGCTTGTCAAGCCAAACTGGTTATGTTTGGAAAGCTTATATAGGAGGACGTCTGTTGCGTAGTAACATCAATAGTGTATCAGATTTGCAACACCTTCTCTTCGGTCTAGGGCTTAACTCAGAAATGGAGGTGTAGGTATGCTTATAAGCGAATTTATTCAACAGCTTCAAGACCTTTGTGATAATGAAGGTGATATGGAAATAGTGATAGTAACAGATAACAACCGATTGGGTTCTATACCTCATGTTAAGAAATCACCGCTTTACGACCAATTTGAAATCACAAAAGTATTAACCGACTTCGGGCATAAAGATAAAGAATATGAATAACAAAGTAATTACATCATACAAGGCTTTCGACAAGAATATGCAATGCCGTGGATTTCAGTACGAAGTGGGAAAAGAGTATGAAATGGACGGAGAAATCAAGTGTTGTAACCGAGGTTTCCACGCTTGCAAGTCTCCAATGGAAGTGTGGGACTACTACGATATGCTTAACTCTCGCTTTGCAGAAGTAGAGCAGTCCGGCAAAATTGATAAAGAAGATAACTCGACTAAGGTTTGTTCTTCTAAAATCAAGATTTCTGCTGAGTTAAAACTTGCAGACATTATCAAACTTGGAGTTGAATGGATAAAAGATGTTACATCACCATATAAGGTTAAGACTACTGATAAACTTGTAGATAATAGCGGTGACTATGCTAAGATTGGTTCTAGCGGTGACTCTGCTCAGATTGGTTCT
>ERZ1034713.1020-NODE-1020-length-13767-cov-4.527202_pt1 | contig 13767 bp, 7 predicted proteins | sample MGYA00520692_ERZ1034713 | MGnify/ENA primary metagenome ERZ1034713 (study PRJEB33766, sample SAMN09781717) | gut metagenome | biome: gut microbiome | host: Homo sapiens | place: Madagascar | study: EMG produced TPA metagenomics assembly of the PRJNA485056 data... | reverse complement strand
CTACCTTAACCCACCGTCTAAAGCCAGTGGGATTGCGGTAGCCTTATTTCAAATCTTCATAAAAAAGTAAGAAAGATAAACAACATTAATGCAAAATGTAAAAGTAATGTAAAAGTTGCCTTCGAAATATTGAAATGTACTACAGGATATAGTAGACTTGTGGGAACAAAGCAGTACTCCAGAGTACCGTATGATTCTGCCGCAGCAGATAAAAAAGGACGGTACTTTTTTGGAAAACGAATCAGGGGAGAGAAAAGGGGAAAGGCAATGATGAAGGACAAAAAAGAGGATTTAAAGGGGAAAATGTGGTATTTTCTCCTGTACACAGGTGGATTTCTGGCGGCAGCCATTCTGATGCTGCTGATTTTTCGAAAGGAAAACGCATCCTTTACCAAAATGGCGGACGGTGTTGCACAGCATTATGCAGTGCTGATGTGGATTCGTAATACGCTGCGGCAGTTTTTACATGGAAATTTTGCATTGCCGATGGTTGATTTTTCGGTTGGACAGGGGTTTGATGTGATCGGGACGCTGAACTATTACGGCGTTGGGGATCCCGTCAATTTGCTGACCGTATTTTTTGCGGATAACCATCTGGATCAGATGTATATGTTTCTGATTCTGTTTCGGATGTATCTTTCAGGCCTTACTTTTTCTTATTATTGCAGCACGGCCGGGATTCAAAGAAAAGCCTCTGTACTGTGTGGTTCCTGGCTGTATGTATTTTGCAGTTTTGCACTGATCGGTGGAATGAAGCATCCGCTGTTTTTAAATGGTATGCTGTATCTGCCGCTGCTGCTTGCCGGAACGGAGAAAGTCCTGCAAAAGAAAAGCATCCGCTTTTTAAGCGTATCGGTGGCACTTGCCTTTATGAGCAACTACTATTTCATGTACATGAACACCATACTGTGCGGCATTTATCTGTGTGTACGGCTTTTCGGACATTATCGGGAATACGGGATCAGAAAGATCCTACTGCTGATCTTAAAAATGGCGGCGGCGTGGATCTGGGGCATATGCCTTGGAGCAGTGATCATTCTGCCGTCCGTCTATGCCTTTCTTCACAATGCAAGAGTGGACACTGCGGTGGAAGAGGCACAGAACTTTTACAGCATTGCACACTACCGGAAAATGATCCTCGGATTTTTCCAGACACTTCCGATGACGAACGGCTGGACAGTACATGGAACGGCGATCGGCGGTCTTGCCGGTGTGCTGATGCTCTTTACGTCAAAAAAAAGGAGTCGGGAAAATTGCCAGCTGAAGATCGGATTTGTCGTGCTGCTTGTGTTGCTCTGTATTCCGTTTGGCGGAAAAATGATGAATGGTTTTGCTTATGTGACAAACCGCTGGAGTTACGGCATGGCGTTTTTATGTGCACTGATGGCAGCTCAGGAGGTTGCAGATTTAAAAGAACAGAATACAAAAATATTCCTGATCCTTGGAGCGGCAGCGGGCATCCTTGCTGCAGCATTATCCGCATCGAACGGAAAAGCCATGCGATATGCAATCGCAGCTCTTGCAGTGACCGTTCTGGCATTTGCACTTGGAGCGATTCTGGAGCGAAAGCAGAGAAAAAGACTGGCGGGATGTCTGGTGTCTTTCGTTGTGTTTGCCGGTGTCTGCTGCAATCTCATCACCTTCTTTACACCGGTCGGATATTCTTATGCCGCACGTTTTACAAAAAGAGGCGTGTCGGAGTCCGTATTACTGAACCGTGCCGTAAAAAATGTGCAGAATGCAAAGCTTGCGGAAGACGGATTTTATCGGGTGGAACTGCCGTCCTCCCTGTATAACTGCTCGCTGGCAGCAAATATCAACACAACAGAGTTTTATTACAGTGTAATTCCGAAATCCATGAAAGATCTCTATGTTTCACTTGGAATGGCAAAATATGAACGTCCGAATGTCATGGAAGGTCTGGAAAACCGTCAGATCCTTAAAAATATGCTCTGTGTCCGTTATCAGGCTGATAAAAAAGGAATCACGGTCAATAAGGATGCATTGCCAGTCGGATACACGTATGACAAGATCATGAGCAGAGAAGATTATGACCGCCTGACGCCGCTTGAGTGCCAGGCAGCACTTCTGGAATATGCTGTTTTAGATGACGATGCTGAAAAAATCCTGGAAAAACAGGGGAAGACTTTTGAAAGAGGAAAGAGTCCTTCTGATGGTGCTGTTATAGGTGGAAATCTGAAAATTACAGGAGAGGATCGGGCATCCTGGAAAAATGGAACGTTAAAAGGGAAAAAACAAGGCAGAATGAAACTGAAGTTTCAGACAGAAGAAAAGTCAGAGACTTATCTGGTGCTGAAAGACCTCTCTTCCAGATTAAAAGTAAGAAAAAAACATATGCTTTCCGTGCAAAGCAAAAAAGCAAGGCAGGAGATTCCGATGTGTGCAGTGAGCAATGAAAAAAAGATGAAACGGGATGTGATCGCAGTCAATCTTGGCATCAGGCAGGCGGGAACCTGCAGCCTGCATTTTCATAAATCACATACTTATAAGCTGAAAGAGATGGAAATTTATGGTATTTCCGAAAGTTTTATCAAAGAACAGACAAAAAAGCGGCGAAAAGAATCTATGACAGATATAAAACAGAGTACAAATTGTATCAAGGGCAGGATCAGCGTATCCGAAGATAAGATTTTGCAGCTGGCGGTTCCATACAGCAGGGGATGGCACATTTTTGTTGATGGAAAAAAGGAAAAATCTTTCGCCAGTAGTGTTGCTTATACCGGGATCTTTCTTGAAAAAGGGGAGCATACGGTCGAAATGCATTATATCAGCCCGTGGATCATTCCCGGTACGGTGCTGAGTGTGGCGGCATGGATCTGGATGGCACTGTCTTTTGCCGTAAAAAAGAGAAGAATTTCGGCAGATAAGAGAATAAAATAGTTCAGATTTTCGAAAAAGTGGCTATTTGTCGTAAGGAAAATGACGGATAGCCGCTTTTTTTGTTGTTATTAAGGTTGAAATCTGTACCAAAATGCATTATCATATAGAATTAAAGCGGTAAAGTTTCAAGAGAAAAACAAGAACAATACTTTACCAGGATGTATGCAGAGATATGCAGGCATATGCAAAACTGCAGATGAGAACGGAGGAAAAGGATATGAGTTACAACATCGCAGTCATTCCAGGTGACGGTATCGGACCGGAAATCGTCCGTGAAGCACAGAAAGTGCTGGATGCGGCAGGAAAAAAATATGGTTTTGAATTAAATTATACAGAAGTTTTGATGGGAGGAGCTTCCATTGATGTACATGGTGTGCCTCTGACAGATGAGGCGATCGCAACCGCAAAAGCAAGCGATGCCGTTCTGATGGGCTCCATCGGCGGAGATGCAAAGACCTCCCCGTGGTACAAACTGGCACCGAACCTTCGTCCGGAGGCAGGACTCTTAAAAATCCGCAAAGAGCTGAATCTGTTTGCAAACTTAAGACCGGCGTATCTGTACGAAGAATTAAAAGAGGCCTGCCCGCTGCGTGATGATATCATCGGTGACGGTTTTGATATGATGATCATGCGTGAGCTGACCGGCGGTCTGTATTTCGGAGAGCGTCACACAACCGAGGAGAACGGAGTACGCAAAGCCGTTGATACACTTTCTTATGATGAGAATGAGATCCGCCGTATCGCTGTCCGTGGATTTGACATTGCAAGAAAACGCCGCCATAAAGTAACCAGTGTGGATAAGGCAAACGTTCTGGATTCTTCCAGACTGTGGAGATCCGTTGTGGAAGACGTTGCAAAAGATTACCCGGATGTCACACTGGAGCATATGCTGGTAGACAACTGTGCCATGCAGCTGGTGCGTGACCCGAAACAGTTCGATGTCATCCTGACCGAGAATATGTTCGGAGATATCCTTTCCGATGAGGCAAGTATGGTGACCGGTTCTATCGGAATGCTGTCTTCCGCCAGCTTGAATGAAACAAAATTCGGTCTGTATGAGCCAAGCCACGGTTCTGCACCGGATATCGCAGGCAAAGATCTGGCAAACCCGATCGCTACGATCCTTTCCGCTGCCATGATGCTGCGTTTCTCACTGGATCTGGATGAAGCGGCAGATGCGATCGAAGCAGCGGTAAAACAGGTACTCAAAGACGGATACCGCACAGGCGATATCATGTCGGAAGGATGCACAAAAGTCGGAACCGTTCAGATGGGAGATCTGATCGCAGAACGCATATAAAACCGAATCCCGGCATCATATAAATGGAGGTATGTTACAATGAAAAGTGATAATGTAAAAAAAGGGATCCAGCAGGCACCGCACCGTTCTCTGTTCAATGCTCTTGGCATGACAAAGGAAGAGATGGAGCGTCCGTTAGTTGGTATCGTAAGTTCTTATAATGAAATCGTTCCGGGTCATATGAACCTGGATAAAATCGTCAATGCAGTAAAACAGGGTGTTGCCATGGCAGGCGGTACACCGGTAGTATTCCCGGCGATCGCAGTCTGCGACGGTATTGCCATGGGTCATATCGGTATGAAATATTCTCTGGTAACAAGAGATCTGATCGCAGATTCTACCGAGGCAATGGCACTGGCACATCAGTTCGATGCCCTGGTCATGGTTCCGAACTGTGACAAGAATGTACCGGGACTTCTGATGGCAGCCGCACGTATCAATGTGCCGACCGTATTTGTAAGCGGCGGCCCGATGCTGGCAGGTCATGTGAAGGGACGCAAACGCAGCCTTTCCAGTATGTTTGAAGCAGTCGGAGAATACTCTGCAGGCAAACTGACCGCAGACGATGTATGTGAATTCGAAGAAAAAGTATGTCCGACCTGTGGCTCCTGCTCCGGTATGTACACTGCAAACAGCATGAACTGCCTGACAGAAGTACTTGGTATGGGACTTCGTGGAAACGGAACCATTCCGGCTGTATATTCTGAGCGTATCCGTCTTGCAAAACATGCAGGTATGCAGGTTATGGAAATGTACCGTCAGAATATCCGTCCACGCGACATTATGACAGAGGATGCAATTTTAAATGCTTTGACCGTGGATATGGCACTGGGATGCTCTACAAACAGTATGTTGCATTTACCAGCGATTGCACATGAAATTGGCATGGATTTCGATATCACATTTGCAAATGAGATCAGTGCAAAGACACCGAACCTCTGCCACCTGGCACCGGCAGGCCCGACCTACATGGAGGATCTGAATGAAGCCGGCGGTGTTTATGCCGTTATGAATGAATTAAATAAACTTGGTCTGCTGCACACCGACTGCATGACCGTTACCGGAAAGACCGTAGGCGAGAATATCAAAGACTGCGTAAACTTAAATCCGGAAGTCATCCGCCCGGTAGAAAATCCGTACAGCAAGACCGGCGGACTGGCTGTCCTGACCGGAAATCTGGCACCGGACGGAAGTGTTGTAAAACGTTCTGCCGTTGTGCCTGAAATGATGATACATGAAGGTCCGGCAAGAGTCTTTGAATGTGAGGAAGATGCATGTGAGGCTATTCTCTCCGGAAAGATCAAAGAAGGCGATGTTGTCGTGATCCGTTACGAAGGACCAAAAGGCGGTCCTGGTATGAGAGAAATGCTGAATCCGACTTCTGAGATCGCAGGTATGGGACTTGGTTCCACGGTTGCCCTGATCACAGACGGCCGTTTCAGCGGTGCGTCCAGAGGAGCTTCCATCGGTCACGTATCACCGGAAGCAGCAGTCGGCGGTCCGATCGCACTGGTAGAAGAAGGCGATATCATCAAGATCAACATTCCGGAAAACAGACTGGAACTGGCTGTTTCTGATGAAGAGCTGGCAAGAAGAAAAGCCAACTGGACACCGAGAGAGCCGAAGGTAAAGACCGGCTATCTGGCACGTTACGCTTCTATGGTAACTTCCGGTAACAGAGGAGCTATTCTTGTTTCAGAAAAATAATTCTGAAACAAGAATTGAAGCTAAGCAACAACAGTAAGAAAAGTAAAGGTGAGGACAGCAGGATGAAGTTAAATGGTTCAGAAATCGTAATCGAGTGCCTGAAAGAGCAGGGCGTAGACACTGTTTTCGGTTATCCGGGCGGCACGATTTTAAATGTATACGATGCATTATATAAACATGGTTCAGAGATCAATCATATCTTAACATCCCATGAGCAGGGTGCTGCTCATGCGGCAGACGGATATGCAAGAGCAACCGGAAAAGTCGGCGTATGTATGGCAACTTCCGGTCCCGGAGCCACGAATCTGGTAACCGGTATTGCAACGGCATATATGGATTCCATTCCAGTGGTTGCCATCACAGCGAACGTAGCCGTTCCGCTGCTTGGAAGAGACAGTTTCCAGGAGATCGACATCACGGGTGTAACGATGCCGATCACAAAGCATAACTATATTGTAAAAGACATCACAAAACTGGCAGATACCATCCGTGAAGCATTCCGCATTGCACAGGAAGGCAGACCTGGTCCTGTTCTGGTCGATATCACAAAAGATGTGACCGCCGCAGAGACCGAGTATGTAAAAGAAGAGCCGTTCCCGGTAGAACGCAGCACACAGTATATCAAAGAAAAAGATCTGGCACAGGCAACAGAGCTGATCAATGAGAGTGAAAAGCCATTTGTTTTTGTCGGCGGCGGTGCCGTGACATCCGGGGCTTCCAAAGAACTGATGGAGTTTGTAAAGAAAATAGACGCACCGGTTGCAGACAGCCTGATGGGAAAAGGTGCTTTTGACGGCACCGATGAGCTTTACATGGGTATGCTCGGTATGCACGGAACAAAAGCATCCAACTTAGGTGTAACAAAATGTGATCTGCTGATCACGGTCGGTTCCCGCTTCAGTGACCGTGTCATCGGAAATGCCAGCCGTTTTGCAAAAAATGCCAAAATTCTCCAGATTGATGTCGATCCGGCAGAGATCAACAAAAACATTCAGGTAGACTGCAGTATTATCGGAGATCTCAAAGAAGTGCTGACACGTCTCAATCAGAGAATTGAAAAACATGAGCATAAAGAATGGATCAAAGAGATTGAAACAATCTCCGAAGAGCATCCTCTGAAATACAATGAAGAAGGTCTGACCGGTCCGTATGTGATTGAGCAGATCTATAAAGTAACCGAAGGAAATGCCATCATCACAACCGATGTCGGACAGCATCAGATGTGGGCTGCACAGTATTATCGTTACAAAGATCCTCGTACCTTCCTGTCATCCGGCGGACTTGGCACCATGGGTTATGGTGTTGGAGCTGCAATCGGAGCCAAAGTGGGAAGACCGGATAAAGTGGTACTGAATATCGCCGGAGACGGATGTTTCCGTATGAATATGAATGAGATTGCAACCGCAGCCCGCTACAACATCCCGATCATTCAGGTTGTCATCAATAACCATGTGCTCGGTATGGTTCGCCAGTGGCAGACACTGTTCTACGGAAAACGTTATTCACAGACCATTCTGAATGACGGTGTGGATTTTGTGAAAGTGGCAGAAGCACTTGGTGCCGAAGGCATCCGTGTAACGAAAAAAGAAGAAGTCGCACCGGCTGTTGAAAAAGCGATCGCACTTGGCAAACCGGTTGTGATCGACTGTGTGATCGACTGCGACGACAAAGTCTTTCCGATGGTTCCGGCAGGTGCACCGATCGAAGATGTATTTGACCAGGACGATCTGAATAAAGAAGCATAAATTCGGTTCTGTAAGCCTTTTTCCAGAACTTGGAAAAAGGCTTGACTAATTTTTAACAAAGTACTATAGTAAAGTGTAGAAAATAAGTGCTGATATCTGGCGGAGTTTTGAAAACAGGCATCAGCACTTGCTATAAAACTCATCACACAACAAAGTGAGAAGTCAAGGAGGATATGAAAGTGAGCAGAGTGAACAATTTTTCAGCAGGTCCGGCAGTATTACCGGAAGAAGTATTAAAAGAAGCAGCAGCAGAAATGCTGGATTACAAGGGCTGTGGTATGTCCGTTATGGAAATGAGTCACCGCTCACAGGTCTTTGACGATATTATCAAAGAAGCAGAGCAGGATCTGCGTGATCTGATGCATATTCCGGATAACTATAAAGTGCTGTTCCTGCAGGGCGGTGCTTCACAGCAGTTTGCTATGATTCCTATGAATCTGATGAAAAACAAAGTTGCAGATTATATCGTAACAGGACAGTGGGCAAAAAAAGCATATCAGGAGGCACAGAAATACGGAAAAGTAAACAAGATCGCAACTTCTGAAGATAAGACATTCTCCTACATTCCGGATTGCTCCGATCTGCCGGTCAGCCCGGATGCAGACTATGTATATATTTGTGAGAACAACACCATTTATGGTACAAAATTCAAAACATTGCCGAATACAAAAGGCAAGACACTGGTAGCAGACGTTTCTTCCTGCTTCCTGTCAGAGCCGGTCGATGTCACAAAATACGGCATCATTTACGGCGGCGTTCAGAAGAATATCGGACCGGCAGGCATGGTGATCTCCATTATCCGCGAAGATCTGATCACAGATGAGGTACTGGAAGGTACACCGACCATGCTGAAATTTAAGACACATGCCGATGCAGGTTCTCTGTACAACACACCGAACTGCTACTGCATTTATATGTGCGGCAAGGTATTCAAATGGCTGAAAAAGATGGGCGGTCTGGAAGTCATGAAAGAACGCAACGAAAAGAAAGCAAAACTGCTCTACGATTACCTTGACAGCAGCAAGCTGTTCAAAGGAACAGTAGAAAAAGATTCCCGCTCTCTGATGAACGTTCCGTTTGTCACAGGTGACAAAGACCTGGATGCAAAATTTGTAAAAGAAGCAAAAGAAGCCGGACTTGAAAACCTGAAAGGTCATCGTACCGTTGGCGGTATGCGTGCAAGTATCTACAATGCAATGCCATATGAAGGTGTGGAAGCACTGGTAGCATTTATGAAGAAATTTGAAGAGGAGAATCTGTAAAATGAAATATACATGCTTAAACCCGATCGCTTCTGTAGGACTGGATCAGTTCACAGAAGGTTACGAAAAAACAGAAAAAATGGAAGATGCAGACGCAGTGCTGGTAAGAAGTGCTGCCATGCATGATCTGGAGCTGCCGGATGGTCTGTATGCAGTTGCACGTGCCGGTGCCGGTGTCAACAACATTCCGCTGGATAAATGTGCAGAAAAAGGTATCGTTGTATTTAACACACCGGGAGCCAATGCAAACGGCGTAAAAGAGCTGGTGATCGCAGGCATGCTGCTGGCTTCCCGTGATATCATCGGCGGTGTGGAATGGGCAAAATCCGAAGCAGGAAGCGAAGATATCGCAAAAAAGGCAGAAAAAGAAAAGAAGAAATTTGCAGGATGCGAACTGATGGGCAAAAAGCTTGGTATCATCGGACTTGGTGCGATCGGTATCCAGGTGGCAAACGTGGCAGAATGTCTGGGTATGGATGTATATGGTTATGATCCGTACATTTCTGTTGATGCGGCATGGAAACTTTCCAAAGGCGTAAAACACATCAAAGATGTGGACGATATTTACCGTACTTGCGATTATATCACGATCCATGTACCGCTGCTGGATTCTACCAGAAAGATGATCAATCAGGATGCGATCGATCTGATGAAAGAAAATGTCGTGATCCTGAACTTTGCACGTGATATGCTGGTAGATGAAGAGGCTGTTGTAAAAGCCCTCAAAGAAGGAAAAGTAAAGAAATATGTCTGCGATTTCCCGAATACCACAACCGCAGGTGTGGAAAATGCGATCATCATCCCTCATCTGGGTGCATCCACCGCAGAATCGGAAGACAACTGTGCAAAGATGGCAGTTCAGGAACTGATGGAATACCTGGAAAAAGGAAATATCATCAATTCTGTAAACTATCCGAACTGCAGTCTGGGCGAATGCACACATGCAAACCGTATTGCGATCAACCACCGCAACGTAAAGAACATGCTGGGACAGTTTACCGACATTTTTGCAACATCTGATATCAACATCGCAAACATGGTAAACAAGAGCAAAGGCGATTATGCATACTCTCTGTTTGATCTGGACAGCGTGGCATCCGAAGAAGTACTGGATAAGATCCGTGCAGTCGAAGGTGTGCTGAGAGTCAGAGTGATCAAATAAAAAACAAAAGAATAAGAAAAACACGAGGACAAAAGGCTGTTGCAGTTTTCTGCTTCAGCCTTTTTCAGTACGGAAGAGGCGGCTCATAAACCGAAACGCCCGGACCGTGCAGAGATGGAGGAATGATTATGGCAGAGATCAGAACATTTTGTGCTGTACATCCGGCAGAAGGACTTGCATCTAAACTCGCAGCTCTTCCTTATGATGTCTACAGCCGTGACGAGGCAAGAGAACAGGTAAAAAAAGCACCGGAAAGCTTTCTGACGATCGACCGCCCGGAGACCCAGTTTCCAAAAGATCAGGATATGTATGCACCGGAAGTCTATCAGAAAGCACATGATATGTTAGAGGAATGGAGCAAAAGAGGCTCCTTTGTGCAGGATCAGCAGAAATGTTACTATCTGTATGAACTGACGATGGATGGAAGGTCACAGACCGGTCTTGTGGCATGTGCATCGATCGACGATTATTTAAACGGTGTGATCAAAAAGCATGAAAATACAAGGGCAGAAAAAGAGCAGGACCGTATCCGACACGTGGATACCTGCAATGCACAGACCGGACCGATCTTTCTTGCCTACCGCAAAGATCAGACGATCGCAGAGGTGACAGCAAAAATAAAACAGCAGAAACCGATGTTTGCGTTTGTCTCGGAAGATGGCATCGGACATAAAGGCTGGAGAGTGGATGCAAAAGAGGATATTGCAATAATTGCAGATACATTTGCAAAAATAGATAAAATTTATATCGCAGACGGACATCACAGGGCAGCATCGGCAGTCAAAGTAGGGCAGCTTCGCAGAAAACAGCATCCGGATTATGACGGCAGCGAAGAATTCAATTATTTTCTGTCGGTATTATTCCCGGATGAGGAACTTTACGTTATGGATTACAATCGTGTCGTCCTGGATCTGAACGGACAGACAAGAGAAGGATTTCTGGAAAACGCAGCGAAAATTTTTGATGTACAACCGGTAAATGCGGCATATCATCCGCAGAAAAAGGGTACTTTTGGCATGTATCTTAGCGGTCAGTGGTATCATCTTACGGCAAAGGCAGATCTTACAAAAGACGATCCGGTGGAAGGTCTGGATGTCGCTTATCTGCAAAGAGAATTTTTGCAGCCATATCTGGATATCCAGGATCCGAAAACATCAAAACGCATCAGGTATGTGGGCGGGATCCGCGGACTTTCCGAGCTGGAGCGTATGGTCGATCATGTAAAAGAGACGCAGCAAAAAGATGCGGTGGCTTTTTCCATGTATCCGACTTCCATGGCAGAACTGTTTGCCGTAGCCGATGCCGGCATGCTGATGCCGCCGAAATCCACATGGTTTGAGCCAAAACTTCGGAGCGGACTGTTTCTGCATATGTTATAATTTTTTTGCTTTTTTACTGTTGGTGTTTGTGTTAAAATAGAATAATAAGATGCCAGGGTGCTATGTGCCAGTGGCACATGTTTAGCACCGACCGAAGCGGAGCGTAGAAAGGATTGTGGGAGTGCAACGCATGGAACAATCCGCAGGTATCATAATTTAAGAAACATTATGGGCAAGCAGCAAAGCGGATTGCGAATATCCGCTTAAATACATAAGGGAGGGTTTGAAAATTATGGACAACAAATTATATGAAATGATGGACTGGGCAGCAGTAGAGGGGATTGTATATTCAGAAGAAGATCATCCGCACGATATTCTGGGGGCACATGTGACAGAAGAAGGGATTCTGATCCAGACATTTCTGCCGACGGCAAAGAGTGTGACAGTGGTGTTGAAAGACAGCAAAAAAGAATATCCGATGGATTTAGAGGATGAGGAAGGCTTTTTCTCTGCACTGCTTCCGGGCAAAAGAATTCCGAAATATCATTATCACGTAGATTTTGGAGAAGAAGCAGACGGAAAAGAAAATATCGTAGAATACGAAGATCCATATCGTTTTGCACCGCAGATCACGGAAAAAGAAACAAAGAAATTTAATGCAGGCATCTGCTACGATATCTACGAAAAACTGGGAGCACATCCGATGACGGTCAATGGTGTGGAAGGTGTTTTGTTTGCAGTATGGGCACCAAATGCCATGCGTGTCAGCGTGGTAGGCGATTTCAACCTCTGGGATGGCAGACGTCTGCCGATGAGAAGACTGTGGGATTCCGGTATTTTTGAACTGTTTGTGCCGGGACTTGCAGCAGGAGAACTCTATAAATATGAGATCAAGGCAAAGGGCGGACTGACATTCTTAAAAGCAGATCCATATGCCAATGCTGCACAGCTTCGTCCTGACACGGCATCGGTGATCACAGACCTGAGTCAGTATGCATGGAAAGATGAAGCATGGTTGAAACAGAGAAAAAATGCAGACAGTAAGAAGGCTCCGATGTCCATTTATGAGGTACATCTTGGCTCATTCCGCAAGCCGGAGGACGGCAGGGAGTTTTACAATTACCGTGAACTGGCTGTGATGCTTGCGGACTATGTAAAAGAGATGGGCTATACGCATGTTGAGCTGATGCCGGTTATGGAGCATCCGTTTGACGGTTCCTGGGGCTATCAGGTGACTGGATACTATGCACCGACCAGCCGTTACGGCACACCGGAAGATTTCATGTATTTCATGGACTATATGCATGCACAGGGCATCGGCGTGATTCTGGACTGGGTACCGGCACATTTTCCGCGTGATACGTTTGGACTGGCTGCCTTTGACGGAACCTGCCTGTACGAGCACCTCGATCCGAGAAAAGGTTCCCATCCGCACTGGGGCACACTGATCTACAATTACGGTCGTCCGGAAGTCAAGAACTTCCTGATCGCAAACGCACTGTTCTGGGCAGAAAAGTATCACATTGATGGTATTCGTATGGATGCGGTGGCTTCCATGCTCTATCTTGATTATGGAAAGAACGAAGGAGAATGGGTGCCGAATATCTACGGCGGAAACGAAAATCTGGAAGCAGTCGAATTTTTCCATCATCTCAATTCCATCTTTAAACAGAAGGAGCCGGGGGTTCTGATGATCGCCGAAGAATCCACAGCATGGCCGAAAGTAACGGGAGCCGTTGAGGATGAGGGCCTTGGCTTTGACTACAAATGGAACATGGGCTGGATGAATGACTTCATTTATTATATGTCACTGGATCCGATCTTCCGTACCGCAAATCATGGGGCACTGACGTTCAGCATGGTTTATGCGTACAGTGAAGATTATATCCTGACTTTGTCACATGATGAGGTTGTACACGGCAAAGCATCCATGATCGGCAAGATGCCGGGTGACCGTGAGCAGCAGTTTGCAAACTTACGTGCCGCTTATGGATTTATGCTGGCACATCCGGGCAAAAAGCTTTTGTTCATGGGACAGGATTTTGCACAGTATGATGAGTGGGCAGAGGATCGGTCACTGGAGTGGGAGCTTTTGCAGTATGATGAGCACAAGCAGATGCAGAATTATGTGAAAGCACTCAATACATTTTACAAAGAGCATCCGGCACTTTACGAAATGGACTATGATCCGGATGGATTTACCTGGATCAATAACATTTCTGCCAATGAAAATATGGTAGTCTTTACCAGAAACACAAAGAAAAAAGAAGAGACGCTGCTGATCGTCTGCAATTTCTCACCGCTGACTTACGAAAACCACAAGATCGGCGTTCCATACCCTGGAAAATACAAAGAAATCTTTAACAGCGAC
>ERZ1034713.1019-NODE-1019-length-13768-cov-31.964924_pt1 | contig 13768 bp, 12 predicted proteins | sample MGYA00520692_ERZ1034713 | MGnify/ENA primary metagenome ERZ1034713 (study PRJEB33766, sample SAMN09781717) | gut metagenome | biome: gut microbiome | host: Homo sapiens | place: Madagascar | study: EMG produced TPA metagenomics assembly of the PRJNA485056 data... | reverse complement strand
ATATCATCATCCGCGAAAAGAACATGGAGGGCTATCAGGCTCCCTATGTGCCCGGTTTTGATACCCACGGCCTGCCCATTGAGCTGAAGGCTCTGTCCTCGGTCGGCGATAAGAAGAAGGACATCTCCAAGCTGGAGCTGCGCCAGATCTGTGAAAAATTCGCCACCGAGCATATCGGCATCATGAGCGACCAGTTCAAGCGTCTGGGCGTCATCGGCGACTTCGAGCACCCCTACCTGACCCTGAAGCCGGAGTTTGAGGCACGCCAGATCGAGATCTTCGGCGAGATGGCCAAGAAGGGCTACATCTACAAGGGCCTCAAGCCCGTGTACTGGTGCCCGGACTGCCGCACCGCACTGGCAGAGGCCGAGATCGAGTACGGCGAGGACGACTGCGATTCCATCTTTGTGCGCTTCCACGTCTCGCAGGATCCCAACGGTGTGCTGGCAAAGTACGGCATCCCCATGGATAAGACCTACTTCGTCATCTGGACCACCACCACCTGGACCCTGCCCGCCAACGAGGCTATCTGCCTGAACGGTCAGTTCGAGTACTCCTTCGTCAAGATCGGCGAGGAGTACCACATCATGGCCACCGATCTGGTCAAGAGCGTCATGGACGCCTGCCACATCGAGAACTACGAGATCGTGGGCGAGCCCGTTTCCGGCGCTGAGTTCGAGCTGATGCGCTACAACCACGTCTACCTGCCCAAGGAGGGCTGGGTCATTCTGGGCGACCACGTCACGCTGGAAAGCGGTTCCGGCTGCGTGCATACCGCAGGCGGCCACGGCGTGGACGACTTCAACGTCTGCCAGAAGTATCCGCAGGTGCCTATTACGGTGCCCGTAGACGACGGCGGTTATCTGACCGAGTTGGCCGGTAAGTACGCTGGTCAGCGCGTGTGGGCAGCCAACAAGACCATTCTGGCCGACCTGACTGCCTCCGGCGCTGTGATGGGTCAGGTGCACATCAAGCACCAGTACCCCCACTGCTGGCGCTGCCACAACCCCATCATCTTCCGCGCCACCGAGCAGTGGTTCTGCTCCATTGCCAAGTTCCGCGAGGACGTGTACAAGGCCATTGATACCGTCACATGGATGCCGGATTGGGGTCATGACCGCATGACCGGCATGGTGCGCGACCGCAACGACTGGTGCATCAGCCGCCAGCGCACTTGGGGCGTGCCCATCCCCGCCTTCTACTGCAAGAAGTGCGGCACCTACCACATCACCGATGCTACCATCAAGGCTGTCAGCGCTCTGTTCCGCAAGGAAGGCTCCGACGCATGGTATAAGTACGATGCCGAGCAGATCATCCCCGCAGGTGAAGTGTGCGAAAAGTGCGGCGCTTCCGAGTGGGAGAAGGACACCGACATCATGGACGTCTGGTTCGACTCTGGCTCCACCCATGCTGCTGTGCTGGACGAGCGTCCCGAGCTGCGTTTCCCCGCCGATATGTATATGGAAGGCGGCGACCAGTTCCGCGGCTGGTTCCAGTCCAGCCTGCTGACCAGCGTTGCAAGCAAGGGCTGCGCACCCTATAAGTCCGTGCTGTGCCACGGCTGGGTGGTGGACGAGCAGGGCAAGCAGATGCACAAGAGCGCCGGTAACGGCGTGGAGCCCAGCGAGATCATCAAGGATTACGGCGCAGACATCATCCGTCTGTGGGTGGCTTCTTCCGACTACACCGTGGACGTGCGCGCCGGTAAGAACATCTTCAAGCAGCTCAGCGAGGCTTACCGCAAGATCCGCAACACCGCCCGCTTCATTCTGGGCAATCTGGATGGCTTTGACCCCAACACCGATTGTGTGGCAGACGACCAGCTGCAGGATATCGACCGCTGGGCACTGGCTGCGCTGGATGACCTGATCGTCAACACCAACGCAGGCTACGCTGTGTACGACTTCAACAAGGTCTACCACGCTGTGTACAACTTCTGCGTGGTGGCTATGTCCAACTTCTATCTGGACGTCACCAAGGATCGCCTGTACTGCACCAATGGCGCAGCCCGCAAGGCAGCCCAGACCACCATGTACAAGATCCTTGTCGCTCTGGATAAGATCATTGCTCCCATCCTGTGCTTCACCAGTCAGGAGATCTGGGACTTCATGCCCAAGAGCGAGGGTATGAACAAGTATGTGGTGTTCGAGCAGATGCCCAAGGCCGGTCAGTACGCCGCCGACGATGCCTTCAAGGCAAAGTGGGCACAGCTGATCGCTGTGCGCGACGAGGTCAAGAAGGTACTGGAGCAGGCCCGTGCTGAAAAGCTGATCGGTGCTTCTCTGGAAGCTTCCGTTACCCTGTACTGCAACGATGCCGTCTATGATCTGCTGAACAGCATCCCCATGGACGAGCTGGCCGACCTGATGATCGTCTCCCATGTGGAGCTGGTCAAGGGCGAGGGCGGCGCTGCCAGCGCTGTCGAGGGCTTGGGCGTTGCAGCTGCACACGCCACCGGCGACAAGTGCGAGCGCTGCTGGAAGTACTCTGCTTCCATCGGCAGCCACCCCGCACACCCCACCCTGTGCGCACGCTGCGCCAGCGTTGTGGAAGCATAAGCGTCCCGCATAAATACAAATCTGTTTTGTAAAAGGGCGGCGCTCCCTTGACCGGGGAGCGCCGTTTTTTATAGCAGAAACGAGGTAGCTAATGGCATTTGTACTCTTCAATCTGGCAGTTGTGGCGGCACTGGTCGGCATCGACCAGCTGATCAAGCTGTGGGCGGTGCAGACCTTGCAGCCGGTAGGCGCTATGCCGCTCATCCCCCATGTGGTGGAGCTGCGGTTCGTGCTCAATCAGGGCATGGCTTTCAGCTTGCTCAGCGGCAAGCAGCTGTTCCTGATCATTGCCACCAGCGCAGCGCTGCTGCTGGTCGCCTATGGTCTGTTTTTCCGCAGCCGCGGCAAACGTTTGCAGCAGGCAGCACTGGTGCTGGTGCTGGGGGGCGGCATCGGCAACCTGATCGACCGTGTGCTCAACGGCGAGGTGGTGGACTACATCAACCTGTTGTTCATGCGGTTTGCCGTGTTCAATTTTGCGGATATCTGCGTTTGCGTGGGCGTGGCGCTGTGGGTGCTGGTGATCTTTCTGGACGAACTCCACGCCGATGATGCCGCCAAGGAGCAGTAAACCATGGAACAGCGTGAATTTATCGTAGAGCAGGAGACTGCCGGGCAGCGCATCGACCGCTTTCTCAGCGGCGAGGACACCGGCCTGTCCCGCTCGGCGCTGCAAGCGCTGGTGGCCGAGGGGCATGTGCAGTGCAACGGCAAAGCTGTGGCCAAAAGCTTGAAGCTCAAGGCAGGGGACACCGTGCTGCTGGAGATCCCGGACGCAAAGCCCATCGAGGCCGTGCCGCAGGATATCCCGCTGGAGATCGTCTACGAGGACGCCCACCTGCTGGTGGTCAACAAGCCCAAGGGCATGGTGGTGCACCCCGCGCCTGGCAACCCGGACGGCACGCTGGTCAATGCCCTGCTATGGCACTGCAAGGGCAGTCTTTCCGGCATTGGCGGCGAGATCCGCCCCGGCATCGTCCACCGCATTGATAAGGACACCAGCGGCCTGCTGGTGGTGGCAAAGGACGATGCCACCCACATCGGGCTTTCCCAGCAGATGGCGGTGCACAGCGTAGAGCGCGCCTACCAGACGGTGGTCTATGGCGGCTTTGCACAGGACGAGGGCTTTGTGGAAGCAAACCTTGGCCGCAGCAAGACCGACCGCAAAAAAATGGCGGTCTACCCGGCCACCGAGCCCCACACCAAATATGCCTACACCGGCTATAAGGTGCTGGAGCGGCTGGGCGAGTTCACCCTGCTGGAATGCCGCCTGAAGACCGGCCGCACCCATCAGATCCGCGTACACATGGCCTCCATCCACCATCCGGTGGCAGGGGATCCGGTGTACGGTCCTCATAACTGCATCACCAGCCTGCATGGCCAGTGTCTGCACGCCAAAACGCTGGGCTTTATCCACCCCATCACCGGGGAGCAGCTGCGGTTCGACTCCGAACTGCCGGACTACTTTACCCATTTTCTCGCAACACTCAGGAGGAAAAACACATGAACGATTCTCTGGCATCCACTCTGGTGCTCTGTGATCTGGATAACCTGCTGCTGGGCGAGGATGGAAATCTGACCCATGTGGTACGGGATGTTTTGCAATTGTTCAGCAGCCGTGGCGGCAGACTTACCGTTTTTTCGCAGCGCTCTCCGCGCGCGGTGCGCTCCATTCTGGGCAGCGTGCGTCTGGCGGCGCCTGCGCTGGTGTGCGGCGGCACCATGGCCTACCACTATGCCGACGGCAACCGGGTGCCCCTGTGCAGCTTTGCCCAGCAGCAGGAACTTTTCACCTGCCTGCCGGATACCCCCGGCGTGGGCGTTGCCGTGCAGATGCAGGATGGCACCACCCGGGTGCTGCGCATGAGCAACGCGCTGGAGCGCCATCTGCGGCAGGAGTGGACCCCGTATCTGCTGGCAAACGCTGCCGATATCCACCCCGAGCAGGTGCTGCGGGTGCTGCTGTATCAGGACAGCAAGTCTGTACCCCTGATCTCGCTGGCAGAAAAGGCCATCGGGGATCGTGTTGCCCTGCTGGGTGAGCGCATTGCCCCGGACACCCTTGTCCTCACCCCGAAGCGCATCTCCGGCCGGGAAATGCTGGACACCGTCTGCGCTATGGCGCAGGTGGGTGCGGAGCAGGTCCTTGCGCTGGCGGGCGGTCAGCCCATGCTGGAGCTGGTGCAGGCTGTGGAGCACAGCGCAGTGGCCGCCGATGCCCCGGCAGAACTGCGCCTTGCCGCCGAGCAGATCACCCTGACGGATGCCGCCGGTGGTGCAGCCGTGGAGGTTTTGTACCGCATGGTGCGTGCTGCTGAAAAATCTGTGTAAAACTTATGCAAAGTCCTCTGTGATTTTTCCGCAGAGGGCTTTCTTTTTAGCAAAAAATCAGGTAGAATGGGAGAAGGAACGATGTTGGATAGAAAGCACCGCGAAGGGCTGTTCCTGCTGCTGTGCCTTGCCGCTGCAGGGGTCTGCGCAGGGCTGGCGTTCCGGTTCGCAGTGCCGCTGCGGTCGCAACCGCCGCAGACGCTGCCAGACACAAAGGAACTTGCAGCGTATGCGCAGGTGGAACTGAACACAGCCGATGCAGACGCTTTGTGTACTCTGCCCGGTGTCGGCCCCCGCAATGCACAGGCCATACTGGACTACCGGGCGCAGCACGGCCCGTTTGCACAGGTGGAGGATGCCGCGCAGGTGCCGGGCATTACCCAGGCAATGGTGGATTCATGGGCAGGGCAGGCGTATATCCGCTAGGGCGTAGCCCGCTCGCTGCCTTGGTCAAAGAGGAAATATGGAGATTTATTGTTATGAGTGACGAATCGATCTTTATCAACCGCGAACTGAGCTGGCTGGATTTCAACCGCCGTGTTCTGGCGCTGGGCAAAGACAAGAATGTCCCGCTGGGCGAGCGAACCAAGTTTCTGGCAATTTACGGCTCCAATCTGGACGAGTTTTTCATGGTGCGCGTAGGCTCTTTGCAGGAGCGCGCAAACCTTGAGCAGAGCAAGACCAAAAAGGAAAAGCGGGAAAACAAGACCAACATGACCGCCGCCGAGCAGCTGGCCGCCATTATGCCCAAAACGGCGCAGCTGCAAGAGGAGTGCGATAAATTCTACGCAAAAGCGCTGGAAAATCTGGCCGAGAACGGCTACCATAAGGTGGATTTCGACCACCTGACCAAGGAGGAAGAGCATCTCTGGAAAAAATATTTTCAGTCGGAACTGTTCCCCATCCTCAGCCCGCAGATCGTGGATAACCGCCACCCGTTCCCGTTTTTGCGCAACAAGGAGATCTATCTTGGCGTGCTGCTGAAAGAAAAGCACACGCAGGAGCAGAGCCTTGGCATCGTGCCCATCTCCAGCCAGATGGAGCGGATGCACTTTATCAAAAAGGACGGCGCTGTGCAGTTTGCCCTCACCGAGGAGCTGGTGCTGCACTATGCGTCCAGCATCTTCGGCAAGGATTCCATGCAGGAAAAATGCCTGTTCCGGGTCACCCGCAACGCGGATATCGACGTAAAAGAGGGCATGATGGATCACGATATCGACTATCGTGAGATCATGACTGAGCTGCTCCGGCGGCGCCGCAAGCTGGCCGCTGTCCGTTTGCAGATCACCCCTGCCCCCGCACCGGAGGTGGAGCGGCTGCTGTGCAGCCGTCTGGAACTGACCCGCAAGCGGGTGTTCCTGCAAAAGAGCCCGCTGGACCTGAGCTTCTTCTTCAAGCTTTCCGGCCGCATGGAGGCCGAGGGCCATCCGGCGCTGTTCTATACCCCCGCACGCCCCATGCTGCCGCCGCCGGACTATGATCTGGCCACTGAGGTACAGAAGCATGATGTGCTGCTCAGCTACCCGTACCAGTCCATCCGTCCCTTTATTACCATGCTCAAAAAGGCCGCACAGGACCCGGACGTCATCTCCATCAAGATGACCCTCTACCGCATGGCGCGGGAGTCCCAGATCGTGCAGGCGCTGATGGAAGCCGCCGAAAACGGCAAGGAAGTGGTAGCGCTGGTGGAGCTGCGCGCCCGCTTTGACGAGCAGAACAACATCGACTGGTCCAAGCAGCTGGAAAGCGCCGGCTGCACCGTCATTTACGGCTTCGAGGACTACAAGGTGCACTCCAAGCTGACCCTCATCACCCGCAAGGGCGCAGAGGGCTACTCCTACATCACCCAGATCGGCACCGGCAACTACAACGAAAAAACCAGCGAACTGTATACCGATTATTCCTTCATCACCGCAGACGAGCGCATCGGCGAGGAAGCCTCCAAGGTGTTCCGCAATCTGGCCGTGCAGCAGCTTACCGAGGAAAGCGACAAGATGCTGGTAGCCCCGCTGCGCTTCAAGAGCGTGCTGCTGGACGAGATGGATCACGTCATCGCTGCTGCCCGCATGGGACGCCCGGCTTCCATGATTTTGAAAAACAACTCCATCAGCGACCGGGATATCATCCTGAAATTGCAGGAAGCCAGCTGCGCCGGGGTGCGCATTGATATGATCGTGCGCGGCATCTGCTGCGTGCGCGCAGAGGTGCCCGGCAAGACCGAGAACCTGCACATCCGCAGTCTGGTGGGGCGGTATCTGGAGCATGGCCGCATTTACAGCTTCTACGATGGCACCCACACCCGCATCTACATTGCCTCCGGCGACTTCCTCACCCGCAATACCGAGTGCCGCGTGGAGGTCGGTGTGCGGGTGGAGGATCCTGTTCTGGTGCAAAAACTCACCGATATCCTTCAGTTACAGCTGCGGGATAACGTCAACGCCCGGGTCATGGATGCCAGCGGCAGCTACCAGAAGGTGAAGCCCGCCGAGGGGGAGCCGCTGGTCAATGGCCAGATGGGCATGTACGAGCTGCTGCGCAACGACTGGCAGCGCCCCGAGCCGTGGAAGTGCACCACCCCCGCCCCGGAAGCGGAAAAACCGGCGGAGGTCTGTCAGGAGGTGACCGTGGAGCAGCTTAAACAGGAGCTGCCCCATGTGTTCCAGCCTGCACCGGAAACGGCAGCGGAAACCGCCCCGGCGGTGCAGCAGCCCGACCACTACGAGGCACTGGAACAGATGCTGAACAATAAGCCCCGCGCTGCGCAGCCCGCCCCGAAAGCGCCCGCTGCACACCGCCCGGCTGAAAAGTCTGCCGTCACTGTCACCGCACCCAAGAAAAAGAGCCTGCTGGAACGTATCGGGAGCTTTTTTCGGCGCTGAGTTGTAAAATCATGTAAACCAAAGCCAGAGCCGCTGCGCAAAAATTTGTGCGGCGGCTCTTTTCTGTTTGTGTTCTCCCGCCCGCCGCTTGTGCATACACTTTTCAGGATAGGAGGGCGGGTGTATGCGGGCAAAACGGAGCGGACAGGCAGCAAAGCTGCGCAGACGGCGGTGGGGCATCATGGCGCTTGTGCTGGTGGGGGTGGCACTCTGTCTGCTGGCAGCTTTGCCGGTACAGGCCGCGCGGAGCACAAAAAAGCACTGTTTTCCGCTGGATACCACGGCGTGGCGCATCTCGGATGCCTACGGTGTGCGGACAGACCCCTTTACCGGAAAATCTGCATTTCATCAGGGCATCGACCTTGCCTGCGCAGCGGGCACGGCAGTGCGGGCGGTGCAGGATGGCATAGTGACAGCGGCGGCGTACAGCCCAAGTTACGGCAACTATCTGCGCATCCTGCACCCGGATGGCTGCGAGGCCCGCTACGCGCACCTGCAATACCTCTATGTCCGCCCGGGAGAGGTGGTGCAGGCCGGGCAGACACTGGGCACGGTAGGGCAGACAGGCCGCGCCACCGGTGCGCACCTGCATCTGGAACTGTGGCGGCAGGGCACTGCCTGCGACCCTGCCGCCCTGCTGGAGAATGCCCCATGAACCGGGTACAGGTGGGGAAGCTTGTATTCCGGGACCCGGTGCTGCTGTGCGGCGTGGTGTACCTGCTGCTGTACTTTGATGCCAGCGGCTTCCTGCGGTTGGGGCTGCTGGCGGCTGTTTTGCATGAGCTGGGGCACATCTTCGTCTACTGCATCCAGCAACGGCGTCTGCCGGTCATCGAGGTGACCATGACCGGTTTTTGTATGCGCACGGCAGGGGAGAAGCTCTCCCCGCGCCAGCGGTTCGTGCTGGCTGCCGCCGGGCCTGCGGTCAATTTTTCCCTTGCCGGGGTGTGGGCGGTGCGCCTTGCGCAAGCTGCCACCATCCGCGGCAGTGCGTTCTGGGCGGCGAATCTGCTGACCGGGCTGTTCAATCTGCTGCCGGTGCCGCCGCTGGACGGTGCACAGATGGCAGCGTGCGCGGCGGCGCTCTGGCGGCAAAAATACGGAAAGTGCACACAAACCGCCGGAAACGATTGCAAAACCGGCACATTTGGGGTAAAATAAAAAGAACGCAAAAAACGGATTGTTTATGGAGGACCCGATGTTTGATCCCAAACTGAAAGAAGCGCTGGGGCGGGTGCAGAAGCCCGGCCGCTATACCGGCGGCGAGCCCGGCAGTATCTATAAAGAAAAGGATAAGGTAGATGTGCGCTTTGCCTTCTGCTTCCCGGACACCTACGAGGTTGGAATGTCCTTTCTGGGCGAAAAGATCCTGTACGAGCTGCTCAACAGCCACGAGAACTGGTGGTGTGAGCGCGCCTTTATGCCCTGGCTGGATATGAAGGCAGAGATGGAGCGCCTGCAGCTGCCGCTGTACACCATGGAAAGCAAAGACCCGCTCACGGCCTTTGATGCCGTGGGCTTCACCTTGCAGTACGAGCTTTCCTACACCAATATCCTTGCCATGCTGGATCTTGCTGGCATCCCGTTCTATGCCAAAGACCGCGATGACCGCTGGCCGCTGATCGTAGCGGGCGGCCCCTGCGCCTGCAACGCGGAGCCCATTGCGGATTTCTTTGACGTCATCCAGCTGGGCGAGGGCGAAAACCAGCTGCCCGCCATCTGCGCCGAGATCGAGAAGGCCAAAAAAGAGGGCATCTCCAAAAAGCAGCTGCTGCTCAATATTGCAAAGATCCCGGGCGTGTACATTCCGACCTTCTACGATGTCACCTACCACGAGGATGGTACGGTCAAGGCCATCACCCCCAACGAGCCGGGCATCCCGGCGCGCATCACCAAGGCCATCATCAAGGATCTTAACCAGTTTGCCCCGCCCACCAACTTTGTGGTGCCCATGGTGGGTGCCATTCAGGATCGCGCCAGCATCGAGGTGCTGCGCGGCTGCGTGCGCGGCTGCCGGTTCTGTCAGGCGGGCTTTTTGTACCGCCCCATGCGTCAGCGCGATGCCAGCCTGCTGAACAAGGCGGCGCAGGAACTGTGCGCCAACACCGGCTACGAGGAGCTGAGCCTTTCCAGCCTTTCCACCTCTGACCACGGTCAGCTGGAAGAACTGCTGGATGATCTGAACGAGTGGGCACCCAAGGAGCACGTCAGCCTGTCGCTGCCCTCCCTGCGTGTGGACAACTTCTCCCAGAGCCTTATTGAAAAGACCACCAAGGTGCGCAAGAGCGGCCTGACCTTTGCCGCCGAGGCCGGTACCCAGCGCCTGCGCAACGTCATCAACAAAAACGTCACTTGGGACGAGATCGAAAAGACCTGCACCATTGCCTTCAATGCAGGCTACACCTCGGTCAAGCTCTACTTCATGATGGGTCTGCCCACCGAGACCATGGAGGATATCGAGGGCATTGCCGAGACTGCCCAGAAGGTGGTAGACCTCTACTACAAGAACACGAACCATGCCAAGGGGCGCGGTGTGCAGGTGACCATCAGCTGCGCCTGCTTTGTGCCCAAGCCCCACACCCCCTTCCAGTTCGTGCCCATGGATACCGCCGAGACCCTGCAGGCCAAGCAGAAGCACCTGCTGGAAAGCGTGCACAGCCGCAAGATCAAGGTGAACTACCACGACAGCACCACCAGCTTCTTGGAGGGTGTGTTCGCCAAAGGCGACCGCCGCCTTGCCCCGGTCATCGTGGAGGCGTATAAGCGCGGCTGCTACTTTGACGGCTGGGAGGAGTGCTTCAAGTACGATACCTGGATGCAGACCTTTGCAGACCTGGGCATCGACCCCGCCTTCTACTGCCAGCGCCCCATCGCGCTGGACGAGGTGACCCCGTGGTCTCACATGGACTACGGCATCACCCACGAGTATCTGGTGCGGGAGTACAACAAGGCTCTGGCCGCCCAGACCACCCCGCCCTGCAACCGCGCCTGCAACGCCTGCGGTGCCAACCATCTGTTAGGAGGTCCCTGCTTTGATTACAGTCAGAATCTCGTTTGAAAAGAAAAATGAAGCCTCCTATATCTCCCTGCTGGACTTGCAGCGGGTGATGCAGCGGGTGCTCAAGCGCAGCGGTCTGCCGGTGTGGCATACGCTGGGCTTCAACCCCCATATCTACATGACCTTTGCCTGCCCGCTCTCGCTGGGGCAGGAGAGTGAGTGCGAGTGCGTGGATGTCAAGACTGAAGCCGAAGCCTCGGATTTTGCCCAGTGGCAGACCGCCTTCAACGCCATTATGCCCGCCGGTATCCACGTTACCCGGGTGGCTCCGGTGGAGATGAAAGCAGACAGCATCGCCTTTGCCTGTTACCGCATCAGCTACCCGGCGGCTGCCGCTGCGGTGCTGGAACAGTATAATGCGCTGGAAACTGCCCCCGTGGAAAAGCACAGCAAGCGCGGCAAAAAGATCGTGGATCTTAAAGAGCATATCCCGCAACTGCGCTATACCGCACTGGGGGATACCGTACAGTTGGAACTTTGCCTGCCCGCTGCACAGGAGCTGAATCTGAACCCCTCGCTGCTCACCGGTTTTCTGGAAGAAAAGTTCGGCCTGCCCGCCGCAAGCGCCAACATTCTGCGCACTGAATTTTTGACAGCAGACCACAAGCGCTTCGTCTGATACGCCACAAAAGTCCGTCTACCGGGCAAAACAGAAAATTTTTGCAAGATTTTTCGCTAAATTGCTTGCATTCAAGCCGGTTTTGTGCTATCCTATTAGGGCGTTAGTGTCCGCTGAGACCACAGCGGGGTTAATGACAAGTATTTATCATTAAACGGGCGGTCCTCTGACGGCGATGCCGTGCATGAACGTCTAAAAACAAATGGAGGATTCAAAAATGGACGCACTGAAGATTATTTCTGAAGGCAGCATCAAGGCTGAAAAGCCTCAGTTCAACGTTGGCGATACCGTCCGCGTTGATGTTCGTATCAAGGACGGCGACCGTGAGCGCATTCAGGCCTTCGAGGGCACTGTGATCGCTAAGAAGCACGGCGGCGTTGCAGAGACCTTTACCGTTCGCCGCGTGGCTTACGGTGTCGGCATCGAGCGTGTCTTCCCCATCAACAGCCCCTTCGTTGAGAAGGTCACTGTTGTCCGCAAGGGCAAGGTCCGCCGCGCAAAGCTGTTCTATCTGCGTGGCCGTACGGGCAAGGCTGCCAAGGTCAAGAGCGATATTTGATCATCCCCGATTTGAAACCGGGAGAAAAGGGACAACTTGTTGTCCCTTTTTTCTTTTTCAAAGCCCGGGTGTGTGTATAAAATCAGGAAAGGCTGGTGGCAAAGCTATGGAAAAACAGCAGCAGTCTGCCCCTGCTGTGCGCGGGCAGGGCATACTGGAATGGTACGAAGCGCTCATCTCTGCGGCGCTGGTGCTGGTACTGATCTTTTCGTTTTTCTTCCGCATCATTCAGGTGGATGGGCGCTCTATGGTGCCCACTCTGGCTAACGGCGATAAGCTCATCGTCTGGGCGGCAGGCTACACCCCGCAGCGGGGCGATGTGGTCATTGTAGACAGCTACACCGTCTACGGTAAGCCGCTGGTCAAGCGGATCATCGCCAAGGGCGGCGACACCATCAGCATCGACTATGATGCCGGTACGGTCACGGTGAACGGCGAGCTTTTGCAGGAGGACTACATTGCAGCCCCCACCTATCTGGGCTACGATGTGCAGTTCCCGTTCACGGTACCGGAGGGTACCCTGTTTGTGATGGGGGACAACCGCAACGAATCGCTGGACAGCCGCTCCTCCTATGTCGGCTGCATTGACGAGCGTGATATTCTGGGCAAGGTGCTGCTGTGCTTTATGCCCTTTACAGATTTTGGGGTGGTAAAATGAACGAAATGGATACCCGGTTTGCAAACCAGTACAATATTCAGTGGTTCCCGGGCCACATGACCAAGACCCTGCGCATGATGGAGCAGGAGATCCAGCACGTTGATGCCAGCCTTGTGCTGCTGGACGCACGCATCCCGCTTTCCAGCCTGAACCCGGAGATCGAGCGCATCACCGACCGCAAGCCCAAGCTCTATGCGCTGAACAAGGCTGACCTTGCCGACCCGGCTGTGACCGAGGAGTGGATCCGCTACTTCCACGCCGCAGATGCCGGCTGCGTGGCCATCAGCGCCAAGCAGAAGGGCGGCGCAAACGCCGTGAAGGTGGCCATTGAAAAGGAGCTTTCCGGTCTGCTGGAGCGCCGTCAGAACCGCGGCATGGGCGGCGCCAAAACGCAGGTAATGCTGTGTGGCATCCCCAACGTGGGCAAATCCACCTTTATCAACACCTTTGCAGGCTCTGCCCGCGCCAAGGCGGCAGACCGCCCCGGCGTGACCAAGGGCAAGCAGTGGGTCAGCACCGAAAAGTTTGACCTGCTGGATATGCCCGGCGTGCTGTGGAAAAAGTTCGATTCCAAGACCATCGCCTCCAATCTGGCCTTCATCGGCTCCATCAAGGATGACATTCTGGACGTAGAGGAACTGGCCATGAACCTGCTGGATGAGGTGCGCCGCAACTACCCAGACCTTGTGGCACAGCGCTATAAGCTGGATGCCGAAACGCTGGCGCTGCCGCCCTACGAGCTGCTGGAAGCCATCGGCCGCAAGCGCGGGCTGCTGGTGCGCGGCGGCGAGGTGAACACCGAGCGCTGCGCCATTATGCTGGTGGACGAGTTCCGCGCCTGCAAGTGGGGACGCATTTCTTTGGAGCGCCCGCCGCAGCGGGACGATCTGGCTGATTTTGCCGGGGAGGACGAGGAATGAAGCGCCGCTCGGATGAGGAGATCTCGGCCCCGCTGTACGCCTTTGACGCCGAGGTGCGCAGCCAGTACGGCTGCTTTGCCGGGGTAGACGAGGCCGGGCGCGGCCCGCTTTGCGGCCCGGTGTGCGTGGCTGCCTGTATTCTGGACCCGGAAAACCCGGTGTACGGCATCAACGATTCCAAAAAGC
>ERZ1034713.1017-NODE-1017-length-13793-cov-9.052628_pt1 | contig 13793 bp, 22 predicted proteins | sample MGYA00520692_ERZ1034713 | MGnify/ENA primary metagenome ERZ1034713 (study PRJEB33766, sample SAMN09781717) | gut metagenome | biome: gut microbiome | host: Homo sapiens | place: Madagascar | study: EMG produced TPA metagenomics assembly of the PRJNA485056 data... | reverse complement strand
ATTTTAAAAGTGTATTGACAATCATATACTTATATGTTAACATATAAACATCAAAACAAACCACTACAAAATCAAATGAAAGCGAGGAACAACACATGAAACAATTAACAACCTATCAGCGAGTTTCAAATTATCTCTTAAAAGTCTATAAGGCTATCAATGAAGAATACTTCAACAACGAACTTGAAATTCCGACAATCACGATCCAGTCCGTTTCACGTAGTTATGGACACGTTACCACTTCAAAGGTTTGGCATTCCGGTGAGACTGCAACATATGAGCTTAATCTGTCCGCCGACTATCTCAACCGCCCGATCGAAAACGTGGTAGCAACATTGATTCACGAGGCTTGCCACCTGTACGCTATGAAGTATGGTATTAAGGACGTAAGCGGCGCTTATCATAATTCACGTTTCAAGCGTATAGCCGAAGAGTTAGGACATCTTGATATCAGTAAGCATGAAAAATACGGCTGGACGGTCACACAGCCGACCGAGGACACGATTGATTTCATCATTAAGTATGGTTTTGAAGATATTCAGCTTGTGCGTGGTTCCGGTATCTCCTTCACTGGTATCAGCGGCGGCAAGGCGGGCAATGGTTCAGATCTCCCACCTGTACAGCCGAAGAAACCGACAAGCACACGCAAATATATTTGTCCATGCTGCGGTAACTCATTCAGAGCTACAAAGAACTTGAATGTGCTGTGTATGGACTGTAATGTACAGTTTGTACTTGCTTAGTATTAATCACATGGGGAGTGATTCAAAGCTCCCCATATAAATTTAGCTATTTTGATGTACATTAAAATATATAAAAATATAGTAAAAACCATTGACGAGTAGCAACTTATATGTTAACATATAATCACAAGATACAAATAACCACTACAAATATTATGAAAGATGAGGTACACACACTATGACAACTAACATGAACAACGACACCAACAAGACCATGACTGAGATTATCAGAGAGCTTCGAGAGTATCAGCAGATGCAAGACGACCTTAAGACCGAGGTTGAAAGATTAAAGGCCGAAGCTATTGATATCTTGCAGGCCAACGGTGTTGATGAGTTTATCACGGATGCTGGCAAGGTCACATACAGAGAGGTAATCTCTAATCGCTTCCAGACCACCGAATTCAAGAAGGCGTTCGCAGACCTTTATAAAACCTTTACCAAACCAACAAGCTGCATGAAGTTTACTTGTAACTAACTAAATCAGATAACGACCGGGTGGTGGGTGCAATCCACCTGCCACCTGTACAATTTATAGGACAGGAGATATGATATAATATGAATAAGATTAAAACATGGACAAAAGCTGACGATAACAAGGTTGAAAAAATTATAGAGTTCGGATCCGGGACCCGAGTTTCTATCCCGATCACCAAAGACGGTGCGGTGAAGTGGTTCGATGATTCGGTTTTAATTAAGAAGGGGGCGAAGTAATGCACATACTGACAGGTTTACTATTGTTCCTGGTCGGTGCCATTGGTGCCGCTTGTAAGGGTGATTGGAGTGGAATATCTGCTATCCTCTGGGTGATCGGCGGTTTCTTCTTTTTGTATGTACTGCTGATGTATCCTGCTGCTACCATCGGGATCATCATTGCGATATGCTTTATCATCTTCGCATTTACACGGAAGTAGGGAAGGGAACGAGTATGTATTTATTAGGTCTTGGGATTTTTTCAATGATCGTAACCGGAAACAAGACGGCCTGTAAGATATGTCTGGGCGTTGTGATAGCCATAGAGATCTACACAGCGATAGCTTATTAACTTGCTGCCAATCAAAACAAAGGAGGAACAAGTATGGATCCAATCAGTTTAATCGTTGTAGGATTCATTTGCAAGGTTATCAGCGGAGACAAAACAGCGTGTGCTATAGCATTAATCTTGTGCGTACTGATCGCCATTGCGGATGCAGCACATTAATTAGACAAACGGCCTTCACCTGTGGTATACTTTAAACGTTGATTTTATGACTATTGAGTAAAGGCAGGTGAGGGCATTGCCACCAAAAGGACAGAAAAATGATACATTGTATCAGCCAATAGAGCGAGAACCAAAAGAGATGAATAAAACTGTAAGATCAAAGATCGAAGCAGCAAAAAAATACAACGCCAATCTGGAGCAAATAGCATTCCGTGTGCCGAAGGGATATAAGGATGTTATTAAGGAATATGCAGAAAACAAAGGAACGAGCGTAAACCAGCTTATCATAGATCTGCTGGAAAAAGAGATGGGGATGGATCTTTCAAAACCCTTGAATGATGAGGGAAAATAAGATATAATAGCATGGTTAGTTGTTTCGTGGTTACACACCTCGTTACATGACATTGGGAAGTCGTTCGTAGTGGTACGGCTTCCTTTTTTTGTCCTGGCAAATCTCGCATAAGCGAAATCTCGCATAATCGTATAAGCGAGAGTGCATATAATTAAAAATGGGACTCCAAATGGAATCCCTTAAAAGTGTATTTTTAAATTTTCAAATATGTTTCAATAAACATTACTATATATTGATACATAATTATATATTTTAAGCCTCATTTAAAAGTTCTTTCTTATATTTGTAGAATGTAACCTTGCTGATCCCGGCTAGTGTCATGGTATCTTCGTTGTTAAGGGAACCACCAAAAGCCTTATTGTGTTTTTTGATAACCGCCTTAGCGGCTGCTGCTTTTTTAGTCTCGATGGTGGATCCTGCTGTACGCCCGATCTGCTTCCCTCGCCGTCTGGCTTCCCGGATCCCCTCTCTGGTACGCTCATGTAGATCGTCAACCTCTTTTTGAGCCTGTTCAAAGGCTTTTTCAATCTGTTTTTTCGCCAACAAGCGAATAACTGTGTTGGTGGCTTGAATATAAATATCGGCAATTTCGTTCCCGGTCTCCGGAATGCTCTGCTTGATTGCTTCGCGATATACAGATGTGTTAATATGGTTTTCTTTGAGGAAGATTAAATTCACACCCATATCAAATAACCGGAAGTAAAGCTCAACTCCTTCGTCTTTGTTTCTCGCCATTCGGGAAACAGAATCGAAGATGATATCATCGCCCTGTTTGACAACAGATAGAATCCAGTTAAACACGGCACGCCCCTCTACTTTTGTTCCAGTGTAGGCTTCCGATTTAATATTGGCATTTGGATATACCCGGCGGATGTTCTCAATCTGTCTCTCGATCTTTTGGCTTTTTCGGCTTATTCTTGCATAACCATACTGCATACACGCTACCTCCTTTATGTGTAAAAAAGTAATATTTTAAACGTTCGTTTTTTCTGGTACACTCTAATTATATGTTAACATATAACGAAAGTCAAGGGGTGAAATGTAAAACTATGACTTTTGCCATAGACCTTTAAACTATGACTATCATATGTCCCGAAAAAAACAAAAATGCCCTTAACCATGACCGGATAACCAACCATGGATAAAGACAGCATACTTAATCCTCAATATTCAGCTTTGTGTATGTACGGGCTTTGATACAGTCCAGTGGTTCCAACACCGTTTCGGACTGTATCATAAAATAAAACAGAAAACAATATGGATCCGCTCCAACAGATAACCCATATCGTCAAACCTCAGTAATTACGCACTCATTTGCACCAAAACAGTCAAAAAATGGAAATTGCCGAGATTCAAATTTCTTCAATTATAGCGGAAAAAGCTAGGAAATACAAGGGATCCACGATAGCAGTCACGATAGCATTAATTCACTTTAAATTGTCAGAATATTCTTGAATTTTCGGACAATTTGACAACTTTTTATAAATCGCTGCATCGTCCTGCTGCCAACGCAGAAACCCTTATGTTTCCTATGTTTTTTCAAATCATGCCAGGAAAAATGATATCGGCGTTTATCGCCCGGTGTAGCATGGAACTAGGTGCTTTTACTTGATTATTCCCTCAGCTTTCAGATCCTCAATAAAGTCCTGGATCATTATAGCCGCTTTCTGATCGGATGCAGAGAGTTTGGAAAGAATAGAATTAAGATCTTCTTTTAAATCGGCATCCCTTAATTTTTGTATAATAATCTTATCGTCCTCCAACGCAATGCTGCACCGTGTACCGTCATACAGTCCCAGCTTCCCACGCATATCAGCTGGTAACGTGATTCTACCCAGTCTGTCAATGCGGCGTATGGCCCCGATCACTCAACCATACCTCGTTTCAGTTCTTTTATCTTGCGCTGTAGTGCAATCTTTTCCCATTCAAGGCGTAAGACTTCGTGTTTCTTTCGCAATAATCGCTTGTAGAGCCATTCTTTCAGCATAACTTTGATGTCCTCTCTTTATAATTATATGTGTGCATATAATTATACTATTCTATGACAATCTGTGCAACTACTTTTTGAACCGGATCCGGCTGACTGCATACGCAGCCAACCAGAAACCGATCATTCCGACTATGCCAAAAGGAGAACCAGCTAATGCAGCCATTAACAGTTTGTCCTTATTTGTCATATGCACTCACCGCCAAATTCGCATAATAATCATTTCCCCGGCACACATGGGATAGATAGTACTTTATCATTTCCCAGGCTCCTTGATCTTCAATCAGTCTTTCATTGTTTAATTTTGCATAATAATTTATCAGATTTTCCAATTCCGCTTTAGTGAATGTTTTTTCAAAATTTTCGCTCTCAGTAAATTGATTCTTCAAAACCATCATGATAATTTCTTCGTCCGTGTCTTCGGTTTTAAAGTAATCTTTTAAATCACACATGATTAAGGCTAACTTTGATACGGCGGCGATTGTCAATTCCTTATGGGATAAATAAGAATAGTCCTTATGTCCTTCTACAAACAGTTTTTTCTTCAAATCTAACATAGTATTTTGGAGACGCAATTTTGCTTTTACATCCTCTGGAATCTTAGGATTATCCAATCTCTTCATGTTACTACAGTACGCCATTACCTCTGCCTTATCTAATGGTTCAATCCAATTCCATTTATGAATTAGCGCAGATAAAGGCTCATTGAGGATATTACCCATATTTTTATTGTCAATGGTTTCAAAAGATAAAGGCTCAAATAGAACAACATTGCCATTGGCACAAATCTCAATGCTGCTTCCAACGTAGTATATATCATTATCTTCATCCGTATGGAACTTAACGGAATAGGTGCTTGTTGTATACGCAGCCGAAGCAAGATTGTTGTCCTTGGCTCTACCCTCTTTTTTTAACCATCTTCCTTCACCATGCAAATCTTTTGTCTTAATGACATTTCCCTTTTTATCCTTTATTCCAGTTTCCCACTCGCCTTGATCGTCAATCTTGACATACTCGTTTGCATATGTACTGTAAAACTCAATAGCGGCCTGTATGTCATTTACGTGATACTGACTGTTGGAGATACTTATGCTTACTGGTGCGCTTTCTTCACCATTTTTATAAGCGTTTCTAACATCATCGTTCCATACATCATTATAAATATAATCGGCTAATTTATTTAATGCCTTGATACATCTAACGCCACCATCATTTAAAATAGTTCCGTTGTCTACACTTGTTAGCCGATATACAATTTTTTTATTGCTGATAATCTTATCAACCATTTTTTCAATAACATCTACTGCCAGAAATGGCTCTCCACCAGTCAACGATAAATGATACAAGGAAGAAAATTGATTAATAACCTTGTCCAAAACTTCATCCGACATATCCAGATCTTGCGGTTCTCCACGCATACAATGTTTGCAGCGCAAATTACACCGTCTGGTTACTTCCAACGCAAGATTATTAAAAGGTAACGCAATTTCTTCCGTTTCAAAATTAATATGATCCATTCAACCTCGATTCCCCGGGACAGGCAAGAGACCTGCCCGGAATTTTTATAAGTGTATTTTTAATTATTTCTATGTACATCAATAACAATCTATATATCTAGTATCTTTTTTAATTGTGATACTCTGTTTTTGAGTCTACAACCCTTGCGGATCGTCCATATTGGCTTATCAGATACCCCGGACGATCTGGAATCTCCTTAAAGATCTCATCGTTGTTTTCCTGCTGCTTCACGGTCATTGTATGTGGGCCACCAACACATCTATATTTACTCATTGTTTTTACCTCGATCTTTTTTATGATATGGGTGTCGCACCTCTGGCCTACGGCACCCGGTCTATATTCAGTTTTTCTTGTTCTTTCCTCTGGTTTCTGGATGATACTGGAAACCAACCAGATATCCTTTAATCTGGAACACCGTGTATCCACCATCACTACGCACTGGTTTCTTTTTGCCCTTATTGGCGAGTAAGATCTCTTCCAGGGTAAGACCTGTATCTGCCACCAGATTAAGCGGATTGTCGTAATGCTTAATCGCTTTATCTTTTAACAATACAATGTCCTTGATCTTATGGATCGCAGCGTGAAGATTGGTAGGCAGCAAGATTAGATTGCTCATCTCGTTGTGCAGTTTATTGCCATCCAAATGATGCGCTTCCAGGCGTTTACCATCGCCCCAGAAATTTGGACAAAAAGTTTCTGCAATCGCATGATGTACCGACATCGGTTCCGTCCGATCCTCTCCGGCAAACCCATAGTAGAGATATCTCCGGTCGCTTTGACCGCCCAGAAATGCCCCTAACAGGTACGGCGTGCGCCGCTTCATGCTAATGCACTGACCGTATTGGCTCACAAAGTAGTGAGGTCTGCTTGGGATCTCCACAAAGATTTCGTCTGGTTCCAGCAGCTTAATTTCTGCTTCTTCCAGCACCCCTTTATCAAGAGTGTGGGTGATGATCCATTCAATGTTCCATTTTAAATTGTTAGCAGTTCTTAACACCTTTTTCATCTATGTTATCCATTACCAGGCACAACTGTACCGATGATGAATAACTCAGAGAGATATTAACAGGTCTTGGCATGGTTGTACCTAGTCCTTTCCCTAGTAATATTGATGGAAAGATTTGTCCAAACACTCATTATCCGATCTCTCTCCATTTCTCTCCTTTTAATCCTCCACATCCACCGGGGAACCTACGCCCTTAATGATGGATGGGTACGGCATTTTACATCTGCTCTCGATGTTGTTTCTTAGGCTTAACCTCCATATCTGGATCATGCTTAACCTAGGATACATGATGCTGATATATTGGCTGTGAATGTCCTATTTATATCTTGGTCGCAGATTAGTCTTTGATGTCAGATATGTTATAGGTGTGCTAAAACAAATGTCCGATATATTTGGATATAATCCCTATGTCTAAACGAGTTCAAATCTTGCCAAAAACATTGTATTTATTGGCTTTTTTCGTGTTTCATTTTATTTTTCGTTCGGTTCATTTTTGGTTCAAAACTGAACTTTTTTTACCACCACGAAAAACTTAGATCTACCTTTTAATTGTCGAAAAATTCCTTTGCAGCTCTCTTTACTTCGTCAATGGCTGTCCGTACATCCGCTTGCGAAAAATACTCAATCCCATAACGCTTTTTATGATTCTCTGCCCTCGTCTTAGGATCCTTAACCTCTGGGAATCGACTCAGTAAATCAATCATCTGCGCTTTGCAAAAGATTGAATTCTGGTACTGAATTAAGAAGTCTGTTAAACTGCGAAATCTCTTCGGATATGCTGATTTCCCGGCATTGTAAATCTTCTCAAGCGCATCGTTGTATCGCTGATGTACCAAAGGAAGGTTTTGCAATGCCTTGTCCCAACGCCTAAACCATGTATCAGTCATATCCTTCTTGAGCTTCTCCAGATTATCCTGATCCTGCTGCTCGTTAATCTTACGCCACTGTCGGCTAACCGTCCGAACCTCCAGGCGAGACTTGGCTGGTTCCACCACGTTCCCTGTTATCTCAGACTTGGCCGCACGGTCGTAATTCTCAGCCTCAAAATAATCATTCTTAATGGCAACGCTTAACTGTTTGTCCGAAAAAAGATCTGTTGTCCGATAAGTGTTTTTCACCTTATAAGTAGCCGCCAATGCCGATATCAGATATCGGTTTAATTTGGCATACCTCTCATAATGGTCTCCATCGTATGAATCGAAGCGCATATCTGCCCGGTTGATTCGGTATTCACGAATGCCCGCACCGGCGAGTATTGTCCCGATCACAGTCTGGAACTCACTATAAGCGAAACAGTCACCAGTCAATTTATTCGGATTGATGATACACGTTGTTGTCTCACCCGCTGCCGTTGTAGTGCTGGATACGCTGATACAATTATCAATACCATCCTGCACATCTTTGACATGATCCGTGGACTTAACGCTTAATGTATGCACTGAACTTGTCAGTTTATACTCATCTAGCTTTTTTTTGTTCATTTGTCCTCCCTCCGCAGGACATCAACCCGGTGTAGGGTCATGCCCTACTCATTGTCATTTTTACTATATTCAGTTCGATTAATGGAATCTTGCACAGAACTTAGTGCTATGATTAATAGATAGTTCATGTTGCTGTTAATAAGTTACATTTGAAACTCGTTCGATACAGTCATTATATCACCCAAACAAGTGTTTGTCAATGTTTTTATGCAATCTGCTCAATATTTTTTTCATTTTATCAGGCAGATAATGTGTATGTTGTACAAATATTGTTTACAATATATATTATATGGAACGAACTCTAAAAAAGTTAAGGAAATTGATTTTTATTTTTTTCACACAAAAAACTCTCCAAAAGGCGGATCCTCTGGAGAGTTTCTTTTTTATCTCTTCAATATTTGTTTGTAATCCTTGATGATTCCGGTTCGTTCAGTCTGATCGTACTCGTTCATGATCTGCGTCCTGCTGCCGATCACAAGCACTTCTTTTGTTCCTGCCTGCATAAGCATCCAGGAATCATCTAAGTCATCATGCAGCTGCATATCAACGTACCGCCCACGCAGCCTTAAAGATTCAACCACTTGCCTGACCTCCAATATGCTTAAAACTGACTCCGAACGTACTTTACGGTCAATACGTGAACTTCTTTTTTCTTCGGCAATATCTTGTATATAATGATATAGTTTTTGACAAATAACTGCCGATAACCTCGATAAGCGTAAGCTCCGGTCGTGCGCTGGCTTCCTCGCTCTGGCATCGTCTCCAAACTAAAGATAGCTTCCTCGATTGCGTCCACGGTGTTAGCTGCTGCATCCGGGGCCATCAGATCTGTAGCGAGATAAAGATAGATTCCATCAAGATCCCGGGCAACTTTCGGAAACAATTTTACTTCATAAATTTTATCCAAAATGTTTCTTCCTCAGCTTTCCAAGAGTTTCCCGGGCATCCAGTAAAACGCCGTTAGTCTGATATTCGGTTTCAGCTTCTTCAATCGCCGCATCAATAACTCTATTTGATTGCATGGCTTCATAAGTTTCCATCGACATTAAAACAAGATTTCCAAATCCATTTTTCGTCAAAAAGATAGGTTCATGGCTCTTGTGACACAGTTCGGACATAGCACTCGTATCTCTCATTTCGCTTATTGGTTTAATGATTGGCATAGTCTCACGCTCCTTCCTTATATGCACTATTATATGCAAAGTTATGTGCAAAATCAAGTCAAAATGGTGTTATTATCACATTTCCAAAAATCATATTTTTTGTTTGAAATATTCTTAAAATCCATATTTATCAGATAAACAATAGTTTATCACATAAATACGCATAACTTTTTGTTAGATTTTAGCACTATTCTGTACAAATTTATAGCATACATGGAAATTAATATGTGTTATGGTTCTTCCTGTTTTTTTGCAGTCATAAGACACCTTGTATGTTGTGCAGCGTTCAATCTCTTTCGCTGCTATATCAAGGACACGTTCCTTAAACTGGCTGATTTTTGCATATTTATCTTCACAGTCACACGCTTCCCGGATCGCTTTTATGGACAACAATATATCTTGTCCACCTCTGGGTAAGAATTTGATGATCTGCTCTTTCATCAGCATCTCATATATACGGATCGCATAAACGGATTTCATTGCCAGAATGTTCTCCAGCTGGTATTGCGTATAATGTTCTTTAAGGTTAAGCAGAAACGGCTTCAACAATGGATTCATCTTCACAGCAAGACCAACCTTTTTTTCGTATGCACAAGCAGATACCCATTGTATCTTTAGGAACTTCTTATTCTTCGGATCCTTAATCGCAACATGATTCGTCAGAATATCTGTGGTGATCTCATCCATGTCTCTGTAAAGGTTGGCAGACGGAACCCCTAAAAGCTGCGCCAACTCCTGTACAGATACAACATAAGATTTTAGATCTTCATCGTCCGGGCGAATCTGCATAATAAGCGTTCGCATAATCTTAGCGGAGTTTAACTTAAGGCTCTGCTTACCCTCAATAAGCTCGTTAGCCTGGACAACAAAGTTATCGGAATTGGTATTTAAGTCAAAGCATAATTGTCCGTCTATCTGTGGTATTTCCTTTTTCGTTCTCATACTACTCTCCCATCTTGCGTATTGATATTATCATACCATAAAGACCACTATTTTTCAATCATGTGGCTTAGAGTTATCCACAATTTCACAAAACTATCAAAACGTGGTTTTTAAACTATCAAAACGTGGTCGATAAACTATCAAAACGTGGTTTTTAGCACTAAAAAATCAAGGATTTATGCGGCTTCATCGCCCCCCTAAGTATTAAGTATTTAAAATAATATAACTATATATCTATTTATAAGCAAAAAAACTATCAAAACGTGGTTTTAAAAGTGCATTTTTAAATTATCATCGTAATCAATTATGTGGCTAAAATACTTGATTTTTGACAGCTTTGATACAGGCTTAATTTCAAAAACTATCAAAACGTGGTTTTTAACAAGAGTATTGCAATTAATACTGCAACTGTGCTACAATTAATAATAAGACTCTATGGGAGGAAAAACATGAGAAAAAAGTTGAATCTGTATCTGCATAGCTATGTACCACAAGATGTTATTCATGATATTGACAATGATCTTGGTGAGATACTTCGAGGAATCGGTATCAACATGAGTTTTCATGCTGATATTAACGGCGAAAAAAGTATAATATTCGATTATGATATTTCGGATATTCGTGAGAAATTGGGACGTGGTGCGGGTGCGAAACCTAAGAACCTAAATGACATCACGGCGCAAGATGTTCGTGATCGCATGGCTTCCGGAGAGACGGCGGAACAAATAGCAAAGAGTCTAGGCATCACCAGATCAACATTATTCAGACGACTAAAAAAGGCTGAGACCATCCAGACATTAGGCGAAGAAGTTAATATAAAAACTGATGGTAAACTATAAGCATACGTGTTGCATTTACCGGGTAGCACTGGCGGTTATAGCCGTCCTTTCATATGGTTCGGTGAGCACGAACCTTGCCATCGGTAAATGTCCCAGGAATGCCCTAAAATGCAGTAAACACAAGGGTTTAAGACCATTTATCAGTATTTATGGCAATCTGCCATCGGTGGCGATTCGTGGAATCCCAGTAAATGCAAGGGTTTTGAGCGCATAAATCCGTATTTGGGGCCAAAATAAGATCATTTTTATGACTGTGAATATCCATAAAAGCCAGTAAATAAAGGACTTTACCGATTCGACCACCGATCCGAATAAGGGATTTTTGAAAATTCGCATATGCGAGAAAAGCCAGTAAATACAAGGTCTTTTGCAATGTTCATTTTGCTCAAAATATGCTAAAAATGACAAAAATTGAACATAATCGTAACGGAATCGGTTCGCAAAAAAAATCGTCCGCGTGTATGTGAAATAGTCATATCCGGGGCCGTATAAAACATATACTCACCCTTTGCAACCATACAAATCATATAGTCCTGCTGCTCCGGTACTGCGTCCATGCTCTCTTATGTCTGGCACATAGGCATATAACAGTCAAATTTGCCCCCTAGAATCGGTTTTAAGCATTCAGACGGTAAATTGTCCACCTAAAGCATAAAAAGCCAAAATCGGGCAAATAAACGCCTTATTTGACAGTGCTGTAGGAAAGCAGGATTTCATAGTAGCGAGTACCACTTTTAAAAACGATACTCAATTAAAAAATGTATTTTAATAAATATTGATACCAACTAACACATAATAATATATAGCAATAGATATTAATGTACACTATTATGTATTAATACCACGCAATAAATAATAAAAAGGATAGGTTTTTAAACCTATCCCATATGGCTATTTCTTGTTTGGATTCTTGTTTGCAACAAATTTGAAGTCTGAAATGTCGGCGGATTTGTCGATCAGTTTATGCCAGGCTGTACCAGCTCCACGATTTAGTAACCAACCGATGTTATTATTCGGATCGCCTTGCTCCTTTAACATATCCTCCCATTCCTGGAGTAGATACAGTAAAGAGGTGATCTCCATTTCGGTCAGATAAACAGATTTTCCTTTACCCATGCTTATTATACCTCCTTTGCCCGGTTAAGGATCCCGGCTTTCATGTCCTGGATTGCCTTATAGTTATCAAAGTTCTTCTCCAGATCGACACGCATAAGTTCCACTAGATATGCGGTCAGATTGTTGCCCAAACCATCTTTGATCTGCTCGTACTTGTCCAGTAGTTCGTCCGGGATCGCAATCTGTTTCTTGTGGCACGGCGGGGCGGTCTTTGGTCTGCCTTTGCCCTTCTTCTCGGTCGGTTCTGCTGCCGTTGGCTGCACATTCGATTTAATCATGCTGTTTGCTGCATCGAACATATCTTTCATGTTTATACCTCCAGTTTCTTCACCAGTTCTTCGGTTAATCTGACATAATCGGCTGTAATCCCCTCTTTTGGTGCGTATTTATATAGTGGCAACTGATTTGCTTGTGCTTCACTGACTTTGATCGAATCACGGATATTCGTATCCAGTAAGTGACCGCCAATCTTACGAATGTTTTTTTCTACCATCGCACGAACCTCCCTGTGCAGATTAGTCCGATACTTATACTTAACAAGCAGCACATTCATGTCAGCAAATGTCGCATTTAATTTGGTTCTGGCCTTTGTTAATGTTTCGTTCAGATCCACCAGTCCTTGAATTGAATACTGATCTGGAAGAATTGGAACGATGATCTCATCCGTAGCAAGCAATGATGCAATGGTGACGGATCCTAACCCCGGGTGAGAATCTAATATAACGACTGTATAATCATCTTTAACGGAATCAACGATCTGTTTCAGCCTTAACGGATTAACCTGCTCAAATCCGCATTCAATATTGCTCATTTCTCTTGCTCCGGGGATCAGATCACCATGGTACTGACTATGGACTATTACATCAGCCGGGGCAACCTTGACCTTGTCCGTTAATAGAGTATATATGTCGTTCTGGTAGTCCTCGGCACCCATCGTAAATGTAGCGTTTCGTTGCGAATCCAGATCTATTAAAAGGGTCTTACATCCTGCATATGTCAGGCATCCAGCCAATTCCAACGCTGTTGTAGTCTTTCCCACGCCGCCCTTCTGATTTAGGATCGCTATAACCTTCCCCATGACGTTCCCTCCTGTCTTTATCATCTATGGATATTATAGCACATTGATAACCATAAGACAATAGAAAAATGAATTAATATATATTAATGTACATTAATATGTTTAAAATTTAGTCAGCGTGTGGATGAACCAGCTTATACACTTATAGATATATAAGATATGTTTACAAGTTTTAACCACCCCGAATGTATTTCGGGTTCGTGGATCGAAAAAATAGCTGCGCAGTGTGAGTAGAACAGATGTAGGGGGATACGGACGAGAGTATCATAATTAAATTGTAAACCCACCCCCATACATTAAATCATGTTTGGTATGTGCTAATATGCTTTGATGTACCACAATATATTTTAATATATATAGATAACAATTA
>ERZ1034713.1015-NODE-1015-length-13802-cov-49.385466_pt1 | contig 13802 bp, 14 predicted proteins | sample MGYA00520692_ERZ1034713 | MGnify/ENA primary metagenome ERZ1034713 (study PRJEB33766, sample SAMN09781717) | gut metagenome | biome: gut microbiome | host: Homo sapiens | place: Madagascar | study: EMG produced TPA metagenomics assembly of the PRJNA485056 data... | reverse complement strand
TCGGAAGTCATTCTTTTGTCTCAGCGCTTGGCGCTCAAGTATAATACCATACACCTGCCCGTTTGGCAACCCCTTTTTTCAACTTTTTTGCCCTTTTTTCTCAGTTCGGCTTTTTTGCCAGTTTTTTGCGCGGAACTCGCATTTCCTTTGACGCGATAAAAGCGTCCATGCGTTTGGGCCGCACAGGCGCTTTCTCGCGGACGGCCAGCACCTTTTTGTCCGGGTTCAGGAGTTTCGCCGCGAATGCACCGGGGATGGAAAAGCCCATGCTGGCAAAGCCGTTCGAGATCAGGCAGGTGTTGGGCTCGTAGCAGTCGTAGTGGCGGGCGATCCACATCCCATGACATCCACGCCCTCGGCTTCCAGGCAGTCTACGAGGACCTGTGCGGTGGTTTTTAATGGACGTTCCGGCTGAGCCGGTCTGGTTTCTTCGTTCATGGTCTTGCTCCTATCGTTCCAAACAAAAAAGGCAGAGCCGCCCGGATGTGGGCCGCTCTGCCTTCGCTGGGTTTATTGTATTGGATTTCGCGGCGTTCCACAAGGGCCAATTTTCACAAAAAGAAACCAACAAATCGCTGCGGACTTGACAAGTCCCGCCGCGCCCCTCTATTATAAGAAGGAAAGAGAGGGGTCTGCCATGTCATCTATCACCATCCGCCGCTGCTGCATCGGGGAGGGACGCCCCAAGGTCATCGTCCCCATCGTGGAGCGCACCGAAGCCGCCATCCTGCAAAAAGCCGCTGCGTTTTCCACAAGTTCCGCCGATTGTGCGGAATGGCGGGCCGACTGGTTCGCCGATGCACTGGACGCCGACGCGCTGAGCCGCTGCCTGCGCGGGCTGCGGGCTGCGCTGGGCGAGAAGCTTCTGCTCGTCACCTTCCGCACCCAGGCCGAGGGCGGTGAAGCGGCCCTGACCGCCGACCAGTACGCGGCTTTTTGCGCAGCCGTCTGTGCTTCCGGCTGCGCCGACCTGCTGGACATCGAGTTCTTTTCTGCCGGGGAACGCCTGCCCCAATGGATCGCAGCTGCCCATGCAGCCGGGGTGAAGGTGGTCTGTTCCAGCCACGACTTCCAGAAGACGCCGCCCCGCGCCGAACTCGTGGAGCGAATGCTCCAGATGCAGCAGGCCGGGGTCGACCTGCCCAAGCTGGCCGTCATGCCCACCTGCCGCACCGATGTGCTGGAACTGCTGGCCGCGACGGCCGAGATGGCCGACCACCACCCCGAAACGCCCGTCATCACCATGAGCATGGGAGCGCTGGGCGCCGTCAGCCGCCTGTGCGGCGAGGCCTTCGGCTCGGCCATGACCTTTGCCAACCCCGGCACCGCCAGCGCCCCCGGCCAGGTGCCGCTGGATGTTGTGGACACCGTGCTGGACAGCCTGCGGCTCTCCTGAACCGCACACAAAAAATCCCCGCCGTTTCGGGATGAAACAGCGGGGATTTCATTTTATCGTTTTATTGCTTTTTCCAGCGGCGCATGACGCCCATGCCCAGCGCATAGGGGCCGGTATGGACGGCAATGGTGCAGCCGATCTGCAGCAGGCCGACTTCGCACTTGCTGGTGGGATATTTGGCGCGGAGCGCAGCGCGGGTCTGCATCCACAGACGCTTGCCTTCTTCCTCGTCGTAGCCATAGCCCACGGTGATGCAGTAATCATCCGGGGTCGCATTCCGCTCGGTCAGGTAAGCCATCAGCTGTTCCAGCGCCTTTTCAAAGCTCTTCTGGCGTCCACGGGCCACACCGCCGGAGAAGATCTCGCCCTCCTTGAAAAGGATCATCGGCTTGATGCCCAGGATGTTGGCCGCACGGCCGGTGACCTTGCCGATGCGTCCGCCTTTGATGAGGTAGTCGAGGTTGCCCACCGTGAAGAAGATCTGGTTCGTCGCACGCTCTGCGCTCAGCCAGTCCACGGTCTGTTCCAGTGTGCAGCCGCCGTCGCGCATGGCCACGGCATTTTCCACCACGATGGACTCGGTGACGGTCGCCGCCGTAGTGTCCATGACCTCGATCTTCGCGTCCGGGTAATCCTCCAGCACCAGTTCACGGGCATTGCGGGCGCTGCCCACGCAGCCGCTCATTTTGCTGGTGAAGCAGAGGCAGAGCACCGGGCGGCCCGCCTCGGCATGGGCGCGGAACGCCGTCTCGAAGTCTTCCAGCGAAGGCAGGCTGGTCTTGGGGTATGCCGAAGGATTGTCCACCATGAACTGGTAGAAATCCCGCACCGCGATCTCCTTGCCCTCTTTGCGGTAGTGCTCGCCGTCCAGCGAGACATAGAAGGGGATGACCTCAACATTCAGCCTGGCCGCCGTTTCGGGGGTCAGGTCGCAGGCGCTGTCTGTAATGATATCAAACATAAGTGACGCTTCCTTTTCGATTGCGGTCCGGGAAGGCAGAGCAGATCAGGCGCGATGGATGTATGCCTCGCGCTCTGCGCCGACCGAAATATAATTGATCTTGCAGCCGACAGCCTTTTCCAGGTACTCCACATAGGCCTGTGCTTCCTTGGGCAGGTCTTCCCACTTGCGGGCTGCGGTGATGTCGCAGTGCCAGCCGGGCAGGTACTCCACCACGGGCTGTGCGGTATCCAGAGCCTCGCCCATGGGGAAGCGGGTGGTCGTGGTGCCGTCGGTCAGCTTATAAGCCGTGACCATGGGGATCTTCTCCATGTAGTCCAGCACGTCCAGCAGGGTCAGCGCGACCTCGTCGCAGCCCTGGCAGAAGACACCGTAGCGGCTTGCCACCAGGTCGATGGGGCCGACGCGGCGGGGACGGCCGGTGGCTGCGCCATACTCGTGGCCAGCCTCACGCAGGTCGTGCTTTTCCTCTTCGGTCATGGCCAGCTCAGCGGCAAAGGGGCCGTCGCCGACGCAGGAAGAGTAAGCCTTCATGACGCCGATGGAGTTGGTCAGCTTATGGCCCGGAATGCCGGCGCCGATGGGTGCATAGGCACCGATGACGTTGGAAGAGGTGGTGTAGGGGTAGATGCCAAAGTCGATGTCGCGCAGAGCGCCCAGCTGGGCCTCGAACAGGACCTTCTTCCCGGCGGCATCTGCATCGGCCAGGTACTGGCCCACATCGCAGATGTAATCCTTGAAGATGGCGGCATACTTTTCCAGCCATGCCCACATCTCATCCACGCGGATGGGCTCGGCATTGTAGCTGCCCTCCATGACCAGATTCTTGGAATCGACCATGGTCACGAGGCGCTTCTTCACCGACTCGTCCAGATGCAGCAGATCGCCCATGCGCAGGGTCTTCTTCATATACTTATCGCCGTAAGCGTATGCAATGCCGCGCTTGGTGGAGCCGAACTGTGCGCCGGTCTTGGACAGACGGGCCTCTTCCAGGCCGTCCTGTGCCACATGGTACGGCATGGTGATGGTCGCACGGTCGGAGATCTTCAGGTTTTCGGGGGTGATGGAGATGCCCTGCTCGCGCAGCTTGTTGATCTCGCCGTCCAGATGGTGCGGGTCGATGACCATACCATTGCCCATCACGCAGACAACATCCGGGCGCAGGATGCCGGAGGGCAGCAGGTTCAGCACGAACTTGCCGCGCTCGTTCTTGACGGTGTGGCCGGCGTTGTTGCCGCCCTGATACCGTGCAACGATGTCGTACTCCTGGCTGATCAGGTCGACCATGCGGCCCTTGCCCTCGTCGCCCCAGTTGATACCCGTAATTGCAGTAAGCATAATAAATGACCTCTTTATCCTTTTCAAAAGACAGCCTTTTCCGCGCACTTTGCGCGGGATACGCCACCTTGGGAATCTTGTACCGCACTGTCAAGCAGTCATAACAGCACAAGTATAGTATAGCACGATTCGGCGGGCAAAAAAAGAGGGTCTGCGCAAATTCTTGCACAAACCCGACGTTCCATTTTTAGTTCTTTTTCCCAATCTTGTGGATGGTGCCGTCTGGCTCCTGGATGGAGGTGTTGTTCAGCTGAGCCCGCAGGCTGGCCTTGACGTCGGCCACGTACTCCTGCCGGAGGGCCTGCTGCTCCGCCTTTTCGGCTTCGGTCAGGCCCGTGGTCTTGCTCTTGCGCGCCAGCTCATTGATGCGAGCGATCTTTTCATTCGTCATCGAAGTTCTCCTCTTTTATTCAAAAGTGTGCTATAATAGATTTAGTTTTCCTCTGTACAACCTCTCAGTCTCGCTCACGCTCGACAGCTCCCCTAGTAGGGGAGCCTCTGACGAAACTGGGAACTTTGCGAGGACTGCCAAGGCCTCTCCTACAAGGAGAGGTGGCATTGCGAAGCAATGACGGAGAGGTTGTACGAAGATAAGCTTCACGATTTTATCAGTATATCAAAGGATGCGTTTTATGTCAAAGCAGTTGAATTTTGCACAACAGATGGATGAAGTGTTGAAAACGCTCGGCCCCGCCCGGCCGAAGCTCCTGCTCCACGCCTGCTGCGGCCCCTGTTCCAGCGCCGTGCTGGAGCAGCTGTGCGAGCACTTCGAGATCACCGTGCTCTACTACAACCCCAACACCTGGCCTGCTGCGGAATACCACCGCCGCGGCGAGGAGCTGGAGCGTTTCGTGGCGGCGGCCCACCCGCTGGGCGTGACCGTCGTGGAAGACCGCTACGACCCGCAGGAGTTCTATTCCGCCGTCGCCGGGCTGGAGCAGGAGCCGGAGCGTGGGAACCGTTGCACGGTCTGCTACCGGCTGCGGATGCGCCGGGCCGCACAGTACGCCCAGGAGCACGGCTTCGCGTGGTTCACCACCACCCTGTCCATCAGCCCCCATAAAGACGCCAGACGGATCAACGAGATCGGGCAGGCGCTCGAAGCCGAATTCGGCGTAAAGCACCTGCCCTCCGACTTCAAAAAGCACAACGGCTATCTGCGCAGCCTGCAATTATCCGAGGAGTACGGTCTCTACCGGCAGGACTACTGCGGCTGCGAGTTCAGCGCCAGAGCAAGAGGCATCGAGCCATAAGCGGCTCGTCCTCCCCTCCGGTCATCACTCTTCCTTCATCCGGGCGACCAGCAGCGCAAACACGCACAGCCCGATGCAGGGGAGGATGTTCATCGCCATCCCGGCGGCAAGGCCCGCGCGCTCTGCCACACGGCCGATGACCCAGGGCATCAGGATGGCACCGCCGGACGCAGCGGGCAGCATGATGCCCATGCTGGTCACACTGGTCATCCTGCCCGCGCTGGCCACTGCAGTGGGGTTCATACCTGCCATCGCAAACGCGAAGGCGAACAGCAGCAGGATCGCGGCCGGCTGGCTGTCGGCCCGCATCAGGAGCACATAGAACAGGGTGCAGGTCACAGCCATGACCACCATCGCCTTGCGCGGGGACTTGAACGGGAACACGAATGCAATGAGCAGCCGGGCCACCAGTGTGGCCCCCCACATCACGGTCACGGTATAGGCAGCCAGTGTGCCCGCAATGATGCCGCTGCCCTTAAAATACGTCACCATCCAGCCGGTCACGCTTTGCTCGGCCGCGTTCTGGCAGAAGAGCAGGCCCGTCAGCAGCCAGAACCGGCCGGAGCGCAGAAAGCTCCAGTCGATGGCCGCTTTCCGGTCCTTGACCTTACCTTCCATCGGGGTCTTCCAGTAGACCAGCCAGAACACCACGCCCAGCGCCGCCAGCAGGAACACCGCCAGTGCGGTGCTGACCCGCGCCGCCGCTGCGATGAGGAACGGGCAGAGCAGCGCACCGCAGGCATAGCAGCTGTGCATCAGGTTCATGCCGCGGGTGCGGTCGGCGGAGTTGTCGCTGACGAGGATGGTGCAGGCGTTCATGGCGCTGCCCTTGGCAACGCCCACAAGGAAGAACGCCGCCGCCAGCAGGACTTCCGCCCCGGTAAAGCCCATGATGCCGTAGCCGACGGTGTACCCGATGGTCAGCAGCAGGATGCTTGGTTTCAGCCCCAGCACACCCGGCAGCACACCGGTCAGAAAGCCCGCCAGCAGGTTGCCGATGCTCATCAGCGAGAGCAGCGTCCCGGTCATGCCGTAGGCAAACCCATACTGCTCCTGCAGCAGGCTGACCACCACGCCGCTGGAAATGGCGCAGATGCCGCTGAAAAAGAAAGTCACAAAGCCCGCATTCCGCAGGCGCGTTTTCTGCTCGTTCATTCCGGTCTCCTCACTTTGGCAATCGAACGGCTCCTGGCCGCTTCTCAACTCCCATTATAGACTATCCCTTCCGGCCTTTACAACCGGATTTTCTTATAAAAATGCGCACAAACAGCGAGAGCGTGAAGTTGCGCACTTCAGGATTGACGAACGCCGCAAAAAAGAGTATACTATGATAGTATTTTTCCGGGGTGTTGCGCAGTTGGTAGCGCGCCTGCTTTGGGAGCAGGAGGCCGCGAGTTCGAGTCTCGCCACTCCGACCACAAGAAAAGCCACGATGAACCGTTTTTAAATGCGGTTTTGTCGTGGCTTTCTTTGTTGCGGTTGCGTAAGCCCGGCATAGGCTGGAACGTGCGACAGTGTGCGCCTCTGTTATGTATGCCTTGCCCTATATCATACGGCTGTAAGGGTACTTTTATTGTAAAGACATCGTGGTACTCGGTCAGTTCCATCCAGACTTCTGCTGCCTAGAACACAAAATATCCTGCCGTTCGTCCTGCACATTTTCACATTCTCTCAAAAAATAGAAGCCCCGCCAAAAGGCAAGGCTCCTATCAAGCGTTTTCTTTCGATTCATCGAATCTATTCAGCTTTTGGTTATCGTTTAACCCACGGTCTGGCTCCACAATCGGCTGATGCCGAACCAGTCCACTGCTTCAACGCCACCGATAGCTGATCAACGCCGCTATCCTCTACTATTATTAGAGCACAAAACAACACATACGGACGTCGTTATTCGCTCAATAGTATTATGCAAACAATCTTTAGAAGCTCTAAGCCCTAATATAATTCAAGCGTATTATACCGGTTTTTATCAGTATATTCTACCACTTTATGCGGTCACATGGGTGGCATTCTCTTTCACCGAATTGATCGTATCCATCAGTTCACTCCCTGTTTTGCCATCAAACAGGCGGGTAAACAAAATGGGCTGGTCAAAGGGTGGTTTCATCAGGATGGCCTTGCTTTCCACATAACCGTTCTGCTCGATGTAATGAATGACCTTCTGCACAAACGCGATCTGCTTTGCATTCAGTGATTCGTCGTTGATAAATTTTGAAAATGCCTGCATGGCAGCATCGTGGTCCAGCTTTGCCACTTTACGCACCAGCAGACCAAAGGGGGTATCCCGAAACTCCCGTGCATAGTCCTCTTTGCTGCCCAGCTCACAGGTGAAGATATGTTCCAGCTCGGTGTAGTCGCCCTGAGAAAGTGGAATGTTCTGGGTCAGCTTGTGGATGGCCAGCGTATCGCTGCGGTGCTCCATGATGTAGCGGTTCACACGTTCCCGGTACTCGCCGAAATCATAGCCGGAATCCAGCGTTTTGCCCTCGGTCTGTTCCAGTACCGGGTCGGCAAGGGCCGTGTAGACAGGCTTTTGCCCTTCTACACCGTCCACCAGAAACTTGATGAGTTCCCGCAGCTCCTGCCGCATTTCCTCAAAGCGGAGCAGATCATGCGAGGTCAAAAATTCGTCTGTCTGCACCTCCCGAATGAGGGACAGCTTTGCCTGCACCTGCGGGATGGTAGCCTTCCCTTCCAGCATTGCCGCTGTATTGCGCAGCTGTTTCTGGGCGCGGCCCAGCCCCGGCAGACCCTCCAGCTCACAGAGCAGCAAGCCATACACAAAGTTATCGAACCGCTTGGCGGCCTCGTCCTTATCGTCCAGCGAGATGAGCGGTGCAACCTCTTTCATCAAGGTCCCCTTGTCCGTTTCGGTCAGGCTGACAAAGGCTTCCGGCTTTTGATAGTGTTCCACGGCCTGTCGGTGCAGCCGCACAGATACCAGCTCCGGGTTCAGTGCTCCCACTTCGGCACGGCAGATTTCTGTTAAAATTTTGCGCCAGTTCTGGTATTTTTCGTCCCCACAGGCTCCATCCTGCAACGCGGCGGCGATCCGTACCTGCTTGCAGAAAATGCTCTCGGACAGGCTTTTGGTGTCCGCGCTCTCGTAGCCGTTGGGTTTCTGACGGAAAAATTCAAAGTTGCCGCAGTAGTCGAAAATCAGAAAACGCCGTTTGCCCGTATATTCGCCGTCGATGGCATCCACGCAGGCAAGGGATGGGCAGAGCCGCGTACCACGGCCGATCATCTGCCAGAACTTCGTTTTGCTGCGCACTTTTTTGAAGAACACCAGATTTACACACTCCGGCACATCAATGCCCGTGTCCATCATATCCACCGAGACCGCAATAAACGGCGGCTTGTCCGGCTGTTTGAAATCGTCAATGATGGACTGCGCATAGGCGTCGTCGCAGACCACCCGCTGGATGAATCCCGGGTACTGGGTCTCCAGCTGCGGGTAGAGCTTGCCGAAGCGTTCCCGGATAAACTCCGCGTGGCGCTTGTTCTGGGCAAAGATGATGGTCTTGCCGATGCGGTCGCCGCCTGCCGTCTGGATGCCGCGTTCCATCAGGTCTTGCAGCACCGTGTCCACAGTGTTGGCGTTGAAGATGAACTTGTTCAGCTTTTCGGATGGGATAAACGTGGGCAGGGTGTCGTCCTCGGCAAAATCGTCCTCGTAGCGCGCCTTATCCTCCGGTGAAAGCTGGTCGTAGTGGATGCCCTCTTCTGTGAATTTCGTCTTGACCTCGTAGTTGTAGTAAGGCACCAGCACATGGTCGGTGTAGACCGCCGTGTCGTAATCGTAGGCGTAGGTGGGGATGCCGTGCTCCATCTCGAAAAAGTCGTAGGTGTTGCGGTCTACATCGGTTTTCGGGGTGGCGGTCAGACCCACCAGAATCGCATCGAAATAATCAAAAATGGCGCGGTATTTCTTGAAAATGCTGCGGTGGCTCTCGTCCACGATGATAAGGTCAAAGTGGGCGGGCGAAAACAGCGGCACGCCGTCCTTGGTCTTGGCGTTGTCGATGGCGTTGAGCATGGTGGGATAGGTGGAAAACACGATGCGCGCGGCCTTATCGTCCTTGGAGGAGCACAGATTGCACAGCGACTGGTCGGGCAGATACTTTTTGAAGTCGTCCTTTGCCTGCTTGACCAGCGCGGTGCGGTCGGCCAGAAAAAGCACGTTGGTCACATGACCGCCCCGGCTCAGCACATCGGTCAGGCTGGATGCGGTGCGGGTCTTGCCTGTGCCCGTTGCCATGACCAGCAGATTGCGCCGGAAGCCCTGCGCGATGTGGGCGCAGACAGCCCGGATGGCGTTTTTCTGATAGTAGCGGTCGGTGATTTTGTCATCAATTTCGATGGTGTCCAGCGGCTTTTTCTCGGTACGGCGGTTCATCAGCTTCTGCAAGTCGTCCTTGCAGAACACCCCGCTCACAGCACGCTGCGGGCCGCTCTGCTCATCCCAGAAATAGGTGGTGTAGCCGTTGGTGGTAAACAGCATCGGACGGCGGCCAAACTTCTGCTCCAGACAGTCTGCATAAAGCTGAGCCTGCTTGCGCCCGATGTTGGGGTCTTTGGTGCTGCGCTTGGCTTCAATGATTGCCAGCGGCAAGCCGTCCCTGCCCATCAGCACATAGTCCGCATAGCCCTTCTGCCCCAGCACGCCGTTCATGTTGTCCACTTCGTACTCGGTGCGCACATCGGCATCCGGCCCGGTGAATTTCCAGCCCATGGCCTTGAGGTCGATATCGATGATCTTCTGCCGCGTCTCGGCCTCGGTCAGGTCGGCGGCGGTGAAGCTGCGGCTCTGTTGGTTCTGCTGTTTGCTGGCCGTGTATGCCGCCGAAAGGCTCTCTACCTGCTTGCGCAACGCTTCCAACTCGGCATCTTTCTGGGTCAGCAAACTTTCCTGTTCCCGGATCTTCTTTTCGTCCAGCGTTACCTTTTCGCCGGGGATGGCTGTTTCATCAAAGGAGCGCTCCACATAGTCCGTGCCGTAGCAGTAATCCACCCACTGGATGAAATCGAACAGCCCCCGCAGGCTGAACACTGCATCCGCCGCTGACACACTATGCCCCGTATGTACCGCCAGATTGCCCGCCTTCACGATGCTGGGCAGCACGCTCCACACGTCCCGGTCCACCGCGAACCGGAAACTCGGCTCATGCAGAAGGGATTGCAGGTTGTCCTTGTAGGGCATCGTGATGGTCTTGTCTGCCGCATACACCCACTTCACCGCCAACTCCAACGCCTTCCGGCACCCCACCGCGCACATCGCCGGGGAGGTGGAGAACACTTTCTCGGCCTCGATGGCAGAATTGGCGAAGAGGGAGTATTCGGAGCGGGTGGCTAAAAAGGCAAAGTTGGACATGAAGAGGGCTCCTTTCTAATTTATTTAATTACAACGGTTATCACATTGTTAATTGCGCAACACAGTTGACAGAAAGATTTTCCGAAATTTGTTAGTTCTACATATCCCTGTTTGATTTTGGGAATATTTAAAATTGTATTTTTTCTTATTTCATCCATCTGCCATAATATATATAAGGGTCTTCTTCTAAGGGCTTATAGAGGGTCTTATCTGTAAGAGAAGCGAGCCCTCCCATATTTTTCACCAATCCTAAACGTTCGATATTATCTAAATATTCATCTCTTCGATTTGAATTTTCACATCCTACAAGACTTCCAACATTAGTGAAATTACTAATGGCTGTAACTCCTCCATGTTCCTTGTTTTCCGCACGGATACTAATAATTGGAATCGTTGGATGATTCTTCATGTAATATAAAATTTTGGCCTCATCAGGTGAAAGCTGCTTGATTATTTCCACATACGCGGGATGTACACCATCCTTGACAACCTTATTCATAGAATTAGAAAGCAAATTGGCATAAAGCTCTCTAATGTTGTGTTCTTCTGTAATACTTGCGTTTTGTAAGGCTGGAATCGCAATTCTTGCAGCTGGCGGAACAATATTTTCTGGAGGAATACTTTTTAATTTTGTCTCAAGCATTTGGTGAACTTCCTCTAATGCCTCTTTTTGCAGTTGAGGAAAATACTGATGAAACAATTTAAATGTTGCATCTATTATCATTCCAGGTACTTGTTCGGCCGGAACTCCATAATTATTAATTTGTTGTGCGATAAAACTGTTGTCATGTGAACCGAATTGTGCATTTTGGTTTGTATTCACAGTATCACACATTTTATTTCTCCTTTTTATCGTTTCTAATCCCGACAACAGTATTGTGATCCCCGCTCACATTAAATGTTTGGTTGACTGACGAATTACTTTTTGATTCGGACTTATCTTTTTTCTTGAAAACCCCAATAATGGCGGCAATAATTACTCCTATTGCTCCAATAATCGCAACCCAAATAGCTTCTGTCATTTTATTTTTTCCTCTATACACGGATGCTTATTATTGATTCCATCCAAGTTCCCCGGCTAGTACCATCAAGCAATCATAAAACGCTTGCTGTTGGTGTTCCACGTCCAGCTTATTCACAGCTTCACACAGATCACGCGTTGCTCTCACAGCCTTTTGAACCTCTGCATTTTGGTCTTGCTGATACTGCCATATCGTCTGCGATGGAATCGATTGATAAAAGCTCTGATTCACATAGGTCGGATTAAACATCTGATTATAGAACTGATTCATAATAGGTACTCCTCTCTTTATTTTCCAATTTTTACCTATTATATCATGCTTTGCATCAGGCGTCTATACTTTTTTCGCAATTTAGCGCAAATAATTTATTTATTCTCGTTCTTTTTCGAGTTGGTAACTTATTTGCTCAATTTATCTTTTCACTGTTACATTTATTTCTCTTTGATAGCAAAAAGCTTCACCCAAAATATTCCTGCATCAGTGCCTTTTTCATCAATTCCAGCTTTTCAAGGCTCTGCTGCTCACTCCTTCCGTCACGGCTGCGCCGTGCCACCTCCCTCAAGGAGGGAGGCTTTTCGGGACAGCAGCGTTAAAGGCTCCCTCTCAGAGGGAGCTGTCACCGAAGGTGACTGAGGGAGTTCATCCGCTCTTTCACTGCCAGATCAATCACCGTACAAACGCCCTGAAAATTCTGCTTGATCTCCAGATTGGAGAATCGAATCACGTTCAGCCCATATTGTTCCAGAATTGCAGTCCGCTCCTTATCCCGTTCGATGCCCTGCTCTTCATAGTGCTGGGAGCCGTCCAATTCTATGATCAGCTTTGCGGCATGGCAATAGAAGTCCGCAATAAAGTGGTCGATGGTCTTTTGCCGCTGAAACCGCACGGGATAGCTGCGCAGAAAATCGTACCAGAGATGATTTTCCTGTTTGGTTGCGCCCTTGCGCAGTTCTTTTGCACGCGGGATCAACTTGTTCTGATAAGGTAAAGACATAAAATCATCTCCTTGTTGTTGGGACGCCTGCTGAACAAACTCCCTCCGTCTGTTCGCTTCGTTCGCATCCACCTCCCTCTAAGAGGGAGGCTTTTCGGCACCGCCACGTCAAAGGCTCCCTCCTAGAGGGGGCTGTCGCCGTCAGGCGACTGGGGGAGTTACCCAAAAAATTCCTGCATCAGCGCCTTTTTCATCAGTTCCAGCTTTTCAAGGCTCTGCTGTACGGTCTGCTTTTGCTTGTCTACACGCTCCACAAAGGCAGAAAAGCATTGCTGATGCTTCAAATCCGGCAGAATAATCTCTAGCTTTCTTATATCACCCAGTGCAATAAATTTCTGTGTTCCGCCCCTTATTTTATCAAGCACAGCACGGTCAAAATAGTCTGACTCCAAAAGTGTTTTTATGTAAATATTTGTCACCAATGAATCCGGTGTGAATTTTATTAGCGCAACATTTTTTATTGCAAACATGGGTTCAGCATTTACAATGACTGGTTTTCCAACTGTACCAATCATTGGCATTATAATGTCTCCTCTATCTACCTTGGAACGCTCACATATTTTTTTATAGTCATCTTCCGAAATCAAATTGCATTCTGAAAGGTCTATTTTGCCACCTGTTACATTTTTAGAAGTAACCAACGGATAACCCACATCATAATATTTCGGTGAATCATGCGTACCGTCTCTTACATCACAAACTTTTCCGAGTTGGCTTTTAGGGTAATTCATTGGATTATTTACAGGGTCCCCAAACATCTCCACAAACCGCGCCTTTACCAGCTTGTCCAGTTTGGCAAGCTGCTGTTTGCGGAGAGATATTAACTCACAGACTTTATCAAGGACTTCTGCAATTTCGCACTGCCTTTCATACGGTGGCAAGTAAAATGGCAGCGCGTCAAAAACGGGCTTGGTCAAATGCTTCATTGTTGCGCCATGTGCATCGGATGCAGCGTTTTCCAGAATCAAACCCACCTGATGTACGAAAAAATCTTTTGAGATTCTTTCTTTATCAAAAACGACCTTGAAAATATGCTGATTTAATACTGCCTTTTCTCCATGCCAAATGTATATGCCAAGACTGGCAGACCATGAAATCAAAACATCTCCATCGTTTACTTCATATTTGGATGCGTATTCACCATTATAACGGTTTGCCTGATACGAATTTCCGGTCAAGTCCTGAATCCGAATAATTGGAATACCTTCGTCTGACCAATCTTGTGGTTTGAAGGCATATCCATTTATGTATGTTGCAATATCTCCCAACTTCGCCATCACACCATCTCCTCCAGCTCTGCCAGACCCTTGGTGATCTCCATTTCCAGCTCATGCAGGTCAGCCAGAATCTCCGTGGTCGAGGGATACTCCACCGGCACATACTCCGTCTCTTTGTACTTATTGATGGACAAATCGTACCCATTGGCGGCAATTTCTTCTTTGGGCACAAAGAAACTCTGCTCGG